>Ga0105104_10000727_pt1 | contig 25447 bp, 24 predicted proteins | sample PPLLaktember2015_3_FD_87034 | JGI IMG/M metagenome (GOLD analysis project Ga0105104, IMG submission 87034) | Freshwater sediment microbial communities from Prairie Pothole Lake near Jamestown, North Dakota, USA - PPLs Lake P7 Core (6) Depth... | ecosystem: Environmental > Aquatic > Freshwater >...
CCGGGCTGAAACATTGGAGCCGGGATGTGCGCGTTGAAGATGGACAGGTAACCCTAACCCTCTCGAAAGAAGAGGATATCCCGCAGATCAACCGCTATTTGGTGGACAGCGGATCCCAGGTATTTGCTCTGTATCCAAAGCGTCTCTCGCTGGAAGACCAGTTTATTCGCATCATTGGGATGGATGGAGGGCTTTGATGAGCGCCTGGACGATTGCACGCTTGACCTTTCGGGAGGCATCCCGGCGTAAAATCCTATACGCCGCCTTTCTGCTGGGGATCGCCTTCCTGGCGATCTACGGGGTCGGTTTCTTTCTGATCCGCCAGGAGATGGTCAGGGAGATGGCCAATTCCATGGAGGAACGGGCTCCGTTCTTCCTGAATCAAATGTCCAACTTTATGCTCCTGGCAGGACTTTATGCGGTAAATTTCTTGACCGTGATGATGACCGTATTGACTTCGGTGGATACGGTCGCGGGAGAAATTTCCTCTGGCACGATCCATACCCTGGTGTCGAAACCGATCCGGCGTTGGGAAGTCCTGCTGGGGAAGTGGCTGGGATACAGCGGCCTTCTGACCGCCTACCTGGTGCTGATGGCGGGTGGGGTGCTCCTCCTGGTAAGGAGTATTGCCGGCTATACACCCTCTGGCTGGCCGAGCGGGCTGGCATGGATGTGGCTGAACGCGATGCTGTTGCTATGCCTGTCGTTGTTAGGTGGGACGATTTTTTCCACCCTGGCCAACGGGGTGATGGTATTTGGCCTGTTTGGCATCGCATTTGTGGGTGGGTGGGTCGAGCAAATCGGCTCATTCCTGGAAAATCAAACCGCGGTCAACGTGGGGATCATTTCCAGCCTGATCCTGCCGTCTGAAGCGTTGTGGAAGCGCGCGGCTTACGAGATGCAGTCAGCCATCTCTGGCCTGGCGCCGGGGATGACGCCTTTCTCCTCTGTCTCGGTCCCCAGCCCGGCCATGATCGTCTACGCGGTGATTTACGCCCTGGTTATACTGATTCTGGCCGTGCGGAAATTCCAGAGGAGAGATTTATAAACCTCCCGGAGTGTCCATAAATACGTTCCTACCGCAGAGACGCGTCGGTCGCTGATCCGTAAAGACGCAAAATTTTGCGTCTCTGCTCTGCGATCTTCGCGTCTCTGCAGTTTTATTCTTTTTGTTTATGGAGGAATCTATGCTTAGTATTGGATACATCGGTCTCGGGCTGATGGGCAAATCGATCGCGCGCAATATCATGAAAGCTGGTTTTCCGCTGGTGGTTCATAACCGCAGCCGGGCAGCGGTGGATGAGCTGGTGGGAGAGGGTGCGAAAGCGGCTACTTCCCCCGCCGAAGTAGCCGGCCAGGTAGACGTGGTATTTACCAACCTGCCCGATACCCCGGACGTCGAACAGGTGGCGCTCGGGCCCGGCGGCATCCTGGAGGGCGCGCATCCCGGGCTGATCTTCGTGGATAATTCCACCATCAAGCCGGCCGCGACGCGCTCGATTGCTGAACGGCTGGGAAAAGCAGGTATCCAATCCCTGGACGCTCCGTTCAGCGGGGGCGATATTGGCGCGCGCCAGGGCACCCTGACCATTATGGTCGGCGGTTCTGCCGGGGCCGTGGAGCGGGTTATGCCGGTTTTTCAGGCAATGGGGAAAACGATCACTCATATCGGGGAGAGCGGGACCGGTCAGATCGCCAAGGCCGCCAACCAGATCATGGTGGCGGCCCAGATGGTGGCAATGGGAGAACTGTTGATCTTCGCCCAGAAGGCGGGCGCCGATCCACAAAAGGTGGTCGAAGCCATCAAAGGCGGGGCAGCTCAGTGCTGGACGCTGGATGTCAAACCGCCGCGCCTGTTTGCCGGTAATCGCGGACCCGGGTTCAAGGCCTATATGCAGGCCAAGGACCTGAACATCATCATCGAGACCGCTCGTCAGTACGGCGCGACCCTGCCGTCCACGGCGGTCAACGCCCAGCTGTTCAATGCCATGCTCCAAATGGGAAACGGCGAGCAGGACAACTCGGCGGTGATCGGGGTGATCGAAGCATTATCCAATGAAACCCTCCGTTCTGCGCAGTAGCTCTCCCCATATAATAAAATCGGGCGGTGAGTGCCATCCGCCCGATTTTGTTATTCGATAAGGGGATTCGTGTTTGGCTCCGGATGGATGGTGATATCGGCGCCAGGCGCGATCTCCTGGATTTTCTTTTCGATGATTTCTGTCAGGGAGTGCGTTTCACTGAGCAGCAGGTTGCCGTCGACCAGGATGTGGATGTCCAAAAAAGTTTCAGGACCTGAAGAACGAATGCGGATATTGTGGCAGTTGCTCACCCCAGGCGTGCTCTCGACTGCTCGCTTGATCTGCTCGGTCATTCCGGATGGCGCCGAGTCGAGCAAGGCCGCTATGGTGCGTTTTCCTAGCTGGAAGCTTATGAAGATAACGATAACCGCTACACCCAGCGCGGCGACGGCATCAGCCTGGTGGAGAAAGGTCAGACTGGGGACGGCGCGTGCCAGCAAGACCCCAACCAGACCGATGATGACCACGGATGAAGACCAGATATCGGTGCTGAAATGAAGCGCATCGGCTTCGAGGGCCTGACTCTTGTGCTTGCGGGCTGCCTGATACAGAATACGAGAGCGTGAATAGTCGATGACAATTGATGCAGCCATAACGACAAACGCCCAGAGAGAAACATCCACCTCGACCGTCTTGAAGAATAGACGCTGGATGGCTTCGTAGATGATCCAGACGCACGTCCCCAAGAGCAGGAGCGTTTCGATCAAAGCTGATAAATTCTCGATCTTTCCGTGGCCGTAGGTATGCTCGCGGTCAGCCGGTTTCCCGGAAGCGCGTACTGCCAGGAAAGTGACCAGGGCCGCCACCAGGTCCAACCCGGAGTGAGCGGCTTCGGCCAGGATTCCCAGGCTGCCGGTCATGACCCCGACGATGACCTTGAATGTAGTTAACCCGACCGCAGCAATGACAGAGCTCATGGCTGCATTTGACTTTTCGCGTTCCGCAGTTTGCGCAGTTGTCATTCCCATTTTGGATTGATGAACCGCCCTTTTCAAAAATATCTACCTCCAACCAGGTAGAAATCTTATTATAGACCGTTCAGTATCCAAACCTTGTGTGATAAGTCATCAAGCCCACAGGATATTAGTCATGATCGACTGGCAAATGACCGAATCACCGTTCGAGTATCGTGGATCCTGGGGTTGTTGTTTAATCAGTGGAGAGTATTTCTGCCAGCTCCACAATTACCCCCTGGATCGAATGCTCGACTTCTTTCGACAGCGGATCGTCAAAGCCCAGGTTGGCCGGCTGGATCCCCAGCAGCGCGACCTCACAGCCCATCTCGCTGCCCAGGTAAGCCGCGAGCACCGAAGGGGGTAGAGTATGCGTGGACGAGCTGATCCCATCGATCTCTTCTAAGGCCAACCAGCGCACTGCGCCGGGCTCGGCCCCCATCTGGGCTGCATCGATGAGCAGCACCAGGTGGGGGGCGAACCGCCGCAGCGGACCGGTAAAACTCTCCGGCGCCATTCCCCCATTCAAAACCAACACATCCTCACGGGCTTGCAAACGGGCGGTCAAACCTTGTACTACCAGGACACCCGCGGCATCGTCGCCGCGCAGCTCGTTGCCCATCCCCAGCAGAGCAATCCGTGCTGGGTGTTCAGTCGCCAAAAGGTGCGATGTTGTCGCTTTCAGCCGATCTTGCCAGTAAGAATTCGACGTCTGAGTCATGCCCATAATATACCGTAAAAGGTTGTTTCTGGATGGATGCCAGTTCCCAATCTTCGCTCGACATTTCCAGGCACTTGAACCGGCAGTTTTCCACACACTGACCGCAGTAGGTGCAGCGGTCGATGTCGTAGCGCAAGACAAAGCGTTTCGCGGCTTTATCCAGCACGATCAGCTCAACGGCGTTGGATGGACAATCTTTTACGCACAGCTGGCAGCCGGTGCATTTGCTGGGATCCCAAACCAGCCGCCCACGCAGTCGCTCGGGTGCTTGCAGCTTCTCGAATGGGTATTTCTGGGTAGCGGGTTTGCGGAACAAAGAGGTCAGTACATTACCGAGCATGGCCCCAAGTTTCATAGGATCCCCATCCCTTTCAATACCACCAGGATCAAGAACTGCACCAGAACCAGGATCGCGCCGTAGCGCCACCACAGCCCTACGGTCTGGTCGATCCTCAGCCGGGCGAACAAGGACTGCAGCACGGCGATGACCACCAGTAGAGCCAGGGTCTTGACCAGGAACTCGATCGGGTTTGCCAGACCACCCAGGAAGAAGGCCGACACCAGGGTCAGCCCGATGACCAGCTCCGCATTCTTGCCGATGTGAAAGAGCGCCAACCCGCGTCCGCTGTATTCGGTCAGCGCGCCGGAAACAATTTCCGTCTCAGCTTCTGGCGCGTCGAAAGGCGGCAGCTCCAATTTCCCCATCAGCCCGATCATTGCCACGACCAGGCTGATCGGTTGGGTGACCAGGATCAGCCACCAGTGTTCGCGCGCGTAGGCAGTAATATCGCTGATCTGCCAGCTGCCCGCCACAATCGCTGGACCCAACAAGGCCAGCAAAAAGGGCGCCTCATAGGAAAAGAGCTGGGTCAGGGTGCGCGTGGCGCCAACCAGGGAAAAGCGGTCTAAGGTATTGGCCCCTGCCAGACCGGTGCATAGGGTCATCATGCTCAACAGGTACAGGGTGACAATCAGATCGCCCCGGAAGCTAAAGGAAGGCGCCAGCCCGGCCATGGGTACGTATAAGGCAGCCGTCAGAGCTGCGGCCAGGGCAATAATGGGTAGGGCGATGAACAGGGTGGGGTGCACGCCGTCCGGGATCACTTCTTCCTTGGCCAGAGATTTGATCGTGTCTGCCAGGGGTTGGAACCAGCGCGGTCCGATCCGGTTCTGAAGGCGGGCGACCAGCTTACGGTCGACCCATTCGTAGGCCAGCCCACTCAGCAGGACAAATGCCCCGCCGGGGAAGAACAAGAGAGCGATCAGGGGAAAGATGGTATTTTTCATCTTTGGTAGTATTGAATTCCATACTGTCGGAGCTGTTGCCAGGTCCAGGTTTCAGAGGTGCTGTCCGTGTTTCTTATGATGTGCACCGAACGGTCGCTGCAGGAGAAGCAGGGATCGATGCCGGCCAGGATCATCGGCATATCGGCCAGTTTATGACCGATGGCGGTTACGATCACCGAGGCCCAGTTGCAGATGCTGGGGGTGCGCACCTTTATTCGGTCTGGTTTATCTGACCCATTGCTTTTTATATAATAGAATAGCTCACCGCGCGGCGCTTCTACCCGGCTGACCGTCTCTCCCTCTGGAATTTTCCTGGGTACCCGCACGGTCAGGTCGCCGGCCGGCAAGGTCTCCAGGATCTGGCGGATCACGCGGTAGCTTTCAAAAAGCTCTTTCAAGCGAACGACAAAGCGCGCCAGGAGATCTCCACCGTGGTCGATCACAATCTGGACCGGGTATTCCGGATAGGCGGCGTAGGGTGAATCGATGCGCACATCGCGCAGCAGGCCCGAAGCTCGCGCTGTAGGCCCCACCGTTCCCAGCAGATCAACCTGCTCGGGGGTCAGGGAGCCAACGCCCCGCGTGCGCCCCAGGAAGGTTTCATCTGTGGTGACAACTTTGAGGTAATAATGCGTGCGCTCCTCGAGGTAATCCAATCCTTTGCGGATCGAATCGGACAGCTCCTGGGTAACATCGCATTTAACCCCGCCAAGCACGTTTGCCGAGTAGTTGACCCGGTTGCCGCACAGGCTTTCCAGCAGATCCATGACCGTCTCGCGGTCTCGCCAGCTGTACATAAACAAAGTATCGAAACCGGCTTCGTGAGCGGCGACGCCGAGCCACAACAGGTGGCTGTGAATGCGCTCCAGCTCGGCGACCAGGACGCGGATGGCCTGCGCCCGTGGCGGTACGGTTACCCCCGCCAGCGTTTCCACACCTAAAACGTAGGCCGTGGCGTGTACGTGAGAGCAGATCCCGCAGATACGCTCCAGCAGGTACAGGCTTTGGATCCAGTTACGATCTTCGCAGCCTTTTTCGATACCCCGATGAACGTAACCCAGGCGGGCGGTTGCGTAGGTGACGATCTCACCATCGATGGTAAATTCAAAGTGGCCGGGCTCTTTGAGGGCCGGGTGCTGCGGCCCGATTGGGATGATAAACTTTTGTCGCTGTGGGTTCGAATCCATGCGCAGTTTCCTTTCTAGGCCTCAGCGGCCTTTTCCAGGCCGGTGAAATCTTTCCGCAGGGGGTATACCCCATCGGGCCAGTCGTCGGGGAGGAGCAGCCGGCTGTTATCGGGCGTGCCGGTTACCTGGATGCCAAACATTTCCTGGAGTTCGCGTTCGTACAGTGTCGCGGATGGGATTAGCTGGCAGATGCTGGGTACGCTGGCATCCTCCAGGCTGGGAGGATGGATGCGCAAGCTCAATACCCCGGCGCCCAGGCAAAACTGATACAGAACGATGAAGTTATCACCGGTATTGGCCGGATAAGAATGAATATTCGCATCGTCGCCGTTTGTCCGTTCCCACTGCTTATCCTCTACAATGCCGTTCTTTGTGCCGGTCTGGTGCAGCCCGGTGATGGCGGATAAATATCCCCATTTGGCCGCGATCAAGGCCGCAATGGCTTCGAGCAGATGATGCCTGGAAATTGAAACGGTAAGCATATGAGGCTGGGGGTTCTTCGTCCAGCGAGTCCAGGGTTTGAGGATATCCGCGGCTTGTTGTAAGGTAGTCTGTGTATCCATGCCTTCCTCCTAAACTTTGGCCGGCTGGCCCGCGGCTGCCTGGGGGCTCTTTTTTACACCCTGCAAGTTTTGCAGGAGTGCTACGAGACCGTGGATGATCGCCTCGGGCCGCGGCGGGCAGCCGGGGATGTACGCGTCCACCGGCAGCACCTCGTCGATGCTGCCGACGATGTTGTAACAGCCCTGGAAAGCGCCACCGGAGAGGCCGCAAGATCCAACTGCGACCACAAACTTCGGCTCCGGCATTTGCTCGTAGATGCGCAGCAGGCGCTCGCGAGACTGTCGCGTGACCGGTCCGGTGCAGATCAGGATATCGGAATGGCGCGGACTGCCTTGCAGCTTTACTCCGAACCGTTCGAGATCATAGCGCGGAGTAAGGGTGGCCAGGATCTCGATGTCACAGCCGTTACACGATCCGCTGTTGTAATGGATCGCCCAGGGAGAATTAACGCGTGCCCAGGTCTTGAGCTGGGTCAGCACATTTTGCCAGGCGGGGGGTAGTTGATTTTCCATAGATTTCTCCATTGGCCTGGTTAACCTAACAACAGGGCGATCAAGGCCATGAGCAAACCGACCAGATAGGCTCCTTCGACATAAGAAAGCGTACCGCTTCCCAGCACCAGGATTCCCAGGTGGAGAATGGCAAAGAAGAACGCGATCAGGAAGAAGGGTTTGTATCCGGGGGTTGCGATGCTGGTGGGCGAAACTTCACCGCTGCTGTAGATGCTGGACTTGGTCGGGTTTTGTTTCTCCGGGCCTGCCAGCAGCCTGCCAAAAATGACGATCACGATCACCAGTGGGATATAGATCAAAAACGCGAGCGGGGGAGAGAGCAAGAAATCCATCTATTCCTCCAGGCGTTAGCGGACAAACATTGAAAGGATGGCGGACGCGCCGGGTCCGGTGAGCCAGGAGATTAATCCCGGCCAGAAACCCAGGGCAATCACTGCCAGGGAAAGGATGACCAGCGGCAGGTTGAGTGCGGCCGGTGCCGCCAGCCCTTCCTGAACCGCCAGAGAAGGCTTCTGCCGATAAAGAGCATTGACCAGCGGAGCATAGTAGCCCAGTGAGAGCACGCTGTTGAGCGCCGCAAAAACCACCAGCCCGATTACCAGCGGGTCTCCGGTCTTGAACCCGGCGGCGAAGATCTGCCATTTGGACATAAAGCCGGCCAACGGTGGCAGACCACCCAGACCCAAGACAGCGATGCTGAACCCCAGCGCGGCTATTGGATATTTGTGTGCTGCTCCGGCCAGGTCGGATACCGTCAGGGGGTGGTGATGGCCGCGTCCCACATGCAGCGTGTATAACAGCACGCCTGCCGCCAGGAAGGCCAATCCCTTCATCAGGCCATGGTTGATCAGGTGGAAGAGCGCGCCTTGGGCGGCATCGGATTGGTTGAAGGTCAAAGCGACGCCAAATCCAACCAGCATATAACCGATATGGCTCAGGCTGGAATAAGCCAGCATACGTTTCACCTGGGTCTGGCGCAAGGCCATCAAGTTGCCGATCAGCATATTGATGGCCGCAAAACCAAGCAGCAGCGGTCCCCATTGGGGGGTCACACCGGCCAATGGTGCCAGAGCTTTGAGCAGCGCAACCAGGCCGGTTTCGATGACTACCCCGGACAGCATGGCGCTGATCCCGCTGGGGGCCTGGGAGTGTGCATCTGGCAGCCAGGTGTGCAGCGGCACCAGGGCGATCTTGACCCCGAAACCGATCAGGAACAACGCGCCGGCGGCCAGTAAGACTTCGGACCGGCCGGTCGCGGCGGCGCGGATCTCGGCGAAACCCAAAGAACCGGTCTGAGCGAAGACCAGGGCCAGCCCGAGCAGCACCAACACGGATCCCGCCGAGCTCTGCACCAGGTACTTAAACCCGGCTTCCAGAGAACTCGGCTGCTGGCGGTAGAAGGCAACCAGCATATAGGAGGAGATGGCCATAGTTTCGAACCAGACCCATAAGTTGAACAGATCGTTGGCGCTGGCCAGCCCGATCATGGCGCCGACCATGGCGGTGAGAAGAGCATAATATTTCTCTTCACCCTCTTCACCGGCCAGGTATGGACCGGAAAAGATCATCACCAACGTTCCCAGGGCTAACGCCACCGCGGAGAGAACCAGGCTCAACCCATCCACCCGCAGCGCGATGGCTCCAAAAGTATAGGTGAACGGCCCGCTGGTTTGCAGCATCTGGACCGCCTGGTAAAAGGGGATCCAGGTGACCAATAGAGCCAATATCGCCAGCCAGCGTGCCGGACTGCCAGTCCGGGTGACTCCGCGGCGAATAAAGCTCAATCGCCCGACCAGATAGTTCAAAGGCGAGACCGCCAGGGGAAGTGCAATCAACCACAAGATTCCGTTTGCCATGCGTTATGCTCCCCAGGCCAGAATGGCGAGAATGATGATCAGGCCGGCCAGGATGCCGGCTACGTTCCAGCCTAAATAACCCGTTTGCGAACCGCGCAGCCATTCGGCCAGCCGTTGGGTGGAACTGACCACAGTGCGGTTGATCGACTCAAAGCCAAAACTGTCGGCTGCCCATTTCCCCAGGCCTTGCAAGGCGGAGGCCAGCCCGCTCAGGCGCTCCCGCCAGATCCAGGCAGCCAGGCCGAGGGCTACGACAGCCAGAGCCAGATAAGTCGCCGGGGCGGTGATCACTTCCGCGAGCACCTCCAGGGTCGAATGTGCTTCCAGTTCGTGGAAGGGCAGGCTGCCGGCCAGCAGCTGTGCAAAAGGACCCGCCAGCAGCCAGGATACCAGGGTACCCAGGGCCAGGGGAACCAGGGCGATCTGCATGGCTGTCTGGGCATCATGGCCGTGCAGGTGACTGCGTGGTTCCCCATAGAAAACCATCCAGACGCAGCGGAAGGTATACAGGGCAGTTAACCCGGCCCCCACCAGCATGACCAGATAGGCCAGCCAGGGGCCGTGGGTCAACCCGGTCTCCAAAACAAGCTCTTTGCTCCAGAAACCATTCAAGACCGGGATACCGGCCAGGGCCAGGGCGCCGATCACAAACACCGTACGCACCCGCGGCATCTGCTTGCCCACTCCCCCCATCTGGCGCATATCGCGCGTGCCTACCGCGTGGATCACCGCGCCCGCTCCCAAAAAGAGCAGCGCCTTGAATATCGAATGGCTCAACAGATGGAACTGGCTGGCAAAAACCCCACCGGCGCCGATTGCGTAGACCATGTAACCGAGCTGGCTGACGGTTGAATATGCCAGCACCCGTTTCAGGTCGGTGGATACCAGCGCCATGACCGCGGCCATCAGGGCCGTGATTGCGCCAACCGCGATGACAGCCGTCTTCCAACCCGGAACACCCTCGAAGGCTGGATAAAAACGCGCCAGCAGGTAGACGCCCGCGTTTACCATGGTAGCGGCATGGATCAGCGCGCTGACCGGGGTGGGCGCTTCCATGGCGTCCGGGAGCCAGGTTTGGAAGGGGAACTGCGCAGATTTTGCAGCCGCTGCGGCCAGAAAGCCAAAAGCCATCCAGGCCAGCATCCCGGCCGGGATCAGGTGGGCCTTCTCCAATAAGACACTAATCTCATAGGTTCCCAGGTGGGCATACACCAGCAGCGCGCCGGCCAGCAGGCCGATCCCTCCCAACTGAGTGATGATCAGGGCTTTGATCCCGCCCGCCACTGCCTTGGGGTCGTCGTTATGGAAGGAGATCAACGCGTAGGAGCATAACGCGGTAATCTCCCAAAAGATGAACACCAGGAACAGGCTGCCGGTCAGTACCAGTCCAGCCATCGCGCCAATAAAGGCGAGCACCAGGGCGTAGTAACGTCCGAGTTGGGCTTCGCCTTTCATATAATCTATGGAAAAGATCACCGCCAGGCTGCCGATTACCGTGGCGACCACTGCCAGGAATACCCCCAGCCCATCGGGTACAAACGTAAAATCTCCAAAGATGCCGCCGGCAGCCAGATGGATAGCCGTTCCGCTGGAGGTGGAAGGGATCAATGCCAGGGCAGCCAGACCGGCGGCGACGGAGAAGCCGACCGCCAGGATGTTTTGTAGCCGAGGACGGCTGTCTCTGGCCAGCCAGACCAGAACAGCGCCCAGCCAGGGTAAGCCGATCGTAAGAAGAATCAGGATAGCTGCCACGGCTTACCTCCGCAGGTTGGACAATGAATGGACATCCAGGGTGCCGATATAGCGGCGGATCTGCACCGCCAGCGCCAGGCCGATCACGGCGACAATGGTGTCCGCGACGATCACAGTCAGCGCCAGGCTCTGGCTGAGGTTTACCTGGCCGCGCAGGTTCCCGGCCAGGATGATGGCCAGCAGCACAGCTTTGACCAGGATCTGTAGAGCGACGATGACTTTGATCAGGTTGCGAGTCGCCAGCAGGCCGTAGAAACCGACCCCCAGCAGCCCCAGGATCCCAATCAGGATGACACTAGATGATGAGATGATCATACTTACGCCTCCGGATGGGGGTCGGACTGTTTGGGTGTGGCCAGCAGCCCCATGACACCCAAAACACCGGTGAAGATCAACACGATCTGAACGATCACATCCAGACCGCGCTGTTCCCAGAGTACATTGGAGAACGGATCTCCCAATTGGACCGGCAGTGGGAGATCCAATTGGGGCAAGTTCAACCAGCCCAACAAGAGCAAAGAAAGCCCCACCAATACCCAGGCAACCGGTTTGGGAACAATGGAATGCGTATCGAGGACCTCTTCTCCTGCGATATTGATCGCAAAGACGAATAGGACCGTGACCAGACCTGCCCCGACACTCAGCTCGATGACCGCAATTTCGGGTGCGCCCAGCAGATAGATTAATACGGCCACCAGGGCGCTGGTACCGGCCAGCCAGAGGGCAGAGATCAGCAAGCGCTTTGCCCTCATGGCCTCAATCGCACAACCGATGGCTCCCGCCAGAATCAAGATGTGCAGCATAGGATATGTGTCCCTCCCTTAGAGGATTACAGACAATCTTCGACCAACCCCGTTTATACAACTATATGTGATTAATGTCACGTGAAGGTCATCCTGAATAATGGGTTACTATGTCTTAATATTTGCTTTTGGTATCCACAAAAAATGACAATTAAGACAATATTAGACTTGATTTTGTCCTCTGGATTGAGTATCATAGAGGTGATTGTGTAATGCATGCAGGGCTTGCCATGTTAATTTGATTTCACCAGGTGGCAAGCATGGGGTATATCTTCCTGCACCTGGCTTTCTCTCTTTCAATTCTGATTTCTTCATCGAAACCAACATTCTTAAGCTCCTAGCTCCATCGCGGCCTCGCTCGGTTTGATCCAGGATGCGAGACAGTCAACCTTTGATTCGGTTTTCTATTTGCTGGAAAGGAGTGTCTGATGTTGTCTGTACGTGGGTACCGTTGGTTCCATGTTTTACTGCTGTTGGCATTGATCGTTGCACCGCTGCTGAGCGCATCATCTTCAATAAATCCATCCATTGCTAAACCTCCGGAAAAACCATCTGCTGAAAAGGTAATTTTCTTTTCGGCGGATGGTATGCGCCAGGACTTGATGGCGCTCTTTGCTTTGCGAGGTCACATGCCCACCTATGCCGACCTGATCCTCCGGGGATCAACAGGTGAAAATGGTCTGGTACAGGCTTTCCCGCCGAACACCGGTGTCGGCTGGGCTACATTAGCAACGGGCACTTATCCCGGCGAGCATGGTTCGACCAACAATACCTTCCATCGTGTGGGGGAAGGCAACTTTAACAACCGTACCAGTTTCGCGACCGATGGAATCTTGCAGGCCGATACCATCCTCCAGTCCGCCGAACGAGCCGGCAAACAGGTCGCGGCCGTGGAATGGGTCGGAGCGCGCAACCTGCAACCGGCCCTGCAGGGCCCCGTGGTCGATTTCCGCACCTTCTTCTCCAACCGCGGGATTCTGCTCAATTATGATCTCCCTGGCCAGCCCGCGGGCGCGAACGCTTTTGGTGTATCTTACCAAAGGGTAGACCTCGACCCGGCCAGCGGGTGGGTCAATGTGCCCGAATCCTTCAGCCCTGCCGTACAGGAACAGCTTAAGCTGACCAACACGGCTTTCCCGTCAACCAACAACATAGACCGTTTCTATGATCTGTACATCTATGACAGTTCGGATGACAGCGCGGTGAATTATGACCGCGCGCTCTTCGTCCCCAGCGAGGCAGGCAAAGACGGCAGCCAGGCAATCGCCAACATGGGACCTGGGGATTGGGCGGATATAAAGGTTACCCTGACCGGCGCGCTGGCGGGGCGTACCGGCGGCTTCTATTTGAAAGTGATCGAGATCGCCCCCGACCTGTCCAAATTCCGCGTCTACTTTACTTCGATTGCCCGCGCCAATGCCAGCTTCAACGGCTGTGGGGACGCCACCTGCTCGGCTCAGTTCGAAGAGAACCTGAACAGCACCTTTGCATCTTCAACCGCGGCGGATTTCGCACCCCTGGAAGCCGGGATCATTGATGAGGATACCTATGTCGAGCAAGGATTAAAGTGGAAGGATGCCCATTTTAGTTATCTCGATTACATTATCAACGGCCTGGGGTTCAAACCTGACCTGCTGATGTTGGGGACTCCTACAACGGATGAATTCCAGCACCAGTTTTTAGGATTGATCACCCCCACCGATATGGATGGCGATCCTAACCCATACTTCGACGATGTGACCAATGATGATATCCCGGACGGTCTTTTCGAAAAGCGCCTGGGGTACATCCGTTCGGCATACATCGAGGCGGATGAGACTCTCGCCTTGGGTCGCTCGCTGATGGGACAGAACACCACTGTCTTTGCCTCTTCCGACCACGGGTTTGCACCGCAGTGGTACGCGGTCAATGCCGGGTTGGTGCTGGCCAATGCCGGGCTGCAGGCCAGTGAGCAGACCTCCAACTGCCGGGTGGGCGGGGCTCCGACCCTGGCCAAAGCCTGCTATGCGGGCGGGACGGCCCAAATTTACATCAACCTGGCCGGTCGCGATCCGGGCGGTCTGGTGCCCGCAGGTGATTACGAAAACGTGCGCAGCCAGATCATTGCGGCATTCGAAGGCCTGGAGGATCCCAATAACCCTGGCAAACAGGTGGTTCTGCGCATCCTGCGCAAAGAAGAGCTGCGTAATGTCGACGGCAGCGATTCGCTCCACCCCACGCGCAGCGGAGACGTGATCGTGGTTCTGCGCCCGCCTTACCAGTTCGACGCGGCTACCCCCGGGCAAGTAATCGCTTTTTCACAGTTCTTCGGACAGCACGGATACCTGCCCGAGCTGGTCGACCTGAAACATAACGTCAATATGCATGGCGTTTTTGTGGCTTCCGGTCCGGGTGTCCGCCGCCAGATCATCCCGGTGCGCGGGGTGCGCGCCATCGACCTGGCGCCCACCATCGCGCTGCTGATGGGTATCCCCGGCCCCCAGAATGCCCGCGGGCGGATTCTTTATGAGGTGATCACCGAACCGGGAAAACTCAAAGAAGCCACCATCCTGACTATCAGTGACTATCATGGCCAGCTCGTCCCGCTTTCCGAAACAGCCGATAATGTCAGTGGGACAGGCGCGGTGAACCCAACCTTTGCTATCGGTGGATCGGCCTTCCTCAAACCCTGGTTCGACCTCTACCGGGGCGAGACCCGCGGCCAGCCTTCGCTGCTCATGGCGGGAGGAGATTCTGTGGGTGCTACCCCGCCCATCTCTGCCTTTTTCGGAGACACTCCGACCATCCGCATCATGAATATGATGGGCTTCAATCTGGATGGGTTGGGCAACCACAACTTCGACAAGGGACAGCAGTATCTGCGTGAAACGCTGATCCCTCTGGCCGATTTCCCCTATGTATCCAGTAACCTGGTTTTCCCTCAGAATGGAAAGACGCCCCCAGAATGGAAGCCTTCGGTGGTTTTCAAATTCCAGGGATTCAAGTTAGGGGTGGTGGGTTTCTCAAATCACGATTTAACTACGCTGATCTTCCCGGGCAACCTGGATCCATTCGTGGTCACCGACCCGCTGGCGGCCGTCAATGCCGAAGCAGCCCGTCTGCGCAGCAAGAGCAATATTAATGCAATCGTTGCCATCGGGCATGAAGGAGCCACTTCAGGGACGCTGACTGAACCCACCGGTCCCGTCGTAGACCTGGCAGATGGACTGGTGAACGTGGATGCCGTGCTGGGTGATCATACCGATTTCCAGGTGCTCGCTACCCGCCCCAACGGGGTGATGGTGGTTGAGAACCGCAGCAAGGGCATCCGCTTCAGCCGCTTGCGCCTGGTGATCGATACGAATACCAAGAAAGTGGTGTATAAAACCGCCGATTTCCACAAACCCTGGAATATCGGCGTCACCCCGGATGCTGCCATCCAGGCCGAGATCGATGCGCTAAACGCCCAACTGGCTCCCGTCTTCAGCACCGTGATTGGCGAATCCAGCGTGTTTATCCCGCGCGCGGATGCTTGCGGGCGGGCGGATGGGCGGTTGTGTGAGTCGCTGATCGGGAACGTGACCACGGATGCCATGCGCACCGCCTACACCACTGACTTCGCCATCACCAACGCGGGAGGTTTGCGCTCCGACCTGACCTGCCCAACCACGGATAATCCCAGCGACTTCTGCCCGGCCTACACCCCGCCGCCGTTCCCGATTACCCGCGGACAGGTCCAGGCGGTCCTGCCGTTTGGCAACGTGGTCGTGACCCTTTCAATCAACGGAGCGGAGCTCAAGACCTATCTGGAGAACGGGGTGTCGGCCATGCCGGCCGTCAACGGCCGCTTTGCCCAGGTGTCGGGACTTTGCTTCACCTATGATATCTCGGCCGCGGCCGGGAGCCGGGTGACAGGCGTCGTGCGCCAGGCAGCGGACGGGACGTGCACCGGCGCTGCGGTTGACCTGACTGCCGGTGCCACCTACAGCCTGGCGATCAACGACTTTATGGCGGCCGGCGGGGATGGCTACCCGCTAGTCAGCCCGCGCATCACCACCCAGGAGTTTATGGACCAGGTGCTGGCCAACTATATCGCCGCGAACACCCCGATCAGCCCATCCATCCAGGGACGAGTAGTCTGTACTACCAGTGGAGCTGTTGCCTGCCCGGTGGTTACGCCGTAACCGGGTAGAAATAGATCTGGGGGAGGCAGCGCCTCCCCCAGATGAGTTATTCGTTGAGACCGGTTTCTTTTGATCTATTCAACGGGATCCAGACAAATAAAGTCGTTCCCTTGCCAGGCGTGGACTCAATCCGCACCTTTCCTTGCACCGCCTCGGCTCGCTCGCGGATCCCGACCAGTCCAAGGTTTCCCTGTCGGGCCAGCTGCAGCCAATCCTTTGGAACTACAAAACCGTTCCCATTGTCCTGGATCTCCAGGGTAATCTGGCGCTGTTCGTTCGACAAACGGATGATAGCCTGGGTTGCCTGGGCGTGTTTGCTGATATTGTTCAATGCCTCCTGGTAAATCCGAAAAAGAGCGATGCTGACTTCTTCGGGCAGAGCATGCTGCAGCGAGGTTTCTTCAAACTGGAGCTGGATGCCAGGATTCTTTTCCTGGTAGGTCTCCATGTGCATTTGGATGGCTCTGTTCAGCCCAAACTTCATCAAGATGGGTGGTCGCAGATCGCTGGCGAAAGTGCGCAGTTCGTTGATCTGCTCTTGTACGCTGCCCTGAATAGCCTCCAACTTTTGAGCAATCTCAGGGAGGTAGTTATCCATACGCATCTCTCGCAAGGCAAAGGTAATGGCGAGCAAAGCTTGCAGCGGACCATCGTGTAAATCCCTGGCAATCTGCTGGCGTTCTTGCTCGCGTTGAGTAATCAGATGGCGCTGCATTTCGAGGCGCGCCTGGCTCACCTGGATCTCCTCCTCGATGGCCTTTCGCGAGGTGATATCCATGACTATTCCCAACATTTGCACGGCCTCTCCATCTTCGTTGGAGATAGATTGCCCTTTTAAGAAAATCCAATGGATGCTGCCATCCGGCCATTCGGTGCGGTATTCAGCTTCGAAGCCTGTATGGTTCGCCAGGGCGCTGCTTATCGACTCATCCACCCTCTCGCGGTCCTCCGGGTGAACTGCCTGGAGGAATCCCGGGTAGGAAATCCACGCCTCTGGTCCCAGTCCAAATATGGCTTTGCAGCGCTCATCCCAGATCACACTGTTGGAGATCAGATCCCAATCCCAAAGACCAATCTCCACCGCCTCGGTGGTCATCAACAGCCGGTCCCGGCTCTGGCGCAGCGCCAAATCAGCCCGGCGCTTCTCGGTTACGTCATGGAAGACCATGATCACTCCCAAGATCCGCCCGTCCGCATCCCGAATTGGCGCGGCGCTGTCCTCAACAGGAATGGCCCGTCCATCGCGCGCAATTAAGACTGTCTGGTTGGTCAGTCCGAGTACCTGTCCATCCAGTAAGACTTTTCCAACCGGGTTCTCGATCGGGGAATGGGACAGTTCGTTGACGATCGGGAATATATGCGCCGATGGCATTCCGATCGCCTCCTGGCTGGTCCAACCGGTCAACTGTTCGGCGATCGGGTTGAGGAAGGTCACGATCCCCCGCGGATCGGTGGTAATGACTCCATCGCCAATGCTGGCGAGTGTCGTGCGGAACCACTCCTTCTCCACGGCCAGCCTGCGCTCCCCCTCTTTGCGCTGGGTAATATCGGTTAGCGACAGAATACATCCCAGGATCTCATCGCGTTCGTTGCGCAGCGGAGCGGCGCTGAGCAGTAGATCGAATTCCAGGAGATGCTCTAATGGTGCAGCCCTCTCAAGTTCTAATATGGCTTCGATCCCTCTATAGGATTTCCCCGCTAATACCGCTTCGATGGAGAAAACCTCACCCCCATCCTCAACCCTGTTCAGCGCCAGTGGGAAGACCTTCTCGAATGGTTGGAACAAGGGGGTTCCCCGCGTAATTTCGTGGACAGACTGGCTGGCGCGGATAATGGTTCCAGTTTTGTCGCAGACCACGATGGCTTCGGAAGCCTGTTCCAGGATGGAGCGAGCCATTTTTTCGGCGGCCAGGATCTCCTCGCTGCGTTTTTGCTCGGTCAGGTCAGTTGCCACCATGCAAAGGACCTGTCTCCCTTTGTTCTCTACGCTGCTGAACGAGAGAAGCGCCGGTAAGTTAGTGCCGTTTTTGCGTGATAAGGTAATTTCTGCTTTGCTCGAGCCCTCGATCCCCTTTTGCAGCAAGCCGTGGTAAACCGGTTGGTCGGCCTCCGGGATAAAACAGATCAGATCAGAACCCAGAAGAGTTTCCAGGGGGACAGCAAGCATTTCTGCCAGGCGCTGATTGCCATACAAGATTGTCCCATCGCCCAGCAGAGTCGCGACTCCCTCGCGGATATTCTCGACCATCACCCGGTAGGTATAATCAGCGCCTTCCAGGGTATACACATGATCGCCATCCTCGCCGTAGATCACCAGGGCGTCCACTTCTCCGCTCTGGATGGCGCGCAGGGCTTCTTCGGCTGCATCCAGACGGGTCTGGAGCTCTTCATTCTTCCGGATCAGATCATTATCAATCGTGTCAGTCATAGGGATACCATGGCGGGGAGTATGATTGGCATTCGTGAGGATCAAAATACCCAGGTAGAACCGGGTATCTACAGTCTTTGTTTTACCCGGTCAGGCCAAGGCTGGCAAGGACGCGCTCAGTCTGAGACAGGTTGCCGATCAGAACCTTTTTCGGATGGGGAGCCAGCCTGATCAAAGTAGGGGTAGCGATAATCTGTGCCTGGCGAGCCAGCTCGGGCTGCTGGTAGATATCTACAATTTCCAGATGATATTTTCCTGGCATGCGCTCGTCGCACATCTGGCGCAGGGTTTCGATCGTCTGATTCGAGCGTAAGGAATTCCCTGCCACAAACAGGCGCAGCAGCAGGCTCGCGTCCTGCTCCGGCTTCACAGTAGGAGTATTGGAAGGGGTTTCAGTCATTTTCACCTCCTTCACCTGTTGTGGATTGATCTTCCGCCGGTTGCAGATCCAACCCGACCAGGATGCGTTCCGTACGCGAGAGGTCGCCGATGATCCGCCGCAGGGGAGGTGGAAGGACTTTTAGCAGGGTCGGTGCGGCGATGATCTGTTCTCCGCGGGCCAGCTCGGGCTGCTGGTAAATGTCGATCACTTCCAGCTGGTAGCGCCCTTTGAGATGCCTCTCACAGATTTCGCGGATATTGGCGATGGCCTGGGCAGATTTTTCAGTATTCCCGGCGATGTAAAGGCGCAGCACCCGTTTGGCGTTTTTAGCCTCCTCTAAAGCCTGCTCGAATTTTTTGGTCGAATCGGTTGGCTGGTCATCCATTTTCAATTTCTCCGCCCCTGGGGATTGGGGCGTTCTTCTTTCCACCAACCGGGCGCAGGTCCAGCCCCACCAGCACCCGCTCGGTATTGGAAAGGTCGCCGATGATTTTTTTCACCGGTTCAGGCAGCTTGCGCACCAGGGTGGGGACGGCCAGGATCTGGTCACCACGCGCCAGGCGGGGGTTTTCCAGCAGGTCAATCACCTCGATCCGGTAATTACCCGCCAGATGTTCCTCGCACAGTTTTTTTAGGTTTGCAAAGGCCTCCAGCGACTTGGGGGTTTGCCCGGCGACATACAGGCGCAGCTCCCACAGTTCCTCCACGGAGTTCTCATTGTGCAGAGTTCTTGCCGGCCGGTTAGGTGAGGTCATCTACGCCTCCTCTTGATTTTTTTGAGCGCCGCCGTTGGACGGCGCGCGGCGGGAGCGGATCACACTCTCCCGTTCTTCGGCCTGCATAGTTTGGGCGATTTCCTCCTCAGTCAGCGCCCGCTGGAACTCCTCTTCCTCGGTCTCCAACTCGGCCTGCAGCACCGCCACCTGGCTCTCGACCGCTTTGCGTTTTAACTCCAGCTCGCGCCTGCGGCGCTCGATCTCTGCCTGTCGCTGTTGGAGGGAGATTCGATCCCGCCCTTCCTGGATGAGACGCGCCGAGCCGGTCAATATTCCTTCTGGCCCCACATAGACATCCACCAGGTCAATCCCCCGGTCGGTCAGGCGGAATTCGCGCACCTGGGTGGAGTGGGCCTGCCCGCGGGCTTTCAAGACATACAAACCACGGTTGCGCTCACTGTTGCTCTCCAAATTACGCACCAGCAGCCAGGTATCCATTAAACTCGAAATGCCCACCTCCGAGGCAGCCTCCGCTTCCCCTCCGCCGGTCAGGCTGGTGAACAAGGCGGTGATCTGCTTCATCTTGAGATAATCGATCAGGCGTACCAGCATCGATTTGACTTCCGAATCCGATCCGATCGAGATCAGGTTGGTCAGCGGGTCGATCACCATCACGCTGGGCTGGAACTCCTCGACCAGTTTTTGCAGGAGCAGCAAATGCATCTCGATCCCATAAAAGAAAGGCCGTGCGGCGCGAAAACGCAGCAGGTCTTGCTGCACCCAGGGTTCCAGATCGATGCCGATCGAGCGCATGTTGCGGATGATCTGGCTGGTGGATTCCTCGAAGGCGATGTACAGGCAGCGCTCGCCCTGGCGGCAGGCGGCATCCACCAGGCTGGCGGCCAGGCTGGTCTTACCCGTGCCGGCCGTCCCCGAGACCAGGACTGGCGAGCCGCGGTAATACCCACAGCGGTCGAGCATTTCGTCCAGCTGAAAGACCCCCGTGGAGATATGCTCGTTGGAAACAGGATAATTCAAACCCAGGGAAGTGATCGGCTGCACCCATAAGCCGGTGTCGCCGATCAGGAAGGGGTACTCATCCGCGCCGTGCGCAGAGCCGCGGTATTTGACCACCCGCAGGATGCGGTTGGCCATTTTGTTCTCCATGCGGACGTCGAGCAGGATCACGCAGTCGGAGACATATTCCTCCAGCCCGTAACGCGTCAGGGTCTTTTCACCCCGTTCCCCGGTGACGATCGCGGTGACGCCTTTGTCCTTGAGCCAGCGGAAGAGACGGCGGATCTCGGAACGCAGGATGGATTCATTGGCAAACCCGGCGAAGATGGTTTCGATGGTGTCCAGCACCACCCGCTTTGCCCCGACAGCATCGATGGCGGAGGCCAGGCGGATAAACAGCCCTTCCAGGTCGTATTCACCGGTCTCCTCGATCTCGCTGCGCTCGATATAAATGTAGTCGACAAAAATTCTGTTTTGAGCGATCAAGCCCTCCAGGTCGATACCCAGGGAGGCCACGTTTTTGGCCAGGTCTTCCGCCGTCTCTTCAAAGGCCATAAAGACCCCCGGTTCATCGTACTGCAGGGTGCCGTGCACCAGGAATTCAGTCGCCAACAGGGTCTTGCCGCAGCCAGGCCCCCCGCAGATCAGGGTGGTCCGCGCATGGGGCAGCCCACCCCCTACAATTTCATCCAGTCCCTGGATCCCGGTGGGTGTTTTTTGCAGAGCGCTGCTCAGTTCCGTCATAATTTTCCTCCAGGTCTCCACCCCAAACTTAGTTAGTTCGTGGTGCAAAACTGCTCCCTGGGCCGTCCCCGGCGCAGGATTCGCCGCCGAGGACGGCGGCTTGAGCGAGTTTCGCACCAGATACTAGTTAATAGTTGAGAACTGTTAGCTAGTTCGTGGTGCAAAACTGCTCCCTGGGCCGTCCTCGGCGCAGGATTCGCCGCCGAGGACGGCGGCTTGAGCGAGTTTCGCACCAAAATCTAGCTATACTTGCCTGTTTTGCCGGAAGAGGGTAGTGGGTAACGAAGTGTACGGCATCAAAACAAACAAAGTGTTTGATGGATAAATTATATAGCATTCCGATTCGAAAGGATATAACTGGGCAGGCCCTGATATTTGGCTGCAGTCTCTTTTGCAGTACGCGCATCATAATGTTTTTCTTGACACAAGAACATTAGTTCTATATAATGGGGTTACTTGATCCGTTCTTATCCGCCCGCGATTGGACATCCTGATGGTCTTCTGGCAGCGCCTTTTACGCAACCTGGGTCTCTGGCCCCATCGAGGTCAAAAACGCCTCTCGTTCCATGCCGATGAAACCCTGATCGATACCCTGCAGCTCCTTGCCGAACGCGAGCGGCGCACTAAAGAGGCCGTTGCTACCGACCTGCTCGGCCAGGCGATCCTCAAGCGCCAGGCCTCTGATACCCACCTGCACCATTGGGAAACCCTCTCCGCCCGCGAGCAGCAGGTAGCCGCGCTGATCTGCCTGAATTACACCAATGCCCAGATCGCCAACCTGCTTGGCCTTTCGCCCGAAACCATCAAGACCCACGTACGCAATGTGCTGATCAAATTTAAACTGCGCCGCAAGGCCGAGCTGCGCCGCGCCCTGGAAGACTGGGATTTCAATTCCTGGGTCGATCCCCCGTCGGGTTAACCCGTTCTCTCCCCCCTTTTTCCCCTGCTTGTGGGATTGTTCCATCTCCCTGGAAGGCTTAACCTGGGAGTATGAACACGCTCCCCGAACTCATCTCTGCACAGGTCCTGCTGATCGTTGCCCCCGAAGCAGCCTGGCCGGGGATGCTCGATCTATCGGCCCGCCTCAGCCTGCGCGGCGCACTGCGTGTGCTGGACGGCGGTAACCAGTATAACGCTTACCATGTAGCTCGCGCTCTGCGCCGCCAGACGCTCGATCTGCGCGGCGCTCTGGCGCGCATCGACCTGGCGCGCGTCTTCACCTGCTATCAGATGGAAACCCTGCTGCTCAACGCCGTGCCCCAGGTGGCGCCCACCCTGGTGCTGGATTTTCTGGCCACCTTCTACGATGAAAACGTGCCGTACGCCGAGCGCCGCCGGCTGCTGGCGCGCTGCGCCGCTCTGCTCCAGCGTCTCAGCCGCCGCGCGCCGGTGGTGGTCAGCGCTCGCCCGGCCTTCCCCGGTCAGGCGGAGCGCGCCAGCCTGCTGGACTTGCTCGCCCGGTCCGCCGACCAGGTGCTCGAAGCGGAGCCGCCCCCGGAGCCGCTGACGCCGCCGCGTTTGTTTTAGAGAACTGGCATTGTTGTTGAGACACCCGCTGTCTGAAGCGAAAAACTGCCCAACCGAGGAGAAGAAATGGGACGCACCTTACCCGCCATCGCCCAGGTTTTTCTGCACGAAGAAGAATCTTTTTCCCGTTTCCGCCGCGCCCTGCGCCGCACCGACCAGCTCATCCTGGACGATCTGTTTGCCGCTGCCCACCAGCATGTTGCCGCGGCCGCTTATGCCGCCCACGCGCTGCCATTTGAGGTCTTTCTGCTGGCTATGCTCATGGAAGAGCACCGCGAAGTGACTCGCCTGCGCAGCCGGGTGGAAGAGCTGGAACGTGTCTGCGCTGAATGACCAGCGCGCCTGGCTGCTGGATCTGTTTGCCGACGAGCGTGACGGGCTGGTCTTGTGGTTTCTGGCGGAGGACGGGAAGCGCCTGCGCCTTCACCAGCCTTTTCCGGTGACGTTTTACGCGGCCGGAGCGCCCGCCTTGCTGGACGAGTTCGAGCGCTATCTGCGCGCCCATTACCCGCCCCGCCCGGCCCCCGGGCTGCGCCTGGAGCATACGACCCGGCGCGACCTGTTTGCCCCAAGCCCGCTGCCCGTTCTGGCCGTGGAAGTGCTCCAGCCCGCTGCCCAGCCGGCCCTTTTCCACGCAGCCGCCGGCTGCTTTCCCGCTCTGACATTTTATGACGCTGACATCCCGCTGTCGCTGCGTTTCGGCGCCCGCGCCGGCACCTTCGCCCTGGCTTACTGCCGCGTAACCTACGCAGAAGACGGCCGCCTTCACCACCTGCAGGTGCTCGATAACCCCTGGGAGCTCGATCCGCCCGCGCCCCCACTGCGCATCCTGGTCATGGAACCGGATGCCAACCCTTCCCACACCCGGCCGCGTTTCCTCAAGCTGATGTGGGGCAGCGCCGTCTACCAGCTTCCCCTGGACGCGGAACGGCCCCTGCTGGTCACCCTGCGCTCGCTTCTCGAAGCCTGCGACCCGGATCTGCTGCTCACCACCTGGGGCGATACCTGGCTGCTCCCCGAGCTGCAGCGCCTGGCGCGCAAGTGGCGCATCCCCCTCCCGCTCAACCGCGAGCCCGGGCGCGGCCTGGCGCGCAAGGGGGAGAAGACCTATTTTTCCTACGGTCAGGTGATCCACCGCGGGCAGCAGGTATATCTGTTTGGCCGCTGGCATATCGACCGCTGCAACGCCATGCTGTGGGGCGATTATGGGCTGGAAGGCGTGTTGGAGCTGGGTCGTGTGACCGGGCTGCCGGTGCAAACCGTGGCGCGCGTCTCGCCCGGCACGGGCATCTCCTCCATGCAGATCCTCACTGCCCTGCGCCAGGGCGTGCTGGTCCCCTGGCATAAACAACAGGCCGAAGAACCGCGCAGCGCCCTCAACCTGTTCTACGCCGACCAGGGCGGGCTTGTCTACCAGCCTTTGCTGGGGCTGCACCGCGATGTGGCCGAGCTCGACTTTATCTCCATGTATCCCAGCATCATGGTACATTTCAATATCTCCCCCGAGACGGTCGGCCCGCGGCGCCTGGCTGCCAACACTGCACTGATCCCCGAGTTGGGGCTGTCCATCGATCGCAGCCATACCGGCCTGGTTCCCAAAACGCTCCAGCCGCTGCTGGAAAAACGGATCCATCTCAAGCATCAGGCCGGCGCGCTGCCGGCCTGGGACCCGCGTCGCAAACGCTACAGAGTCTGCGCTTCCGCGCATAAATGGCTGCTGGTCACCTGTTTTGGCTACCTGGGCTATAAGAACGCTCGTTTTGGGCGCATCGAAGCCCACCAGGCGGTGACGGCCTACGGGCGCGAGGCCCTCTTGCGCGCCAAAGAAGCGGTCGAAGACCTGGACGGCACAGTCCTGCACCTGTATGTGGATGGGCTGTGGGTTAAAAAAGCGGGAGCCAGCCAGACGGCTGATTTCCAACCTATGCTGGACGCGGTCGCCGGTCGCACCGGTCTGCCGGTGTCCCTGGATGGGATCTACCGCTGGGTGGCCTTTCTACCTTCGCGGGTGAACCAGCGCGTCCCGGTGGCGAACCGTTATTTTGGCGTCTTCCAGGACGGCTCGCTGAAATTCCGGGGGATCGAGGCGCGCCGCCAGGATACCCCGGCGTTTATTGCCCGTCTCCAGTTGGATATGCTCGAGACCCTGGCGCGAGCGCCCGACGCGGATCACCTGTGGGAGCGCCTGCCCGATGTGCTGGCATGTCTGCGGTGCGCGCTGGATGACCTGCGCCTGGGGCGAATCCCCTTGCTGGACTGCCTGGTCACCCAAAAGCTGAGCCGCAAGCTGAACGAATTTCGCGTACCCACCCCCCTGGCGCGCGCCGTGGCGCAGCTCCAGGCGGTAGGCAAACCGGTCAGCCCGGGTGAGCGGGTGCGCTTTCTCTATTTGCGCGGCGAGCCGGGCGTGTGGGCCTGGGACCTGCCCGAGACGCCTAACCCGGCCGCCCTCGACCGGGCCCGCTACCGCGTCCTGCTGCTGCGCGCCGCCGGGACCATCCTCCAGCCGCTGGGTATTTCCGAAGAGACCCTCACGCAGTGGGCCCTCTCCCGCGCCGTGGCGGTTGGCCTGCCGGTAGGAGAATCTTTACCGCCAGGACGCGGGGTTGTAAATGCAAATGTGTTTAGCTCGCAACGGGCCTCCCTACCATAGCATCTGTTCCAACAAAATGGGTTGCTTCGGCGGCCAGCCGGGCGACCAGAGTCGTGCCAGCGGTGACAAAGCCGGCCTGTGTCGGCACAGAGGAACTCCCA
>Ga0105104_10000728_pt1 | contig 25441 bp, 19 predicted proteins | sample PPLLaktember2015_3_FD_87034 | JGI IMG/M metagenome (GOLD analysis project Ga0105104, IMG submission 87034) | Freshwater sediment microbial communities from Prairie Pothole Lake near Jamestown, North Dakota, USA - PPLs Lake P7 Core (6) Depth... | ecosystem: Environmental > Aquatic > Freshwater >...
GGGAAGACGCTCGAGAAAGAGGGCAAGCGGCTTTCGAAGATGATCGAGCAGGTGCTGAGTTTTGCAGCCCTGCAGTCGGGCGCGAACCGGGGTGGCTTCGAACCGGTTGACGTCAGCCCATTGTTGCGGGAAGTCGTGTCCGAGTACCGTCCGGCGCTCGAACAGAAGGGGTGGGAAGTCTGCGAAGAGATCGAGGCCGTGGGCAGGGCGCGCATAGACCGGAGAACCCTGGAGAGCTGTCTTTACAACCTGATCGACAACGCCACTAAATATGCGCACAGCGGCCGCTGGTTGCGAGTGGCCGCTTCTCGAGACGATCTGAAATCGAAGGCGCTGGTTCGAATCACCGTCGAGGATCGCGGGCCGGGAATTGCAGCCGAAGACTTGCGCCACATTTTCAAGCCGTTCTACAGGGGACGCGGGCTGGCGGCCTCGACGCTCCCGGGGGCGGGGCTGGGACTCAGCATTGTCAGGCGCCACCTGCGCACATTGGGCGGGGACGCTTCGGTGGTCTCTTCCGCCCAAGGATGTGTTTTCTCGCTGGTATTGCCGGCGGCGGATTGAGGGAGGATTCTATGCCAACAGGCCGGATTCTGATGGTGGAAGACGAGGAAGGCTTGGTCTTGACGCTGACCGACTTGCTCCGAAGCGAAGGATACGAGGTCGAATCTACACGCAGTGGCGAACAAGGCTTCCAGATGGCATCTACCACTCCATTCGACTTGGTCCTCCTCGACGTGATGCTGCCGGACAGGAACGGCTTCGATGTTTGCCGTTCTTTGCGGGAATTGGGCTGCGAGACGCCCATCCTGATGCTTACCGCACGGACCCAGGTCGTTGACCGCGTGCTCGGGCTCCGTCTTGGCGCCGACGACTATCTGACCAAGCCCTTTGATCCGATGGAGCTGCTCGCCCGGGTCGAAGCGTTGCGCCGACGAGTATCCAATCGGACAGCAACCCAAAACCGCGTCCTGCGTTTTGGGCGGGTGGAAGTCGACTTCCGCAGCACCGAGGTCCGCCGCGATGGGAAGCCGATCGAGATGTCCGCACGGGAGTTCGAGCTGCTCCGGTATTTCATCGAGAACCGAGGCGCAACGATTCCCCGCAGCAAACTCCTTGGCGATGTCTGGGGATACCACTCCCGGGTCTTCACCCGGACGGTCGACGTTCACGTCTGCTCGCTCCGGCAGAAAGTGGAAGACGACCCGAAGAACCCGACTTACCTGCTGACCGTCCGCGGGCTTGGGTACAAGTTCCAGACGGCCGGTTAGTACGCGATGGACGAACTGGACAGACGGCCATGTCCACACGTGTGTATGACCCTCCCAAGGATCGCACTGCCCTTCATCCTCGAGCATCCATCCTCGAGTAATCGCACCTTGGGAAATGGGGCTGCCCTTCACGGCTCACGGTTGGTGAGGAGCTGGAAGCCCGTAACGTGGCTCTCTTGGCTATCGATCGTCTCCTCGGCGAGCGAATTAGCGGCTTGTACCTCTGCCGTGTCAACCGGCTGATGCTCCTTCCACCACGCCTCGGCTTTTTCAAAAGTCCAGGGGTCAGCCAGCGGGAGCCGCCGGAGCCGGTCCGCCACGGCCGAGGCTGACTGGGGGCGCCTCTTCGGTTCCTTTTCCAGGCACGCCAGGATGATTTCCTCGATTTCAGGCATGATCGGGGTTTCCGAATTGCGCTCCGTCGGGCGGAGAGGCGGCGCGTTCACGTGCTGCAGGATCACTTCCATGCCGGTCGCACCCTCGAAAACCGGTTTCCCGGTGAGAAGCCAATAAGCCGTGCAACCCAATGAGTAAATGTCTGCCCTGGCGTCAATTTCCGTCTGGCCAAGAGCGACTTCGGGCGCCAGGTACGCGGGGGTCCCGGTAATCGTCCCGGTTTGCGTCAGGCGGTCGTCCGCCTGTCCGAAATCCGATTGCGCCTTGACCAGGCCGAAATCCAGAACCTTGACGAAATCATGTCGCCGGCCGTAGCGGCAAATGAAAAGGTTACCCGGCTTGATGTCCCGGTGGACGAGTCCGGTACAGTGGGCGTCTTCCAGAGACTCGCAGAGTTGCAGAAGCCAGAAGACCGCGCGATTCAGGGGGACCGGACCGTAGCGCTTCACGAAGGTGTCGGCATCCAGCCCTTCCAGGAACTCCATCGCGTAATAAAACGTGCCGTCTTCCGTGACTCCGAAGTCGTACAGGTCGATCGTGTTCTGGCAGTGCAGTGCGGCAGTCGCTTGCGCCTCCCTCTCGAAACGATTCAGGAGGGCTCTGGCGCTTTCAGAGCTTGCGGGATTTGCGAGAACCCGGTCCAGACGAACAAATTTAACCGCCGCGGGACGGGCGAGGAGGCGGTGTTTGGCTAACCAGACCTCTCCCATACCGCCGCTTCCCAGCTGGCGAATCAAGCGGTAACTCCCCATTTCTCGGGCTTCCCGCACCGCCTTCCCCATCCGGTGCACGATTCTCGCGCTGATATAGGCGAGGCCGGCACACACGAAGTAAGAAGAAAAGGCCTGTATGGGGTGAAAACTCGGGTGAGGGTCGGCTCCTGTCACCTGCCGGGCGATCAGAAAAGCCAGCGGACCCATTGCAGCGGCCGCAAGCGCGGCGACAAGAACCTTCGCGGGTCGGTTCGGGACGACCAAAGGATAGATGACCAGCCAGACGCCGACCCAGGATATTCCGGCCGTGGACAGACCGAGCTCGAGAACCCCCGTGTAGTAAGAAACATCGATGCAAAGGGCGCCGAACACCCAATAGATGAGCCCTGCGTCCAGCAGCCGGCAGGCATCAAAACGCTTACTGCGGACAGCCAGGTACAAACAGATCGAAACCCCGACGGCAATGCCGCATACCACTATGGCTCCGCCGTGTGCCGAGCTCGGCGGGAAATCATAGGTAAGGTGGACGATCGCGTAGGCGATGGCGTACGCTCCCGCGTAAAGTAGTGCAGACCAGCCAAGACGCAGGGCGGCAGAATTCAAAAAGTCCGACGGCAGCGAGCCGGAAGGTCCCTGAGATGAAACGATCGAGTCTGTACCAGCCCGTACGGCCGGAAATTGATGCTTCTGTTTCATGGCCTCAGTGTGTGCCCTGATTATACCGTTGCGGGCAAAACCAGAGGAATCAGAGCCGCAGCGTATATTGCGGAGCGAGCCGGGCTGTGGCAGACCGGAGTGCGCTGCCGAGAGAGGGCACCGGGCACGAACTTTTTGATTCCAGCGGGCTCAGAACGCGTTACAGAGCCGCGCACGGAGCGGAGGGCCGCGAAGCGCTTTCCAGCGGAGCGAGTCCCGGAGCGAAGTAAGCGGGACCACCCAACGTGCCGTTACGGTTCGTTGGGTGGTCCCGCTTACTCCGCTCCAGGCTGCTCCGCTGGAAAACGCTCCGCAGACCTCCACTCCGTGCGCGGCTCCGTAACGCGTTCTAAGTCCGCTGGAATCAAAAAGTTCGTAAGGATCAGGCCGAGAGTGGGTACCGGGCGGCACTGGGGCCGCAGGCGTCTCGCCTGCGTGTCACCAATTTCTCGAACGGCGCGCCGCGTGCATATCCATAACCGGAAGCGATGTCAGAGCCACCGAAAGGAGAATTGCTATGAGACACCGAATCAGCATTCTGCTTGTCGCAGTTCTGGCTGCAGCCCAGTTCGGAGTGGCCCAGACCTCCGAAAAACCGATACACAACTCGCAGGGGTACGGTTTCTGGGCGATCGGAGCGGCAGTGGGAGCCGCGATTGGCGCTCTCCTTGGCAGCCAGGGAGAAGAGGTCAGTGGCTCCAAGGCAGTGCCCGTCATAGGCGGCCTGATACCGGGTGCGGCGATCGGGTTCGGAATCGGTTACGGAATCGACAGCACGAGGGGAAAACCGGTACTGCTCTATCAGGCTGTCCAATAGAAAATAGTCGCGGAGCTCCTCGGGCGGTGGCCTGAAATCCGTTCGGGTCGATCATCTGACAACCTGCACGTACCTTAGTTCTTGCAGGTTTTGCGATTGTCGACCCCGAAACGGATTTCAGGCTCACTTCCTCATGTACGAGCCTTTTTCAACACCCTCGCTCTGTGACTCCGCTCGACGCTTCTTATACGAACGCTGTTGCCTTCCCGGACGCGAAGGGCGTAGTCTTTTCCTTGGTAGAAGAGTCACCAGGAAGACCCGAAGGGAGGTCAGAAATGGCGTCAAGCAAAGTCGTCTACTACCTGCCCGACAGTGCCAACCCATTTTGGCGAGAAGTCGTAGCCGGAATCGAGCGAAAGATGGCTGCTTTCGGACTTGCTTTTGAAACAGTCAGTGCCGGTCACGACCCGACATTGCAGCTCGGTCAGCTCAATGAGTGTCTGCAATCGCGTCCCGACGGGATCTTCGTCTCGCCCGTCGATATGGATTCGGTCTCGGCCCCGTGCAGGGCAATCGGCCGCGCAGGGATCCCGGTTATCGGCATCGATCAGGCGATGACCGGCAGCACAACCGCCAACGTGATTGCCGGAAATATGAAAGGCGGTTACCTCGCCGCTCACCACCTGGCCGCCTCTCTGGCCGCAGGCAAAGGCATCGTGCATGTCGAGGCGGAGGATTTGCCCAACGTCGCCCTTCGGAGGAAGAGCTTTGTGGCCGAGGCAGCGCGTCAGGGACTCCAGATTATCAAGACGATCCAGGCAGACAGCAGCCGGCAAAAGGCTTGTGCCGGCATGAATCAGTTCCTGACCGAGAAACGACGCTTCGACGGAGTCTTTGCCGAAAACGACGCAATGGCCCTCGGTGTCATCGACGCGCTTGATAGCGCCGCCTATTCTCCGTGGCCGGTGATCGTCGGCTTTGACGGTGTCAAGGAAGCGCTGGAAGCGATTCGAGCCGGTCGGATGCACGCAACGGTGGCCCAGAATCCGGGGCTTCTGGGCGAAAAAGCCGCAGAAGTCATGATGGAGGTGATGGCAAAGAGGCCCGTTGAGATCACAACGAGCGTCCTCCCCACGCTGATCACCCGCCGGGATGCTTGATTTGGATGGGATATTCGGATCGCCGTTCCAGCGGGCTTAGAACGCGTTACGGAGCCGCGCACGCAGTGGAGGGCCGCGGAGCGTTTTCCTGCGGAGCAGCCTGGAGCGGAGTAAGCGGGACCACCCAACGAACGTTCACGGCGTGTTGGGTGGTCCCGCTTACTCCGCTCCAGGCTGCTCCGCAGGAAAACGCTCCGCGGCCCTCCACTGCGTGCGCGGCTCCGTAACGCGTTCTAAGCCCGCTGGGTGCAGTACGCCGGTTTATGGAGTTCTTAGGAAAAGTTCGTGTAAGGATCAGAGCCATGTTCGCGGACTCCGAACCTCGGAAAGGACCAGCCTATGCCCCAGAAAATCGCGATGATCGGAGCGGGCAGCGTTGTCTTCTGCAAGACCCTGATGAGTGACATCATGGCCACGCCGGCCCTGAGCGACAGCGAATTCGCTCTAATGAGTCCCACGGAGGCGAAACTCCGACGGATGGAGGCGTTCGGGCGTCGGATGATCCAGGCAAACGGGCTTGGCGCCAGGGTCTGGGCGACGACGAACCGGGAAGAGGCTATTCGCGATGCCGATTTCGTCATTGTGATGATCCAGGTGGGCGGGCTCGAGGCATTCGAGCTCGATTACCTGATCCCGCTCAAGTACGGCGTAGATCAGTGCATCGGAGACTCGCTCGGCCCTGGTGGGATCTTCCGAGGGTTGCGCACGATTCCAGTCCTGGTCGACATCGCCCGCGACATGCACCGGCTGGCTAAAGCTGATGCCGTTATGCTTCAGTATGCCAATCCCATGGCAGCCAACTGCCTCGCACTGGGCCAGGCCAGCCCTGTTCCTTTTGTGGGCCTCTGCCACGGTGTCCAGACTACTCTTGACCTGATTGCCGGATACTGTGCTGTCCCGAAGGACGAGATCGTCTACACCTGCGGTGGGATCAACCACATGGACTGGTTTCTTTCTCTGCAGCATGAGGGTCGCGATCTTTACCCGCTGCTGCGGGAGGTATTCGAAAGGCCTGAATACTATAAGAACGAGAAGGTGAGAGGCGAGGTGTTCCGCCACTTCGGCTATTTCATGACCGAAAGCACGGGCCACTTGAGCGAGTACCTTCCCTGGTTTCGCAAAAACGCAAGTTCACTGGCGACATACTGCGACGAACCCGGATTTGGAGGCGAAAGCGGCGCTTACTACAAGTACACAAAGGCTCTGGCGGCCAAGTACGCCCGACACGATCCGCTCGAGTATGAATCGCCGCAGATCGAAAGCCGCAGCGTGGAATACTGCTCGTACATTATGGAAGCCATGGTCACTCGCAGGCCCTTTCGCTTCATGGGGAATGTCCGTAATGACGGCTATATCACGAACCTCCCGGACGGTTGCTGTGTCGAATTGCCGTGTTTTGCCGACGAGACCGGACTCCATCCGACCCGGATCGGAGCCCTGCCTGCGCAGTGTGCAGCGGCCTGCCTGACCAATGTGAATGCCCAGATCCTCGCCGCACAGGCGGCTTTGTCCGGGGATCCCGAGGCCGCCATGCACGCGGTTGCGCTGGATCCGCTGACCTCGGCGGTCTGTACTCTGCACGAGATTCGCGAGCTGTGCCGCGAATTGCTCGAAGCCGAGAAGAGGTGGCTGCCGCAGTTCGAAGGGAAACAGCTGCGGCCGGTACCCGCTGTCTGCATACCCGAAGACTGTCGCCCAGTGGCGGTCCCGCTTGACCCCGCCCTGGCAATCAACAAGCGATTCGCCACCCTGATCGAGCAGCAGACGGATTGACTGGCGCCCATACTGAAGGGGGCGTAACAAACTGCACGGTGATAGTTGTGGCGCCCTTTCAGGGCTGCCGGTACTCTTGGCGCTAACCCAGGCCTGCGCAAAAAACGCTTCGGCCTGGGCTATTATGTGGTCGGCCTTTCAGGCCTTCGACTTCCTCAGCACCTCGCTGCGTGCGCACTGCAACGCGACTCCAGCACCAAACTGACCCACTACCCTCCTGCAGGAGGGTTTGACAATCGACGGTGATTCTGTTTGAATCACGGTGATAATAATTCTCTTCAAATAAGGATTATTCGCAGTTGGAGCGATATTGAAAGGAAGCACCCAAGCAGTCCACGCCAGAGAACGTTTGAAGGAGATGGTGTCCAAGCTGCGTTCTCGAGGAGTGCGCATGACGCCGCAACGGCTCGGCGTACTGAAGACCCTGGCGGGGAGCGTGAACCATCCGACCGTCGAAGAGATCTACGAACAAATCAAACGGCAGTTTCCCACCGTCAGCCTGGCCACGGTGTACAAAACCGTGTCGTTGCTGAAGGGGCTCAACGAGGTGCTCGAATTGGGGTTCCCCGACGCCAGCAACCGTTACGACGGTTACCGGCCCTTCCCCCATCCTCACGTCATCTGTGTCAGATGCAGGAAGATCATGGATCCCGAGTTGGTCAACCTCGAGGCGATCAGCGCCGAGATGAGCCGAAAGACAGGCTACGAGATTCAGTATCATCGACTGGACTTCTTCGGCATCTGTCCGGAATGCCGGAAAAGCGGGTAGCCGCCCGCTTTTTTTTGCGTGCGTGTTAAGAATGACTATCACGTAAGAATTGATATCGAGTAAGCAAAAGAGGGATTGTCGTTGTGTAACCAGAAGGGAGAGTGTGACATGGAAGAAAAGGTTGGTAAAAAGCTCACCACTGCTTTCGGGGCTCCGGTGGCGGATGATCAGAACAGCATGACCGCCGGCAGTCGCGGGCCCGTGCTGATGCAGGATACTCACTTGCTCGAGAAACTGGCTCATTTTGACCGGGAGCGGATCCCCGAGCGGGTCGTGCACGCAAAAGGCGCGGGTGCGTATGGCTATTTCGAGGTCACAGCCGACGTAACCCGCTACACGAAGGCCGGTTTCATGTCGAGTGTCGGCAAGCAGACTCCGGTGTTCGTCCGGTTTTCCACTGTGGGAGGTGAGAAGGGCTCGCCCGATGCCGCGCGTGATCCCCGGGGTTTCGCAGTGAAGTTCTACACCGAGGAGGGCAATTACGACCTCGTCGGCAACAATACTCCCGTCTTTTTTATCCGTGATCCGCTGAAATTTCCGGACTTCATCCATACCCAGAAGAAGAACCCGCGAACGAACGTCCCGGACCCCGACATGTTCTGGGACTTTCTGTCGCTGACTCCCGAATCCGTTCACCAGGTCACGGTCCTCTTTTCGGACCGCGGCACTCCGGCTTCGTATCGTCACATGAACGGTTACAGCAGCCATACCTTCAAGTGGTACAACGACAAGGGAGAGTACTTCTGGGTGCAGTATCACCTGAAGACCGACCAGGGTATCCGCAATCTGACTCGCCAGGAGGCCCAGGTCCTTTCCGGTGCCGATCCCGATCACGCGACCCGGGACCTGTCCAACGCCATCCAGCGGGGTGAGTATCCCTCCTGGACGGTGGAGGTGCAGATCCTGACCCCCGAGCAGGCGCGCGATTTCCGCTGGGATATCTTCGATATCACGAAGGTTTGGCCTCACGCCGAGGTCCCGCCGATTCGAATCGGCAGGTTGGTTCTGGACCGCAACCCGGTGAACTATTTTGCCGAAACCGAACAGGCGGCATTTTCTCCCGGCAACGTGGTTCCTGGAATCGCCATCTCCCCGGATAAGATGCTCCAGGCGCGGGTGTTCTCCTACCACGACACGCACCTTCATCGACTCGGTCCTAATTACCATTTGATTCCCGTGAATGCCCCGAAGCGCACGGCCGAAAAGAGCTACCAAAGGGACGGCTCCATGCGTGTGGACGACAACGGCGGAGAGGCGCCGAACTACTGGCCGAACAGTTTTGGCGGCCAGGCCCCGGCCGACACAGGCGAGCCGACCTTCGAACTGGCCGGCCAAGCCGGTCGGCACCCATACAGCCACCCGAACGACGACTTCGTCCAGGCGGGAATGCTGTACAGGCAGGTGATGAGCGAAACTGATAGGGAACACCTCGTCGGGAATATCGTGGATCACCTGGGCAAGGCTCAAAAGCGCCTGCAACGCCGTCAGGCTGCTCTGTTCTACAAGTGTGATCCCGACTACGGTCGGCGCGTGGCCGAAGGGCTGCAGCTGGACATAGCGGACGTTGGGCGACTTGCGGCGATGTCCCCGGAAGAGCGTGCCCAGGCGACCAGCCAGGCGCCCGCTGAACCGCTCGTCAGCGCTTAGGCATGCATCATCGGCCGGCCGGGCGGCCTCCGGACGATACGAGCGTGAGAACGACCGCACGCACGTCCGCGACCATCCGGCCGGGGACCACCAGGGCGCGGAGCGTCAACTCACCGCGCCCCTTTTTCAGCCGCAGGACACCGAGGCGAAGCGGCTTGAAATCCTTCACGTACGACTCGCCGCCTCGCGACGCGCGGTCGAATTGCGCACCAACCAGCGGCGGGTCGTGCGGTTCCGCGACCACGGCCTGAACACTGTCCCCTGTAAAGCGCCCTGTAAAGCGCAACTCAGCCTTGGACCCTACACTGTCTTTCGGGCACGTATAGTAGATGGTCGCCTCGTAGTCTCCCGTGGTCAGCACTTCGGTATCCCAACTGATCTTGTCGGCGTCGCTCACCCAATTTGTGAAATAAGAGCAATTCGGGGCCGAAGCGCTTCGCCGGACACCACCCGACGGGACACCGTCGCGCGCAGGCAGGTAAGCGACTCGAAAATCCGGGTGCCCGACGAGAAACGGCCGGTCGTCCTTCGTTTTCGGCAGAACCTCTTCTTTCCACCTGGCTACGGCCTTCGTCAATTGTGCGGCAATTTCGGGTTTCTCGCCGGAGATATCCCGCTCCTGACCCGGATCTGCCTGCATGTCATACAAGCTGCCCGCCTGATCCAGACGGTAACGCTGAGTCCTCACGCTCACGCGACCGTTCCAGTGCGAGAAAAGCATCCGGTCGGGCCAGTTCTCGGGGCTCCCTACGAGAAGCGGTTCAAGGTTGGTTCCGTCAAGCGGCTTTCGACTGACCACCGGGATTGCGGACAAACTGGCGAGGGTCGGCAAAAGGTCAATCGCGCCTGCGATCTGCGGGACTCGCTTGCCCGCCTGAATCCGGCCGGGCCAGCGGATCAGAAAGGGAACCCGCAACCCGCCTTCGTCGGTCGACGCTTTGCGGCCTTTCATCCCGCCATTCCAGCGCCAGCTGTTCGGCCCGTTGTCGCTGAAATAGATCACGATTGTGTCATCCGCAATCGTGAGTTGATCGAGCTGGTCGAGCACTCGTCCGACGTTCCAGTCGAGGTTTTCGCACATCGCCAGTACGCAGCGGGTCTTGTCGAGCTCCTCTTTGTCGGGGTCCTGATGGCGCATTTCGACAGGCGAGTTTTTGAACTTGTCATAGAAGCGGTCGGGAACCTGGAACGGCGAGTGTGGCGTGTTATAGGCCAGGTAACAGAAGAAGGGCCGGCCCTGGTTCTGTTCGATGAAACTCAGGGCGTGCTCCGTTAAGTCGTCAGCGATGTAACCCTTGCCCCGCACAATCTGGCCGTTGTTCTCCAGGACCGGGTCAAAGTACTGTCCCCAGTGCCCGGAGCAGAATCCGTAGAACTCGTCGAAACCTCGAGCGTTCGGGTGGTAAGGATACTGCGTGCCATTGTGCCATTTACCAAAGCAGCCGGTTGCGTAGCCGGCCGCCTTGAACGCATCACCGAGGGTCTTCTCGTCAAGGTTCAGACGCTCCGCCCCGGTCGTTACTCCATGCACGCCGCCTCTCGGGTGGTAGCGACCCGTGAGGAGCTCCGCTCGTGTCGGAGCGCAAACGGGGCAGACCAGGAATCGATCAAACTGCGCGCCATCGTGGGCGAGCGAATCGATGCGGGGAGTCTGCAGGTTGCGATTGCCGTTGAGGCGCAGATCGCCCCAGCCCTGGTCATCAGTCAGGATAACAACGATGTTAGGCGGTTTCCTGACGCCGGGTGCCTGTGCCCGGAAGGGGCCCACAGCAAGCGCGACGCAGGATGCGTTCTGCAGAAATTCACGACGACTCGGTCTTGGATCTGCCATTATTCTTCGCCTCTGCTCGTCTACCGGGTTTTCAGCCGGAGCACCGTGACCGAATACGCCGGCAAGTCGTGCGTGAAGCTGGTCCCCGCATTGGTGACCCGGACCGGCTTCGGCGCGACCTTGGCCGGCTCGGCCACCGAGTTCATCCCATCCAGCTCGGCCGAGAGCACCTCGCCCTTGGCCTCCTTCGCGATCTTAGCGACTCCCTCAATTCCAATCTGGAGGGTCTGAGCCGCTCCCTGAATGTTAACCAGTTTCAGGATGATGTCGCCGCTCGCATTTTCGCGGCTGGCGGTCGCGTACACAGCGTCAAACGGACCCGGGGGAACAGTGGGGGGCCGGGCCCCGGGACCGCCGGGGCGTCCCCCGGGCGTGACTGTCGCCTTCGGCAGCTGCTCCGCCGTCAGCGTCGGAAGCGGATCAAGCTTGCTTGTCAGCACAACATCGCCGCGGTTGTTCGAGAACATCTGCTGTACCCAATAGGCCGGTGAGCCGAAGCTTCCCAACGCGTCGTATCCGATGAGGTTGATCGACCACTGCATACCGCCGGGATTCACGTTGCAGAAAAGCGGTGCATAGGCGTTCATGACGATCACATCGGCGTTGCGTTCGAGCCCGGTGAGCCAGGCCGCGTCGCCGAGCGCGAACGCCATGTGGCCGGTTGGGCCGCCGCGCGGATTGTTGGTGGCCCATTCGCCCACGAAGATCTGCTCGGCCGAGCGATCGTACTTGTCATAGTAGTGCGCGTTCGAAAGTGCCGTCGGCAGGCTGACGTAGAAATGGTCGTCAAGCAAGTCGGGGGGGCGGGTGTGGTCGTAGTGGTCCCAAGACCTGAGGGACGAAATGACCTGAATGTTCGGGTACTTTGCCTTGATCGCGTCGTAAAACATGGAAAACCGGCCGGCGTAGCTCTCCTTGCCGTTGTTCAGGAAGTCTTCATTGCCGATCTCGACGTATCTCAGTTTGAACGGCGCCGGATGCCCGTGTTTGGCGCGTAAGGCGCCCCACTTCGTCGATTTGTCTCCGGTGATGTACTCAATCTCCTCGAGCGCTTCCTGGACGAAGGGTTTCAGCGCTTCGCCGGTGATCGTGGTCCGCCCCTGGTCCAGGTGCAGTCCGGCATAAACGCCGACGATCGGTTCCATGTCGAGGTCTTCACACCAGTTCAAGAATTCGAGCAGGCCCACGCCGTCACTCGAGCGGTAGTTCCAGGGGCTCATGTGCCCGGGACGTTCTTCCAGCGGGCCGATCGTGGCTATCCAATTGAAACGACTCTCGAAGTCACGGCCTTCCAGGTAGTTCCCGCCTGGAAACCGCAGAAAGCTCGGCTTCATCGCGGCGAGCTTCTCCATGATGTCGATTCGATTGCCGTTCTCCCGGTTCTTGTAGGTGGGCGGAAACAACGACACCAGGCAGAACCACACTGACCCGGGGCTGGAGGCGGAAAGGACGAATCTCGCTTCCGCGGTGGACCGCACCTGCCGCGTCTTCAGTTTCAGAGTGTACTTCTTCCACGCGGGCGTCAGCTTGCCAACCCGTCCGGAAACGTAGATTTGGCCGTCGAGGCCTTCGATCGAAACGGTGAGCGGCCCTTTGAACTCACGGCTGGCTCGAGCATAGAACGAAGCTCTATACGTGGTGTTAGGTCGGACCGGGATGCCCCAGTAGCCGTCGTTCGCGACGCCCACGCGCTGTCCGGCATTGACTGACCGGATATCCAGCCGCAGGCTATTCTTCAGAGCCGTTTTGTTCACCGGATCAGTGGTATCGATGTCGATCTCGCCGGCTGCGCCGTCGCTGGTCACCAGCCACCAGTTGATCAAGTGCGGGTTCTTGGCGACCGCCGGATTCGCTGGCGGAGTTGGTTCAGCCGGCGGCGGAGCCGCAGGGGCGGCTGGAACGGGCGTAGCTCCCGGTTGACCAGCGGGCGGGTTCGTCGCAGTCGGGCGAGGTCCACGCGGGACGATCGGCCGGTCCTGAAATATGCGATTTCGAATCAGTTCGCCGTACAGGCCGCCGTCGTAGGAGTAGTTGATCTCCTCGGTCATCAGCCCGTAGAAGATCGGGTCGATCTTCAGCCCAGGTTTGTCTGCCTGAACCGTCAACTTGGCCGGCCCGGAAAACGCCAAGCCCGAAAACGTTAGCGCGACTGCCACACACACCAGACGCCCGACAAAAGAACGAGACCGGGGAAGGGGGGTTAGCTTGATTGGCATGCCGTGGATACTACCACCGACCGTGTGCCCCAGCCACGCAAGATCCTGAGCAGCCAACCCGTCTTTCGGTCGGTGACTTCTTTTGCGCAGGGCGGCCACCTTTCTGGCGCGCTATACTTGGAGCATGGCCAGAGGATGGGAAAGCAAGGCCGTCGAAGATCAGATCGGTTCGGCCGAAGCCGACAAGACTGCACGCCCCAAGGTGGCGTCGTCGCAGAGTGCTCGGGAGAAACAGGCCCGGCGGGATTCGCTTCTGCTTTCGAGAGCAGAGATCGTCAACCGCCTGAAAACCGCGCGCAATGACCGTTACCGGGCTCAGCTGGAAATGGCGCTGGAGCATCTGGAAGGCAAGCTCCGAGAACTGGAACGGGACTCGTAGAACACGATCGTTTGACACCGTAGTAGGCATTTGCTACTACTGGTTCTGCTTTTACCATTGCACGGTTAGAAGCAGACCGGGGGTGGCATCATGAAACCGCCCGACAGACGGGACGACTTGAACCGTCGCAACTTCCTGAAGTTCGCTGGGGCGGGTGCCGTCATTGGCGCCTTCACTCCTTGGCAGGCCCCGACGGACCTACCCAAGCTCGAGTACCGGATCCATGCGCCGTCGGCCGTATCGACACCTGGCGGAATGCCCGGCAGATTCCCCGGTCGAGTCGTCGAGGTCTTTCATTCCAAGGCGATCGTCGACAGGCGGGTCTCGGCGCCGGCTGTTCGCGAGATGGTCGAGCGCGGGATGAAAGAGCTCACGGGCACCGGTACGGCTACTGATGCGTGGCGCACGTTCTTCGAGCCGGCTGACGTCGTCGCGATCAAGCCAAACCCTTCGGGGGTGCTGGGGACGACCACTGCACCGGAACTCGTCCGGGAAGTGATCGGCGGGCTGGAGCTGGCCGGGGTGAAGCGCACGAACATCATCGTCTACGACCGCTTCCCGTGGCAGCTTTTCGTTTCGAGTTACTATGGTTACGTCCCCGCCGGTGTCCGCGTGATGGGAACCGCTGATGTTCTTGCGCCCGGCCCTACCGCGCTCGGGCACGATCCCGATATTTTCTTCGAAACCACCTGTTTTGCCGAGCTGGAGACGCGGTCATACCTGTCGACGGTAGTGTCCCGTTTGGCCACGAAGATCATCAATTTGCCGTGTCTGAAGGAACATCAAGGGAGCGGCCCGACCGGCTGCCTGAAGAATATTTCCTACGGGTCGTTCACCAACGTGGCCCGCACACATAGCGGAACCGACGACAGCCGCGGCCTGTCCGGCCCGCCTTACTCCTTCATCGACCCCATTGTGGGGCTTTTGTGCTCGATCGAACCTCTTCGATCGAAGCTGGTCCTGAACATCATGGACGGCTTGCGTGGTGTATGGCACAGTGGTCCGTTTGCCGCCTCCCCGGACTTCATTTGGGACTCGAAGACCCTCTACTTCGGAACGGACGCGGTGGCGGTTGACCGAATAGAGTTGGAGACGCTCGAGAGAAAGCGACGCGAAAAAGGGGCGCCATCTCTTTGGGACCGCGATCCTTCCCAACTCGGATCCCGTGCGGAGAAAGACAAGAACCCGGCTAAGAACCAGTGGTACCGGGCCACCAGTCACGTTCGGACCGCCGGACAGATGGGCCTTGGTACGTGGGATCTCGACCGTATCCGTCATCCGAAGATCGAACTGGGATAAGCGCCTGATGGAAACCACACCGAATGATTCAGTGAATTGGCCGACGTTCCTCGGCGACAACGCCCGGCGTGGCGGGAGCCCGGGTGAACCTGCCGGTCCCCCGTCCACCCCGGCCTGGAAACGGGAACTGCCAGGTATGGCATTGTCCTCGCCCGTCTTAAAGGGAGAGCTTCTCTATCTTGCCTTCATGGATGGTTCCCTTTACGCCCTGGACTCGCAGAACGGCCAGACCCGCTGGAGCTTCGCCGCTGCCGCGCCGATCCATTCGACCCCGGCCCTCGCCGATCACCTCGTCCTCTTTTGCGACGAATCGGGTAACTTGTATGCCGTCGAGAACACGACCGGAACCCTCGTTTGGAGGGCCCAGGCGGGCGGCCCCGCCTGGAGCTCCCCGAGCATCTTTCAAGGGACGGTCTACCAGGGGACAACCGGGGCGCGCCTGCGGAGTTTTGACCTTCGCACCGGCCGCAGGGATTGGGACATCGAACTGACGGGCGGGAGTTGCTCCACGGCCCATGTGACCGGGGACCGGATTTACATCGGAACCGGTGACGGCCGTGTGATCGCATTAGAACGCGGTTCGGGGCGGACAAGCTGGGAGATGCGGACAGGCGGCCCGGTCCTCTCGTCCCCTGCATTTGCGGAAGACCTGGTCCTTGTCGGCTCAGAAGATGAGTTTTTCTATGCTTTGGACGGCCGTAATGGGGCGATTCGGTGGAGATATCGCGGAACTCAAGGCTTTGTTGCCCCTCCTGCGTGTGGAGAGGGCTTGGTCTATGCCGGCTGCAAGGACGGCTACGTGTATGCGCTGAGCGTCGGCAACGGCGAGCTCCAGTGGAAAGCGCGCGTGCCCGAGATCATCTGCGGGGCTCCAACTGTCACCTCTACTCTCATTTGTGTCCAGCCTTACGGCGGCCCACTTCTGGCCCTGGAGCGTCGGTCAGGGAAACAGGCATGGAAAGTCAGCCTCGGGGCCGCGCTGCAATCGACTCCGGCGCTCACCAGCGACCGGTTGTTTCTGGTGAACTACAGAGGTGTCGTCCATGCCCTCCAGTGCAGGTGAGAACAGGGGAGAAACTCTTCGGAGTACGCGTGAGGACGGAGTTTATGTGCTTTTCCTCGAACCGAAGGGGCATTAGCGCTCAAGTAAGAACGGCTCTGAGCCTCAGGGGATGTTTTTTGCCCCCGGAGGGGGCGGATGTTTATAGTCTGCACGGATAACAGGATCGGGCGCCCCAGCGGGGCGCGATGTTCGGTAAGGACCTCGGAACATCGCGCCCCGCTGGGGCGCCTGGCGCTCTCTGCCCGGTTACTATAGACATCCGTCCCCTACGGGGACAAAAGCTCGCGTTTGAGCGCTTGTGCCGTTCGGGAAGATCCTCCCTCCTGCGCTGCAGTGCAAAACGAGAGGTCGGCGTGAACCGCAGAGTGTTTCTAAGTAGCACAGCAGGCTTGAGGATAGCGCACGCGTTCCTCCCTTCCATTGCCCCCTCGCTGGGCTCTCGCCTCATCACCCAAAAACGGTTCCTGATGGGGACCATTTTCGAGGTGATTTCGTATACGGATTCACCTGACCGCGCTCGCAAAGTTATGGACCAGGCGCTCACGGAGGTCGGGCGACTGGAGACAGTGTTCAGCTCTTTTGATTCGAACAGCGAAGTCGGCCGTTTACGACGACACCGCTGCTCGAGCCCTTGCCGCCTGTCTCCAGACCTCTACCGGATTATCGATCGTTCCCTCGAGTTCTCACGACTCTCCGGCGGCCGGTTCGACGTCACGGTCGGCCCGCTCACGCGGCTTTGGCGGCAGAGCCAGGAGGAAGGCCGGCGTCCGCCCGAAAGCGATCTTCGCCGGGCCCGCGACTCCATCGGTTACCGCAACCTGGTCCTGGTTCCTCCCGACAGCCTGGTTACTCACACCGATCACTTAGAAATCGATCTCGGTGCGATCGGCAAGGGCTTTGCCGTTGACCGGGCAGCCGAGGTTCTGCTTGGCGGCGGCCTGAAGTCCTGCCTGATCACTGCCGGCCGCAGTTCCATCTTGGCTCTCGACCCGCCTCCAGACGAGAGCGGGTGGAAGATTCAAGTCAAAAACGCCGACCGTAAGATCCGGTTGAGTAACCGGGCAATGTCGACCTCAGGCCAACCGGCGCTTTCCGGAATGATAGACGGGTGGCTGAAGGGGCACATCTTTGACCCGTTGACGGGCAAACCGGCGGAATTCGGGGTTTCGGTAACTGTGCTGTGCGATTCAGCGACCAATGCGGACGCGCTGTCGACGACGTGCCTGCTCCTGGGATACAAAGAAAGCTGCCGGCTGCTGGAGGGATTTACAAACCTGACCATGATCTGGACGGCCGCCGACGGAGTCTCGAGGACATTCACGACAGGACCATGAAATACCGGCGCGTTCTCCTCATCATCCTCCTCGCGTTCTGGACCGCTCCATTGAGCGGCATGCGGGTTCTTGTCCGCTGGGATCTGGACACCGCCCCGCCTTCCGGTCTTCCCGGGATATCAGGATTGGCCGTTCCATGGGGATGGGGCAAAGCGGCACTCGTAAAATCTGCGGCTGACGCCGGCTACCGGGTCTATTACCTGGTTGCGCCCACCGAATTGGAGGAAATGACACCGACACTCCCCGGCAGCCCGCTTTCGGGCGTGATCATCCTGAGCGGCGACTTGCGAACGGCCTTGAAATCAAGGCTCCAGGCGAGGCCGGAGATCCCGGCTTCGATCGAAATAGCGGCCGCTTGGGAGACGGGCCATTTCCCGAGAATTCTCTCCAATTCGGTTCAGAATAAGGACGGAGTCCTGCAGGTTGCCGCCGCGTCGTCCCAGCCGTGGATCGAGAGCAACCATGCGGCAGCGGCCATCCTGCGACACGTGCACCCGACCCAATCGTACCTTCATTACTCATGGCCCGAGGGTGCCGGGCAGCCGGCATCGGTGGACGATTATCTCCTGGCAGTCTCCGAAGCGGGAGCGTCGGGCGTCGACCTTGTCCTGCCGCTTGGACCGGATTTTCAGCGATCGCTCGCGCTTGATCAGCCTGAGGCGCGGCATCGTTGGAGGCAAATAGCGACCTGCATCGACACGTACTCCAACCGTAGTCCCGGGAAACTCCAGCCGCCGGGGAACCTCGCGGTCATAACCGAGGACTTTGAGATCTGGTACGACCTGCTTAAGATGCTGTCAAGGTATAACGTGCCGTTTCGGCTCATCCCCCGTCGTGAGTTGAATAACCTGGCGGCTCCCCCCTTAAACCTGGTTCTATTCCTTGCCACCCCCGACCCTTCCGAGACTGAGAAGCTCGAGAGTTTGCTCGATGACGGGGTTTCTGCGATCGTGGGCTTGGAGGCCAAGGAGAAGTTGCGCTGGCGGGGAAAACGAACCGCGGTTTTCGAAAGCGACGATGCGGCAAGTTACAGGATCGGGAAGGGCCAGCTTGTCGAGCTCTACGGTTCCGGTACCGACCCCAACGCCCTGGCTCTTGACGTGAGGCGAATCCTGGGGAAGGAACACAGGCCGATTCAGCTCTGGAACGCTCTCACGGTTCTCACGGCTCTCTATCCGCAGGGCCAGTCGGAAGCGGTTCTCTACTTGACGAACTACGCCCTCTCGCCGCAAGTTGTCCAGGTGAGAGTCGCCGGGACCTTTTCGAAGGTTCAGTGTGTGTGGCCGGAGAAAGGGGAAAGCGCGGCACTGAAATTTGAGACCGACAACGGCTTTACGGAGGTCACGGTTCCTGACGTGAAGGTCGGGGCAATTGTCACTTTGAGCAGATAACTTGCACTATCTATGAGGAGGAAGAAAACGATGAAGAATGCGAGAAAATCCCGTCGTGACGTAGTGAAAACAGTCGTTGCTGCAGCTGCGGCCGGGGCAGCGGCAAGCACCGTTGCCGTCGGTCAGGACGCCGGATCGAAGCCGGTCAAGAAGGTCCATTACAAAGGCGAGAAACCGACGGGCACCCCCATGTTCTCAAGCGCGGTTTCGTACGGCAACCTGCTTTTCATCGCCGGGAAAGGGGCCCATTTCGAGGGGGATATCAAGGCGCACACAAAGCGTGTCCTGGATGACATTGAAGCTGAGTTGATCAACGCCGGGTCTTCGATGGAGAAGGTGCTCAAGGTCAACGTTTATCTCTCGGACTTGAAAGACTACGCGGCCATGAACGAGGTCTACCGGGGCCGCTTTGGCAATGAGCCGCCGGTCCGAACCACAGTAGCGCCAGCCGGCGGGATTCCCGGTAATTCGCTGGTTGAAATCGACTGCATTGCCTATATCTAACACTATGACAAACAATCGGGTAAGTCGTCGAACCTTGTTGCAGAGCGGCGCGCTCGCCGCTGCCGGGTCAGGACTGGGACTCGGTCAGACTACCGGTCCCCGGGCTGGTGCGCCGCCAAACCAGCCCAATATATACGAGTCGATCGGAGTCAGACCTCTGATCAACTGCAAGGGGACGTTCACGATCATCACCGGCTCGCTGACGTTGCCGGAAGTGAAGAAGGCCATGGACGAAGCGTCCCGTTACTTTGTCAACTTGGACGAGTTGATGGAGGCGGTAGGACGCAGGCTGGCCGAGCTGACCGGTGCCGAATGGGGCATTGTGACGGCCGGTTGTGCGGCAGCGATGACGGTCGGAACCTGCGCCTGTATCGCGGGAAGCAGTCCCGAGAAGATCCAGAGGCTCCCAAACCTTGAGGGCCTGAAGGACGAGGTGATCATCCCGAAGCACTCGCGCAATGTTTACGACCACGCCATCCGGATGGTTGGTCCCAAGATCGTCACCGTCGACGACGTGGCCGCACTCGAGAGGGCAATTGGCCCGCGGACCGCTATGGTCTATGTCCTCGCGGGTCCCGATGACACCGGTCCGTTCGGATTGGAGCCGATTGCGGCGGTCGCCCGGCGCTTCGGCGTGCCGGTCTTTGTCGACGCTGCAGCGGAAGGGCTGACGCCGGAGGTTCACCTGAAGCGAGGCGCTGACCTGGTCGGGTACAGCGGGGGCAAAGCAATCCGCGGACCTCAATGCGCAGGACTCCTCTTGGGCCGCAAGGATCTGTGCCAGGCGGCTTGGATTAACAGCGCTCCTCACCATGCCTTCGGCCGCTCGCAGAAGGTCGGCAAGGAGGAGGTCATCGGCATGCTCACGGCCGTGGAGATGTGGTACAAACGCGACCACGCCGCCGAGTGGAAGACCTGGGAATCCTGGCTCGACGAGATTTCCCGGACGGTCACCCGGGTTCCCGGGGTAACGACCGGGATAATCCAACCGGATAGCCTCTCGAACCGGAGCCCCTCGCTCGAAATCAAGTGGGACGGGACGAAGCTCGGGATCAGCGGCCAGCAGGTTTTTGATTTGCTCCTCGATGGCAGCCCGCGCATTCAGCTCTACACGTCTAAGGGCACGATCCGCAGTGGGCTGGCAGAAAGCTCGGTGAGCATCTTTCCCTGGATGATGCAGCCCGGAGAAGCCAAGATCGTGGCCGATCGTCTGAGCGGCGTCCTCGCTTCCCCGCCGCCCCGGACCGAGGACCGACGCGTACCGGCTGCAGCGAATCTGGCGGGTGCCTGGGACCTCGAGATCCAGTTCAAACTCGGACGCGAGAAGCATTCCCTTTTCCTGGAGCAGAAGGGCGAGGAACTGGCCGGCCTGCACCTTGGAGAGACTCTGCGGGGCAAGCTGACCGGCACAATCGAAGGGGACAGCGTCAGTCTCCGGAGCTCTCAGCCGATCGAGGGAACCCGGCTGTCGTTCTCGTTCAAAGGCAAGGTCTCCGGAGATTCCATGGAAGGGGTAGTCGATCTCGGTGAGTACGGCCAGGCTACATGGTCAGGGCGCCGGCCGCCGAAGGCGGGGTCGTAAGAGGGGCGCTCCACGTCTCTACCGACCGCATGATGAATTTCCTGCGCTCGAATCTCAGCGGCGGTTGGGTGACGCGGTTATGCGTCACTCAACCGCCGCTGAAAGGGCGGCCGCGTAGGCGGCCGCCCTCCAATCACGGCTGACTCAGAACAGGAGCTTCAGCGCAAACTGGACATTGCGCTCTCCCTGCGCGCCCGTGATCTCGCCGAAGGTAGCGCTGGACGCGCTGCGGTTGGGAGTGCTGAATTGCGGCGTGTTCGTCAGGTTGAAGAACTCCGTGCGGAATTGAAAACTAGTCTGCTCAGTCACGCGGAAGGACTTGTGCACCGACAGGTCAAAAGTCTTCCATCCCGGGCCTCGGACTACGCCCACGCCCGAGTTGCCGAAGGTTCCGGCGACCGGCTCCTTGAACGCGGTCTTGTCGAGCCAGGTAGTTCCGGGACCAGCCTGTTTCGGCCCTTCCCCGTCCCCGACGCGGTCCGCCCGGGCGCCGCGCGACTTGGTTCCAGAACGGTCCGTGGCGGTGATCGTCAGAGGGAATCCGCTGCGCAGACTCAGAATCCCGCCCATCTGCCAACCTCCGAGCACCGCATTGAGGACCGGATTCCAGTTGGTGCCGAAAGTCTTCTGCTGCCCAAACGGAAGCTCGTAGGTGTAGACGAACGAGACCATGTTCGTCGCGTCGAAATAGGTCGGGCCCCATTCCGCCTTCCGGTCGTAGAGGTTCTGGAAATACGCGGATTGCGAAGCCGACTGGCCTCCCTCTCCGTAATAGCCGATCGCGTCGCTCATACCTTTGGAGTAGGTATAGGAGAACTGGTACTCCAGGCCTTTGGCGTAGCGCTGCCGGGCCGTAATCTGCAGCGAGTCGTAGCGCTGATTGCCGCAGGCTTCAGTACCGGAGATCTGAGCAATGCTGGCCAGAAGCGGGTTGCCGGCCAGATAAGGGCTAGCAATCGTGGTCTTGTCAGGCAGCAACTGGCGCTGGAAGTACGGCATCGGGACGATCAGGTGAGTTCCATGCTGGCCGATGTATCCCGCCGTCACTACCGTTTGCGTGAACAACTGTTGTTCCAGGATCAGGCTCCACTGTTGCACATTCGCGGGACGAACGTTCGGGTCCCACAGTCTGATCGTCGCATTCTTGTACGGATCTGCGGCTTGCAGAATCGTCAGACCCTGATCAAGCGTCGCCTGAATGGCTGTCTGCCCCTCGAAAATGGCTTCATACTCGACGTTGAAGGGCGGATTCATGGGTAGGCGCAAATTGGTGCCCGTCCCTTCCATGAAAGACGAGATGGTGTAAGCCCCACGGAACACGGTGCGGCCGCCCAGTGCTTGAGGCGTCCAGGCGAAACCGAGACGCGGCTGGAAATCCTTTTTAAAGGGATTATAGAGCGCTCGGCTATTGCCGTCTTTCCCGGCTAGCATCATCTTCCCGGTGAAGGGCTCAAAATTGGACTGGCGGTCGTATACCTCCACCAGCGGGCTGTGATATTCCCAGCGAAGGCCTATGTTCAGAGTTAACTGGCTCGTCGCTCGCCAGTCATCCTGGAAGTAGAATCCCAGAATATTCTTCCTGTGTCCCCAGCTGCCGGTATTCAGTCCGCGACCGGCCCTGGATAATGTCCCCAAGAAGAAGTCGGCTTCCGCGAAACCCTTGGACGTCGGGCTCAGAGCATTTGGCCCGGCCGTGTACTGGCCGTTAAACGTGATGAAGCCGGTTCTGCCGTTATTCCCGGCGTAAAACGGGTTCATCTGCTGCCGGAGCAGCTGGCCGCCGGTCTTGAAGATGTGCCGGCCTCGAATGATGGTCAGATTGTCGGCATAGTGAAAGGTGTTGTTGGGAAACTTCTGTTGTGTGCCGATATTGGCGTTTCCTATGCTGGTCGAAAGTCCCCCTGTGAAATTGATAGCCATTAGACCCGGACCGCGGTCGTTGCCCTCCGCTATTCCCAGGTCTTCAGCCACGTTGCCCAAGCCTTTGTCTTCACCTCCATTCCAGTTCATGATCCGGTTGGCTCCGATCCGAAGCTCATTGACGAGCGACGGATTAAACGATCGCGTCCAGTTGAAGACAATGTTCCGGAAGGGGGCGTGATTGAAACTGTCAAAGGTGAGAGGGAATGTGTTGTGGCCGGGCAGCTCCTGCCGGCCCCATGAATAGCGCGCTGAGAAGTCATCCCGCTCGCTCAGCTTGGCATCCAACTTGACGTCAAACTGATCGGAAACAAGTTGACTGCTTGCAGCGTTGAGTTGATTGAATCGCAGCTCACTGTTGATCGGAAGCGGGTACAGAGCCTCGGAAGCAAACAGCTTCGCCGCCACCGGATTGATGCGGTTCATCGGTATCTGATTGTTAGCAAACGGCTGTCGCATACCGGCGGCGTCAGTGGTGAGCGGGTCGTAGAGCTGAATTCCGCGTTCAGAAAGCAAGCGAGAGAAATCGCCCTGACGAAACTCCTCCGGTATGACGGTCATGCGGCCGACCGACGGCGGAGTGGCGCGCCGGATTCCCTGGTAATCACCGAAAACGAAGATCCTGTCGCGCTTGATCGGGCCACCGAAGGTCCCTCCAAACTCGTTCCAGCGAATCAGGGATCTCGGAGATTTCCCGGTCTTCGGATCGGGAGCTAAGGACCAGTTTCGGCCCCAGTTGTTGGCATTGAGTTTGTCGTTCCGGAAGAACTCGAACAGGGAGCCGTGGTAGTCGTTGGTTCCGGACTTCATCATGACGTTGATAACGCCTCCCTGGAAATTGCCGAACTCGGCGGAAGCGTTGTTGGTGATCATCTTGACTTCCTGAATGGCGTCCAGATTGGGCTGGTAGGACGTCAGGTTGTCCGAGGTGTGGTTGTTATCAATGCCGTCCAGCAGGAAGTTGTTGGCCTCTTTTCGATTACCGTTTACGTAAGGCCGGCCGCCGCCGCCGGTCCTCACGCCGCTCTTGAAATCCGCAGGGTTGGTCGTTGTCACCCCCGGGGCCAGCAATGTCAGCGCAATGTAGTTGCGGGTGACAAGCGGGGTATTGACAACCGCGTTGGAGCTGATCACGGAGCCAACCGTAGTCGTTTCCGTGTTCAACATCGGCTGGGCACCGGCGACTTCGACTGTTTGACTCAAGTCCCCGATTTCCATCTTGATATCCACGCGCGCCCTCTGGTTGAGCTCCAGGTGAATACCAGGACGAGTGACAGTCTTGAAACCCGCCATCTCAACCTTGAGCTCGTAAGTTCCCGTCGGGATGCGCGGAAAGGCATAAATGCCTTGGTCGTTGGTCAGCGTCGGCCACTCCGTTCCGCGGTTAATATCTCGCACAGTCACGTTGGCCCCCGGGACAGCAGCACCCGAGGGGTCGGTCACCGTGCCGGTAATGCCCGCGCTTACTTCTTGCCCCCAGGCGGACGAAGTGAGCAGGGCGCAAACTGCAACTGCAAAAACAGACAAAAAAAGACTGTTGAGGAATCTGCGGACTCCGGTAGACATGCTCCACCTCCCTTAAGGATGGTTAGAAACCGGGCGTACTCACTGTGGAGGGCTAAGAACTAACGAGACGAAAAGGAAACACACTATCAGTTAACGGGCTCGCGGGAGCCCCTCCGGCCTGGGATACCGGATTCCTGATTGAGTATTATTCAGGAGAGTCGCATTAACGTCAAATTATTGCCCCCCCTTCCGCGCGGTAGTCGGGAACAGCCGGACTAGAACACTGAACCCATTCAATTGTGTTCGAAATCGAACTGGAGGTATTTGAAGTGCTCTCTTTGAATGGCAGCCGACGATAACCCTGGACTTTCGCTGACCTCGCGGACGTCTCATAATGATCCACGCCTGTCCGCGTTGGCGCTCACTTGGGTGCAGGCGTCAAAACGACTGAGGAAAGAAGGTACACTTATGGCGATCGTCCGCTATGCACTGCTCACCTGCCTGATTCTCGCCGCCGTTGCCTTAGGAAAAATCTATGTCGTCGGTAATCTGGGAGGCGACGCCCGAGTGCTTGAATATGACCCGGGTGCAGATCGGTGGGCAATCAAAGCGCCAATGCTTACACCACGTTTTGATTTCGGGATCACGCCAGCAAGGGACTGATCTACACCTTCGGCGGGATGGGTGTGGACAGCCTTGAGATCTACGATGCGGCAGCCGATCGTTGGATCGCAAAGCCTCCCATGCCGCGCAACAACTGGGAACAGGTGGCCGCGGAAGTGGACGGACGGATATATGTGATCGGTGGCGGGTTCCCGGCGGGGAGCGTCCTCGACGTCCTGTATCAGTACACCCCGAGTGCGGATTGGTAGTTACGTCCGGAAAACACGTCCGGAAAACAGGGACACTGACTAAGAAAAAGAACGGCAAGCGTCTTAGGATCAAGCAGTTGCGCGGCGATATTCGGCCGTTGCTTAATCCGAAAACGCTTGCCGTTCTTTGTCTCAGAGCTGCGTTTGGGGAACAGAAGACTCACTCCTCCACTTGGTCCCACTGTGGAGGAAAAGGCTCAGGCATCGGGTTTTGCGCCCTCGACACTCCCCTGAATGCCTTGACCGCCCTTGAAACCTGTGGAGGCCGTAGTTGTACCGTGTCTACTCCCTTGAAAGGAAATCCTCCAAACTGATCCTTCAGGTGACCCGTGACTGCGACCTCAATCGTCTGCTTATCAGGA
>Ga0105104_10000730_pt1 | contig 25415 bp, 20 predicted proteins | sample PPLLaktember2015_3_FD_87034 | JGI IMG/M metagenome (GOLD analysis project Ga0105104, IMG submission 87034) | Freshwater sediment microbial communities from Prairie Pothole Lake near Jamestown, North Dakota, USA - PPLs Lake P7 Core (6) Depth... | ecosystem: Environmental > Aquatic > Freshwater >...
AACCAGGATTTCCTGGCCGGGCTTGAGCGCGAACGGCTTGCCGTCCATGTGCAGGATGTATTCCCCCTGGACCGTGACGATGTACTCGTCGTACGGGTGGGAATGCTCCTCGGCGACCCCCGCTTCGCGGCCTCTCCAAAGCATCAGCTGGCTGCCGTCCGCGCCGTCGAAGACAAATCCGTCCAAGCCCGCCACGTAATGTGAATCCACGTGAATGGAGTTTTTCGGATTTTTCATGAATTTCGGGAAATCGTCCATGATGCCTCCTGGAAACCGAATCCGTTACGACTGCAGCCCTTCAGGGCCATTTGCTTCGCCTGCAATTCCTCAAGACCCTTATGATATTGTACCCGAAGGGAAAGACCAATCGATTACAGAACGGTCATTCCCATCCTTCGGTGCAATTCACGTGCGGAACGCCCATCCGGTTCGCCGGACGGTTTTATCAGCCGGTACCCGTATTCATCCTCCAAAAAAAGTACCCTACCAAGGCGGCCAGCAGGATTCCGAACAGGATCAACACCCACCCGATAATTCCGCGCCGGACCGGCAGCCCCTGCCCCGGTGCGCTGCGACGGAGGAGCAATCCGGCCGCCGCCACCGGCACCGCGGCAATCAGGCTGATCCAGAGAAGAATGGAAACCTCATCCATGGTCCGGCCTCCGGATGAAAATCAGAATTTCCTGATCACCCGCTCAAGCGAATCCAGCCCGCGCTCCAGCTTCTCCATTTCCGGCCCGAAGCTGATCCGGGCGTAATGCTCGTAGCGGGCGTGAAAGCGGCGCTTGTCGGGGTTGACATCGAAAAAGATGCCCGGGATGGTGATGACCTTCTCCTTCAATCCCTCCCGGAACAGGCTCATGCCGTCGTGGATCGGCGCGGGCAGCCGCTCGAGATTGGCCCACACGTAAAACGTGCCGGCCGGGTCGACATCCACCTTGAAGCCCATCTTCTTCAGCCGCTCGAGCATGTAGTAGCGCTTCTTGCGGAAAGTCTTCTGAATGGCAAGCGTCTCGGCCCGCGCGAACTCGGGCTTCAGGAGCTCGAGGGTCGCGTTCTGGAACGGGTGGTTGGCGCCGCCGTCGAGGAAGGAGCCGGCGCTGGCAACCACGTCGATCACGTCGCGCGGGGCAAGAGTCCAGCTCAGGCGCCAGCCGGGGTAGCGCCAGTTCTTGGTCAGGCCGTCGACGATGATGATCGGGTCGCTGTCCACGTCGTGGACGAGGGCCGCGGCGGAGTTCATCCGCCCCGGTTCGCCGTCGTAGAGGTAATGCGAATAAAATTCGTCGAAGATCATCGAGCAGCGGCAGCTGCGCGCCAGGCCGCACCAGGATTCGAGTTCCTTGCCCTCGATCACCTGGCCGGTGGGGTTGCACGGATTGCTCACCAGCAGCGCGCTCAAGCCCCGCCCGAGTATTTCATTTTCCAGATCCGCCAGCGCAATGTGATACCCGTGCCGGGGCTCGAGCAGGATTGGGATGGCGGTGAAGGCCTTGAATACGCCCAGCAGCTCCTCGTAGGCCGTGTAATCCGGGATGAAGTGGCCCATGTTGATGTTGCCGAGCGCCGCCGCCAGCCGGGTGAGCGCGAGCCGGCCGCCGCTGGCGATGCTCACATTCTCGGCCGTGTACTGCGAAGGCTTGCCCTGCCGGAAATGACGGTTGTAATAATCCGCGACCGCCTGGCGCAGGGCGAGGTTGCCCTCGATCGGCGAGTACTGGCGGGTGGGCACGGGGATGGTTATCTTTTCAACCCGCGGGGGCGCCTCCGGCAGTTCGCCGGTTTCCGGCGAACCCTGGCCGAGGTTGGCCCATTCAGGGTCGCCGTACGAAAACCCGAGCTGCGCCGCCTCGTGCATGACATAGATCACGCCCGTGCGCGGGACGCTGCGAAACCCTGGAGTGAAGGATGGTTCCATTAAACCTCTGGTTGAATTTCTTCCAACCCATATAATTGTACGCGGATTTCACGGAAAGAGCGGATAAATAATTCTCACCGCAAAGCCTCTAAGACCGCCAAGGTTAATTTTGGATTTCTCTGCGTCCTTCGCGTCTTCGCGGTGAGAATTGTTTTACTGCTCCTTTAAAATCTCCTCCACCAGTTGCGCGGCGGACTGCACATACAGCGGGCACTGGTTGGCAAATACCCCCGCCTCCCCGACCCGCTTCCAATCCTCGGGATTTTTCGGATCGATGGAGAGCAGCTCCCGGCACAACACCGCGCCGTTGGCCTTTTGGAATTGCGCGATTAAGGCGTTTACCTTGGCGGCGATTTTCGCGCGCGCGCCGGACTCGGCGGGATCGCTGAACCCGTAGCGCGCTCCGAGCACGATCGCCGCGCCCGAAACCGCCCCGCACACGTACCCGTTGCGGGCCATTCCGCCCCCAAACGAGGACGCCATCCTTACCACCGCGTCCTCCTCCGCTCCCAGCTCCGCCGAAAACGCTTTAACCACCGACTGCGCGCAATTCAGCCCGCCGCGCATATACTCTGCTGCCTGCTCTGCTCTGTTCATGCAAGGTCTCCTTTTCCTGTCACCCAGAGGGCGCAGGTTGTGCGCCCGAAGGATTTCTTCTTCATGTCACCTTGAGGGCGCATCTCTGGCGTCCGAAGGGCATCTTCTTCCCGTCGTCCTGAGGGCGCAGCTTTCGCGCCCGAAGGATCTCTTTCTTCTTCTTATTTCATAGACCCTTCGGCCTCGCTTTCCCTCGTTCCTCGGGAAAGGTGATCGGCCTCAGGGTGACAATTCCTTTGTTAATTCACAATCTTAAAATACCGCCACTCGCTCTTCGGCCCGGCCCCGTCCGTGGCGCTGATCGCCCACACCCGCCAGCGCCCCAGTTTGCCGTAGGTCGAATCGAACGCCAGCGGCACGGTGTATTCCGGCCGGGCAAGCCCGGCGGCGTCCAAGCGCGCCTGCCAGAATTCCCAATCCTCCCCGAACCGGTAGAGCGCATCGATCTCAATCCCATAGGTGACCCCGCCGGGAAAATCCACTCCCTCCCAGGTGAAGACCGCGCCCTGGGCGGCGACCGCGGTATCCGCCGCCGGCACAAGCAGGACGGGGATGGGTACGCCGGACCTGGCGGCCCGGATCATCTTCTCCGTCCAGACCCGGGTTCCTTTCAGCGGGGATTCCGCCAGCGCGGGGGGCGGGCCGGTCGGGGTCGGATCGAGGCAGAACATGGTGCCCAGGAGCGAGAAGTAGCTGTGCCGCGCCGCCTCACGGTAATCGTTTGCCGGACCCGGCGAAAGCATGGTGAGAAAATCCGGGTCGCTGTGATATGCGAGCCATTCGTACAACCGCGCTTCGACGCCGTAAGCACCCAGTTCGGCCAGAGTGTTATCCCGCCACTGGCATTGATGCGCCATGAACGTGTGCCGCGCCTCATGAACATACAGACGCATCAGCGCGCCGACCGCCGTCCACCGGTCGCTGTGGAAGGCATGCAGTTCGGCCCGGATGTTGATTGTCGGCGGGGTGCCGCAGCAGGAATGCGAAGCGATGTCGCTCCGGAATCGGATGGCGCTGATCGTGCCGGTGAACCAGTCGTACAGCGGCTGATCCGTCCAGGGCAGCGGCGCATCAAACTTCAATGCCTTCATGATCAGGATCGCGTTATAGGCGTTCTTCTGCGCGCGGGTGAGGTCGGCCGATCCGGACGCGGCGGTGCAGACGAACTCTCCGGCCGTCGGATCGGCTTCGAAGCTCAAGCGAATTTTCGAATCGACCTCGGCGATCCCTGCGGCGGCCGGGCACTCGGCCAGGATTTCATCCACCGTGGCGGGTCCGTTGGCTTCAAGCGGCACGGAAGCCGCCTCCGGGGAAGGTTCGGAGGACGGCGCGGCGACAACCTCGCCGGCGGATGCCGTGGCTTGCGGCGCGGCGGTGGAGCCTGTGTGCAGGGAAAGATTGCACGCCAGGATGGAGCCTAAAAGTAGAATGAACGCCGGTCGAACGTCTGTTTTTCGTAAAGACATTTTCCTCAACGAGAAGGCAATCCGAATAATCGAAATTGCGGATTTTCTGTATCTACTCAGCCGGACTTCCTTCTTTGTACACGGATTACCCCGTTCGCATATACCGCTCACGGGGCAGGCGCCGAAAAGCGCCGAATACACCGAAAAGCAATTGTTTTATCTTTATCACTATCAACTGCCATCTTATCCATAAATAATAAATGTTCGGTGTTTTCGGATTTTCTCGGAGTTTCGGTGTACTTTTTTATCCGACCTGAATAGATACGATTTTCGCGATCGGGCCCACAACCAACATTCTACACCAGCGGCCCGCCCCTGGCCGCGTCGTTGCAGCGGAGGCACTCCGGATCGCCGCAATGGGTGATGGAGGGATTCGCACGCAGGATCGGAACCAGCGCGTCGATGAATTCCCGGAACGGGTAGATCCGCCACAAGCCGGCGCCCACGGCAATCCTGTTTTCAAGCGAGGCCACCGCGGGCGCCAGGTTTTCGAACCCGTCGGAACAGCCGCCCTCCTCCGTTTCGCACAGCGTTCCGTCTTTCAGCATCCCCCAGCGCCGGAACAACCGCCGCCCGGATAATTCCTCGGCGAAGTGGATCGCGGTCGCCGCGGTCAACCCCACCCCCGCGAGCACCAACCAAGCAGGCGGGCCGGCGAAAATTATTTTATACGGCCCGAAGATGTTGAGCGGGGATTGCGCCGCGATCAGCTCCGCCGCCCGCGGGCCCAGCCCGGCGAACGAATCGCTCGGGTGATTCCCGCGGGCCCGCCCCGGCCGCTCAATCACCCGCGCCGGAATTGCCCCCATCGCCTCGCGGGTGATCTGGTTGGCATCGGGATCGTAGCCGACGACATGGGTCCGTCCGGCGATCCATTCCGGATCCAGGCCATTTTGCGGGATCGACCACCCCGGGGGCGGAGGCGCCTGGTTGTCGTAGAAAAAGGCCGGGACGATCAGCGTGCAACCCGCTGAAAGGAACGCGTCGATGACCGCATCCGCGCCTCCCTCGACCGGGCCGAAGGATTTAAGCGACGCATGCAGGCAAACGACGCGGTTCGCCAGATCCGATTGTTCAACCGCTTCCAGGATTTGCGCTTGCGTGATGGGCATCGCTTGTTTAATACCTTCGTATCCAGGGGCTGCCCATATGTGGAAAAACGAATTTTTCCAGGGATGATTCCATGCCCCAGTTGGGTTCATTCCCGCGCCCGCCCTCGCAAAGCATCCCGGCGCGCGTCTGGTTCATGCGCCGGGATGAACGCGATGCGAGGGTGTTCTCAGCGGGAATGCAGGGATTTGCAGGAGTGGATGCCCGCTAAGTACACCCTCGCTTCGCTTGCATTCCCGCTCAAAGGACCAGATTCGAGCGGGAATGCTCCGCGAGGGCAGGCGCGGGCATGACGATCGCTTGGAAGCTCCACTGATCTTTGTGGATAGCCCTGCTTGTCTTTGTTACTTCCACTCCGGTAATTTATACAGGCTGGCGTATGCGCCGATGGTGTATTCGGCGCCCATCAGCAGCAGGCTCGTCTTTTCCGGAATGGAGGCCGGCGTCAGCGTGATCGTGCGGGTTTTCGAGTAAAAACCCGGCCAGAGGCCGACGGCAATCTCGAGCGTCGCCCGGTCGTAGTGGGTTGGGAGGATCAGCCGCGGCTTGACCTGGTCCATCTGGTTGAATCCCGTCCGGTTGGCCGCGTCCATCATGCTGAAGCTGTTGCTGAACTGGGTCACGGCCAAGTCCACCTTGCCAAACATCGCCAATTGTTCGTCGGTGAAGGACAGCTGCCCGCAGTCGCCGAAATGCACGATCCGCAGACCACCCGTTTCGATCACGAACAGGAAGTTGGTCGCCTTTTCGGCTTCCAGCGGGTCGGCCGGGAGATGGGCGGAGACGACCGCGGTGATTTTCACGTCCGGCAAGTCGATCTCTCCCGTAGTCATGATGAGTTTCCGGCCCGGGAAGGAATTTACGAATTCATCGAAATAATGATCCGTGTGCATATGCGTTGTGAGCAGAATGTCATCCACCCCAGGCTGCCCGGTCAGCAAGGAAACGTTCCACACGTCGATGTAGACATGCCGCCCGGTGGGAGTAACGAGCTCCACCTGGGCGTTATCGCCGTAGGTCAGGGTGATACTGGGCTCGGCGGTGGCGGTGGGTTCCAGAGTGGGGGCTTCGGTCGGTGCGGGCGTTGAGGCGGCGCACGCCGAAAGCAGGAACGTCATCGGCAGTGCCATCCAGAGAGAGGATTTGTTTTTCATGGTCAGTCGCATCCTTTCGGCATAAAAATGGTCACGTTTATCATCGCATTAAAAGCGGCGGACGGCTCCATCCCTCAGCAAATTCACATTAACAGGGTGTTGAAAAGGGTAAAAACGGGAGTCATTGCGAGCGACCCCTTCGCTGCGCTCAGGGCAGGCTCCGGGAGCGAAGCAATCTCCTTCTTCGGAAAAATGGGGGGGATTGCTTCGCCTGCCCCGGTTGGGGTAGGCCGGGGTCGCTTCGCTCCTCGCAATGACCGCCTCGGCCTTTTCCTTTCCGGAATGGCCTTTGCCGGTTTGCGCGTTAATCCACTTCGTCCCATCCGAAATATACACGGGCGCTCCCGTGCGCCAACGAAACCGAGATTATCTGCTTTTTCAAGACGCCCTTTCCGCCGCCAGATACACCCGCCGGACCGGTGCAAGATCCGGCTCGACCGCCCCTTCTTACACGGGCTGGCGCCGAGAGGATCGGGCGGCGGCGGAATTTTTCAACGGTCAGGTGATAATAAAACGAACCGCCATGCTCAGGATGAGTGAACCGAGGATGATCAGGCCGTTGAACAGCAGGCCGAGGCGGCTGAATGTTTTCACCCGGCCGTACTGCCGCAACCCGATGATCGCGAACACCAGACCCACCAGGGACAGCAGGAACGATAAACAGAACAACGGGGAAATATCCAGGCTCGGTCCCGCCGAGCCGGCCGCCGGAGACGCCGCGAGAAAAAACACATCCGCATAGATGATGAGAATGGAGATCATCGCGAGGGCGAAGGAAATTATTCCCCAGACGGAGGGTTTGAGAATCTCCACTTCCTTCACTTTGGCCAGCTCGGCCAGCCCCGGATTTTCCTCGAGGATTTCCGCATGGACCGGGGATTGCAGCGCTTCGGCCGCCGCTTTGCGGACCTCCTCCGACGCATCCGTCCCGGCGGCCCGCAGCAGCGCTTCGACCAGGCGGGGATGGCTGTCCGCCAGCTTGCCGATTTTTTCCGCCGCTTCAATCCGGCGGAAGGCCAGCCCGCCGCGTTTTACTTCCTGAAGAAGTCTTGCCATTTCCGAGGTGAGGGGTTGCTCGCTCATGATTCACTCCTAATGTTGGTATTCCGGGACTCATCCGGTTCATCGCACCATTCAACTTAACCCTCGAAGGGGATATTTTACCCGAACGCCATTGGGGTGAGCATATCCGTTTCCCGTCATTACTCCTACCCGGATATTTTTATCATCCGGTCACCTGGAGAAATCTCATCCTGACCGCAGCCGCAACATTAAAGATCCGACTTTCCATCATGATCCGCCGCGCCAATCGGCGGAAATACCTTTTCCAACCGGTACACGGTCGTCTGATCGGCCAGAAGCTCCGGCCCGGAATAGATGCGGAAGCCCCGGTTCTGCCAGAATTGAATGGCCGAAGGGTTGTTCACCTGCGCGCCGATCCGGATCCGGTCGACCCGCGGATCCTTGCGGACCTGCCTTTCAACCAGCGCCAGCACCCGCGATCCGAGTCCCCGCCGCCGGAAGGAAAGCCTGAGCATCAACAGCGCGATGTAGGCCGTGCCGGCCTGGCCGCGGAAATTGTTCGGCACGAAATCCACCACACCGATCATCGGCCCATCCGTCGGATAGATTCCGCAGAACTGGCCGCCCATGGTTGTAGACATTTCCCGATCGGCCCGGACCATCTCGAGGGAGGCCGCCGCCACCGGACCCAGTGCGAGGAAATCCTCGCACTCCTTGTAGACAATGAATAGATCATCGACGGCGGCTTCGTCCACCGCGCGGATTTCCACCACATCATCACGGATAAGCATGGATCTTTTACCACCCCCATTCATCGGAGATGCGGACGCCGCCGGCGTTGCCCGTTCATTCCGGTCCGGCCTTCCAGGGAATGGTGACATCCCGGGGCAGGCAGAAGGGGATTATTCGTTTTCTTTTTGCTTGAAATTGTTACGGTATTTTTCGATGAAGGCGGGATCCAGGACCGGCATCGGATTGGAATACAGGTCGACCGGAAGCGGATAATTGGTCCGGCAGTCCGGGCAGGTCCAGTTGGAGGGGTGTTCGCCGTTGCTCAGGGAAAATGTGTAACCGACATGGCAATGCGGGCACCACGCTTCGATCGCTTCGTAGGTGCAATGTTGGAGAAAACACGGCGCTTCCAGGTCCTCGCAAAGGTACACCAGCTCCTTTTTGCAGTCCTGGCAGCGGAATAGGACAAGCTCCCCCATGTTTCCTTCCGGGATTGCTTCGTTTGGTTTTTCCGTCATGATGCCTTTGGGAATACCGCTGGAATTGGCTTGACCGACTTCCCCCTTCGGACATCCCTGTCCGGTTCAGCCTGCACGGCATTTATGCGTTTAATTGTACCCCCGGCCTCTGGCCGGCAAAGCCCCCATTCCTCCTATTCAATTCCGACCGCCGGGTCTGATCCGGAATTGCGCCGGATGCCGGTGTATTTCTTTCCGGAGGATCACAATACCATGATCACGCTCTCGCGGGCGTTTAATTCCGCGTAAAGTTGATCCAAGTGCCCCCGGCTGCGCGCGACGATCCGGACGGTCAGCGAAATATATTTCCCCCCGGCGCTCGTTCTCCGGCTGACGTCCTCCTCCTTGAAATCCCCGGCATGAGTCCGCACGATCGCCAGGACCTCGGCCTCGAATTCGGCGCAGGGGATCCCGATGATCTTGACGGGGAAGTCGCAGGGATAGAGGGAAGGGTAGGGATTGCGGTTTGTCATTTCGCGGCACATTATAACCGGCGTCTCTGTCCTAACCCCCTACCCCACATCTTCTCTGTCCTAACCCCCCTCCCCACGTGGATTGTTTTACAGAGAATGATTCTTCTTCCCCCTCCCCCCTTCCCCGTAAGGAGAAGGGGGGAGGGATGAGAATAAACAGATTACGAAAAGAATCCGCTTTGGGGTAGGGGGTTAGGAGAGTAGAGAAAACGGGAGGCAGTAGGGGGCGCTTGCGAAAATCAGGCCATCCGCACGCCGGCGAGTTTTTATCCCAACGCTTTCTGCAACGCATCCAACTCCGGCTCCCCGGGCCCGAGCGGCAGGTCGATCTTCCCGCGCGCGACGACCGAGCGGAGCGCCCCCATCATCACCTGAAAGCCTTTGAGCGCCGTCTCCCCGTCGCACGGATGGACCCGCGAATCATCATCCAGCCAGGCGACCATATCCTCGATGTAGGGCGGCATATCGTGCGCGTAATCCATGTATCCGGGACCCGAGATCGCGCCGTCCCGGGTCACCGCCCGCCAGCCGCCGCCCTTGCCCTCCTTGCCGGTCAGCACCTCGGCAAATCCCTCCGTCCCCTGGGCGCCGATGCGGCATTTGTGCCACATCGAATCCACTTCCGGAACGTCCGGCGCCCCGGCTCCGCATTCGAAGATCCCGCGCACGCCGTTGGCATACTGCACCAGCGCGCCGATGTAATCCGGCGAAACGTGCACATCGGCGAACTTTTCGCAGCCTGCGGCCTGGCCGGCCACCCAGAGAGGGTCTGCCCCGCCGTTGTACCAGCCGGCGTATTCGACCAGGTGGGTCATCATGTGCATCATCCAGCCGATGGAGTGGCCGTAGACGGTGTGGACCCGGCCGATCGCGCCGCCGGCGATGATCTCCTTCACCTTGCGGTAATGTTCACCGTAGCGGTGCTGGTGGCTGACGACGGTTTTCACCCCCGCCGCGCGCACCAGTTTGTACATCTCGAGCGCTTCGTTCATCGAAAGTGCGACCGGTTTTTCGTAGGCGATCATCTTCACGCCGGCTTCCACGCCGGCGCGGATCATCGGCAGGCGGAGCTGCGGCAGCGTGCAGAAAATGAACAGGTCCGGCGTGACGCTTTGCAGCAGTTTTGCGGCGTGGGCATCCGTCCGTTCCACATTGAATTTCTGGGCCGCGGTTTCCATCCGGCCGGGGTCGATATCGCACAAACCTGCCAGCTTCAAGCGCGGATTCTTCGCCACGGCTTCGGCGTGGTGCATGCCGCGCTTGCCCAACCCGGCGACGGCCACGGTGTAGGTTTTCTGTTCGGCGGTCATTGTCGATTTCCTCCCGAAGGCCGGGCGCGTCCGATCGTCACTTGCCCTTATTGGGCCAATCCCGGACCGTTTGGATGGTGTATTGAATTTCCTCCTCGGTCAGCTCCGGGAACATCGGCAGCGAGATGCAGGAGGAGGCGTTTTTCTCGGCGTTGGCAAGCGTCCCGGACAGGCGCGCGGAGTGGCCCCACGGAAAACCCTCCTGGCGGTGGATCGCGATCGAATAGTGCGTTTTGGCGTCCACCCCGTTGGCGTTCAAATACTCCAGCATTGGTCCGCGGTCGGCGGGTTCCTTCGTTTCGACGACGTAAAGGTGGTAGACATGGCGGTAGCCCGGCCGGGCGTACGGCAGCGAAATAAAATCGCAGTCTTTCAGCCCTTCGGAATATTTTTTGGCGATATCGATCCGGCGGTCGCTCCACTCCCGGATGTGCGCCAGCTTCGCGCTGAGGATGCCGGCGTGCAGATCGTCCAGGCGGCTGTTGAATCCGAAACTGTGGACATCCCGCTTGCCGGAGCCGTGGTTGCGCAGCCGGCGGATCCGGTCGTTGAGGTAGTCGTGATCGGTCCAGACCGCGCCGCCGTCCCCGAACGTGCCCAGGTTCTTCTGGATGATGAAGCTGATGCAGACCGCATCGGCAAGCTCGCCGACCGCAAAATCGTCACCGCGCGAGTCGATCCCCTGGGCGTTGTCCTCGATCACCAGCAGGCCAAACTCATCCGCGATCCGGCGGATCTCGCGCATCGGCGCGCACTGGCCGTAGAGGTGAACCGGCACGATGGCTTTTGTGCGTTTCGTGACGGCCCGGCGGAGAGCGCCCGGATCGATGCAGCGGGTATCTTTGTCGCAATCCACCAGCACGGCGGTGCAGCCGGCGATCCACATCGCTTCGGCGGTGGCGAAGAAAGTGTTGCCGTTGGTGATCAGCTCGTCGCCCTCACCCAGGCCCAAGGCCATGAACGTCAACCAGAGCGCATCGGTCCCGTTGCCCACGCCGATCGCATACCGGGCGCCGGCGTAGGCGGCCAGCTCCCCCTCGAACTTCTTCAGCATCGGCCCTGTCACGAACTGGCCGCTTTGGATGACTTCCTGCATTTTGGCGTCGATTTCCGTTTTGAGGTTTTGATATTGGCGCACGTGTCCGTAGAACGGGACTTTCATGGGAACCTCCTTTGGGAAGAGGTGTTGCTGCGGGTAAGGGGTGCTGCGGGGCAATCTATCCGGTAATAGTATAAACGAAAATTTTCCTTGACCTCCGGGGTCGGCGTCCTCACCGGTAAATGCCGATCCGGGCAGAGCCTTTCGTTCCGGATGAAGATCAATCCGCCTTTTCCTCCAGCGTGCACGAGAGGGAATCGCCGTCGCCGCCCGCGGCGATCAGCATCCCTTGGGGATGCTCTTCCGCTTGTCCGCCTTTCACCGACGAAACCGCCTTTACCCCGACGAGCAGGAGCTTCCATCCCCTGGCGGGCCCCTTTTTTTCCGCGCGGAGCGTCCGGCCTTCGCGCTTCACCTCAAAGCGGGTTTCCGCCGCACCGGAGATCGACGGGACGATAGCGCTCACTGGCTTTCCCTCCGGAAGTTCGTAGGCCTGCAGCACGGGGCCGTCGGCGTAGTCGAAATCCGGTTTCCCTTCCTCGCGCCCGACCGCGATCAACGAGCCCGGCCGCACCCATAAGGGAACACTCAGGCAGCCGTGGGTTTCCTCCATCCAGCGCGGGCCGTCGGCCGTGACGCCCGTGAAGAAGTTGGTCCAGCGGCCGCTCGGCAGGTAATAGGAAACCGCGCCGCCCTCCGAAAACACCGGCGCTACCAAGAGCGAGGGTCCGAGCATGTACTGCCGGTCGAGGTTGTCGCAGGCCGGATCGCCGGGGTGTTCCAGCATCATCGCCCGCATCAGCGGGATTCCCTTCCGGCTGGCAACGAGTGCCTGCGCGTACAGGTAGGGCATCAGGCGGTTCTTGAGTCTGGTGAAATGGCGGAGCACGTCGACCGCTTCCTCGTCGAACAGCCACGGCACGCGGTAGGAGTTTTCGCCGTGCAGGCGGCTGTGCGAGGAGAGCAGGCCGAACGCGATCCAGCGTTTATACAAAGCCGCGGTCGGGGTCCCGATGAAGCCGCCGATATCATGGCTCCAGAACCCGAAGCCCGAGAGGCCGAGCGAAAGCCCGGCGCGCAGGCTTTCCGCCATCGCCTCGAAGGTCGATTCGCAATCCCCGCCCCAATGCACCGGGTACTGCTGGCTGCCGGCCGTGGCGGAGCGGGCGAAGACCACCGCCTGCCCCTCGCCCCGCCGCTCCCGCAGCACGTCGAACACCGTCTTGTTGTAGAGGCCGGTATAAAAATTGTGCATCCGCACCGGATCCGAACCGTCGTGATACACCACGTCGGTCGGGATGCTTTCCCCGAAATCGGTTTTAAAGCAATCCACGCCCATGTCGAGAAGCGCGCGGAGCCGGTCTCCGAACCACTGGACGGCGGCCGGATTGGTGAAATCCACGATCCCCATTCCGGGCTGCCACATGTCGGTCTGCCAGACGTCGCCGCCGGGCTTGCGCAGCAGGTACCCATGCCGCATGGCCTCGGCGAACAGGCTCGAGCGCTGGGAGATGTACGGGTTGATCCAGACGGAGATGTGCAGGCCGCGCGCCTTCAGCCGCTTGAGCAACCCGGCCGGATCGGGGAACTGGCCGCGGTCCCATTCGAAATCGCACCAGCGGTACTCCTTCATCCAGAAGCAGTCGAAATGGAAGACGGAGAGCGGCAGATTCCGGTCGGCCATCCCCTGGATAAACCGCGTGACCGTTTCCTCGTTGTAGGTCGTCGTGAAGGAGGTGGTAAGCCAGAGACCGAAGGACCAGGCGGGCGGCAGCGCCGGGCGGCCCGTCAGGGCGGTGTATTTTTCCAGGACTTCCTTCGGAGTGGGGCCGTAGATAATGAAGTACTCAAGCGTTTCCCCCGCGACGCTGAAATTCACGCCGGTGGAGCGTTCGGAACCGACCTCGAAGGAGACCCGGCCGGGGTGGTTGACGAAAATTCCGTATCCGCGGTTGGTCAGATAGAACGGTATGTTTTTATAGGCCAGCTCGCTGCCTGCGCCGCCGTCGCTGTTCCAGATATCCACCGCCTGGCCGTTCTTCACGAAAGCAGTAAAGCGCTCCCCCAACCCGTACACACACTCACCGATCCCAAGATCCAATTGTTCGCGAAGGTAGCACCCGGAATCCTGCGTCTCGAAAATCCCCATTCCCTTCCCCGTGCTTGAGGTCAGCACGCGGCCGTCGGCGACGAATTCCACGCGCCAATCCCCGGACCGCGCAATCCGCGCCGAAAGTCGTCCGCTCGTCATTCCGGCGGACTTGTCATCCACGGCGATCTTCACCTTCGCAGGTGGCTGCTCCAGCAATTTAAAATCAGGGGATTTGGGTTTTTGTCCGCAATGATGGGTAATCCGGACGCGGATGACATCCGGCATTGGCGAGGAAAACTCGAGCGTCAGCATCTTTCCGTTCAGGGTATCGCCGCGGTGGGCGATCGGTTTGGTCGGCGCATAGACGGCCAGGGTGTCGCGCGAAACCTCGACCTCCGCCGCCTGCACCGGGTGCCGCGCCGTGATCCCCTCGCGCAGAGACCAGTATCCATCGGTGAATTTCATAGTTCGCTCCCTTTTGGATCCGGATGGATTCCTTCGAACAGATAACAAGCCCGGGGGGTGCATTTCGGGGGCGCCGACCGGGCGGCCGAGACCCCGGAGCATGCCAGCGGGTAGGCGTGGCAAATCACGTTCCCCTTCATAAGTGAATTATTCCGAGCCGGATCAGTCATGTACCCCTCCAGGCGTACGCCGGCATGGACCGGTACTGCCGCGGATCACCAGCCGGCAGGGCAGCAGCATTCGCGCGGCTTCCTGCTCCGCGCTTTCGAGTTTGCGGATCAGGAGTTCCACCCCGACCCGCCCAATTTTGGCGCTGGGCGGTTCCATCGTTGTCAGCGAGGGCCTGACCATTTCCGCCGCGCGGGCCGAGGAGATGACCGCCACCAGCGAAAAATCATCCGGGATGCTCCAGCCCTTCTCGGCGATCCCCTGCATGATCCCGGGGATGGCGCGTTCGTTCATCGTGATCAGGGCCGTAAGTGAAGGATCCTCCGCCAGCAGGCTGCCGAACGCTTCGTACCCGGCCGGCGGCGCGGCGCGGCAGCGCCGGACGAGGATCGGCAATCCCGCATCCTTTACCGCCGATTCGAAGACGGCCTGGGCGCGGATCGCCGGACCGTATTCCGCGTCGTATTCCGCCTGGGAGTGGTTGACGAACGCGATCCGGGTATGGCCGAGTCTCTTCAGGTAATCCACCGCTTCGCGGACGGCCTGGTCGAAATCGATATCCACATAGGCGATCCCTTCGGTATCCGCGGTGCGGCCGATCATGCTGAAGGGAAAATCCGCCTCGCGCAGCATCTCGATCCGTTTGTCGTGCAGGTGCACTTCCATCGCGACCACGCCGTCGACCAAACCCTGCTGGGTCAGTTCGCGGAGTTCGTCGATATTTTTCAGTTCGGAGGACCAGAGGATGAGGTTGTAATCGTTTTCTTTGGCGGTATCGGCGGCGGCGGTGACAAATTCGAGTTCGGTGATGCCGAGGCCCCGTTCCGGGGCGGGGAAGAGGAGGGCGAGGATGCGGCTGCGCTTGCTGGCCAGCCCGCGCGCGAGCGCATTCGGCTGGTACCCGAGTTCCTCCATCGCGGCGAAGATCCGCTGGCGGGTTTCCTCGGAAATGGGACGGGTGCCATTAATCGCGTAGGAAACAGTACTGAGGGCGACATTCGCAAGCTTGGCGACATCCGCCATTGTCGGCATGAAACCCTCCAAACAGGTCAAAAATAGGGGTTTATTACGAAATCGTGAATTCCCAGCAATTCGTCGAAGCGCATCGTCGAAGCGCTTCTATTAAATACCAGCTTTCGCGTCGAGTCAATCCCAATTTGTGCTTGAGATTCGGAATCCGGAAATTTTGTTGGTCTTGCATCCTGAAAAACAGCGGTTTGGGGAATTTCAGGCTGACCCCGGTTGAGAAAACAAATAATTTAAGGTTCCTCGATTCGAAGCAGAAAAATCTCAAGTTTCAGGAAAAAAAATAGGGCAGAGGATCGATAATTCGTTACAAAGACCTGACAGGTCTTAAGACCTGTCAGGTCTGGTTTTCCGAGAACTATCCGGCCAAGGATGAACCTGGAGGAAGGTTGGAATTTTAAATTACGGTGAGACCTGTCGGGGCTTACTTCGTTGTAATCGAAACCGCGCCGGTTTTCAGCCCGTCTGCCATTCCCGATATTTTTATCGTTCCTGCCCGGCCGGTGGTCCGCACAATCGCCAGGCATTTGCCGTGGAAGGCCGATCGTTCGGCCGCCTGGTATGGCTCGTGGCAGATCGGGTCGCCGTTATCCACGCCGGCGATCTTTCCGGGGCCGGCCAGCGTGAAGCGAATCCGGTTGTCCGCATCCGGAACAACCACGCCCCTGGAATCCACAACCTCCGCGGTGACGAACGCCAGATCCGCCCCGTCGGCCGAGAGGATCTTCCGATCGGCGGACAGGCGCACCGCAGCCCCTTCGCCCGCCGTACGGACCTCCGCGCGCGCGACGGCCCGCCCTTCCCGCCGGCCGACCGCCCGCAGCACGCCCGGCCGGAAGGGAACCTTCCATTCCAAATGCTCAGGACCGTCCGCCTCGAAACGGCGCACTCCGAGCGATTCCTTGCCGAGGAAGAGTTCGACCTCGCCGCAGTTGGTGTACGCCCACACCGCGACCGTGTCCCCCTCGCGCCAATTCCAGTGCGGCAGGAGGTGCAGCATCGGCTGGTCCTGCCAGCGGCTCCGGTAGAAAAAATAAATGTCCTTGGGGAAGCCGCAGGTATCGACAATTCCGAAATACGAACTCTTCGCCGGCCAGGCATACGGGGTCGGTTCCCCGATGTAGTCGAAGCCGGACCAGACGAATTCGCCGGCGATGAATTTCCGCGAGTTCACGAGTTTCCAGGAGAGCTCGGCGCTCGTTCCCCAATCCACGATGGAGTTGTCGTAGGAGGAACACTGCCGATCGGGGCCGGTGAGCACGTTTTTATCTTCCGGATTTTTATACACCCCGCGGGTGCGGACCGCCGAGCTGGTCTCACTCGCATACATTTTCCAATGCGGGAATTGCGCGTGGTGCAGGTCGTAGAGGTGGGTGGTGTAGTTGTACCCGACCGCATCCAGCCGGGCGGACGCCTCCAGGGCGGTTTCCATATAGTTGTTGCCGTGCGTGGTCAGCCGCGTCGGATCCTCCCCGCGGACCCACTCCGAGAGCTTCTGCGTCAACTGGATGCCCCGTTCCGTCGTCACATCATGCACTTCGTTGCCGATGCTGTACATGATGATGCACGGGTGGTTGCGGTCGCGGCGGACCATGTCGCGGATATCGCGCTCCGCCCACTCGCCGAAGAACCGGTGGTAGTCGTTGGCCGCCTTGTTGCTTTCCTCCCAGGCGTCGAACGCCTCGTCGATGACCAGCAGCCCCATCCGGTCGCACAGGTCCAGCAGCGCGGGTTCGGGCGGATTGTGCGAGGTGCGCACGGCGTTGCAGCCCATGGCCTGCATGATCTCCAGCTGGCGCTGGATCGCGCGCGCGCTGACCGCCGACCCGAGCGCGCCCAGATCGTGATGCAGGCAGACGCCGTTCAGCTTCATTCCCCGCCCGTTGAGCGAGAAGCCCTCCCGGGGATCCATCGCGCAGGTGCGGATGCCGAACGCCGTCCGGTACACGTCCGCGGTCCGGCCGCCGGAAATGATCTCCGCCCGGAGGGTATAGAGGTTCGGTTCGTCGGCCGACCACAGCCGCGGGTCGGCGACCGGCAGCTCCAACTCCATATCGGCGGTTCCGTCCGCGGCGATGTCGCGGTTGTCGGATGCAAGGGTAACGACCCGTTTCCCATCGGGGGCGAAGATTTCGACCCGGATCGACGCCGGGCGCGCCGCGGCGGCCTGATTGCGCAAACGCACATTCACCTTCGCAATGGCGGCCGCCCGCTCCACCCGCGGGGTGCTCACGAACAATCCGCACCAATCGACATGCAGCGGATCCAGGAGCGTGAGCCAGACGTTGCGGAAAATCCCGCTGCCCGAATACCAGCGGCTGGTGGGCTGGTCGTTCTCCAGCCGCACGGCGACGGTATTCGGTTGCCCGGGCTTCAGATGCGGCGTCAGGTCGTATTCGAAGGAAATGTACCCGTACGGCCGCGCGCCGAGAAGCTCGCCGTTGACCCATACCCGGCTGTCCATGTAGGCGCCGTCGAATTGGATGAAGATCCGCTTGCCGCGCCAGGCGGCCGGCGCGGTGAAGGTTTTCCGGTACCAGCCGGTGCCGCCGTCGAGGAAACCGCCGCCGGTTCCGGAGGGCGATTCCTCGCGGTAAGGCAGCGCAATGCTCCAATCATGCGGGAGATCCAGCCTGCGCCAGGAGGAATCATCCAGCGCGGGATCCGCGCCGCGTTCCACTTCTCCCGGATGGAATTTCCATCCGCGGCTCCAGTTTTTTCCGCGCATCCCGTTGTAGGTGTCGGTTTGCAGGTAGCGCGTGGATGCGGATGCTTCCGGAGCGGCGAACTGGGAGCGTTTCTTACCTGCCGGGACGGATGTACGCCTGACCGGTTTGCTGCGACGAGCGGATTTAATGGGCATGAAATAACCTCTCTCTCCTCATCCCCCACCCCGTGGGGGCGCAGCGTCTCTGCGCCCCTACGACTCGGGAACCGCCTCGGGCAATCCATCCACTTCCAGAACGATCACCGAGTCCATGGAATCCGGCGGATGGGCCGGCAGATCGATCTCGATTCCTTCCCCCGCCCTCCGGAAGGCCAGCGGCGAACCCGGTTTCCCCATCGGGTACACCGCACCGATCACATTCCGGACGGCCGGCAGCCGCAGAATCCGTTCCGCCGGCCAAGTGAATACGTGCGCAAATAAAAAGCCGGGTTTCGCGGTGCAGCGGACATGGCCGGAGCCGCAAGTAAACGGGCTGGCCGATGCGCCATGGATGCTTTCGCCATAGGCGCGCATCCACCGACCCGCGGCTTTCAATCCGGCGCGGGTCTCCCACGGCAGGGTGCCGTCGGCCTTCGGTCCTACGTTGAGGAGCAGGTTGCCCCCTTTGGAAACGATGTCGACCAGGCTGCGGATCAGTTCGCGCGCGCTTTTCCAATGATGATCCTCCGCATGGTGCCCCCAATGGTCGTTCATCGTCAGGCAGCTTTCCCAATCGCCCTCCGGCGGGAATTCGGGGATGGTCTGCTCCGGCGTGCGGAAATCGCCCAACCCGCTGTCACGCTTGACCCGTTCATTGACGATCAGCGGCGGTTTGAGCGTCCGCAGGTAGCGGTAGAGCGCCTTGCCGTCCGCCGCGCTCCACCACCAGGCCTTCCCGCCCCAATCCCCGTCGAACCACAACAGGTCCGGATCGTAGCGCTCGACCAGTTCGCGCAGCTGCTCCTTCATTTCAGAGACATAGCGGTCCTTCATCCCCGGAAGCATGTCGGTCAGCCCGGATCCGTCCGCGACCGGCAATTGCGAAGGGTGGTGCCAGTCCAGGATCGAATAATACAAACAGAATCGGACCCCGCGCTGGCGGCATTCGCGCGCCAGTTCCGGCATCGGATCGCGGTGCCATGGGGAAAAATCGGCGATATCGTAACGGGCGCCCGTTCTTCCGCCGGTCTCCGGCTCGAAGCCGCGCACGCGCGTATCGAACATGGAGAATCCGTCATGATGCTTGGCGGTGATCACCAGGTAGCGCTGCCCCGCGCCGGCGAGCCTGCGGATCCAATCGGCGGCATGGAAGCGCCCCGGCCGCAGCCGCGCGGCGGCCTGCGTCTCATAATCCGCCCGCGTCCAGTTCTCCTGATACATCACCCATTCGCCGCGCGCCAGAACCGAATACGGGCCCCAATGGACAAACTGCCCGAAGCGCGCCTCGCGCCACCAGCGCATCCGCTCCGCGCGCTGGGCGGGGGTTTCGCGTTCGGGGTCCTTCGAGAAGGTGAACCAATCCAATCCGATCGGGCCGTCTGGAAAAGTCAGGAACAGTTCGTGCGCGCCTTCGACGGGCTCAAGCGGGGCGTATTGTTCGCGGAACAGGTCCGCCGCGCCGGTGGATTCGACGGCCAGGGTTCCGATCTTTCGCCCGTCGGGTTTATCAATCCGGATCTCGATCCGGCGGCCGCTTTCCTCCGCGGCGGCGTATGCCATGAACACATCCGGGGCGCCGCTGAAATCCATCCGCCCGTACCCCGCCCAGGCGCCCTTTTCCGCCGATTGGATCGAATCCCCGTCCGGGGCGAGCGTGTCGATGCGGATACCGCCGCTCTGCTGCGTGAAGTGGTGGGCGTGATGAATCCCGGAGGCAAGTGGGGTTGTTTTTTGCGGGCGGTGAAAGAGATTCATATACAACGGACCTTTGGCAGGGCGTTGAAAAAGCTGGTCGAGCCCGCCCCGGCGGGTTGGGCCGGGGTTGCCCGCGCTCTTTGCGGGCGGATCGAGACCGCGCCAAATTACCGGTGGTCTCGATACGCAAAAACCGCTACTCGACCACCTTCGCAGGCTGCTAAAAAACGGTCAGCGTGTCATTACGAGGAGCGAAGCGACCCCGGCCTACTCCAACCGGGGCAGGCGAAGTAATCTCCGGGTTTCGATTAGAGAGGGAGATTGCTTCGCTCCCGGAGCCTGCCCTGAGCAGGGCGAAGGGGTCGCTCGCAATGACCCTCATCCTTCGAATTGAAACGTGCTGATCCGCATCTTACCCTGAAACACCAGATACAGATCATGCACGCCTTCAACGCCGCTTAAGGTCGTCTCCACCCCGCAATAATCGTAGCGGTCTTTGGCGGGCGGAACGGATACGCGCGCCGCCAGCGGCCCGTCCGGCCGGTCGAGCCGGATTTCCAGATCCACGGATTTTTTTCCGTCGTTGGAGGCGCGGGCGCGGAACCGCGCCGCCCCTTGATGAAAATCCGAATCGCCAAAAGCGATCCAGCCGCCCTCTTCCGGCGCGCCGACCGCGTTCCCGCGGATTTTGGTTTCGTCCGTCAGCCGTACGCCTTCATACGCGTCGTAATTTTCGGCGCGCGTCAGGCGGGTCAGATCGCGGTGCGGGACGGTTTCGCCGTCAACCGTCAGCGACGCCTGCAGCGGAAGATCCGCCGAGGAACGCCCGATCATCAGGTCGTATACGCCGGATTCGACCGCCCACCGCTCGCGGGTCACGTCCCAAAACGCCAGTTCGGCGGCCGGAAGGTCGAAGCGAACGGTGCGGGTTTCCCCCGGCGCGAGGCTGATCCGCTCGAAATCCATTAACTGTTTCAGCGGCCTCTTCACGCGCGACCGGCGCGCATGCGCGTACAGCTGCACCACCTCGTCGCTCGCGCGCGAACCGGTGTTGGTCACATCACAGCTGATCGCGGCCAAGCCGGCGGCGGGGATGCGTTCCGCGCCGAGCTTCAGGTTGCCGTAACGGAACGCCGCATAGGTTAATCCGTGCCCGAACGGAAAGAGCGGCTCGCCGTCGTAATACAGGTAGGTCCGTTTTCCGCGGATGATGTCGTAATCGGTGACCGGCGGCAGGCCGTCGAGCGACCGGTACCAGGTCTGGGTCAGGCGGCCGGCGGGCGCCGCATCGCCGAAGAGCGTATCCGCGACCGCATCACCGAGTTCCTGGCCCGCGTGCGACGACCACAATATCGCCGGAACGTGTTCCCGCGACCAGGGGATCGCATAGGGGAAACTGGAAATCAGGACGACGATCGTGCGCGGATTGGCGGCGCACACCGCGCGGATCAGATCCTCTTCGGGAAGGTGGATCGCCTTGCGGTCGACCGCCTCCTTGCCTTCGCTGGGTTCCGGGCACTGCGCCCAGCCCGCGTTGCAGGTGGGATGGTTTCCGGCGAAGACGATCACCGCGTCCGCCCGGCCCGCGATCGCGGCCGCCGCGCCGTCCGCGTTATCCGCCGCATACTGCACCGCCGCGCGCTCCCCGCATTTTTCGCGGATCGCCGCCAGCGGGGTGCGGACGTAGGGCAGCTTGCCGCTGTAATGGTCGATAAGCACCTCGTCCGCCCGACGGCCGACGACGGCCAGATTCTTTATCCGGGAGACATCGAGCGGGAGGCTGCCGCCATCGTTTTTCAGAAGGACCATCTGCTGCCGGGCGGCCTCGCGCGCCAGCGCCGCATGTTCCGGCGCGAGGATGGCCGAGTCGGTTATCCCGGCATACGGGTTATCCGGGTCGAACTCGCCCAGCCGGATACGGATGGTGGAGATATGGGAGAGGGCGCGGTCGAGATCCTCCATCGCGCACAATCCGCGCCGGAGCGCCTCGCGCACGTACCCCGCCGTGGCGGCTTTGGTTTCTTTCTGCTCGGTGAAGCTGTCCAGCCCGGCGCGGAGCGCGGCGGCGTGACTCTCCACGTGACTCGCATAATACTTTTGTTTGTCGACAATCAACGAGGGGCCGCAGGCATCGCCGACGATCATCAGGGTCTGATCGTTCCACGTCCGGACGGCATCCGCCAGGTGCGGGCTGAGCGTGTTCGGCCGGCCGTTGACCAGGTTGTAGGAGGTCATCACGCCCAGGGCAGTGCCGGCCGCGATCGCCGGCTGGAACGCGCGCCAGTAATATTCATGCAGGTTGCGCGGGTCGATGCTGCAATCGGTCGTCTCGCGCGAGTCCTCGTTGTTGTAGGCGAAGAAGTGCTTGAGGGTCGGGGCGGTTTTGAGGTAGAAGGGATGATCGCCGCGCAGCCCGGCGGAATAGGCGACCGACATCCTGCCGGTCAGGCACGGATCCTCGGAAACGCCCTCCTCGTTCCGCCCGGCGCGCGGGTCGCGCAGCAGATCCACCACCGGCGACCAGACGTTCAACCCGTGCCGCTCCGGGTCGCGGAATGCGAAGCCGCGCATCTCGCCGCTCACCGCTTCGCCGATCCGGCGCATCAAACCGGGGTTCCACGTGCTCCCCAGGCCGATCGCCTGCGGGAAGACCGTCGCTTCCCCCAGCCAGGCCACGCCGTGCAGCACTTCGGTGCCGGTTTTAAACGCGCGGATCCCGAGCCGCGGTACGGCCGCCTGGTCCTGGGAGAGAAGGTTGAGTTTTTCCTCGAGGGTGAGCCGCGCGACGAGGTCGCGCACACGTTCGTCCAGGGGAAGCCCGGGCGTTTGGAAAGGATACGGAGGGGCAGCCTTCGTGGTTCCCACGCGGATTCCATCCTCCGCCGGCATGAACCCTGGCGGGAATTTAGTATACCAATAACCGCGACAAACACCGGCGCGAATCCAGACAGGGGATTACAGTCTTTAGACAATATTGACGGGATTTTTTTCAGGATTTTCAGGATGGTTTTTTTTAACCTAACAGTCTTCTACCCTGAGAAGGAATCGGGGAGGAATGAAATCCTGTCAATCCTGAGAAATCCTGTAAATCCTGTCCAATCCCCGCCGGGATGATTGCGCCTGCACTGCGTTTTTCAGGGAAGCGGGGGTGACGAGCTCCTCAATTCTCCGGCACGAGCTCCCGAATACCTAATTCCCGGGACCGGTTTTCCGCTTTTCCCAGGGCGGGCGGGATTCGGTTTTTCCCTCGACGCTGGTCCGGTGGGCCGCGTCGCACAGCGGCCTTTTCTTCGAGAGGCCGCACGAGCACAGCGTCACGCGGTTGCGCACCTCCAGCGGCTTGCCGTCGGAGCGGATGATCGGGATGTTGCCCATCACCCAGTACGCCCCGCGCACCGCGCCCGAGGAAAGGATATCCGTCGTATAGGCGATCGCCTGCGGGAGGTCGGGTTCGATATCCTGCGCCTCGCCTTTCAAGCGGTAGGTCAGGGATCCGGACGGGCAGCGCTCGACCATCGAAACCACCTGCGAGCGCGCGCCGATCTCCTCGGTCAGGAGGACAAGCTGTTTGATTGTCGTCCAGCGCGTCCCGCAGAATCCCGATTCCATGCACAGGTAATCATCGTGCCGGACTTCGATCTGCGTTCCCCCGGGGAAAAGCTCCGCCCGCTCCGCGTTCGTGCGAACGTCCGCCGTATCGGTCCCGTCGAAGCCGATCGCGGCATGTGCGCTGTCGCAGAACGGCATCTTCGAGGATTTTCCACAACGGCAGAGGATGTAGGTATTGCCGGTCTTGTACCGCTGGCCGAGTTTCCAGGTCAGCGGCTCGCCGTGTTCGGATACCACCTGAATTTTGTCGTAAAGGGGAATGCCGCCCTTGACCAGGAGAGGGCCGTCCTTCTGGACGATGATGACCTTTTCCGGGATGGGATTTTGAGCTTCCGTCATGAGCGGTCTTTTCCTCCAGATGGAATTAACGGATCGGCGCAATGCAGGCATTGCCCGTCAGACCTTCATTGTACTCTCCGCCGTTTATTTTGCTTAGGCCGCTGACAATCAAACTTCCCGAAGGTGGTCAAGCAGCGGTTCTTACGGATCGAGACCACCCGGTGATTTGGCCGCGGTCCCGATCCGCCCGCAAAAAGCGCGGGCCGCCCCGGCCCGACCCGCCGGGGCGGGCTCGAGCGGCTCTTTCCACATCCCGCCGGGGCAGGCTTCGGAGATTCAAATAAAAAGGGGCATGCCGGTTGATGCCCGCATGCCCCTCTAAAAACAGAATTCAGAATTTATATGTTCGCGTGGATCGCGTCCAGCCTTGCCTTGGCATCGGGGATATATTTCAGCAGGCCGCTGATTTTTTCGCAGCCGTACTCGGGGCACAACCCGCAGTTGGCGAGCCCGCGCCCGGCGGCGCACAGACGCGGTTCGCACTCCTTGCAGTGCCCGCTCAACTGGCCGCTCGCCGTCAGGCAGCCGTCGCAGGTCACGTAGGCGGCATCCACCTTCGGGTTTCCGTATTCAGTCCGCCACTTGGCCGCGATCTTCTCCTTGGCGGCCTCGTCCTTGGCCTGCGTGGCTTTATAAGCATCACACGCGGCGCAATCCAATCCGCAAACGGCGATCATTTGACCCATGATTTCCTCCTGAAAACATCCCTAAGGATAATATTCCTTTTACGAATTTCCCAATGGCATTGGATATTATAGGACGGCGAAGGAACTACCAGGAGGGTGATTTTCAACGGCGGTATTGCTTTCCTCACCCCCTAACCCCCTCTCCTGGCTGACGCCAGAAGAGGGGGAAGAGAGATGAAGTAAACACAATCATGCCCGTGAAGGGATGCTCGACTGAATGGGGATACGGATTTTTCGATTACCTGCCGAGAGAATCGTAGGATTTGCATTAATGCTGATAGACATCCTTGCTCTCCTCCGGCTTCTCTCCCCCTCTTCCGGCGTCAGCCGGGAGAGGGGGCCGGGGGGTGAGGAAGGGAATTGAAATTCACATAAAGGCACGCGCTTCATGCGTCCATTTATTCCCGGTTTTGGAATTCCCTCGCCGGTCGTAGCAGTAGATCGAGGATTATTGCCACAAAGGCACAAAGACACTAAGTCTAGCGGAGATCGATCTCTTCGTGTCCCTGTGCCTTTGTGGTTAATTCCAGCGGGTTGGTATTACGGGATCCCATTCAGCTGGCCGTGCCCGCCCCCGCGTCGTAGGCCTTCACATCGTCAACCGCCTTCTTAACGTTGACGAACGGCAGGACGATCAGCCCCATCACGAAGAAGAAGATCAGCGAAAGGATCGCCGGGCGCAGGCTGCCGAACACCTGGTTCATCATGGCGAACAGGAACGGCCCGATCCAGGACGTGCCGCGTTCGCTGACCTCGTAGAAGGAATAATATTCAGCTTCCTTGCCGGCCGGGATCATCTGCGCGAACAGGCTGCGGCTGATCGCCTGCGAGCCGCCGAGCACGACCGCGATGCACGCGCCGAGGACGAAGAACTCGGCCACGCGCGTATCCCCGCGCAATCCGCCGTAGGCGTAGATCACCACGCCGGCCCAGATCACCAGGCTGAGGATGATCGAGCGCTTGGCGCCGATCCGCGCGGCCAGTCGGCCCCACAGCAGCGCGCCGAAGAAGGCCATGAACTGGATCATCAGGATGACGATCGTGAGGGTGGACTGGCCGATCTCCAGCC
>Ga0105104_10000731_pt1 | contig 25392 bp, 22 predicted proteins | sample PPLLaktember2015_3_FD_87034 | JGI IMG/M metagenome (GOLD analysis project Ga0105104, IMG submission 87034) | Freshwater sediment microbial communities from Prairie Pothole Lake near Jamestown, North Dakota, USA - PPLs Lake P7 Core (6) Depth... | ecosystem: Environmental > Aquatic > Freshwater >...
CATCACGCCAGAAGTTGATTATCCGGACCACCCGCTTGCAGGCATGGAACTGCAACGCAAACTGGAAGGTAATGCGTATGTATTAGGCGGCAGTAATTACAGTGCGCCAGGCCAGCTGATTGGGGATTTTTTAGCCAACAGACCTTCCACCAAATTCGGTGAAGTAATGCCGTCTTATACTCCTGGCGTACATCTCACCAACCTGGACACAGCTTTGCCTGAGTTTGCGATTACAGCAATCCGTGAGGCGATACCTGAATTTGCCAAACAGGTGAAAGGATTTGATCTGGCAGATGCCGTGCTAACAGGTGTGGAAACACGCACATCTTCACCCATCAGAATCAAGCGTGATGATGAAACCCTGCAGAGCATCAACACTATAGGTTTATACCCATGCGGCGAGGGCGCAGGCTATGCCGGTGGCATTCTGTCAGCCGGTGTAGATGGCATCAAGGTTGCCGAAGCTGTCGCATTAAGCATCACCCATGATTAGAGATTAAATTGAGATATTCACGATTACCATCTATCTGTTTCGCAACGTGTTTGGCTTTGCTATGCGCATGGCCTATGTTTGGCTTTGCTCTGGATGATAAACCGGAATTACTGCCAGAATCTGTAATAGATAACCACATCCAAATGCATGCCAATCAAAGTGGCGTGTATATATTGGATAAGGGTGAAGAAGCGCTGCTCGCACGGGCTTGGCTTGCTGATAACGCGCAAACAAGTATCGAAGTGCAATACTTTATCTGGAGTACCGACAACATCGGCATTTTGGCATCTGAAGCTTTATTGCGCGCGGCGGATAGGGGTGTCAAGGTTCGCGTAATTGTAGATGACCTACTGATTGATGCCCCTGATAAATCATTACTCGCACTGGCCAAGCACCCCAATATAGATATTCGTATCTACAACCCACAACACTCAGTAGGCACGCCGTTTCATAAGCGCCTGATGAATATTGCCGTGAATTTTCGTGGCGTAAATCAACGTATGCACGATAAAACCTTTATTGTGGATGGCAAAATCGCGATTACGGGCGGTCGCAACATGGCAGCGGAATACTTCGATTACAACTGCAAATATAACTTCCGCGACCGCGATGCCCTGGTTTTGGGGGAGGTAGTGAAAAACATGGGAGTAAGCTTTGACAAGTTTTGGGCGAGTCCATTGAGTGCACCTGTTGAAGAGCTTTACGATGGCTTAGGGCTGATGCAAAAGCACGTTAGCGTAAAAGATGATGAAGTCCAGAACATCTACAAAGATTTACATGGCTATGCCAGTGCGCCTGAAAACTTCTCACCTGAAGTGCGTAAAGCAGTAGAAGATACACCCAAAGCATTTTCGCGCCTTGCAAACCAGCTCGTTTGGACACAGGTTGAATTTATTAGCGACACGCCGGGTAAAAACAATAACAAACTGTTACTTGGTGGCGGCGGTTTAACCACGCAAAAATTAGCGCAGCTGGTTGAAAATGCCAATGAACAGATTGTGATTCAGTCACCTTATCTGGTTATGTCCAGCGCTGCAAAAAAACTATTCAAGCAAGCGATTCAACGCGGTGTAAAAGTACGTATTAACACCAATTCTCTCGCCTCTACCGATAATATCCAAGCGTTTAGTGGTTACCGCAACCAACGAGATCAGCTCATCAAAATGGGCATAGAAATTTACGAATACAAACCTGACCCACAAATCAAACAGCAACTTTTGAGACAATCATTAGCCGAGAATAATCAGCCGCCTGTATTTGCCATCCATGCCAAAACCATGGTGGTAGATGGTAAAACAGTGTACATCGGCACATTTAACTTTGACCCGCGCTCTGAAAACCTGAATACCGAGGTAGGTGTCATCGTCCACAACGCAAACCTCGCTAATGCAGTTCAAACCGCGATTGAAACCGATATGCGACCAGAGAACAGTTGGAGCGCTGCACATGACAACCCTGATCAACACGTAGCTTTACCTAAACGTAGCAAGGTTAAGTTTTATCAGCTCACACCAATCAAGCCTTTACTGTAACTAAAGCCACTATTATTCACTCTAATTTATGTGTAGAGTTAGCAATGCTATCTTAACTACTGCGGAGAAGCATTATGAAAGCAAATGTCGGCGGAATTGATCGTGTACTGCGTATTGTTGTAGGACTTGCTTTAATTGCCTGGGTATTATTTGCTAACGGACCTGTGTGGGCCTGGATCGGCGTGTTGCCGCTTGCAACAGGTTTGATTAACTTTTGCCCGGCTTACAGCATTCTGGGCGTTAGCACCTGTAAAACAAAAAACTAGTCAAAAAAATGGGAGCGGCTATGAACCGCTCCCTCATGACACTGGTAGTGAAGACTGCTCTCCACTAAACAGCCAGCCTTACTGTCTGATTAAATAATCAAACGCACCCAGTGAGGCCTTTGCGCCTTCACCCATCGCAATAACAATTTGCTTGTAAGGCACAGTGGTTACGTCACCTGCCGCAAACACGCCTGGCAATGAAGTTTGGCCGTGTGTATCCACTACAATTTCATTAAATTTGCTTAACTCCATACCACTGGTTTTTAACCAGTCCGTATTCGGCAACAAGCCGATTTGTACAAACACACCTGCCAAGGACACAGTATGCAGCACCTCGGATTCACGATCCCGGTAAACCAAACCATTTACCTTTTGATCCTCACCGGTTATTTCTGTTGTTTCAGCATTTGTGATAACGGTAACATTACTCAAAGTGAATAATTTGTTTTGCAAAATCGCATCCGCAATCAGTTTCTCACTGCGCTGCAGCAAGGTGACATGGCTGACAAACCCTGCCAAATCAATTGCCGCCTCAACACCGGAGTTGCCACCGCCAATCACTGCAACATGCTTGCCTTTAAACAAAGGTCCATCGCAGTGCGGGCAATAAGCCACACCTTTACCGCGATATTCTTTTTCACCTGGAATATTAAGCTCTTTCCAGCGCGCACCCGTTGCCACAATCACAGATTTACTTTTAAGGGTCGCGCCGCCTTCCAGTTTCACTTCAATCAAACTACCTGAATTCTGCATAGGCACATTCAATGACTGCGCACGCTGCAAGCGCATCACATCCACATCATAAGTGCTCACATGCCCTTCAAGCGCAGCTACGAGCTTAGGCCCTTCGGTTTCTTTAACTGAAATAAAATTCTCAATCGCCATCGTATCCATGACTTGCCCGCCGAAGCGATCAGCAACAACACCTGTCCTAATGCCTTTACGGGCAGCGTAGATTGCTGCAGATGCTCCCGCAGGACCACCGCCTACAATCAGCACGTCATACGGCGCTTTGGCATCCAGCTTTTTGGCTTCACGTGCTTCAGACCCTGTATCCAGTTTAGGCAGGATTTCATCCACACCCATACGACCAGCACCAAACTCCTCACCATTCATGAAAATGGTCGGTACTGCCATGATTTTGCGTTCACTGACTTCATCCTGATACAGCGCACCGTCAATCATCACATGCGTAATATTAGGGTTAATAGCCGCCATCAGGTTAAGTGCTTGCACTACCTCCGGACAATTATGGCAACTCAGGGAAATGTATGTTTCAAACTCAAACTTACCTTCCAGTGCTGCAATTTGTGCGATTTTCTCAGCTTCCAGTTTCAGCGGATGCGCACCTACATGTAACAGTGCTAACACTAAAGAGGTGAACTCATGTCCCATCGGAATACCGGCAAAGCGGATACCAACCTCTTTCGCAGCATCTTTATGCGTTGCACTGCGCTTCACTGCAAATGACGGCTTACGTGCATTATCATCGTGCGTTAATGTGATTTTGTCAGACATGCCCGCAATTTCTTCAAGCAAGGCCAGCATTTCTTTAGCGCCCGCGCTTTCATCTAGCGATGCAGCAAGCTCGATCGGCTCTCTAAGCATTTGCAAATAGGTTTGCAGCTGGGTTTTGATATTGGTTTCTAATGCCATGGTTAATCTCTTTTGGAATATATCAGTTGAAAAAAAAGCCTTATCTTATGGATAAAGCTGTAGTTTTAATTTGCACCCCAAACTTTTGGTTTGGAGTGCAATATCAAGTATTTAGCCTGAGTTAGATTTTGCCTACTAAATCCAATGATGGAGCTAAAGTGCTGTCACCTGGAGTCCATGCTGCCGGACAAACTTCTCCGTCATGTGTTGCTACATATTGTGCAGCTTGCGCTTTACGGATCAGGTCTTTAGCTGAACGGCCAATACCCAGATCATTCACTTCAAGCGCTTTAATCACACCCTCTGGGTTAATCAAGAAGGTACCGCGCAGTGCCAGGCCTTCTTCTTCGATCATCACACCAAAATTACGTGTGATGGTACCTGTTGGGTCACCGATCATTGGGTATTTGATTTTCTTGATAGTGTCAGATGCGTCAGCCCAGGCTTTATGTGTGAAGTGTGTATCTGTTGAAACGGCATAAATCTCAACACCCAGTTTTTGGAATTCAGCATAATTGTCTGCTAAATCGCCAAGTTCTGTTGGGCAAACAAATGTAAAGTCAGCTGGATAAAATACAACAGCAGACCATTTACCTTTGAGGCTTGCTTCAGTCACTTCAACAAATTTACCATTGTGGTAGGCTTGTGCTTTAAAAGGTTTAATTTCCGTATTTACTAATGACATAATTTTTTCCTATCTATTGATTAAAAATTACCGTTGTTGAAAAAGTCTATAAATTCAAGATTCAAATTATAGAGATGATATTTAATTAAATCCAATATATCATTCTTATGATATTGATAAATTTAACTTATCGATTGATATTGCTCGGCAGCGTCTGATTTAAATCGCCAATGAAACAGTTCTTAAGTGGTTGCCTCGTATCAAACTTAACAATCCACATTCAATTTAACCTGAACTTGAACTTGAACTTGAATAACTATATACCTTCAATCGGTCAGATCACAATCTAGTTTTCTGAAACTACTGGCATTAGAACTGTTAACTATTTTTAACTTTAATGCATCGACTCAAAAAAACGATATGTATTACGTCCGCCTTTTTTAGCCTGATACATTGCCGCATCGGCATTTTTCATCAAGATTTCCTCCTCCTCGCCATGAAAAGGATAAATTGCAATACCAATGCTCAATGTAACACTATGAACTCTACCTTCTATATGAAAGGGGGTATCAATCGCGGCAAGCAGCTTCGCTGCCAACACTTTAATATTATCTACCGATTCAATATTGGGTGTAAGAATGATAAATTCATCACCACCGCGTCGCGATACTGTATCTGTTTCGCGGATTAGACTTGTGAGGCGTGTAGCGACGGCCTGCAGGAGAGTATCCCCGACGTGATGACCACACTCATCATTAACTGGTTTAAAGTTATCCAGATCCAGATAAAGCAACGCGAACATTTCTTTATTGCGCTTCGCTAAAGCAATTTGATGCTGCAACCGCTCATTAAACATGATGCGATTAGGTAAGTTGGTCAAAAAATCATGCTGGGCTTGATGTTTGACATTCTCTTCTGAAGCTTTACGTTCAGTAATGTCCGAGAAAATACCGATATAATTTACGACATTTCCCTGCTTATCATTAACGGTGAAAGCACTAAGCCATTCTGGAAACAACTCTCCATTTTTGCGCCGATTCCATATCTCACCCTGCCATCTGCCGTCTGTCCTGATAGCATCCCACATATGATTGTAAAAGCGCTCATTATGTAACCCTGAGCTCAGAATTTTGGGATTCTTACCCACCACCTCAGCCTCTGAGTAACCTGTAATTGTGGTAAAAGCATCATTAACAGCTATAAAGTGATGGCTGGCATCTGTGATTAAAATCCCATCGGAGCTATGCTTAAAAACTTCTGCTGCCAACATTAATTTCTGTTTTGCTAATATACGGTCAGTAATATCAATAAGCTGCACCGCAACAACACCCTCAAACGATTCACTCAATGGCGCTGCACTGACTTGCGCAGTTCTAGTTTCCCCGTTTTTGCACTTAATTTTCAGCTCCATCGGCTCTAAATCCTGTTTCGCTGATTGCGTATTTACAATATGCTGCTGCCAGTTTGCAACGGCCCATTGACGATAAACGTCATCTGGACAAGCTTTAGGCCACAGATCTATTAGAGTAGGAATATCATCCAAGGTATATCCATAAGTTTTAATAAAGGCTGGGTTTAATAAAGAAATACTTTGCTGATTATCAACCAGCGCAACAGGGACCAGGGAAGCGTCAATAATGGCGCGATGTTTCTGCTCACTGCGACCCAACGCCCACTCAGCCCTGGATTTAGCAGCACTTATAATAGCCAGCAGCATACCGCCAATAGCCAATAGCATGCTAAACATCCAGAAATTGACCAAACCATTACGCGCCAGATCTTCAGCAAAATAACCTTGTTCACTGCCTGCACTCCACAATGCCAATGTAAATACCATTAACTGTAAAATAGTGACTTTATGACGCCCTGCACGCAAGCCGGCCCATATAATGAAAGGAAATAACCAGGAAACACTCACTTGCTGATATGGCTGATTAGAAAACCAGCCAAAGAACACAAACTGTGCAGAAAGAAATGTTAAGCCAAAGAGCGCTATCATTTCCCAACTACGCGCAGTAGAGAAAATACGTTGTGGCAGCCGGCGCCATATCAGCACAAGTGGCGTGACAAAAGCAATACCGATAGCATCAGCCATCCACCATCTCAAGACAACAGACGGGAAAAGGCTAACATCAACAATATTAAGCACTAAAAACGTTGCGGGGCCGATGATCGCGCTAGCGAGAGTACTGATAAACGCCCCATAAAATAGCAATCGAAGCAGGTCCTGAGTGCTATCCAGCGAGCGATTCATATAACGGTAGTGTGTTAGCAGCCAATATCCACAAATTGTCTCTAATGCATTGCCTAATGCCGTGAACATCGAAAAAAACAGCGAACCGCCCACCATAAAACCCGCGCCGAGCGCGCCTAAAAATACACCGGGTAGATATTTCGGTCCAGCCAGTAGAAGTATGGCCAAAGCAAATCCGCCTGCCGGCCAAAATATGGTGACACCAGACTCTCTTAATGAAAAAGATAAACCGATTTTTGCAAGAGCAAGATAAACCAAAGCCACCACTATATTTAGCGGTAAATGGGTTAGCTGAGAAGCGCTGAACTTTTTAATATATTTATTATTAATCACAGTAACAATCACGGTCATCTATGATTGAGACGCTTAGAGCACCTCGTTAAAAACGATGATAGTCCTAGATTGTTTAGTTGTCTATCGCTCAGAAGATAGTCAGTAATTGAACAAATAACACTCAGGTTTCGATATAAGTTCTGTTTTGAATTAATTGGTAATTATAGAAAGAGGCCCATTATTACTTTGGCCTGATTTGATACAACGGCGAAATAGAGCATGCCGCACAAACCATAGGCACGATTGCATTTGCCAATTACCAATACTGAAGCCACATAAAAGATTGATGCTTCAAGCTTCTGTAACGGCAATATCCTGCGTTGCAGTTGCCCCATGATTATCGTGCCAAGTCACCGCAACGACATCACCGACCTTTGCACCCTTTAACCTGAAAGTAAGATAGGGGTTTTTAGAGATACCGGTTCCCCACTGGGCTTCCAATACTGTTTTGCCATTTAAGGTTGCTGTTAACAATTGCACAAAATGTGCCGGAACCAAATGATCAAAGTCATCTTTTCTGCGTCCGGTTTCCATAGGGTGACTCATTAGCACTTTTACTTCTACGTAGTCGCCTTTTAACTGGGCGCGCATTTTCATGTTATCCATCATATCAACCCAAACACCAATCCAGACATATCAGCCACAACCATTCTCCAGCACCACCACATTTTTTGCATTGGTGAAGTATTGATTTCCTACCTTCGCCACCACTTTAATATCTGCAGTTTCAGCCATTTTAATGCGTGTAATCACAAAAGGTTCAGCACCATTACTGAACATAAAGTTTGCAATCAATGGGGTTGGATTTTTTTCAACAAATATCGCAATCGCTTCTGTATTTGCAATATTACTTTTTACTTCCACCTGTACAATCGCACCGTTTTCAGCACGGTCTGGTGCCGTAATCTGAATGTCAGCACTTGGTATCTCCGTATTAATATTTAAGTGCTTGGCCGCGTCTTTTAACTGCACTGACTCAAACGCAGCCTTATTCCACAGCGCTGCAAATACTTTCACCGGTATTAGCGCTATAAAAGTTGCAAGACCTAACAAAAAATCTCTACGTTGCATTATGGTGACCCTTAGAATTTCGGTTTTTTCTCATCGCCCATCATTTGCCTTAACTGTTTCAGGCGTGCCTCTACAATAGATTTTTGGTAAAAATCACCATCATTGGCTTTTGTTGCCAACTCCATTTGTTCTATTGACCGACCAAGATCATATTTGCGGTAATACGCTTCACTTTGCGCCTGATGGCTTAGCAATGATTTATCTTGCATAGTATAGGCCTTAGCGAGCACATCATACATATAAGCATCATCGGGGTATAAACCCTGTTTTCCTAAAATAAGCTGTGCCGCCTTATCCGCCTGCTTGATCGCTAAAAAATGCTCTGCATAACCATAAATTAAAGCGCGATTATCAGGATAAAGCTTTAATGCTGCCGCATATTGTTTGGCCGCCTGCTGCGGATTATTCCTAGCCACTTCCAGTCTTGCAGATAGATTTTCTATCATTGCATGCGGTGGTGCATTTTTTTTCAGCCATGTCAGCTCTTTTTCAAGCTGTGCAAATGCATTTTTACGCAGCAAAGCTACCGCCAAACCATAATGTTCGGCCGCCTCATTAGTGTAACGGCGCTCGTGAATATTCTGCTCAAACACATCAATTGCAGTCTGCACCACACCAAATGTTGCACGCAATTTAGCGCGAACATATTGAAACTCAACACTATCAGCCACTTGCCGGTAATGCATTTGCTCTACACGATTACTCACGTCTGCAATACGTTCAGACGTCAGCGGGTGAGTACGCAGAAAGCTGGGTGCACTACCTTCTGCAAAGCGGGAGCCGCGCTGCAAAGTGGTAAAGAAGTTGGGCATTGCGCGCACATCAAAGCCGCCACTATCAAGTATCTGCAAACCTATACGATCCGCCTCACGCTCATGCTCACGCGTATAATCAAGTTGATTCTGCACTCCAGCGGCTGATACCGTTGTAAAAGCGCCTGAAGCAAGCTGGGGATTTGAACGCGAAACCAGCAATGCCAGTGCAAGTCCTGCGATATTTTTAAAAGTATCATTCTTTTGTGCTGCCAGCATCCGCGCCAAATGCCGCTGTGTCACGTGACCAATTTCGTGCCCTAACACACTTGCTAGTTCAGACTCGCTATTAGCCCCTAAAATCAGTCCTGTATGTACACCGATCACACCGCCGGGCATCGCAAAAGCATTAATCGAGCTATCCTGTACCACGAAAAAAGTAAATTTTTGCCGCTTATCAGGACCATTAGCAACTAACCTTGCTCCTAAAGCTTGCAAATAGTCTGTTACTTCCACGTCTTGCAACACGTCATCACTTACAGCAACTTCGCGTAAAATTTGCTCTGCAATTGCCTGCTCCTGCAATGGCGATAATACGGTCGCTGAAACATCGCCTAAATCAGGCAACTCATTTGCAAACGCTTGGTTCAGATAAAATACCGAAGCAAGCATAAAAATAATAATTGATAATTTTGATTTCATTGTTGCTATGATAACGTTTGTAGCTATTCAGTTCATGGGAAAATGTTTCTAAATATTACATCAGGGCTAATTACAGATTAATTACGCCAGATTTAATCACATCAGGATTATGCTAGGCTTGAATACCAAATGAAACCCAACCAGCAGTCTCTTACACATTTCGACGATAGCGGCCAAGCGCATATGGTAGATGTCGGTGCCAAAACCGAAACCCACCGTATCGCAACAGCAAGTGGTCAAATCAGTATGTTGCCAAGTACACTCAACCTTATTCTACAAGGCAACAGCAAAAAAGGCGATGTGCTTGGTATTGCACGTATCGCCGCGATTCAAGCCAGCAAAAAGACTGCCGATTTGATTCCGTTATGCCATCCAATTGCACTTACTCGTGTTGCAGTATCTTTTGACATTAATGAAGCCACTTCAAGTGTTACATGCACAGTGACTAGTGAAACCTACGGCAAAACCGGCGTGGAGATGGAAGCACTCAGCGCGGTAAGCGTCGGCCTGCTAACCATTTACGACATGTGCAAAGCCGCTGACCGCGGCATGATCATCAGTGATATTAAGTTATTGGAGAAACACGGCGGCAAATCAGGTGACTGGGTTATTAACGAATAAGCAGCCTCCGCCAGTTGTTACAATTTACACTGAACTGCGCGCTACTAATTGTTCAAAGTCAGCAGCCGAAACTGGTTTACTAAAATAAAACCCCTGGAAATATTGGCATCCAAATTTCTTCAATAATTCAAACTGTTCCAGCTGCTCCACACCCTCTGCCACAATATTACAGTGGATAGTATTCCCTACCGCGAGCACCATTTTTATGATGGCAGCATCATTAGAGTCAGTTAAAACATCATGCACAAATGACTGGTCTATTTTAATTTGAGTCACAGGTAATTTTTTCAAATAAACCAATGAAGAGTGTCCTATGCCAAAATCATCCAAAGACACTCTGACGCCCATTTTCTTTAACACATTCATTTTATTGATAACATCATCAAGATTATCAATCACTGCACTTTCAGTCAGTTCAAGTTTGAGTAAATTAGGGTCAATTCCGGTAGTTGCTACAATTTCTCGCAGCTCTTTTATGAAATTAATGTATAAAAACTGTTTGGCACTAATATTGACCGACAGCCTGATCTTTTTAAGTAAAGGATTAGTCTCCCATGCCTTGATCTGCTGGCAAGCCTGCTGCAATACCCAATGCCCAATCTTAATGATTTGATTGTTTTTCTCAGCAATCGGTATAAAGTCTACGGGATGAATCTGACCTATTTCCGGGTGATCCCACCTTAACAATACTTCTGCTGCAATGATTTTTTGCTCAGCATTTACAATAGCCTGGTAGTTCAGATGAAACTCTTTATTTTTCATTGCCAGAGACAAAGCGGATTCTAGAGCAAACCGCTTTTCAATGCCCTCCTGAGTAAGCGCATCATAAAAGCGATAAGTATTGCGGCCCGCTGCCTTCGATTGATACATGGCAGTATCTGCATGTCTTAAATGCCCTTCAAAATCATACCGATTATCGTTAAACAGTGTAATGCCCAAACTGGCACTGGTATTGAATTCAAATAACCCTAAATGGTAACTTGCGTTCAGTTTATCCAATAATTTATGCACCACTTCACTAGCCTGCTGATAAGCCAAATCTATGTTTGGATCCAGATTTTCAAGAATTACGATAAACTCATCACCACTGAGCCTGGCAACAGTATCACCCTCCCTGACGTTAGACTTAATTCTCTTTGCAACCTCAATCAGCAATTGATCGCCGACATCATGCCCCTTAGTATCATTCAGCGCTTTAAAATTATCTAAATCCATGAAAATCAATGCACAGTAAGTTTTTGCACGTTCGCTAATCAATACCGCATGCTGGAATCGATCAACAAGTAAACGACGATTTGGCAAACCAGTCAGCACATCATAATAAGCAAAATTTTCTATCTCCTGCCTTGCCTTTTTCTGTTCGGAGATATCACGTATGAACCCTGTTACCAAAGACAGCCCATCCTCTTTCAACGAGGTCAATGTCAGTTCAATAGGAAATTCAGAACCATCCGAACGCATTGCGATCAATTCTAAACGCTGATTAAAAATATGTTTTTCGCCAGTTAAAGCAAATTGCTGGTGACCAATTTCATGTAAATTGCGTTGATTTGGCGGGATAATAACCTCGGACATTGGCTTGCCGATCACTTGCTCTTTTTTATAACCAAACATACGTTCTGCTGCAGGGTTGAATTCTATTAACAATCCTGCAGCATCAATAGTCAAAATCGCATCTAATGCACCATCAATGACGGCGCGCAGTTTTTTATCATTTTCTCGCGAGGCTCTTGCGGCTGAGTTCCTCTCAGATTGCAAGGTTGAAATCAACAACATCGTCACAACTAAAGTAACCATAAATGTCCACAAGGAGAATACGCCCTCACCGACATCTACACTGTAAAATGTACCGTAACCCTGTGATGTAAACCAAACCGCAATGACACACGAACTAATCACAACTACCGAACCGCCAACAATACCAAAAGTCATTGACGACCAAATTAACACCGGTAAGATCAAAAAAGCGGTCAATAAAAATTGCTTATTAAGATCGGGGATTAAATTCACAATCAAAAATTCACTACAGACGAAAAAAATTAACCAAGCAACTAGTTGAAATTTCTGGTGTGCATTGGTAATTAATTTGTTTTTGCTGATATTCAACACCAATGGCAACGCAAGCAGCACCCCTATGCTATCGCCCATCCACCAGATAAACCAAATTTTGGCAATCTTATCTGGAGTCACTAGATCACTTGAATACAGGCTAAGTACTCCGCCTGTAGAAGAAATCAACATACCAAGCAATGCAATCGAAATCATCAATATGATATCTCGCTGCCTGATTAGCCGATGGTTGAAATGAAATTTTTTCAGCAAGTAAGCTGTTAGTAGCGGTGCTAAAGTATTACCGCAGGCAATTACAAGAGAAGTGGTAACCGGCAGGCCGAGGGATACTTCTACTAGAGTGGCTGCAAGAAAAATGGCTGGTAAGCTGACTTTTCCCCAACGCATAATTGCGCCAACAGCAATACCCGTTGGCAGCCATAGCAAGGTAGCGATAGACTCCCTGTATGGCCCCATGAGTCCAAGCTTTGCCGTTATAAAATACGCCAAAGCTACTAACGTAAATTTTAAGGTTAATGATTTAAGTGTTGTGAATGAATATATGTCAGGGATGTTTTGCATCACATTACTTGATATTCATATCAAGCCCTGCCTGCACTAGCTCTGCCGCACGCAGCACTGCACGAGCCTTATTTTGCGTTTCAATCCATTCGCTTTGCGGAATCGAATCTGCCACGATGCCCGCCCCTGCCTGCACATAGAGCATGTTGTTTTTAATGACGCCGGTCCTGATTGCAATAGCCACGTCCATATCGCCATTAAAACCCAGATAACCGACAGCACCAGCGTAAATACCGCGCTTGCTAGGCTCCAGTTCATCAATAATTTCCATAGCACGTACTTTAGGTGCACCACTTACCGTGCCTGCAGGAAAAGTCGCTTTTATCACGTCAATCGCGTCCATGCCCGGTTTAAGTTTACCTTCCACGTTACTTACGATATGCATCACGTGTGAGTAACGCTCAATCATCATATTGTCAGTAACTTTAACTGTACCTGTCACCGCAACACGGCCCACATCATTACGCCCTAAATCCATCAACTGCACATGTTCTGCGCGCTCTTTAGGGTCAGCCAACAATTCATCTGCCAAGGCAATATCCTGCTCACGCGTTTTACCACGTGGACGTGTCCCGGCAATCGGTCTAGCTGTAACAGTACCGTTCTCAAGGCGCACTAGAATCTCCGGAGACGCTCCCACTACATGGTGATCGCCCATGTCGTAGTAAAACATGTAAGGTGACGGATTTAAGCTGCGCAAAGCGCGATATAACGACAAAGGAGATGCAGAAAACGGTTGTGACATCCGCTGTGACAACACCACCTGCATGATGTCGCCATCCAGAATATACTGCTGCGCCCGTTTCACGGCAGCTTTGAAATTTTCTTCACCAAATTCAGAAGTGGCTTCAGTCTTGGCACTTGGAGCAGATTCGGGAATAGTGACTGTTTTTCTAAGCAGTTTTAATAACGAGTCTAAGGTACTGTGTGCCATCTCATAAGCGTTGGTTTCGTCTGTATTGGCATAGACAATAAAATAGAGTTTGCCACTCAAGTTATCGACTACCGCCAACTGCTCCGAAACCAGCAACAGCACATCCGGTGTTTGGATATCATCAGGTTTTATTGTATTGGCTAAACGTTTTTCAATATAGCGCACAGTTTCATAACCAAAGTACCCTGCCAAACCACCGGTAAAACGTGGCAAGCCTGCATAAGGCGGAGTTTTGAAACGGGCTTGATAACTCTTAACAAAATCCAGAGGATTGGTATTTTCAGCAACCTCGACTACTGTGTCGCCTTCAAGCACCTGTACTTGCCTGCCATGTGCCATGATACGTGTCTTAGCAGGCAAACCAATAATTGAGTAGCGACCAAAGCGCTCGCCGCCCTGCACCGATTCCAGCAAGTAAGAAAAAGGCTGGTTGGCTAATTTTAAATATAAAGATAGCGGGGTATCCAGGTCAGCGAAAGTTTCCAGCACCAACGGGATACGGTTATAGCCTTGTGCGGCTAAGGCATTAAATTCGGCTTGATTAATAGTATTGAACATAAACTTCCTAAAACTTTCTTTTCATAATATTCTTTAAATGGAACAGCATTAGGCTGTTAGCATGCATTGGTGCAAATTTTTACGCACCGTATCAATTAGCTTTGCCAATAGCTATGCCAACTAAAGATCTCACTGCAAAAATTACCGTGAAAATTATGATTAATTGCTTTCATATTTGAAGTTATGTTTTATAAAATTTTAAGTTAACAAGCTCACTAAGTCAGTTAGGTCTGCGATTGTCGCATCAACTAAACTATCATCAATGGCTCTACCCTGATTATATCCATAAGGTACAGTCACAATATAACAGCCCGCAGCATGCGCGGCCGTTACATCTGTTAATGAATCACCCACTAACATTGATTCTGTTTCCAACACGCCCAATTTTGCACAAATGTGCCGCAGTTGTATAGGGTCTGGCTTCTTTTTCGGTAAAGTATCTCCAGAAACTACAATTTCAAAAAAACTGATTAAACCGCTTTCCTGCAACAAGGGCATGGTGAATTTTTCAGGTTTATTGGTCACACAAGCCAGCCTGAACCCTTTATTTTTCAAATCAGCTAAAGCATCTCCCACACCATCATAAGGCTTGCTTTGCGTCACATTATTGGCATAATGCGCAAAAAATAAAGCCTGTGCACGCCCGAATACTTCCTCGCCAGTCTCACCTTGAAATTGTGCTGTTATACAACGTCTGATGAGCGCTTGCGCACCTTCACCAATGTAACTTTCTATCTGCCGTTGCGGCAACGTCGGCAGATCTAACTCTGCCAGCATTTGATTGACCGCAAAAGCGATTTCAGGTGCAGTATGAATAAGCGTACCGTCAAGATCAAACATAACTGCTTTAACATTAAATGCCATGACTATTTTTAAACATGACAATCGTTCAGACGCCAGAACATGGCGTCTGAACGATGTTTGCTTTATTTTACCGTAGCCAATGATGCGCGGATTTCACCTACTACTGTGTTGTAGCGGTTAGGATCAGTATCTTTACCAGAACCAAAAATAGCTGAGCCTGCAACAAAGGTATCTGCACCGGCACGTGCAATTTCTGCAATATTCTGTGCGTTAACGCCGCCATCCACTTCAAGCCAGATTTGGCGGCCAGTTTTTTGGTAATAAGCATCAATACGGGCACGCGCAAGTTTTAATTTTTCCAAAGTTTCCGGAATAAATTTTTGACCGCCGAAACCAGGGTTAACTGACATCAGTAAAATCATATCCACTTTATCCATCACGTGGTCCAAGTAGCTTAATGATGTTGCCGGGTTGAACACCAAACCTGATTTACAGCCTAAATCACGCACCATGGCAAGGCTGCGGTCAACGTGCTCAGAAGCTTCAGGGTGAAACGTAATGATGTTTGCGCCTGCCTTAGCAAAATCAGGAATGATGCGGTCAACCGGCTTTACCATTAAATGCACGTCAATTAAGGCACCTACTTTTTTTGATGTTTCACGAATTGCATCACACACCAAGGGACCAATAGTCAGGTTCGGCACATAGTGGTTATCCATTACGTCAAAATGCACGATATCCGTACCAGAGGTAATCACATCCTCAATCTCTTGACCAAGTTTGGCAAAGTTTGCAGAAAGAATACTAGGGGCAATTCTAAAAGTTTTATCCATGGCAATGTCCATCAAATTAATATATTTAAGTTCTAAACCGTTATTTTAACCTTATTTTTTACTAATAAGATGAAGCTTCTTGCTTAACATAAGCCAATCCCTCAAAATTACGCATGATAAATTCATCAACATATTTCTAAATAAATCATATACAGGCAAATGACTACTTTGGCAGTAAAATACTTAAACATCAAAACACCAGTAATGAGTTGATAGAATTTTCATGCAGCTATACGTTATAGGCGTGAACCACACGACCGCCCCCATCCAAATCCGCGAGCATGTTGCTTTTGATAGTGAACATCTTGGCAGCGCCCTGCGCGAGCTAACACTACACGGCGCATCCGAAGCGGCTATTTTATCAACGTGTAATCGTACCGAGCTTTATTGCAGTACAGATGATCCACAAAAAGTCCTCGCATGGCTTTCGCAATATCACAATCTGGAAAAAGATGCTATTGCACCTTACATTTACAATCTACCCGATGATGAGGCGGTTAAACATGCATTTAGAGTAGCTTCCGGACTGGATAGCATGGTGTTGGGCGAACCGCAGATTCTCGGGCAATTTAAGCAGTCGGTCAAAATCGCACAAGAAGCAGGCACATTAGGCTCATTGCTGCACAAACTGTTTCAACGCACATTTGAAGTCGCAAAAGAAGTGCGCACCAACACTGATATTGGCGCAAATTCAATTTCCATGGCAGCAGCTGCAGTTAAGCTTGCGCAACGCATTTTTGGTGACATCAGCGACCAAAAAGTATTATTTATCGGTGCAGGTGAGATGATAGAGCTGTGCGCCGACCATTTTGCCGCACAGAACCCAAAGAGCATGACCATTGCTAACCGCACCATTGAACGCGGCTCTAATTTGGCACAGAAAATTAACGGGCAAGCAATATTACTCAATGACTTACCTGCGCATTTTGCAGATTTCGATATTGTGGTCACTTCAACCGCCAGCCCTTTACCTATCATCGGCTTGGGCATGGTAGAAAGCGCAATCAAAGCACGCCGCCACCGCCCTGTCTTTATGGTTGATTTAGCCGTACCGCGCGACATTGAATCGGAAGTAGCTGAGTTGGATGATGTGTTTTTATACACGGTTGATGATCTGGCACAGGTAGTGTCTGACGGCATTGAGAACCGCCAGAATGCCGCGGTTGAAGCAGAAATGATTGTTGCCAGCCGTGTTGAGAACTTTATGCAATGGTTCAAAAAACGTGATGCCGTACCAACCATCAAGGCACTGCGTGACCAGGTGGAAGCGATGCGTAAAGCTGAAGTTGAAAAAGCACTCAAACAGTTGCAAAAAGGTGAAAGTCCGGAAAAAACCCTGGAAGCTTTAAGTGTTGCCCTCACTAACAAGTTTTTACATGCCCCTAGCCATGCATTGAATCAATCGCATGGTGAAGAACACGCAAAACTTGAAGACACCTTAAAACAACTTTATAAAATTAAAAGTTAAAGAAACAGCTAATGAAACCAAGCATGATTACCAAGCTCGCCAACCTAAGCGAGCGCCTGGACGAAGTGAATCGTCTTTTAAGCAGTGAAGATGCTACTTCCAACATGGATAACTATCGCAAACTTACGCGTGAACATGCAGAAATCACACCTATTGTTGAGCAATACCGTACGTTTGTACAAACTGAGGCTGACATCGCAGAAGCGCAGAAAATGCTCAGCGACCCGGAAATGAAAGAGTTTGCACAAGAAGAAATAGAAGTCGGTAAAGCAAAGCTAGAAACCGTCGAGGTTGAACTGCAAACGCTGTTGCTGCCTAAAGATCCTAATGATGAAAAAAATATCTTTCTGGAAATCCGCGCAGGTACAGGCGGTGATGAGTCTGGCTTATTTGCAGGCGACTTGTTTCGTATGTATTCACGCTATGCGGAACGTCAAGGCTGGAAAGTGGAAGTCATGTCTGCCAATGAATCTGAAATTGGCGGTTACAAAGAAATTATCGCCAAAGTTGTGGGTTACGGCGCATATTCCAAACTTAAATTCGAGTCTGGCGGCCACCGTGTTCAACGCGTGCCGGATACCGAGACCCAAGGCCGCATCCACACCAGCGCTTGTACGGTAGCTGTATTGCCTGAAGCAGATGAAGTTTCAGACGTAGTAATCAACCCAGCGGATATTCGCATTGACACTTATCGTGCCAGCGGCGCTGGTGGCCAGCACATTAACAAAACCGACTCCGCCGTACGCATTACCCATGCGCCTACCGGCATTGTGGTTGAATGCCAGGAAGGTCGCAGCCAGCACGCAAATAAAGCCCAAGCCATGCAGGTGCTAGCAGCACGCATCAAAGCCAAGCAGGTAGATGAGCAACAAAGCAAAATCGCCAGTGAGCGTAAGAGCCTGATCGGCAGCGGCGACCGCAGCGAGCGCATCCGCACCTACAACTACCCGCAGGGCCGCATCACGGATCATCGCATCAACCTTACGCTTTATAAAATCGATGCGATTACCGAAGGCGATATGGATGAATTGATAGGCGCTCTTTCAGCAGAGCATCAGGCTGACCTATTGGCAAGCCTGGGCGAAGATAATTAATCACATCAGTTTTGGGCTAGTCAGTACCAGATGAATTCAATCCACTCAGTCCTGCTGCAAGCTCAGGTGCAATTAAATAACGCGCAGGGACTTGATGCAATTGATGCCAGGTACGAATCACAGTTGCTGTTGCAGCACGTGCTCAAGGTCAATCGCGCATGGTTGATCGCACACGAAAACGATGACTTGCAAGCAGACATCAAGACCGAGTTTGATACCTTAATCAAACGCCGCCTTAGTGGCGAACCAATTGCCTATATTTTAGGTAATCGTGAATTTTATGGTTTAAATTTAGCAGTCACCCCTGCTACACTCATTCCGCGACCAGACACAGAAATTCTGGTAGATACGGTTTTGGAAAAGATTCCGGTCAATCATACTGCGCAAATTCTGGATTTGGGCACCGGTACCGGGGCAATTGCACTTGCAATCGCTCAACTGCGTCCACAGGCACAAGTCACAGCAGTAGACATTTCCCAAGCTGCTTTAGATGTTGCAAATCGCAATAGCCAGCAACTTAATATCACCAACGTAAACTTTGTTTTAAGTGATTGGTTTACTGCTCTAACCCACGAAGCATTTGATGTTATCGTTAGCAACCCGCCTTATATCGAGGATACCGACATCCATCTACGACAGGGCGACCTGCGCTTTGAACCTAGATCAGCATTGGCCTCCGGTTCCAATGGACTTGATGATATTCGCCGGATTATTGATGGCTGCTTAATTCACCTTAAACCGCAGGGCTGGTTAATGTTCGAGCATGGCTACAATCAGGCCGAAACAGTGACAGATCTGATGGCGCAGGCAGGATTGATTAATATAGAAACATTCAAGGATTTAGGCAATAACGATCGGGTAACCATAGGTAAAAACCCGCTCATTGTCAGCACTCATTGGAACTAGCTTGGCAACAGCCAAATCACCCCATTAGATATTGATTTTTCAGCCGTATGTAGTGATTTGCCGAATACAGGAAATGTGCAATTTCATCTGCAGTTAGAGCGCGTACCTTTTTTGCTGGCCTACCTACATATAAATAACCGCTTTCCAACACTTTACCTTCCGGCACCAGGCTGCCAGCCGCGAGCAGCACGTGTTTCTGAACCACTGCCTTATCCATGACAATACTGCCCATACCGATAAGGCACTCATCTTCCAGCACACAGCCATGCAGAACCACACTATGACCAATCGTCACATTATCGCCAATAATCAGCGGTGCTCCCGCAGCATCCCAACTAGACTTATGGCTCACATGCAACATGCTTAAATCCTGCACATTAGTATTTTTGCCGATACGAATACTGTTAACGTCGCCGCGAATCACTGCATTCGGCCACACTGAACTGTTTTCGCCGATGATGACATCCCCAATAATAGTGGCAGCGAAGTGTACATAAACGCCATTAGCGATTTGCGGCAAATAATCTGCAAAACTTTGAATATTGTGTGCATGTGTTTGTGACATAAACCTCTTTCGCATTAGCTTTTTTGTATGAGCCTCTTTTTTTATAGCCATAGTATAATCACAAAATGTCTGAAAATAACTCTGTCGGCATTGTTGCCCCACAAACTGCGCATTTTAGCGAGGCCCTTACACTCAAAAGCGGTGAGATATTACCGCAGTATGATCTGGTTTATGAAACCTATGGCACGCTGAATGCAGACAAATCTAACGCAGTTCTGATTTGCCATGCACTTTCCGGCAATCATCATGTTGCCGGAAAATACAGCGAAAATGACAAATACCCCGGCTGGTGGGACAACTTCATCGGTCCAAATAAACCTCTGGATACCAACAAGTTTTTTGTCATCGGACTCAATAATTTAGGCGGCTGTCACGGCTCATCAGGGCCAGCCAGCATTAACCCCGCAACCAACAAACCCTGGGGCTCAGAGTTCCCTATTCTCACAGTAGAGGATTGGGTTAACTCACAATCACGCCTGTTAGATTATTTAGGCATTACCCAACTTGCTGCAGTGGTTGGTGGCAGCCTCGGTGGCATGCAAGGCTTGCAATGGACTATCGCTTTTCCAGACCGCGTTCGCCATGCATTGATTATTGCAGCTGCACCTAATTTAACAGCGCAGAACATGGCATTCAATGAAGTCGCGCGCCAAGCCATTATTACTGATCCGGAATTTCACGGCGGCGACTATTATGCGCATGGCGTAGTGCCAAGGCGCGGTCTGCGTATCGCACGCATGCTAGGGCATATCACCTACCTAAGCGATGATGCCATGGGCGAGAAATTCGGACGCAAACTCAAAGACACTATCAAATATGGCTTTGATGTAGAGTTTGAAATGGAATCCTACCTGCGTTACCAAGGCGATAAATTTGCCGAGACATTCGACGCAAATACATATCTCCGCATGACACGCGCATTGGACTATTACGACCCGGCACTTGCCTTTAACTGCGACCTTAGCAAGGCCTTGAGCAAAGCCAAGGCACAATTCCTGGTCTTATCATTTACCAGCGACTGGCGTTTTTCACCTGCTCGCTCACGCGAGATCGTAAAGGCACTGCTGGATAATGAAAGTACCGTAAGCTATGCTGAAGTAACCGCCGCACATGGCCATGACGCCTTTTTAATGCCGGATAAACATTATCACGATATTTTACGCACCTACTTAAGTAATATCCAGATTGGTAGTGACCATGCAAAATAATGTAAATATTACAAATTTTAGGCAAGATTTTGCAATAATCGCAAATTGGATCAAATTTGGATCCAAAGTACTGGATTTAGGCTGCGGTGACGGTGAGCTCTTGCAATTTTTACGCAGCTCACTTGAGGTAAGGGGTTACGGTGTAGAGAAAGATGATGCCAACCTGTTAGCCTGCATCCAGACCGGCACCAATGTCATTCAGATGGACCTGGAAGATGGTTTGTCAGGCTTTGAAGACCAGTCATTCAATACGGTCATCCTCTCACAAACCTTACAGGCTATGCACCACACCGAAAGAATCGTGTTGGAAATGCTGCGCGTAGGTGAAGAGGTTATCGTCACTTTTCCAAACTTCGGCTACTGGCGTAACCGTATGCAAATCACCGTAGGACGCATGCCCGTATCTAAAACCTTACCGTATCAATGGTATGACACCCCCAACGTACATCTTTGCACTATCAATGATTTCGACGAATTTTGTAAAAATCACAGCATTGACATATTAGAACGCAGGGTCATTACCGATGGAAAAGAAGTGACCTTTATGCCTAATTTGCTAGGTAGCCTGGCGATGTACCGGTTAAAAGCCAAATAACAGCTTTGCAAACCGCCGCACAACCAACAATCAGGCATTCGCTTATGAGCAAAAAAATGCTCATCTGTATTTTTACCGGGTTCAGTTCTGGGTTGCCGCTCTACATTTTAATCAGCCTGCTGCCTGCATGGCTGCGTTCCGAGGGCGTAGACCTCAAATCGATTGGTCTATTTGCGCTGATTAACTTGCCGTTCACCTGGAAATTTTTATGGGCACCGCTGTTTGACCGCTACACCCCGCCGCTGGGACGCCGCCGCGGCTGGCTACTCATTTCTCAGCTGTTACTGCTGATTTCCATCCCTATCTTTGGCGTGTTTAACCCCAAACTGGATATCTGGACCATCGCTTATTTAGCCACTGTGGTTGCGTTCTTTAGTGCCTGTCAGGATATCGTATTAGATGCCTATCGCCGTGAGTTATTGATAGACGCTGAGCTAGGTTTTGGTAACGCTGTGCACGTGAATGCATACAAAGTTGCAGGCTTGGTACCTGGTGCGCTCTCGCTCATTCTAGCTGACCACATGCCCTGGAGCAGCGTATTTATCATCACAGCACTTTTTATGCTGCCGGGGTTAATCATGACTTTACTGGTAACCGAGCCGCTGCTAAAAAATGGTGCGCCCAAAACCTTAAAAGCCGCTGTAGTTGAGCCATTTAACGAATTTATCGGCCGCAATGGATTAAATACCGCTTTAGTCATCCTTGCATTTATCTTTCTCTACAAACTAGGTGACAGCATGGCGACAGCGCTGGCTACACCTTTTTATCTCGACATGGGATACAGCAAAACTGAAATTGGTCTTATTGCAAAAAATGCAGGACTTTGGCCTAGCGTCGTAGGCGGCCTGCTCGGTGGCGCATGGATGATCAAGCTTGGCATCAACCGTTCACTTTGGGTATTTGGTGCGGTGCAGATGATTGCAATTCTAGGCTTTGCCTGGCTTGCCACCACATCACACGATCTATTGTTACTTGGTTTTGTCATCGGTGTGGAAGCCTTCGGTGTTGGTTTAGGCACCGCTGCATTTGTGGCATATATCGCACACACAACGCACCCGCTCTATACGGCCACACAATTTGCACTGTTTACCAGCCTGGCCGCAGTACCACGCACCTTCGCCAATGCAGCCACCGGCTTCATAGTTGAAAATCTGGGCTGGTTTAAATTCTTTATTTTGTGTTTTATCCTTGCGGTTCCTGGCATGCTACTACTATTAAAAATAGCACCTTGGAATGAAACCGCAAAAGAAATTAAACTCTCAATTTAATCCCATTCATATTCCACAATCAACGGCGCATGGTCACTAAACCGTTCATCCTTATAAACACTTGCCGCAACTGCTTTACTTGCTAATTCCGGCGTTGCAATTTGGTAGTCTATACGCCACCCTACATTTTTAGCCCACGCTTGACCACGATTACTCCACCACGTATAGCATGCGTCCGTAGCATCAGGATATAACTTGCGATAAACATCCATCCAGCCAACTTGATCAAATAAGGTCGTCAACCAAGCACGCTCTTCAGGCAGGAAACCAGAGTTCTTTCTATTGCCTTTCCAATTCTTTAAGTCTGCTTCTTTATGTGCGATGTTCCAGTCGCCACAAATGACTACATCGCGTCCGCTTTGTTTTAGCGCTTGTAACTGCGGCACAAAGCGTTCCATCACGCTAAATTTAAATGCCTGCCGCTCCTCGCCACTTGAACCTGAAGGGAGATAAAGCGACACCACGCTTAAATTACCGAATTGCGCCTCTATATAACGCCCCTCTCTATCAATATCCGTCATGCCGTGGGCATAGCCCAGATTTGAGTTACCTAAACCTTCAATTACAGCATCCGGCTGAACTTTAGTATAAATACCTACACCACTATAGCCTTTTTTCTCAGCGTAGTGGAAATAGCCGAAATACCCTTCTGGATTCAACATCTCTACCGTCATGTCAGAGACTTGCGCCTTGATTTCCTGCATACAGATAATGTCTGCATCCTGCTTTTTAAGCCATGCATAAAGACCTTTATTCGTAGCGGAGCGTATGCCATTTAAATTTAACGATATAATCTTCAAAACTTTATCCTGATTAATAATAGATAGAAAACATGACCCAACCACTAGATCAATTTAGACAAGAGTTTATCGCATTTGCGGTACAAAAAGAGGTTTTACGCTTTGGTGAATTCAAAACCAAAGCCGGACGATTAAGCCCGTATTTCTTTAATGCAGGCTTATTTAATGATGGCGAAAGCTTAATGAAGCTCGGTGAATTCTACGCCGAGGCCATTAAAAATTCCGGTATTCAATTTGATATGCTATTCGGACCAGCCTATAAAGGTATTACATTAGTGGCAAGTATTGCCATCGCTTTTGCCAAAAATGGTCACAATTTGCCTTATGCATACAACCGCAAAGAAGCCAAAGATCATGGTGAGGGAGGCGTCATCGTGGGCAGTCCACTGAAAGGCAGAGTTCTCATCATTGATGACGTAATTTCGGCAGGAACGTCAGTGCGCGAATCCGTTGAGCTTATTAAAGCCAATGGCGCCAACGCTTGCGGGGTTGCTATCGCAATCGATAGACAGGAAAAAGGACTTGGCGAACTATCTGCAGTACAAGAAGTCGTTAAAACCAACCAGATACCCGTTTGTGCGATTGCAAACCTGAACGATTTGCTGAACTATTTGAAAAGCCAACAGAATATGGCGCAAAATTTGCATGCAGTTGAGGCATATCGCCAAAAATACGGTGTAGTTTAATGTTTACCGGCACCTTGACTGTGCATGGTAACAGGAAGGGTCGCTTAAAACACAATGTTGCATCAACCGAGAATAATGATTGAGAAGTCAAGGTACTTAGCCACTCCGCACTTAGCTACTGAAAAATTAACCAATCTGTATTCGCAGGTCTTATGGGCACTGGGCCTATGCACCCTGCTATGCTTCAGCCTGTATACGCACGCGGAAAACTCCACCCGTATCGTTAAATGGAAAGACGAAAAAGGCGCGACACACTATGGAGACAAAATTCCTCCACAATATGCCAACCGAGAAAATTCAGTCATCAATAAACAGGGTGTCACCGTACAACACAACAAACCAATTGACTATCGAGAGCAAGCGCTGGATCTTGAAAAATTAGAACAGGATAAAAAAGACAAGGTGCTGCTCGGCGCATTTACGAATGCAAATGAAATTGATTTGGCGCGAGATCGTAACTTACAGCCTGACTTAATCACACTTGAAAACTTGCAACAAGACAAAGCAAATAGCCAAAAGAAATTAAACGAGATTAACAACCTGGCTGACAGCTACACCAAAAGAAAAAAACCGGTTCCTGCAGATGTAAATACAGATATTAAAAACAATAAGGCAGTGATAGCAAAAATAGACCAGCAGATTGGTGAACGTCAAAAAGCGATTGAAAATACACGCAAACGTTTTGATGAAGATAAAAAACGTTATCTGTTACTCAGGGGGCGGGGCAATAACACACC
>Ga0105104_10000732_pt1 | contig 25381 bp, 21 predicted proteins | sample PPLLaktember2015_3_FD_87034 | JGI IMG/M metagenome (GOLD analysis project Ga0105104, IMG submission 87034) | Freshwater sediment microbial communities from Prairie Pothole Lake near Jamestown, North Dakota, USA - PPLs Lake P7 Core (6) Depth... | ecosystem: Environmental > Aquatic > Freshwater >...
ACCGGGCAACCATTGCGAATATGTCTCCCGAATATTGTGCAACGATGGGTTTCTTCCCCGTTGACGCCGAAACCATTAATTACCTACGCTTCACCGGTCGAAGCGAAGAGCAAATTGCGCTTGCCGAATCATACCTGAAAGAGCAAGGACTCCTCCTGACCGCCGAAACACCCGATCCGTTGTTTTCTGAAAACATCAATTTTGACCTCGACACGGTTGATCCAAGTATTGCCGGACCAAAGCGTCCGCAAGACAGAATTTTACTGTCGAAGGCGAAATCATCGTTCCGTTCGTCACTCGTGGAAACACTGGAAAGTAAAGGAGTGACCATCGACAAAATGGGAGCGGCGAATTGGGCGTATTACTCAGACGAATCAGTCAAACCGGATTTTCTTAAGAATGTTCCCGTTCTTCTTGGTGACACAAAATTTGAACTGCATCACGGATCCATCGTCATTGCTGCAATTACCAGCTGTACCAACACGTCGAATCCATCCGTCCTCATCGCTGCCGGCCTTCTGGCAAAAAAGGCGGCAGAAAAAGGATTAAAATCTAAACCGTGGGTAAAGACCAGTTTTGCACCCGGCTCCAAAGTGGTCTCAGAATATTTGCACCATGCCGATCTGATGAAACCGCTTGAAGATCTTGGATTTCATATTGTCGGTTATGGATGCACCACCTGCATCGGGAACAGCGGTCCGTTGCCGGAAGCAATCTCTAAAGCCATTCAGGAAAACGATCTGGTCGCTGCGGCAGTACTTTCAGGGAACAGAAATTTTGAGGGACGGGTCAATCCCAGCACCCGTTCCAATTATCTTGCGTCCCCCCCCCTCGTTGTGGCGTACGCGATTGCGGGCACCATGGATATCGATTTCATTATTGACCCGATTGGAACAGGAAAGGACGGTGAACCGGTCTTCCTGAGGGATATCTGGCCGACCTCCGTGGAAATTGAACAAACGATTCGTCAGAGCGTGAAATCCGAAATGTTCAAGCAGGAATATGCCAATGTCTTTGAGGGCGACGAGAATTGGAAAAATCTGCCGGTACCCGACGGTGATCAGTACGTCTGGGATCCCGGTTCAACGTATATCAAAGCGGCACCCTATTTTGATAATCTCCCTCGAGAGCCAAAGCCGCTGCACGATATTCACCAGGCACGTGTTCTCGCGCTCCTGGGAGATTCCGTGACGACCGATCATATATCGCCTGCCGGGTCATTCAGCGAAAAAAGCCCTGCCGGCGAATTCCTTTTATCTCATGGTGTACAGAAAAAAGATTTTAACCAGTATGGTTCGCGGAGGGGCAATCATGAGATCATGATGCGCGGGACATTCGCCAATATTCGGTTAAAGAATTTACTGCTCTCCGTAATTGAAGGATGTATGACACTCCACCCTTCCTCGAATGAACCGATTTCGATTTTTGATGCTTCGATGAAATACCGGGATGAAGGAACGCCGCTTATTATCATTGCAGGCAAAGAATACGGGTCCGGCTCGTCGCGCGACTGGGCGGCAAAAGGGCCTGCCCTGCTCGGCGTCCGGGCGGTTATTGCAGAGAGTTTTGAACGAATTCATCGAAGCAACCTTGTCGGAATGGGTGTCCTTCCGCTTCAGTTTGAAGAAGGGCAAAATTACCAGAGCCTCGGTCTTACCGGTTTTGAGGTGTTCGATATCGAAGGAATCGCGAACGATTTGAAGCCGAGGAAAACGATATTCGTCGCTGCAACAGCAAAAGACGGATCAAAGAAAAACTTCAACGTCATTTGCAGGATTGACACACCCAACGAAGTCGATTACTATAAACATGACGGCATTCTTCAATATGTTCTGCGTTCACTGCTCAAACAGGATCCGCAGGAAATTGAGCAGCCACCGATTGTCGTCGCTGAACACAAAGACTTAAAAAAAAAATTCCGGGTCATCTTTAGCGGTGAAATTGCCGAAGGGCAAAAACTTGAAGAAGTCAAAGAGCGGTTAAGAATACTCTTTAAAACCTCGCCCGAACGGATTTCGAAACTCTTTTCGGGCAAACCGGTGACCCTGAATCATGACATCGATTATGCCAAGGCACAGGAATACAGTGCCGAGTTGAAGAATGCGGGTGCCCTCTGTTCCATTGAACCGATGCTTCAGGCGCCGCCATCGCCTCTCAATAATCGTCCCGCTCCACCGCCCCATGATTCAAAGTCGGAAGATGGATCAACGACCAACGGGATTTCGTCCAAGAGTACCGACTCTTTAAAAATGAGTGACCCGATTTCACCGCCGTCATTTTTTTTCATTGCCGGATGGCTCATTGCGACAGGCATCATGATGCTCCTTCCCGTACTCTATGCCGGATTCATTTTGTTAATCGCGACTTTGACGCTGGGACATATTGAAGACAACACCTCCCTGCTTGAAGGAAACCTGCTCATTCTCGGAATTTTATTTTATGTCCTTGCCATTATTGCCGGATTGTTATTTATCGCTGCGCTGGTGAAACCGTTCTTTGCACGACCCGGCACGAAAAGAATTTCTTACCTGCTTTCGCGGAAAAAAGAGTCTGCCTTTTACGCATTTGTTGAAAAATTATGCCGAACGACTGGAACCAAGATACCAAAATCCATTGAGGTGGATTGCTCGACTCTTGTTTCTGCAACCTATACTCGCGGATTAATTAGTTTTTTAGAAGACGACCTTACACTCACCATCGGCCTTCCGACGGCATCGGAGATGACGATCTCAGAATTTACAAGCCTTCTCATCCATGAATTGGCACGCTTTACTCAAAAGACCGAACTGCGTCTTTCTTCTCTCATGAGCATGATGAACCAATGGTTTTCACGTTCAGTCTATGAGCAGGACGAAATCGATGAAAAACTTGCGGCCATGTCGCTGACCACAAGCAGCATGGCTGTTCAGATTCCGCTCGCTGGAGTAAAATTCTTTATCTGGATATCTCGAAAAATTCTGACACTGTTTATGCTGGCGGGCAAAATGATCAGCGGATACTTTGAACGCAGGATAGAATCCAATGCCGATCTCCGCTCGGTGACGGTTGCAGGGTTCGAATCATTTAAATCGTCACTGAAGAAGCTTCATGTGCTCACGGCCTCATCCGGGGAGGCGTACTCGCTTTTAAAGTCCCAGAACAATCCAAACGATAATTCTTTACCGGACAACTTTATCTCCCTCATTGCTTCCATCATCCAGCAGGATTCATCAGGAGAAGAATTACCATTGAAGAAGAACGGGGCGAAAGAGAAGTCCACCGCGACAGCCCTTACTCCTTCCGAACAAAAACGTATCGACAGCGTCAAAACGGTCGCGTCAAAGGAACTGTATCAATCCGACAAGCCTGCATCCACTCTCTTCGCAAATTTTGAGGAGTTATCAAAAACCGCCTCCATCAGGATGTACCGCGAGATTTTAAGGCTGCGTTTTGAGAAAGAAGATTTGATAACAACGGATAGGTTTTATCGTTCAGCAGGGCTGTCGTCCGGACCGAGCGATATGGATGCGAAATTCTTTTAGAACAGCGAACAGAGGTCTCTCCCATGCCGATCTTTGATTACCGCTGTAAGGAATGCAGCAATCTCTACGACATTTTGCATAAAGGGAAAGAGGTCATCGAAGATATCCAATGCCCGCTCTGCGGTTCCACTCATTATACCAAATTAATTTCACTTCCTGGTATTATTGCCAAGAGTACCGGACGCCCACCGTGCGATTCACAGAGGTGCGGTATGGATCAATCATGCTGCGGAGGGTCGTGCGGATTGAATTAGGATGTGAGATTTGAGATGTGTTTACGTTCTAATTCTTTACGAATCATTGCCAGTAATTCGGGTTTCATGCTCGATTTTTGTATAAATCCATCTGCCGGTGAATCGATGTTCAACTCCCGAAATTCTTTTAATTCATACGCCGAGCAGAGGTACACATAAATATTTGGAAATTGTGATTTAATTTTCCGCGCTGCCTCAACGCCGCTTAATCCCGGCATGCTCATATCCAATATAATGACATCGGGTTGTGATTCCTGGGCTTTCTTCAGTGCTTCTTCACCGGTGCTTGCCTCGCCCACCACGACGACTTCATCATGACTGCGAAGATATTGCTTCATCAGCAACCGCATAGAAGGAATGTCGTCGACGATTAATATTCGCAGCTTTGCCATTCGATTCACACTTCATTGATTAAAGAGCCTGCCCCGTGTTCATTGAATATCCCCTGATAAAACATACGAAACTCTCTTAAGGTTGTCAATATTGGCAGGAAGCAACTTCAATGCATCGTTTCGCAACGTGATGATCCGCCTTGAGTTACATTGTGACCGTGACCCACCGGGAAAATCTCAACCCAGCTTTTTTTGAAATCGCATGACGCTCATGCTCAGGATGAGACCGCCGAAGAGCAAAAGTGCAACGGCCTGCTGCCATAAGATGTCCAAGCCGACGCCTTTTAAAAACAATCCGCGTACGATGACAAAATAATATCGGAGGGGAATAAGATAAGAAACGTACTGAATAATCACCGGCATGTTTTCAATGGGAAAAACAAAACCGGAAAAAAACATCATGGGAAGCATGAAAAAAAAGATAGCCGTCATCATCGCCTGCTGCTGGGTACGTGAGATCGTCGAAATAAAAAGCCCCAAACCGAGTGTCGTCATCAGAAAGATCAGGCTTAAGAAGAGCAGCAACAGCTCTCCGCCTTTCACCGGCAGGTTAAAAATCCAAGACGCAAAGAACACCACCAAAATGACATCAACCACACCAATAAGGAAAAACGGTGCGAGTTTGCCGATGATAAGTTGGTACGGCTTGATGGGCGTGACGACCAGCTGTTCCAGCGTGCCCAGTTCCTTCTCCTTGACGATGGCCAGTGAAGTGAGCAGCATGGTCATGACCATTAACAGCAAACCAAGAACTCCAGGAACCATAAAATTCCGGCTTTTGAGTTCGGGATTGTACCAAACCCGAAACTCTGCCGAGACCCGTGCAGGCAGAGTGACCGATCCCCGTTTCACGAGAGACTCCAGCAAGATATTCTGAGAGTACCGTGAAATGATAATCGATGCGTAACTCAGTCCGATTCCAGCCGTACTGGTTTCCGTCCCATCGGCAATTACTTGAAGCGGTGCAGGTTGACCGGCACCTATCTTTTTTTCGAATCCACGCGGTATGATCACCGCAAGAGAGGCATGGCCATCATCCAATTGATGATCAACTTCTGAGGTTCTGTCGAAATAACCCGCAACCCTGAAGTACTCCGTACTGGTGAAATTTTGAATCAACATTCTGCTGGACGGTGAGTTATCAAAATCGCAGACGGCCATGGGGATATCACTGACATCAAACGTCGCTGCATAACCAAGAATAATCAGTTGAAAGACGGGCGCGATAAAGCTGATGCCGAACATTTTCCGATCCTGCCGCAGCTGAAGAAATTCTTTCCGGATAATATGAAGAATATTTTTCATCGTTCGTTATTTATGTTAAGATCTTCCGCATTCGTAGAGAGCTGATGCCGATCATCAGCACTGCATACACGAGTAAAATCGCCGCTTGATCCCAAAATGCGCTCAAACCGGCGCCTTTCAATATTATCGCACGAAGAGCCACCAGAAAATATCTCGCCGGCATGATATACGTGATGCCTTGAATGATCATCGGCATATTACGGATGGGAAAAACGAACCCCGACAGGATAAATGTCGGCAGCATAGAAACAATGACCGCAATCATAAACGCAAGCTGCTGAGTCTCGACAACCGTGGAAATCAATATTCCCATCCCCAGGCTGCCCACGAGGAAAATAAACGTCACAAGCGAGAGTAAGAGAATACTGCCCTTAATACTGACATCGAAGAGGACATACCCAAGAAATAAAATTGCCACCGTTGCCAACGATGAAATGACCGTGTAGGGAATGGTCTTGCCCAGTATTAATTCGACCGGTTTTACAGGTGAAACCATCAGCTGCTCCATGGTCCCCAGCTCTCGTTCCCGGACAATGGCGAGAGCAGTCGATATAACGGCGGTGACCATGAGAATAAAAGCGATAAGCCCGGGTACGAGAAATTTTGCGCTTTTTAATTCAGGATTGTACCACACCCGCGGCTGATAATCGACTGGCATGGAGATTGTTTGACGCCCCATCCTGACGAGGGATTCCGTCATGACCTTTACCGAGTATTGCTGAATAATGGCATTGACATATCCGAGAACGGTCGCGGCGGCATTCGAATTAGTGCCGTCCACGATCACCTGGACTGCGGCATTACGCCCGCGCTGAATATCGGCGGTGAAGGTCGACGGGATGACCAGAACAACCCGGGCATGTTCTCCATCCAGAAGTGTATTGATGTCAGATTTACTCTCCAGCGTCTGGACCTTATCAAAATATTCTGATATGAAAAATTGCTCTATGAACGCTCTGCTGACGCTGGTTCGGTCTTCATCATAGACCGCCATCGATGTATGTTTCACATCAAAGTTTAACGCATAACCGAACATCAGCAGCATTAATGCGGGAACGAATAAGAGGACGCTCAGGATTCGTTTATCGCGTTTGATCTGGCGGAATTCTTTACGCACGATAGGAAGTATATTCAGCACCATGAGGGTCGTTTTCAATGGATGGTTCCGTTTCTCTGTGCATCTTCTTCCGCTATCCTATTGATAAAAACATCTTCGAGGGATGGGATAATTTGTTCAATCCGATCCACTCTCACCCCTTCTTTGGTCAGCAGTTGCTGAATTTTTTTCTTTGAGTGGGGATCGTTTAATATGCTGACATGGAACGCCGATCCGAAAATCGATGTTTCAGCCACCCACGATTGTCTGCGCAGAAATTCCATCGCATCGACCGGACTGCTGCTTTGAACTTCATAAATGGCATACCGGTCAAGACCGTGCTTCAACTCTGTCGGTGATCCGATGGAGATGAGCTTTCCATTGTAAATCAATCCAATCGTATTGCAATGCTCGGCTTCATCCATATAATGTGTCGTGACAAAAACCGTCACTCCCGTGTGAGATAAATCGTAGATGAGGTCCCAAAAATTACGCCGCGAGACAGGGTCCACTCCTCCTGTCGGTTCATCGAGGAATAAAATGGGCGGTTCGTGCAGAATAGAACATCCTAAGGCCAATCTCTGCCGCCAGCCGCCTGAAAGAGCGTGGGCCAGCATCGCTTCTTTTCCACGCAGCCCGGCCATTTCGATCGCCCAGCGCTTTCGTTTCTCCAATCGCAGACCATCAAGTCCATAGATGCCGCCATAAAAGTTTATGTTCTGTTCGACCGTCAGATCTTCATACAGCGAAAACCGCTGGGACATATATCCAATCTGTGACTTGACATCATCAGGCCGGGTGGCGATATCAAACCCCCCGACCGTTGCAGAACCCGCGGTTGGTGAAAACAATCCGCACAGCATGCGGATGGTCGTCGATTTTCCTGCTCCATTCGGCCCGAGAAAACCGAATACCTCACCGCGTTTCACCCGGAAACTCACATGATCGACCGCAACAAATTTGCCGAAGTTTTTCGTCAGCCCATCGACGACCACCGCAAATTCATGATCCACGGGAGCTTTTGCGGCGGATGATCCAGGATGAACAAACCGGAGTTTCATGGATTCTCTCCGACCGCTTTTTTCAATCGCGCCGAGGCAAGAAGAAAATCAACGACGGCCTGCGTCTGGGTGAGCTTTGCCTGCAGGAGAGCACTTTCAGCATCAAGCAAGTCTGTATTGGATGATATTCCATTCTTATATTTTTCCGATGTCATGCGGAACGATTCCTGTGCCTGGTCCATACCGCTCGCTGCCACATCCACTTTGTCCATAGCCGTCTGCGCAGTAAAATATTGCTGGGCGACATCCAACGCGACTGCATCACTGAGTTGAGCAACGCCCGCTTCGCTTTGGCGCAGCGCTGCCTCCGCCTGCGCCGTTTGATGACCCGTTGCATACCAATCCCAGATATTCCATTGAACGTTGACACCCACATCCCACGTCCCATCCCATCGATCCTTGGGAGGTATAATCCGCTGATTCGGGCGGGCATAATCATAGTTCGCCGAAAGGAAAATTTGGGGATACCAGCCGCCTTGTGCTGCCGTAACGCCGGCACTTTTCATATCACGTCTCAATTGCATTGATTTCATCTCCGGCCGATGTTCCAATGCACGAAGCTGCAGAGTGGCCAGCGGTTTGCGAAAAAGCGCACCCTCCGTCATCTTCGGAAGAGAGGGGGTATCGCTGGGCAGAATGCGGGTCTCGAGCGAATTTCTTATAAGACTGTTGAGTGCCATCGACGCAAGTCTCATACCGTTCCGCGCTTCGAGCTGTTTCACTTTCACATCGGAGAGGAGTACCTGTACTTTCATGACATCGGCATCAGTCGACAGACCCTGTGCCAGCATGTTATTCGCATCTTTCAAATGCTCCGTCATTTGTTCCACCGACTGCCGGATCACTTCCTCGACTTTAATGGCACGGTAGAAATTCCAGTATGCCGAGACAACATTCAGTACCAAATCGGACTGATCTTTCGTCCATTCCTCGCGGACGGCATGGGCATTCAACTCGGCGATCTCATGATTTTTTTGAAGCTTAAAACCGGTAAACAACGGCTGCTGGAGTGAAAGCCGCACCGCATAATTTTCAGTGATAGAGGGAAATAAAACCATAGACAAGTTGATGGGAGGTCCCAGGGTCAATCCAAAAGGATCGATCCTGCTGAGCTCCGCGGCTCTTCCGCTGAATTTCAGCTGGGGCAGTAATGCAGTCGCCGCTTCTGCAGAACGAGCTTCTGCCGCCTCCACTTTTGCCTCGCTGATCTGGAGAGACGGGTTTTTCCCCATGGCGCGGGCAATACAATCCTCTAAACGAAGAGTTTGAACCTCCTGCTGGGCGGATGCCTGGCTCAGGAGCAGGAATGGAATTATCAGGAATTTTATTTTCATACGAACCTCATTGATCATGGCGCAGTGATACGTGCAATAAAAACATCTTCCAGCGACGCAGGAACAATCCGATGGCTCTGAACCTCAATATGTTCCTTCTGCAATACTTTGAGAATTTCTTTTTCTTCCTTTTTGGCATTCTTCGTCAGAATATGCAATCGATCGCCGAACAGTTGAATGTCCTTCCGTTGAAAGGATCGCAAAAGCGCTACCGACGCCGCGCGGACAGGAGAGCAGACGAGTTCAATCACTTCGGAATGAAAGCTCGATTTTATCACCTCGGGCGTATTGCAGGTAAGAACCCTCCCCTGATTCATTAACGCAACCCGTGAGCTCCGCTCGGCTTCATCAAGATAAGGCGTACTCACGACGATCGTAATCCCCGATTTCAGAAGGCTTGACAGGATTTTCCAGAAATCCCGGCGCGAGACCGGGTCAACACCGGTCGTCGGTTCATCTAAAAAAATGATTGTCGGCGTATGAATAAGAGTGCATGCAAGGGCCAGTTTTTGTTTCATTCCACCCGAGAGCTGTCCTGCAAGGCGCTTTCGGAACTCTGCAAGACGGGTAAACTGAAGCAGCTCTTCTTTCCTCTGATGATAGTTTCGGACTTTATGAATTTCAGCAAAAAAATCCATGTTTTCATCGATCGTTAAGTCCTGATACAGACTGAACCGCTGCGAAAGGTACCCAATGTGCTTTTTTATTTCTTCCTTTTGAGTTCTGAGATCAAATCCCAGGAGGGATATCTTCCCTTCGGTGGGTGAAAGGACACCGCACATCATCCTGATCGTCGTTGTCTTTCCTGCGCCGTCGGGCCCGACCAGACTGAAGATTTCTCCCCGTTCAATCGTGAGCGAGAGATGATCCACGGCAGTAACCTGCTCTCCCTGTCCTCCGTCGAAGGTCTTTACAATATGATCGAGGATAACCGCGTCCGCCATGCCCTTCTCCCTACCGTTCCGCAACCTGGAGTGACACATCTGCCGGTATTCCCGCCTTTAATGTCCCGTCGGGATTCGGAACTTTCACTTTTACGCTGAACACTAATTTTGTACGTTCGTCCTTTGTTTGAATATTCTTTGGGGTGAACTCTGCGGTGGAGGAAATGAATGTCACCTTCCCTTCAAATACTTTGTTTTGAAATGCGTCGATGCTCACGGCGGCTTTCTGATTCAATTTCACCCTCGGGAGATCCAGTTCGGAAACATAGATCGTGATATCCATCGTTGAAAGGTTGGAGATCCGGTAGAGGGCCATACCGACGCCGGCAAGCTCCCCCTGTTCCACGAATCGTTTCGTCACTGTTCCCACAGCCTGTGCCGTTACGATGCAATCGTTCACTTTTTTCTGAAGCGAAGCCATTTGCGCTTTGGCTTGATCCCGGCGTGCGCGAGCCGTTTCGATTTCTTCTTTTCGGGACCCGCGCCTCGTTTTTTCCCATATTTGCTGGCTTATCGTGAAACGCGTCCGTGCGTCGTCTAATTGCTTCTGTGAAATCGTCTTTCCCCGGAACAATTCCTCCATGCGTTGTAAATCTGCATCCGCGTTTTTATAATTCGCCTCCGATTGTATCACGTCTTCTTCGCGGGCGCCCTTCAACGAAAGCCGGAGCTGCGCTACTGCCATTTCATAACCACCGCGGGCCTGGTCCAGTTGATACTGCCAGTCGCTCTTATCAATAATCAGCAGCGTATCCCCTAACCGGACTTGATCGCCTTCATCTGCAATAACACGGATCACCTGGCCGCCCGCCTGCGCGCTTAACGTGACTTCTGTCGCTTCGATCGTCCCGGAGGCGGTGATCGTTTCACCGTCCCGCGAAGCGCATCCGAAGAGAAAACCTGAGCAGAGGATTATGATCACTATATTCTTCATACCTACCTCGTCGTTTCATGTGATGAAAGAGTATTATTTTTCAGTTGGAATCTTTTACGGGCATCGTCCGTCAGAGCGCCTTCATAGAGAATTCTGAAAATCCCTTTGAACGCCTCTTCGGCAGAAAAGGGCTGCTGAGAAAGAACCAGCGGATTCATTATTCCCTGCATTGCGGTGGTTAAGACGAGATAAAACAAGTCGATATTTAAATCTTCTCGAAAGACTCCTTCTTTCCGGGCCTGGCGGAGCATTTGAAATATTTTACTGAATATTTTTTCACGGCGGAATGTCTCAATTTCTTTCCATAATCCCGGTGCAAATCTCTGGATATCTCTCATGAACGGGTGAGATAATTTTCCTACGATCGTTCCAACCAGCGCCAAGATGGAGCTCAGCTTCTCTTCGAACGGCTTCTCCGATGAAATAATGGACTGGATTTCCCCTTCAACCCGATGCATCATCGACTGTACGATCGACCTCAACAAGATTTCTTTGCTCGGAAAGGACTTGTAGATGGTCTTTTTGCTCACCCGAAGATCAGATGCAATTTCATCCATCGTGACTTTATAAAGTCCGGCATCCATAAATCTATCGGCAGCCGCCTCCATGATCCTTATTTCATCTTTTTTTTCTTCCATAATACTTAGCTCAATTAACACTATAATAGTATTTTAAGTTTCCAATATGGATTATCATGAAATTACTGAATGAAACTACTCATTTTTTCTAACCAAAGGAAACTATTATAGTTTCTTTCGTTTCCAATATACAATAGCAAATCGTTTTTGTCAATATGATTCTTTTCAAAAAGAGGAATATAACGAGGAGGTAGATTTCAATGAATCAAGATCATGCGAATGAGGAAGAATGACGTGGCATTTATTTGAAGGTCGACAACACTCTTGCCTTATTATTCCCTTGAAGTCAACCATATATTGCGTAATTCAAATGGAGTTCCTTCTAGCTGTATTCCAATTTTACCCCTTTGCGGCATACATTGACTTACTTGATTTTGCATTACGCCATTAACGGTGCACGTCAGCGTATCACGGCTGCAAATAATTTCTACGATATTCCATTCCCCAAGGGGTCTTTCGCTATCGGATTCCCGGCGTTCACGCAACGGCGTTTTCGCGTCGGGCGCGCTCGAAAGAGGTTCTGCGAATTTTGCACCTGCCATGGGAAGAATGTCGCCTGCACGTGAGATCTTCATCTGGACCTGAAAACAAATCGGCCATAATCCCCGATCGACGGGTCCTGATGCAATATGGATCAGGACACCGCTGTTGCTGTTTTGCGCGGCGCCGTGAGCCCATCGGCATTCCACATGAAGTTTATAATTTTCAAATGAATCGATTGTGGCAAGATATCCCAGAGGTGTTCCTTCCACGGCAAGGACCCGTCCGGTATCATATTGGCACACCGAATGAATGGCCGCACCTGATTTATTGATAAATTCCCAATGATCAAGATTTTTGCCGTCCCAGAGATGTACGGCATTTGAAGGGGTCTGGCAGTACATCGATAGTGTGCCAGCAATGATCACCAGAAGTGTATAACGGATCTGCATCATCGGTCAGAGCCTCCCTCGCGCGTTCAATTTTCCAAATGGATTTTCATCAAGGATCGGTTTGTTCACCGTCCTCACCTTCAAGCTGATAAATGAATATTGTTTATCGTAAAACGGGAACGACGTTTTCCTGCATCGGTAAACCGGTGACGATGACTTCCCGATCCTTCGAAATATAGACATCGATCTCACTGCGGATGCCATATTTATCTCGCAGGTAAATTCCCGGTTCGAGAGAGAATGAAGTTTGCGGGATAACGGTGCGTTCATCACGTGTTTCAAGATTGTCCATGTTTGCGCCATTGCCATGCACTTCCTCTCCAATGGAATGTCCTGTGCGATGCACAAAATATTCTCCGTACCCGTGCTGCGCAATGTAATGACGGGCAGCATCATCGACTTCATATCCATGGATCATCGTTCCCGCTTTAAAAGAAGAACGAACAAATTCCAGTGCGGCATTGCGTCCGCCTTTCACGATTTGGAATATATTTTCAAATTCATCGGGAACCGAATCTCCCAGAAATCCCATCCAGGTGATATCTGCGTACACCGACCGGGCTTTATCTTTTTTTGCCCAGAGATCCAGGAGAACATAATCGCCTTTTTGTACCGGTGAATGAATGTCCTTCGTTGGTTCGTAGTGCGGGTTTGCGCTGTTCGCATTCACCGAACAGTTTGGATCGCTTGATGAGCATAATCCTCGTTTTTTAAATTCCGACAGCATAAACTGCTGCACATCGAACTCCGTCAGGGAGATCGAGGATGTGATTTGTTGACGGATAAATCCGAATGTGACTTCAACAATCTGCCGCAGGTGTGCCGCACTCTCCTTGCAGTCTCGTAATTGTTCATCATCCCATCGGGCTTCAAAATACTGGATAAGATTTGCCGACGAGACAATATTCACTCCCGTACTGCGGACCAGTTCAACAACGCCTGCATCGACCGTGGAAACATACGGAATTGCGCACCGGGGGGAATATTCCATCGCCACATGGGTTGCTCCGGCAAGAAGAGATTTCAACCCGTCTTCCAGCGATCGCCAGCTCAGATAGATTTGTTTCCCGCCGGGCAGCGCATCCAAATTCCATTCCTCAATCCGGTGGACCAGTTTTCGCGGCTCGCCTTTCGCGGGAATAAAATAAAAATATCTCCGCGTGAACATAATATGCTTGGGAAGAGCGAGGAGGCGAGTGGCAAATATGTTCGAATCACGAAAATTATACAGGAGCCAGCCGTCAATATGCTCTGCCTGTAATGCATTTTGGATTTCGCGGATTAACTCGGGGTACTCTGGTGCCATGGATTTTGCCTTTCATCGCGGATCGATTTGTGCAAGAGCCTCTCCGTTCATAAATAAAAAATCCCGTCCCGATAGTCAAGGACCAGCGGGACGGGAGTAATGTACAAATCGGTCAGTTACTTTCCAACCTGCCCTGCAGGAACTTGTTCCGCGGTTTCTTGAGACGCTTCGACGGGTGCGGCAGATTTCCGTCTTCCGTTCTGACGTTTCCTCAGGTATTTATGCTCCACCGGATGTTGTTCCACGGGGGCTTCCTCCACGTCCGGGTACGTATAGATCTCGTATTTATAATTGCGCAGAATAATATCCTTCCCGTTCCTTCCCAGCACGTACTGTGGAAGCAACGGTATTTTGCCCCCGCCGCCCGGGGCATCAATAACGTAATACGGAATTGCCAGACCGGAGGTATGTCCCCGCAGTTTGTCCATAATTTCCAGTCCAACCCGCACCGGTGTTCTAAAATGGTTCGTGCCTTTGGTCAGGTCTGCCTGATAAATATAGTACGGACGAACACGCATTTTGAGCAGTTTCCGGTGTAATTCCAGCATAACATCCGGATCATCATTCACGCCCTTCATCAGCACGGATTGATTGCCGACGGGAATTCCGACATCCGCGAGCATACCACAAGCGCGTTCCGCTTCAGGAGTGCATTCCCAAGGATGGTTAAAGTGGGTATTGACATAAAGCGGGTGGTACTTTTTCAGCATTTTGCAGAGCTTGGGAGTAATGCGTTGCGGCAGGACACACGGCATTTTCGTACCCAGGCGGATAATTTCAACGTGGGGAATTTCACGTAACCCGGCCAGGACGCGCTCCAGGGCATAGTCGGTTACCATGAGCGGATCTCCGCCGGAGATAATCACATCCCGTATCTCCGGATGAGCGCTGATATAATCCAATCCCCACTGAATATATTTTGCATTGATCTTGGTTGAGTCGCTCACTTTTCTTTTGCGCGTGCAAAACCGGCAATACATGGAGCACTGACTGGTAATGAGAAACAATGCACGGTCCGGGTATCGGTGTGTAATACTCGGTACAGGGCTGTCCGCATCTTCGTTGAGCGGATCTTCAGGTGCTTTTTCGTCCTGAAGTTCTATTGCATCAGGGATGCATTGGCGCCAGATAGGATCGTTGGGATATCGAATCAAACTCAGATAGTACGGATTGATTCTGATATGAAAGAATTTATCGAGTTTTTCCGCCGCCTCTTTATCGAAACCAAACCGCTCCACTAAATCTTTTGCGCTGTCGACGCTTTGTCTCAGCATTTCTTGCCAGAGTTCCATAAATAATACTCTTGCTCCTTAAAAGTATTTAGAATAGATGACGAGGTCGTCATCCTGTGCGTAATAATCTTTGATTCGGGCCGCTTCGGCATAGAGATGTCGAAGATAGAATCGTCTCGTGGGTTCGTATTTCAGCTGCGATGAAGTTTCAACCACGAGCAATTTCCCGCCCATCAATTTGATATGTTCTTCACAATGAACCAGCAACTCATGTCCGATTCGTTTTTTATGCACTCGCGGATGGACCGCAATCCAGTACAGATCAAAGGTCCCCTGGGTCAACGGCGTCGGACCGGCGCAGTAATAGCCCTGAATTTCTCCGGCCTCGTCCACATAGGAGTAAAGAAAATAATCTTTTTGCTCTTTATCATTTGCACTGACGTCCATCAATTCCACCGCGATCTCAATTTCCTCTTCACGAAACACGCCCGTGGCCCGTACAATCTCTGCGAGCGGTTTAATATCCTCTTTTTCAAATTTCCGGATTGCCATGGGGTTAACGCCGCGACCGTTCGAGTGCGGTTTCAACAATTCTGACAATCATATCATCAAAGGTCATTCCTGCGGCCCGGGCTGAACGCGCAAAGCCTGCGTCGCATGAAATATCGGGATTCGGATTCACTTCCAGGACATACGGAGTATTCGATGCATCGAGCCGGATATCCACACGCGCGTAATCCCGTATCTCCATAAGTTGATAGGCCTTCAATGCGACCTCTTTCACCCGCTCTTCCACTGCTCTCTCAAGCGGTGCCGGGCAGGTACCCACCGTCCCGGTATATTCCGGAGTCCCTTCAACCCATTTTGCATTGTAGGTGACGATCTTGGGATACCCCGGCGGTAATTTTGAAAAATCTATTTCAGAAATCGGCAGCACCATCGGTTCTTCGTTTCCAATGATCGCAACATTCAATTCCCTTCCTTCAATATATTCTTCGACTAATGCCGGTTCGTTGAACGATTTGATGATGGCGGCTATTTGTCTTTGAAGCGAAGGAATCGTCGTGACCACGGACGAATTCTCAATTCCCATACTTGCATCTTCATGGATTGGTTTGACAATCAACGGGAAATGCATCCCGGCTTCAGCGACATGGCAGGATTCGATCTTCGTGGAAATAAGATGCTTTGCTGTCGGAATTCCATGGGCCCGCAGGATGTCTTTCGTACGGACCTTATCCAAACATGTCCCGAGAGCAAGCGTCGCTGCCCCCGTGTAAGGAACATTCATCAGTTCATAAATGCCGGCAACGTGCATCTCGTGAAGCGATTCACCCATCAGGGATTCGCAGAGATTAAAAATTATATCAGGCTTTTGTACTTCAATAAATTTGATGAGTCGTTTTATATCGCCATCAATATTGAAGAGCGACGTCCGATATCCTTTGTCCTGCAAAGCTTTTTCAACCTGCTCCCGCTCTTCAATGACGCCAACTTCCGACATATCGACTAAATGACTCGGCATGCTCGTGACAATCTCAGAATGGGATGCAAGCGCCCCCACCTGACCTTCCGCCGAAATGAACATTCTCCCTTTATCAGTCGAAATAGTCGGTTCGTTAAAAATTACTGCAATATGCGTCATTTTCAGCATCATAATCGATTAACAAAGGTTATATCGCTTTATTCCAGCATTCAGAACGGTATTTAACATCGTGTTATAGTTCATTCCTGCCGCTCTGGCAGCTTGCGGGAAGCATGAATGTTCTTCCGGATTCGGTAATATTCCAGGCAATGGATTCAATTCCAGGACGTTGGGCCGACCTTGTTCATCCAATCGTATGTCAATTCGGCACCAATCACGACACCGTAAAACACGATAAGTATTCCGGCAAAGGTCTTCGATTTCCTTTTGAAGCTGCGGAGTAATCTTCGCAGGACACTCATGCACATCGATAGGATTTTCGACTGTATCCCAGACCCATTTTGCTTCATAAGAATAAATCGGATTGACCCCCTCGGGAAGTGAATCGAACCGAATTTCGACAATCGGCAAAACCATGGGTTCCGGACTGTTGCCGAGAACCGCCACGGTAAATTCACGGCCCGGTAAAAACTTTTCTATCAATGCCGGTTGATGGTACTCTTCCAGTACTTTTTCAACTTGATTGCGGAGTTCTCCACTGGTGCGAACAACCGACGCGTTGTAAATGCCTTTACTCGATCCTTCATAGAGAGGTTTTACAATGCTGGGGAATGAGATTGGTACTTCCGATAATTGTCGAAGAGAGTCCACCACTGAAAACGACGGTGTTAAAATTTTATTAAAGGAAAGAATTTCTTTTGCGCGAGATTTATCAAGACAAATTCCAAGTGTCAGTGAATCAGAACCGGTGTACGGTATGCCGAGCATCTCAAGGATCGCCGGAATTTGAGATTCTCGTGAAGACCCGCGAAACCCTTCTGCGATATTAAAGACAATGTCGGGTTTCGTTTGGAGAAGTTTCAGGTAGGATTCCTCGTTCGCTTCAATGAGGGTTACTTCATGATGAAGAGCGAGCGCTGTTTTCACAGCGAGAATAGTTTCTTCTGTGTCCCATTCAGCATATGTATCAGCTTTCGTCTGATGAAGTTCTGTTTTTACTGCGATGGATTTTTTTCTTCCGGAGTTTTTATCCGGATCTCCATCGTCCCTCGAAACTTCATCTCCACTTTCTCTCTTCATATTGTAGACGAGAGCTACGTTCAGTCGCTGTAGCAAGCGGTAAGGTCAACCTTTCCATTGTTGAACGAATCACCTTTGCTGTTTCAATGAACAACAAATGTTGATACTAATATAATCGTTTATAGCTTGTTGTCAAGTTTTTTCGCTCATTTTCGGCATATTTTCTTCATCACGCATGGTTGAAGACAAAGAGAGAAAAATGAGATTTTAGATTTCAGATTTTAAGATTTAAGATTTTTTGATTAAAGGAGTGAAGTGTGAGGAGTGAGGATTTTATTTTTTCGGATGAAGAACTATCAAGGGATAAATTTATTTTCTGTAGAACGAGTTTCTCCTTTCCGCCATTTTTATTTTTTTGTCTTCGTTTCAGCTTTCAATTTTTCTATTTTCTGTTCGCTATTTACTATTCGCCGTTTACTATTTACTATTTACTGTTCACTGTTTACTGTTTACTGTATATTCTTCACTCTTCACTCTGTTCATCCAATCTTCCCCAACTCAAGGATATCTTTGAACTCTTCTTCAAAATGTTTCCGAATACATGCATGTGATTCATGTCGAAGGTGCGGATCGTTCTGAATAAGATCGAATGCCTCTTTGCGTGCCAGGAGAAGTAATTCTGCATCATCGATAAGATTTGCTATCCGCAGCGCCGGGAGACCGCTTTGTTTTGTTCCGAAAAACTCGCCGGGTCCCCGTAATTTCAAGTCGACTTCCGCTATTTTGAATCCATCGGAGGTCTGCACCATTGTTTCGAGGCGCGTACGGGCGTGTTCTTTTTCTTCACGTACTTCCGCCGCTTCCAATCCTTTTTTATGCGCATCGAACCAGCCATAATTTGCAATAAGGATGCAGTAGGATTGATCGGCACCGCGTCCTACACGGCCGCGCAATTGATGTAATTGTGACAGCCCGAATCGTTCTGCATTTTCAATAATCATGACCGTTGCATTCGGAATATCGATCCCCACTTCAATCACCGTCGTCGAAACGAGAATTTGAATTTCACCGCGTTTGAATTTCTGCATCACGTCTTCTTTTATTTCCGGCTTCAATCTCCCATGCAGCAATCCCAGATTGGTGCCGGGGAAAATATTCTTCTGCAGGGATTCAAATTCCTTCACCGCGGATTTCAAATCGATTTTATCCGATTCCTCAATAAGCGGAAATACAATATAGGCTTGCCGGCCGCGATTGATCTCTTCTTTGACGAATTGATACACTTTATCTTTCTGAGATTCACTACGAATCGCCGTGCGAATAATCCTCCGGTTCGCAGGCAGTTCGTCGATGAGAGAGACTTCGAGATCCCCGTATAAGGTCATCGCGAGCGTTCGGGGAATCGGCGTCGCCGTCATCACCAGCACATCCGTATTCAATCCCTTCCCGCGTAACAATCCACGCTGCAGCACGCCGAATCGATGCTGTTCATCCACCATGACCAGCCCCAGCTTTGCAAACTCCACCTGTTCCTCAATTAGCGCGTGTGTCCCAATAACGATATTCGCAGCGCCGTTCCGTATGTCTTCGAGAATGTCTGTCCGCAATATTTTTTTCTGTCCTCCCAGAAGCAAACGAATATTGACCGGAGTATTATTCAAAAACGACTGAAGCGTATGGAAATGCTGTTCTGCTAGAATTTCTGTCGGTGCCATGAACGCAACCTGCAATCCATTCTCGACGGCAATGAGCGCGGTACAGAGTGCGACGATTGTTTTGCCGCTTCCGACATCGCCCTGAAGGAGACGGTTCATGGGATACGGGGATTTCAAATCGCCTGTAATTTCCTGAAGCACGCGTTTCTGTGCAGCGGTCAATTGAAACGGCAGTGAATCCACCAGGTTCCTTGCAAGGACACTTTCCACATGGTACGTCATTCCACGGAGGTGCTGCTGTGCCCCGCGTTTACGCAACGCCAGCATCAACTGGAGAAAGAACAGCTCATCGAATTTGAGCCGCCGCTGCGCCTTCCCCAATTCCTGAAAATCAGCGGGAAAATGAATGGAGCGTATTGCAGAACGTTCATCGCAGAGCGAATGCCGTTGCACGATGTCGGAAGAAACGATTTCCTCTATCACGGAGCTCCGATGATCAAGTGCATTACGGATAATGCGGCGGAATCCGCGGCTGTCGAGCCCTACCTTTTCGAGTTCAGCACTGGAGCGGTATTTGGGGATGATGCCGCCGGTGTTGAATAATTTTCCCCAGTCCGGTTCATCCTCTTCCACACTTTTTAACCTGTCAAATTGCGGATGAATAAACTGAGGCCTGCCAAGTTTATCCAGAGCAGGAACAGATGAAAGCGCAAGCAACTCACCCACCTCAAATGCCTCTTTCAACCAATAAAATCCTTCGAACCAAATACACGCGAGAAACCCGCTGTCATCCTTAACCGTGAGCAGAAACATCAATTTATTGCTGCGGCGTACGCGCCTCGCCTCTTGGCGGTACACCTCGGCGAAGATAGTCACCGCTTCCTCTTTTTCAACATATTTGCTCAAATCAGCAATACGCACAATTTGGCTTCGGTCCAGATATCCGCGGGGGAAATATGAGAAAAGATCATTCATGGACCGGATGCCGATATTCGACAATGCTTCTGCACGTTTTGGTCCAACACCTTTTATATATTGAAGCGGCGGCTGAGAATTTGAGATCACGGCGGTGTTTATGAGTGCCTGTTTTATGAAATCGAGTGTATTAAAGGTTCAGAAAGAAGATAGCCAAAGAGCTGTTGAAATTCAAATCTTCTCATCAGGAGACGAGTTTGAGGCTGCTTTACTTTGTGATTGCATTTGGCAAAGCGTCTTCCTACATTATTCAAGTATTTCATGATCTCAAGGGGATTGCTATGAAATTGAAGCCTGCTCTGATAACCATACTCGGTGTTGTTCTTCTCTCCTCCTTTCTTTGTCCCATGGTTTCTGCTCAAGGGAATAACCGGGTAAAGGAACCACCGGTCCCGGTTTATGTCATCACCCCCTTTCATGATGACAGCCTGGTGTCCGCTGATGAAGGATCCATACATGCCACAAACTCAACCTGGGCTTCTGCCGACAAAAAATTAGACACCCTTCAGCAGCAAATTCAGAAATCTTCTGCAGAAAGTACCGCTCATTTTATTTGGCTTTATACACTTGTCGCTCTTCTCGGTATTATGGACATCGTGCTCTTATTCTCCGTATCCCGGATACGAAAAGAACTGGCACAAATGAAGCGGTTTGAACATCACAAAATGCTTCTCACATCCGAATCTTCTGCAATCCCGCAGCCTGTCTCGATCATTCAAGAAACGCCTTGGAATGAAGTGCCGGAGAAAAAACCAGCTCCGGTGCGAAAACGTAAACCTCGGATTTCAAAACCGCGCGTAAAAAAGCAGAAATAGATAGTTCTTTATGCAGGTGTTACGAAATTCAAAGCGGTTCATTTTATCACCTCGCGGATACCGTTTTGGGGTCCTTTCTTATTTCTTTTCATATCATTTATGCTTTTCTCTGCCGGACGCATGTCTGAAGCTCAATATGACCGCTTTTCGTTAGTAATCCGCAGTAAATTAAAACTCCATATTATAGCGTAAAAATCCGGATTCGACCGGAATAAATCAACATATCCATCGGTGTTCGCGATAACTTTGTAGAAGTTACAGAAGTATTGCGTTTTGCTCTTTATACGAGCATTTCCATCTTTTTCATATCCCCCTTTATTATCAGGCATTTCCACACCTTTCCAAATTAATAGGCACTCATCTTCGTGCTGGCACGCGGAGTGAATTTCTATGACCAGAGCTTAATTGAAAGGTGATATAATGAGGTTGAGAAAAAGATATTTCCAAGTTCTAATGACCCTGGTGTTTGCGGCATCCACCCTTATTGCAGGAAACCAGCTTGCAATCGTGAGAACAGGGGCACAAACGCTGGAAGTTCAACTTGGCAATTCCGATGCAGTCGCCGGTGTGCAATTCAGCCTTCATACATCGTCTGATGTCGTCGTAGGAGATGTGATCCATGGAAACCGAACTCTTGAATCACACTGGATGGTGGCTTCATACAAACCAAATGATACTACTGTAAACGTTATCATCTTGAGTTTAGAACAGAAAACGTTTCCGGCAGGTCAAGGAACACTGGTAACGTGTTCAATTTCTTCACTCAATTCTTCAGTGCAAAGCAATGCTTCCCTGTCTCATGTGATGGTCACGAACATTCAGGCGGATAGCCTCGAGGTCGCAATTAATAATCTGAAATGGAGTAATAGCGCTCCGATCGCAGCAAGCAACGGGCTGAAATCAATCCAGCTCGGCCAGAATTATCCTAATCCGTTCAATCCTTCAACACGTATTGCCTATCATCTGAGTAAGCCGATGCAGGTTCGATTGAGCGTCTACGATATTACAGGACGCGAAGTGAACCGGCTCGTGGATCAATATCAATCGGCAGGCGAGTACAGTGTTGAATGGAACACCAATACCACTCTCGGTCAGAAATTGTCGTCAGGGATCTATTTTGCAAGACTCAGTACGGACAATGAACTTGCAACACGAAAAATGATCATGTCGAAATGATTATTCGCGCCGTCTCAGTGCGATCACGTTCGGTGGATTCGTGATCACATGAGACGGTTCATGACGCTCCTGAGGTTTCCCCCTTACTTCAGGAGCGTAAGTTTTTTTTCTGCAATCTGTTTCATAGTTCCATGCGGATAAAGACGGAGCACCGTTTCATACGATGTCCGGGCTGATTTTTTTTCGCCCATCCGTTCGTAACACTGACCCATCATAAAGTGTGCTTCTTCTGCCTTTTCTGATTTCCTGAATCCCAGAACATCTTTGAATTCATGAATCGCCAATTTCCCTTTATTCAAATTGAAATAACATACCCCCATCCAAAAATGGTAGCGATCTGCAAGCGCAGGTTCTATTTTCCGGTTCAGCAATTGTTCAAATGCATTAATCGCTTTTATATATTGACGCTCCTTATACAGTTGTATGGCCGTTCCATAATTGAGTGACGGGGTGTTTTTTTTAGGGACCGAGGCCTGTGGAAGGGGGCCGTTCCGGGCAGGAACGCTCCTGGCTCCGTCAGCCGGTCCAGGAACCTGATGAGACGCAGGGGATTGGACAGAAGCCGCATGTTCGCCGATTTGATCCTGTCTCTTCAGGGAAAGACTCTTCAGCTTATCAATAATTTCGTTCAGCTGTTGATTCTGGTTGCGGATCTTTTCCAGAAGTAATGCATTTGAGATCTGCCCGCTGTCAAGAAGATTTTCTGTGAACGTCTCAGGAGCACGTGAGCTGTCCTTCTGATCATTGACGGTTAAGAGATTCAACTGCCGATTCAACTCATTCAACCGTTTATTCTGATGCCGATAGAGAACCAGGAGAGAATCCTTAAGACGGTCATCGGTGTCGGCGGTTGTTCGTACCGTCCCGGCCGAGAGTGAATCCAGATTCGGATTCTTATGAGGGAGTTTATCCACCGGTGTAAAAAATTCATTTTGCTGGGTCTTCACATACGCGGGCGAACAGCCGAAGATATTCACGATCGACGTAATCGTCAGTGATACGATTAAAACCCCGGCACACTGTTTCATGGATAACGCTCCCTGGATCAACAACGTGTTGTCAATTACCGGCGATCCTTCCGGCTCAATCCGGGATGCTGGTTTTTCGTGTGTTCTTTCACCGCTTTCACAAAACCGATAAACAACGGATGCGGGGCGATCGGACGGGATTTTAATTCCGGATGAAACTGAACCGCAACAAACCATGGATGATCCGGCAATTCGACAATCTCGACCAAATCGTTATTAATATACATCCCGCTAAAGATCATTCCGTTGTCCGAAAGTTTTTTTCGAAATTTATTATTCACTTCGAACCGATGCCGGTGTCTCTCGGTGACCAGCTCCTTCCGGTAAGCCGCATAGGCATTCGATCCCTTCTGAATCGTGCAGGGATAGGCTCCCAGCCGCATTGTACCGCCGAGGTTCCGCACCGACTTTTGTTCCAGCATCATATCAATGACATTATGTTTCGTCTTTCGGAATTCAGTGCTGTTGGCATCCTTCATTCCGCATTTATTCCTTGCAAATTCTATTACCGCACATTGCAGGCCAAGGCATATGCCAAAGAAAGGAATTTTATTCTCCCGTGCAAATCTGATCGCATCAATTTTCCCCTCAATTCCGCGATTACCGAACCCCCAGGGAACAAGCAGTCCCGTCGCCCCCTTGAAATATTTTTCGGCTCCAGAATCTTCCACATCCTCGGCCCGAATCCAATCCAGCTGCACTTCGACATCGTTCTCTGCCCCTGCATGGACAAACGCCTCCGAAATACTTTTATATGCGTCTTTTAATTCAATATATTTCCCGCAAATGGCGATATGCACTTTCCCGGTGGGTTTTTTCACCTTGTTGACGAAACGAAGCCACTGTTTGATGTTGGGATGACCGCAATCCAGGTTCAGTTTTTCGATAACAATTCCGGGGAGATTTTCTTTCTCGTACATGAGGGGCACTTCATAGATCGATTGAACATCTCTCCCTTCAATAACGGAAAGAGGTTCGACATTGCAGAACAAGGCGATCTTTTCTCGCAGTTCTTTTGACAACGGTTTTTCTGTGCGGCAGATAAGGATATCCGGCTGCACGCCAATTTCGAGCAGCGTCTTGACGCTATGCTGTGTCGGTTTGGTTTTAATTTCACCAGCCGCTTTGATATACGGTATCAATGTAAGATGAATATTGATTGCATTGCGCCTTCCCACGTCATGTTTGAACTGTCGAATAGCTTCAAGGAAAGGGAGCCCCTCAATATCACCAACGGTGCCGCCGACCTCTACTATAATGACATCATACTTGCCGGTTTTGGCAAGGATCCATAATCGTTTTTTTATCTCATCCGTGATGTGCGGAATCACCTGCACCGTCGCACCCAGATAATCACCCCGCCGTTCCCGTGAAATGACCTCGTAATAGATCTGGCCGGTCGTGGTATTGTTTTGACGGGTCATATTTTCATTCAAAAACCTCTCATAGTGACCGAGATCCAGATCCGTCTCAGCGCCGTCTTCGGTCACGTACACTTCGCCGTGTTGAAAGGGATTCATGGTCCCCGGATCAACATTGATGTACGGATCAAACTTCTGAATGGTCACCCGCAAACCGCGCGCTTTCAACAGCATGCCGAGCGAGGAAGCCGCAATTCCTTTTCCAAGCGATGAAACGACACCGCCGGTTACAAAAATGTATTTTACATTGTTTCTGGCCATTGCTTTCCCTTTTCAGGTTCACTCGTTGATTGTCGCATAATTGTCACTACCCGGTTCACATCCTCCGGAGTATCGATGGGTACACTGTCGTACTTCGTCACGCCCGCTTTTATTTTAAATCCCGCTTCAAGTATGCGGAGCTGTTCCAGTTTTTCTGCTTTCTCCAGCCGGGAAACGGGAAGGTGTGTATACTGCATCAAAAAGTCGCGCCGAAATATATACAAACCGATATGTTTATAGAACGTATGTTGGTCGAGCCATCGTTGTTCATCTGCCTCACCGCGCACATACGGTACAATGGAACGGGAAAAATATATCGCGTACCCCCCGGCGGTCAGAACCACTTTTACCACGTTCGGGTTCAACAATTCCCCGGAGGAAGTAATTTGTTTAATCAATGTACCGACCGGGGCAGAAGGGTCGTCGAGGAGAATCC
>Ga0105104_10000733_pt1 | contig 25368 bp, 14 predicted proteins | sample PPLLaktember2015_3_FD_87034 | JGI IMG/M metagenome (GOLD analysis project Ga0105104, IMG submission 87034) | Freshwater sediment microbial communities from Prairie Pothole Lake near Jamestown, North Dakota, USA - PPLs Lake P7 Core (6) Depth... | ecosystem: Environmental > Aquatic > Freshwater >...
TGACCTCCGCTGCGACGATATCGGGAAAGACCTACCCCTAGGTTCGGAACCGTATTCGAAGCCTTCGAGCTTCCTTCTCTCAAGGCCAGACCCGATGAGCCTCTCTATGGTCCTTATCATCGGTTCGTCCTCGTCCGAAACTATCGTAAAGGCATCCCCGGTCCTGTCCACCCTACCGGTCCTACCTATCCGATGTGTGTACGCATCGGCGGTGTCCGGGATATCGAGGTTTATCACATGTGATATGGTGGAGACATCGATACCGCGAGCAGCGATATCGGTCGCTACGAGTATCTGGTACTTTCCGCTCCTGAAGCCCTTGATGGCCTCATCGCGCTTGTTCTGTGACATGTTCCCCTGAAGGGACACAGAGCTGAAGCCCGCGTCCTTCAATTGTTTCCCTACCCTCATCGCCCTGTGCTTGGTCCTTGTGAAGACCAGGACGGACCTGGTATCTGTCTTTCTCAGGAGCTCGACCAGAAGGTCGGTCTTGAGGTGCGCTGGTACGGGGTAGATCGCATGGAGCACCGTCTCGACAGGTGCATTGTGCCCAATGTCAACGCTCTCGGGGTCGTTCATGAACTCGTAAGCGAGATGCTTGATCTCCACGGGGATAGTGGCCGAGAAGAGGAGGGTCTGCCTATCCGCTGGCAACCTCTCGATTATCTTCTTGATGTCCGGGAGGAAGCCCATGTCGAGCATCCTGTCCGCTTCGTCGAGTATGACGGTATCCACCTTTGATAGGTCCACTGTTCGGTTCCTCACGTGGTCCAGGAGCCTTCCGGGACACGCAACGACTATGTCCGGCCTCCTCCTGAGCCTCTCGATCTGCGGCCGCATACCAACACCGCCGTAGACCGTCATGCTCTGGACCCCGGTGAGCTTACCAAGCTCGCCAATAGCGACATGTATCTGTTCGGCCAGCTCCCTGGTGGGAGCCAGAATAAGCGTCCGTATCTCACCGCGCCTCATCTTTATGAGCCGGTTCAGCACCGGAAGTGCGAAGGCCGCGGTCTTCCCTGTTCCTGTCTGGGCCTGCCCCAGAACATCCTTGCCCATCATTATCACGGGTATGGCCCGCGACTGGATCGGCGTTGTTTCCTTATATCCCATCCTCGAGACCTGCGTCAGGAGGCATGGGTTCAAATTCAGTTCTTCGAATCTCATTTTTCCTTCACCATTGCCTGGTAGGGCGCACCAAGAAGGAGGTAGTATCTATAGTTATCATAAGACTTATACATAAAGAGATAGTTAAATATTACATATAAAATTTGTATTTTTTTATTTTAATATACTGTTATTTGATAAAAAGAGAAAGTTTTTGAGCAGCATTACCTGCTCAAGGAAGGCCCCTACGATCACCCTTGCGATCACTCCTCTATTCCAGTCCTATCCTCCAATCTTCCGGAAGGTCCGTCGAAATCAACATGTCCAGGCATAAAAGTGGCGAAAGTCCCCGTCGGGGCCTGAAGCGATGTCCTTGCTATCTTAGTTCCCCTTTCCCTGGGCACGGTCCTTTCAGGGACCTTCGTTAAGGGTTCGGAAGGTGGGGTCTCTGCTTCGGTACTATCGGCCATAACATCCTTCCTTCTGTACCACCTCACAAGGAGGATCAGGACCATCAGAACAAGAAGCAACATAATGAAGATGATAACGGGTAGGGTCCAGGATGCCATACCGTTACTGTCGCCATCGTCATCGGGGCTTTCCAGGACGAAGACGTTGGTATATCTTGTCGTGGAACCGGAGTTCCCTTCACGGTCCTTGACCGTCAGAGTTATGGTATGGTTCCCGGGGACCATAAAGGTGAATGAGGCTATCCGTGTCATAGACTCAACGATATCCGTTCCATCGGTGGCTGACCAGTACCACTCCAACACACCTAGATTATCGGTCGATGCCCCCCCATCAAGCTCTAAGATTTCCCCCGAGCGGATGCTTTTTGGGCAATCGAACATAGCAACAGGAGGTTCCCTGTCAAGACTGAAGACCGTGAACGAGGTAGAGTTCCTGTTGCCCGATGGGTCCATGATGGTCAATACGACATTGTACTCACCAGCTTCATCGAGAAAGAGCGAGACGTTGACCCCTTCGAGGTGCCAGGTGGACCTGTGCCTTTGGATGGTCCAGTTGAAATCGTCGATACCGATATTGTCCGTGCATCCGGATGCATCAAGGTAGATGTTGGAGTACTGCGGGACGAGCCTGTCATTCAATCCTATGGTCCGGGGTGAGGTCGTGTCCAGTACTATGACCATTATCCTGTCCTGCCCGACGTTCCCGCTCGAGTCATTGACAAGAAGGAGGACCTCGAAGCTCCCTGCCTCATGGAAGGTGAAGGATGGGACAGGCCCATAGAGCTTTATCGTGCTCACATAACCTATCATCCAGGTGTAGTTCAGGTCGACCGAGAGGTCAGTGGACCTGCTGCCGTTGAACTGGACCAAGGTGTGTTGGTCAACGGTGATATCATCCCCTGCCTCCGCCAAGGGCGGGGTCATATCCTTTACCATCACCAATGCAGTGTCATCATCGAAGTTGCCCGAAGTATCGACCGCTCTCAGGGTGATGTTGTGAGGCCCCATCATGAAAGTGTCAAGTTCCACCATGACCCCTTCCCTTTTCAAGATAAGGTCGCCGACGCGGATGGTCCAGAGCCATCTATAAATATCTGTGTCATCGGAGCTCCTGCTCCCGTCAAGAACGAGCTTATCCCCGAACTCTATGTCACGGTCATCTCCAGCATCCGCCACAGGGCGTTTAATATCGAACCCGTAAATAGCATGGGCCAAGACCGACCTGCTGTCGTCATCAACGACGAGTGCGAGGTGCACGTTCCCAAGGGGGTCAATGTCCATGCATTGAGATGACCATCTCAATCCAGGCAGATCGATTTCGGTGAAGACCCATTTGGTCCCGGACCACTGCCCGTGATCGTCGTCGGTGATTATGTTCGGAACATCGTTCAACCCCAACTGGAAATCGAAGAGGACCTTGTTCATCTCATCATCGGCCGTCGAATGGGACCAGGCCGCCCCGTTCAGAAAGACCATGTCCAAACGGTCCTTGGTGGTCCTGACCGTATAGCAGATGAAAGGTCTGTCCGTTCTGTCGAACCTAAGGACAGTGTAGCTAAAGGCTCCCTCCCCTTCGGGAATTGTTGACCTGCCCCATCCAAATGGGGTTCTCTGGAAGTACTCGAGCTTCCCGTAGGATGGTATGGACCTGTTGGATGCGGATATGCATACCCTGTCCGTGGAATCGAGGGATAGGGATATTCCATAGAAGTTACCGGTTCCAGGGCTGACGATCTGAACTGCCGACCCGTTGCACTCTGCATATCTGAGCTGGTTCCCCACCCTGTATGCGATATGGACCAAGCCGTTGGAACCGACCCCTATCGATGGCATGGACTGGTATTCCAGGTCAATAGTGACGCTATGCCATCCCTCGTCATCCTTCCATGAATGGTTGAGCCCGAAGCCGAAGGAGAAATAGGCTATGTGAGGTTGAAAATCATCGTCGAGCGTTGCACTGACGTCCCATGTCAGGTTCGTGGTTCCGGGGATATGTTCTCGTGTCCAGGAAACGCCATCGAACATTGCATGGGTCAGACCGAAATCGGTCCCATAGATGATATGAGGTTGGTCGGCCCCGTCCAGAAGCATTATCATATAGCCAGGGAAACCTTCAACCACTTCAATTGGCTCGTATAACCAGGACCTGGAAGTAGCCCTTGTTCCTTCGGTAAAAATGGACCCCCCGATCAGAGGGTCGGTAATGGTCATCATAAGTACAGCAATGACTATCTTCACAGACGTTAGAACCCTTCCATTAGCCGACATTCCCCTCACCGGTCATCATGGCAAACTGTTGTTAGAGGTACTAACCCCCATTTAATCCTATTGCGTTTCTGTGCATGACCCCTTTGATGTTAGGGACCATGGTCGGACCTTGTGAGGTGCCATGAAAAAAGCGCAAGGTATTTATATGGTGAAAAGACCTTATAAAAAATTACCTTATAGGACCACCACCTTGTTCCCTTTGAAGTGATGCAAATGGAGCGGAAGTTAGAGGTAGGTAGGTTAATACTGAATGGTCCTCATAAAAATGGTCTCGGAAGGGCTTCACTGTTCCTGCTCGTGATGGTCCTTGGGGTATTGACAATATCCCCCGCTATGCAGACGTTCTTTGACCTTGGGAGTGCCGATACTTCAGAAGTATCTGCTTCATCAGTGCCTTTGGCCCTCAAGCCGGGGCAGAGAAAAGGGAATTACAACCTCGATGACAACCCCTCGGAATTCTTAGCCAACGGAGAGACAGCTGCTGCCTTCTTCGGAGGAACGATGAACAAGCTGGACTTCAACGGGGATGGGGTCACAGACCTGGCAGTGAGCGCACCCGGTAAGAGCAAGGTCTACATCTTCGACGGGTCCTATCAGTTGAAGTACCCCAACCTGCAGGTAAAGGAATCTGAAGCCAGATGGACGTTCACTGGGTCCAACAACTTCGGCACGGATTACGATGTCGGTGATGTGGACGGGGATGGGGTAAATGACATACTGATCATAAACAATTACTATATGACCCCTCAGGCATTCCTCTATTACGGTGGGGCCTATGTAAATCAGATCAGCACATTCTCATCAGCCAACGTCACTCTCGACATGAGTAGAACGATCTCTAGCGGTTATTATTACGGGTATTACGGAGCATGGGCAGGTTTGGGGGATACGGATGGGGACGGTTATGATGACATCTGGTGCGGATATGGTGGTTATTGGGCTGAACAAACATTTCCAGCGGGGTATAATTATTGGTACTACTATTATTACGGCGATGGCAATATGTGGTACGGTAGCCCAGTGAGGATGAGCGGGACGAAGACCTATAATACCGCTGACCTCGTGATCAGACCAAGCTTTACATGGAGATACGATTATTCTACATATGGATATGATTATCATTATGATTTTCTCGGAGCAGGCGGTGTTTCGCTAGGGGATATGAACGGCGATGGCAGGGAGGAGATAGCCTTCGGTTGCCCAATGAAGTACATGGACCAGAGCAGCTATTATTATGGGGCTGTTATGGTCATGTACCCAAGGTCCAATATCCGGAGCGTTAACAAACTGACCGCTATGGAATCCAGCTCATTCGTTGATTGGGTCGGTTACAGCGGGGCGAACGTTTACAATTGTGTAGGTTTCGACCCGTTGATACACGATTACAATGGGGATGGGCTCGGTGACCTTACTTTCTGTACAGGATTCCTCAGTACATCGTACCAGGACAATGGGAAATGGGCCTGGATGATAGACGGTTCGACAACGATCCCCACGGGTTGGAAGAGCCTATCATCATCAACGAGCTATACCCGGAGACTTTATTCCAAGGATGCGACCATATTCGGTTCTCATGCCTTCGGTGACTATGATGGTGATGGTCTTGATGACCTTGCCATAGGCAGCGGGACCCCTGGAAGGGTTTACATACTTTTGAACAACCAGTTCGTGGGCAAGACCGGGACGATAGAGGTCAGTGCGCTCTCGGTATTCACTGTAAACGCACCTGACGGAGCCCAGAAGTTCGCATATCCTGGTGATTACTACCGGGTATACGCTTACGGATATAATCCAAAATTCAGGCCTATATGTTTCTGGAACAGGGACAATGATGGACTTGACGATCTTTTCATAAGCGATATCTATGCGACGGTAGATGGTAAGTCCCAGGCAGGTGCGGTCTATGGTATCTCCAATTATCCAATGTTCGGGATAGGTCGTTTCGATGCGACCGGTGCCGACCAGCCGAACCACAAGACCCTCTATGCGGAGCACAGGTCCTACGGTTTCAAAGGTTCAGCATGGAACAAATGGAACCTGTTCGGAACCACTATGAAATGGGATTTCAAGGTCGGTAACTATCATGCCGTCGTCAGATATACGAATACCGACGGTACCATAAACGGGGCAAAGCTTGAGGTCCTTGATGATTACTGGGGTATCCTAAGGGTCGATACTGATTCGGTGAGGTTGACACCGGACTATACCAAGGACACACTTTATGTGGATTTCAATGTTCTCTTCACCATGAACCTTCCTGTCGAAGGTGACCTGGACGTGGAGTTCACGGCGTCTGCGGCTCACATCACATATAAACAGTTGATAAAAGAGGTTGGGCAGGTAAGGAACCGGTTCAAGTTCGTTGGTGACCTAGATGTGACGACGGTTCCCGGTAGTGGAGAAGGGAAGGCGGTCCGCAACGGTGATTGGCTGTCCGAGGACACCACGTTGAAGTTCTCTGGTATGAAGCTGGTCTATAACGGTACCGAGAACTTCCCGGATGAGGGGATGGAACCTTTCTATCCACGGAATGAGTTCTTCAAGATAGAGATGGTCAACACGCTGGGCTTTGTGGTAGTTGACAATTCCTCGTCCGGCAGGGATTTCAAGTTCGAGATGAACGCAGGCACTATGCCTATAGAGATGGTGTTCAATATCCGTCAGGTTGGCATACCCGAGGACAGGATGATAAACGGCATCACCCCGTTCAAGGTGCGTGTCGATACCGATACGCCCACAGCACCCCCTGGTATCAAGGTCCATGCTGACGGGTTCGATGATGCGAATACCATAGTTGACAACGACGGGGAGCTCTATGTGACCTGGAACATGCCTGGAGAGTTCAACTCAGGAATAGCCTATTATCTGGTGGACTGCACGGGTTCAGATGGAGCGGTCCAGGCCGAGTCCGCCTTTGCCAAGGTCGTGACGGAGAGTGTGGGGGAGGTGGAGGTAACGGTGAAGGCAGTGGACCGTGTAGGGCATGTTGGTCCAATAGGGACGGGCAGGATATACATAGACAGTGAACAGTTGGCGTTCGGTGGTTTCGATCCATCGGAGACGGAGTGGCTAAATACCTTGACACCGACGGTCAGTGTAAGGATAGAGGATATAGGTGGTAGGGCGGTAATAGGATCGAGCGTGGAGTACAGCCTATCGACGGATGGCGGGGAGACGTATGGAGATTGGCAGAATGCGGGTTCGGTGTTGGATTCGAAGGTATTGGTAGTGCGAATGAACCCGTTGTTCGCGGAGGGGGGCATGAACGAGATACGGTTCCGGGCGCAGGACGAGGCTGGGAACGTGATGGAGAGCGGATCGTATCCGGTGAAGGTCGATGTGAGCGGACCCGTGTTCGAAGGGGTAGAGGTGGATGGTCAGGCGGGTTGGGTCGGGGAGTGGATGGACGGACCGACGGTGGACCTGGCGTTGAACGTTGTCGATCCTTACAGTGGAGTTCAGGGTACGACGTTGGAGTATCGTATGACGGTTCGGGGCAGGGCGGACCTTGAGTCGGTTCCATGGACGGACCTTGGGTTGACCATGGTGGGTGGCAGTGTGAGGGTGGGTTTGAGCGACCTTGAGGTTTCGAGGGGGGATACGAACTATGTCCAGTTCAGGGCTAAGGATGTAGTGGGGAACGGTTATGCGTATTCGGAGGCGTATAACATCTGGGTCAATACGTTGCCAGTTCCGGTCATCACGTTGCCGGAGGATGGTCTGGTGGTGTTGGAGGGTGACGTAGTGGAGTTCGATGGTCGGCAGACCGTTGATGTGGATGGAGACCTTCTGACGTATGTTTGGGTGGACAAAGTGACGTTTGGGAACGCAACGGAGGAGAACGAGTTAGGTGCAGGTCAGGCCGACAAGCGTCATTTCGAGGAGGAATTGGGTCCCGGGGAGCATGAGATAACGTTGAGGGTGACGGATGGTTTGAACGAGGTGGTATCGTCGCCGGTCGTGGTAGTTGTGGAGGAGCGGATAGTGCCGGTGTGGTTGTCCTTGGAAGATACGGACAGTGACGGTATGCCGAACTACTGGGAGTATGCGTATCATCTTTCGTGGGACAGTTCGTTGAACGGGGATGGGATGTATGATCCAACGCAGCATTCTGGAGTTCCTCGGGAGCAGTTGTATAGGTTGTTGAAGCCCCGTTATGCGAATGGGACGGCAACAGTGACATCGAGCAATGACAATGATGGTGACGGACATACGGATTTCGAGGAGTATCTTGGTGGATATGACCCGACGAACGCCCTTGATTTCCCTGTTTACAGACCAGCAGGGAAGGAGAGGGGCGAGGCTCAGGATATATTCCTGATAGGTCTGGTCATAGCCTGTGTGTTCGTCCTTGTGGTAGTTCTGGTCCTGATCCTGTTGAATGCGGGGATGGTCCGTTCGAAGTTGCGAGATGACGAGGTAAGGGAAGCGCAGCAGGAGTCGAGGATGATGGAGGATCGGATGCTGGCGGGAGGGAAGGACCGGTTGGCGGCGTTGAGATCGGCGTCCGAGGGACGGCCAGTGGCATTACCAGGGACGGTACCTGGGAGCGCGGCGCTGCCTGCGGCCCCGGCCGGAGCGGTTCCGGTCCAGCTCGAAGCGGCGATGCCTATGTCGGCACAGCCAATGGCGGCGCAGCCTATGGAGGCAACGCCACAAGCAAGCTATCAAGGACCAGGGAGCCAGTAGGCCCCTGTTCTGTATCTAGTGATAAGGAGCATGTTCGGACATAAAAGTGGGGTGTATAAGATGAGCTTGACAGGGAAATCAGGAAGGAAATTATCAGCCTTAGCTTTGGTGATGGTCCTTACGCTGGTCGGTCTACTGGGTCTGATCGATGTATCACCTAGTTCCGATGCTGCGGAATACCCTACAAAGAGGGATTCAAAGGGATACTATTACATGGACAGCAAGAACCCGGACCCGAAGGTTAAGTATGAATGGGTGGATGTTGTGACCACTGGGACCGACCTCTATACCTCGAGCTCGGGGTCCTACGGCTATATACCGCTCTCATTCGAATTCCCGTACTACGGGGTAAAGTACACTGATTTGTACGTTTCCTCTACGGGATACCTGTGTTTCAACAGCTGGACATACACGACCTCCTATTCGAGCGGAATGCCGTTATCCTCAGCACCCAATCCTATGATAGCTGTTTACTGGGGGTATTGTTATGGGAAGGCATATTACTTGTACGGCGGTGGTGAGGGCGGTAGTCCGAGATGGATAGCTATAGAGTGGAACACACTCTATTACGGCCATAATGTAGAGGTCATACTCTATGAATCAGGTTTAATAAAGATGCAGTACAAGACCTTCGGTACAAGCGGTTACTACAATGGTCAGTCCACTCAGGTCGGGATAGAGGATGGGAGCGGTACCGTTGGGTTGTTGTACAGCGCTTACAGTGAAGTGAACATAGATACAGGTATGGCCATTGAGTTCTCATTCTCCAAGCTCTCCTTCAGCGATATCGAGTTCGAGGGTGACGGTAATTTCGAAAACCCGACAGCCTTCGCCGAGCATAGGTACTACAAGGTGCAGTTCAATATCACAGATGAGATAGGTCATATGGATCTCTATCTAACCCGTGTCTATTTCGGTCCTATGTCCTATGGTATATATGCTGAACATACCAATATTGGTGGCCTTCCTCAATGGCTTTTTGGAGGGGGAAATTCGAGTATCAGTTTTGATTATGTCAATTCAGATCTTGAAACTAATGCCATAAATACTACAACTTACCATATGGTCTTATATGTGAAGTTTAAGTTCGGAGGTTTGCTCAATGGGGACACTGACATAACCTTATGGGGTATGGGGCGAGCAGCTCTGACCAAAATGGTCACTTACAAGAACATGATCTATGTTGACAGCGCTGTAAAGACCGTTGGTGAGTTCGCTGCCTACAGTGAATCTGGAAGGCTTCTGATCAATGAGGATTATACTATGGAGAGCGAGAACGTCACCTTCACCGGTCTTACACTTATCTACAACAGGTCCAGGTTGGATGACCCGGCAAACTATACATACCCTCTCGATAGTTCCTTCTACTGGACCATTATCGATGATGCATTGAACGCATACCATCAGTACAATGCGTCGGGCAAGGTCCTTGAGATAAGGGCGCTCATGCCCGACAAGGCACTGAGAAGGGTCTTCAAGCTGCTCGTGAGCGGCAACATACCGGCGGCCAAAGTATGGAACGGTCTGCCAGAGATCGCACTCAAGGTGGACGATTCGAAACCTGCGGCACCCCAGACCTTTACCATAAGGGCCGATTCCTTCAAGGACGCCCAGAGGACGGTTGACAATGATAATACCCTGTTCGTATCATGGTCCTCTGGCAAGGACTCTGGTTCCGGGGTCGTTCATTACAGGATATCCGATTCGTTCGACACGACAAATCAATCCCTTGTGAAGATCCCTCCCAGAGATACCGAGTTCATCTGGAACAGAACGATGGAAGGGATATATTCCCTCTATATATGGGCAGAGGACTACGTAGGTCATGTGGGGGAACCGGCTGTTGCCACGATAAAGATAGACAAGAAGGACCCGATTTTCTCCGAGTTCTCTCCCATGCAGAACGAACTACTCTGGATCAGGAACATGAATCCCGAGGTCAAGATAGTGGCCTACGACGGAGAAGTTCAGACCGTGGGAACATCCGGGATAAGAAGGACATCACTTGAATATTCCATCTCTACCAAAGGACCTGACATGTTCGAGGAGTGGGTCTCGGCAGACCAGTTCGATGATGACACAAAGGACCAGTACAAGGTCGAGGTGAAGGTCCAACCCCGTTTCGTCGAGGGTACCCAGAACCTGATAAAGTTCAGGGCAATGGACCGTGCAGGCAACGGATATACCGTGAGCCAATCATACCCGCTGTTCATAGATGTGACCGAGCCGAGGTACGAGGACTTCTTCCCGACCCCGCTCGTCTGGCACGACCAGAACGTCATCAACGGGAAGGATGTATCCATTTACATATTCGACGACACCTCGGGAGTGAAGACGCCCGATATCTATTACAGGATATCGAACAAGCTCTATAGCGACGGTTCCTACGAATGGGTCACCGGGATCAATCAGACGGGCGGTTGGGAACAGCTCTCGACCAAGAACTGGGAGAGGCTGGATGGGAACAAGAAGATATGGGTGCATATCCCCTACGCTGATTTCGTGGAGGGGGACATGAACTTCATCCAGTTCCTTACCAAGGATATAGCTGGTAACGGACGCTACACTGAGTGGATGTCCGATAAGGGACCATGGACGGTATCTCCTCTCTATCAGATACTGGTCAACACCAAACCTGTAGCGATAATATCCAAGCCCAAGATGGACCAGGTCTTCCTCATAACTGAGCTCATAACGTTCGATGCATCAGATTCCTACGATGTAGATGTGGACAAGGGCAACCTGAAGTTCGAATGGAGGGAAGCGACCCGCGTCCTCGGATACAACATGGTCCAAGGGGACGAGAGGTTCAAGACGGCCGGTATCCATACCATAACGCTCTTTGTGGGCGATAGCGTCCACAAACCGGCCACCACTCTGGAGAACGATACCAGGGCTATAGCGACAATAAGGATAAATATCGTCGAAGAGAAGGTACCGGACCCAGGCATAGATACGGATGGTGATGGTATAGAGGATTGGTGGGAGTTGAAGAACTTCATGGACCCCAGGGACAAGAAGGATGCAGGCCTGGACTTCGACCTTGATGGTTTCAACAACTTGAGGGAATATCTTGGTGATGACAACCTAGCTCCCGGAAGGGGATTGAAAGATGGCAATGACCCATGGGACCCCGCTGACCATCCTGCGGTCAAGTATGGTACGGAACTGAAAAACCCGACGACGGAGGCACCGTTCCAGGTATGGGTGTTCATGGTACTCATAATAGTTGCGATAATACTTGCAGCTGCCGTTATCCTCCTCGGGTACCTCCGCATGAACAAGAGGGAAGAGGTGGAGAAGAGAGAAGAGGCCGAAGAAGAGGCCATGCTGGCAACACCGCAATTGGAGATACCCTCCATGCCCATGACCATGATCGATACATCGGTTCCCACACTGCCTTCTGCCGATGCCGCAGCGCAGCCTGAGGCCCTGCCTCCGGCCCCTGAGCATATAGCAGCACCTGTATCAGAACCTGTTCCGATGGCGGCGCAGCCGGGACCAGAGTTCCAGCCACCGGTCCAGCAATAGCAGGGACCTTCTGGTCCAGTAAGGGGGACGGCCCTCCCGGCCGCCCTCTTTCTTTTCATTAGCATAATTTAATAAGGGGAAAAACATTACAAAACCCACCAGGAGACAGAAGGCGGATGGGATTCCTTGAGACGATCTTGGGTGGCCTAAAAGGTCTATTCGGCAGGAAGCATCTGGCCATAGGTATATACGGCCCGCCGAATGCCGGTAAGACCACGCTCGCCAACAGGATAACCCGGGATTGGACCGGAAAACCTATGGGGAAGACATCAGAGGTCCCTCACGAGACCAGGCGGGCAAAGACGAGGAAGGAAGTGGTCATCAGGTCCGGACGTTCCAGGATAAGCTTCGATATAGTCGATACTCCCGGGATAGCAACCAAGATAGATTTCCATAATTTCGTTTCAGAGTACGGTCTGGGTGAGGCAGAGGCAAGGCAGAGGGCCAAGGAGGCTACGGAGGGGGTCATAGAGGCGATAAAATGGCTCGACAGCGTGCAGGGGGTCCTTTTGGTGATGGATTCGGCCGAAGACCCGTTCAATCAGGTCAACCTGACCCTCATAGGCAACCTTGAGGCACGGAAGCTTCCCACGATAATAGTGGCCAACAAGATGGACCTCAAAGGGTCATCCCCTGCCACCATCAAGGAGGCATTCCCGCAGCATCCGACCATACCGATATCGGCACTGACTGGTCTCAACATGGACAATCTCTACAACGCTATGGTCAAGTATTTCAAATGAAGGTGAATTCCGGTGAAGAAGAGGGTCATCAAAGAGGATCGCGAGGAGATGGGCGGGATCTCCATCGATCTCATCTCGACTGAAAGGCTGGAGGAGATGGGCAAGGACAAGATAAGGTTCATACTGGACCATGTCAAGCAGGGCAAGGTCCTCGTCCTTGAAAAAGGACTCACATCATCCGAGGAGCTCGAGCTCATCAAGGTGACCATGGCCGAGATAGACCATGATTCCTTCATAGGTGTCGAGACCCCCGGTTTCACAGGTAATTTATCTCGGAGGACATTCATCCAGAGGTTGCTGGGTAGGGCCCCGCCACCAAGGATGATGGTCGTAGGCCCAGCCCACCTACTAAAGACCATCAAAAAGGACGGAAGGACCATTGAGGCGTTGATACTCACTAGGGAAGAAGCCGCGGCCCAGGCCGAGAGCGCTTCAAGGTCCGTGAATGTGGACGTAACAACTGAAGATGATGATGAAGAGGGAACCGAGGAGGTAGGTCCACATGCCGAAGACGGTGAGGTCAAGGGACCTGAAAGGTCCGATGAAGCGTCCGATTCAGATGAGAACGGGACCGGAAAGGTCCGAGACGAGGAATGAGCCGTCCTCGGAGCAGTTTTATCTACATGTGGACCGTTCAACATAGGGTCGGAGGACCGTTAATTGACCCATCAGTGCCTCAACTGCGGAAAGACCATCGTTAAAGGGTCGGATGAGATCCTCAAAGGATGTCAGCAGTGCGGAGGCAAGAAGTTCATATTCGTAAGCTCGCCCCTTCCAGAGGAGAGGAGGATGGACCTCCTCAAACAGGCCGAGAGCGTCAGGGCCGACATGGTGAGAAAGGCCGATCCAGAGCTCCTGAGGGTCCTTAGAGAGCGTGGTGTGCCAGAGGTGGAAGGGTCCACCCTGGAGCTCGAACATTCCCCAGCGGGTGATTGGCTCAGGGTCACGCCGAGACCTGGACCGGCCCAGCTCCCTAAGGCGCCTTCAGGCTCTGTTCCAAGGTCCATCAAAGAGAAAGAGGGGCCCGTCGAAGCCCCTTCAAAGAAGCCATCGGCCAAGGAGATCATCTTCGAATTCGACAGGGAACACCTGGGCAAGGGGGCTACATCCACCGAACCCTTACCGACTGGACCTGCCCGGAAAACGCGCAGGAAAAAAGCATCCAAACCGAAGAAGAGGGTCCTTAAGGGCGGTCGTAAGAAGGATGATGGCAGGAAGTTGAGGAAGGGACCGCCACCTTTGGGTACCGTGAACGTAATAGAGCAGGGGGTCTACGAGATAGATGTAGCGCGGCTCCTTAGGGACGATCCGATCATAATCGAGGACGATGGAACCTATCTGATACACTTACCATCCCTCCTGAAGGAAGGGAGCATTTCCAAGGCAAAACAAGAAAGATAGGCCGTGTTCAGGAAGAGGCCTTGGCATGTTCGGTTATCTTCCTGGCGATGGTCGGCGTCATACCGTCTAGCTTAAGCAGCTCGAAGGGACTGACCGTCCTAAGCTTCTCCAAAGAACCGTAACCCGCTGAAAGGAGGGTCCTTGCTCTGGCATCATCGACCCCGGGTATGGACCTGAGGTGTTCGAGCGCCTCCTTCTCCGGGTCTATCTTCTCGAAGGTGGTCCTCTCCGAGCCGGACCGAGCTTGGGCGGGGGCCGGTCCGATCATGGACGGCATCTCGCTTTCTATGCTCTGGGTCGTGGGCCTCTCGGAGACCATCCCGAGCCTCTTTCCCAGCACAGATGGGAACTGTTCCAGCATTGCAGAGTTGTCCCTGAACCATCTGTCCCTTTCATCGAGCTCCTTACCCAGCCTGTCGACATCGGATTCCAGCTCCTGTGTCAGGACGAAGAGCTTCTTGAACCTGCTGCGCTCGAGCTCGAGCTGTCTGTTCGCCTCTTCCAGCCTGTTCCTCAGGTCAGAGGCCTCCTTTCCCGAGGAGGAACTTTCCAGTTCGAGCTTCCTGAGCTCCTGGTCCTTGGATTCCGCCAGTTCCCTTAAGGTTTCTATGACCCTCTCTTTGTCCCTCTGCCGTTCCTCAAGATCACTGACGCGGCCAATGGCGCTCTTGAGCTCCCTCTCCTGGGTCTCGTAGGCATCCCAGAGCTTCATCAACCTCTCCTTGGCCTGTTTAAGCTCGCTATCGCTCATATCCGACACTCCATTGACGGCATGGTCCCTTTGAACGGGGATAGACAGAGAAGGTATTTAAAATATTAGAGGGCCAGAGCAAAAATTGGAATAAAGGTGACCATTTCACCAGTAAAGAATATATCCACTTATGGCCCTTTTATAGGCAGGTCTGCGGGGTGTCGTTTTTGGCGAAGGTACTGGGTCCGATCATCAACAGCTTGACCATCATCATCGTCATGGTCCTCATAGGCGGTCCGCAGCTCCATGCATTGCATTTCACCGGGATGGACCAAAAAAGCGTTCCGTCCCAAAGAGAGATCGATGGCGGACGTAGTATCTCCCAGTTATACTGGCCTATGCTAGGCAGGGACATATTCCATACAGGGGCCGGCACTCCAGCCGAAAAGGGATTGGTGGACCCGGCCCTGCAGTGGAGCGATCAATCCAACTCCACTGCCGTAGGGTCCGTCGCAGCAGACCTCCGATCGAACATAGAGTTCGCAGGCGTCCAGGAACGGTCGGTCATAGCGGTCTTCGATTCCAATCTGACCACGCTAGTGGCAAGGGACGCTGACTCGGGGAGGACCATCTGGTCCATGGACGTGAGGACCATATTCGAGAGGCCTGCGAACACACTTCTGGTGGCCCCTGCACTAATGGACAGCGACAATGACGGCAGGGTAGAGGTCCTTGCCTCCATGAACAACGGTAACGATTATCAGTTGGCCCTGTTCGAACCATCCGTGGTCCTGGGGCCATCTGGCTATTCCTGGTCCCCCGACGCACAGATCTCCGATCTGTTATGGATATCTCCCAACGGCACCGCAGGGACATTGAGATTCTCCTCGCCCTGCATACATGACCTTAACTCCGATGATGTGGAGGATGTGCTGCTGGGGACGGGCAACAGGCTCTCAGCTCATAGCGGGACCAACGGCAGCCTGCTCTGGTCCCTGGACATAGGTCCCATAGGTGAGGTCCTGTCCACTCCGGCCATCTATCCGGGCTCCGGTCCCACGAACAGGATAGTTGTGAACTCGCTCCCTTCGTCCAGACAATCATTGAAGACCACGGTCATCAATTTCCAGGGAGCTCACCTGAGGAACGTGACCGTGCCACTGGGATCGCCCATACCCCACACCTTCACTGGTCCCGTTCCTGTCCCTGTGATAGGAGACCTGGTCGGGGATGGCACAAGGGAGATACTGGTCAGCTATCCGTCCCTACCAGGGGCCGGACGTTTGGTCTGCTATACCTTCACACTGGACCAGTTCTCGGTCATAGGTCCCCTGCCGGGTTCACTTGAATCGTACCCTGCCATTTCGGACCTTGACAATGACGGCAGCATGGAGGTCCTGGTCCATACCAAGGTCTTTACCACTCCTCCATCCCTCAGAATGGCAGCTTACAGGGTCTTCCAGAACGGGACTTCCAGGACCCTCTGGGTCAAGGATGCTCCTGGGTCCGGTACCAACCCGCTCTATTCCCCTCCGCTGATATGCGATCTTGATGGGGACGGCCTCAGGGACACGGTATTCGCCGGGAACGGAAAGCTCCATGCCCTGAGATGGAACGGAGCATATCTCTGGAACATCACCCTTCAGACCCTCCCGTTCTCGGCCGTGGGCGTCGTGGGCGATCTAGGGAACGACAAGTTCACGGACATATACATAAAAGGGTACAAAGTGACACAGGCCCTCATAGACCTTCAAATGGACGGCTCCATACAGCCCAATATCTACACGGACGACCCAGAGCCCACGGAGGGTCGGGCCATGAACCTGAACTGTCTTGTCAGGAACACCGGTCCGTCCACTGCCAGGAACGTGGTCGTCAGGTTCCTGGACAGTGTCTCCAGCGGACCAGGTTCGATAGCGGGTGAGGATGAACTGAGCGAGGTAGTATCGACAGCCGAGGCCACAGTGAGGTGGACCCCCTCCTCATCGGGAACACATACTATCACGGTCCAGATCGACCCGCTGAATACCCTCCTTGAGACCGATGAGACCAACAATAACGGGAGTACGTCCATAGAGGTCGAGCAGGCCTATCCGGACCTGTTCGTGGCCGGTATCCACTTCCTTAGGGGGGACGGGAAGGTGGCAGGTAATGTCCATCTGATAGAGAGCGATCCTTCGTGGGTGGTCGTCTCGGTCGGGAACAAGGGGGACAAGCAGGTGGACGCCTTCACATTAGAGGTCCTTGTCGAAGGGGAGGCTCCCACCGGCGGGAGCAGGTTCACCACCGCGGGACCGGTTCCCCCTGGGATCATCACGAATGTCACTGTCCAATGGACCCCAGCGTCAGTTCCGGAAGGTCAGGCAAGGAGAACGTTCACCATAGAGGCAACGGTGGACCCCTCTCCCGGGTCTGTCCAGGAATCGGATGAGACGAACAACTACGGTATGAACCAGACCGCAGTGAAGAACGATACCCCCCTTGGTTCCTATATCGTTGATGGTACTGTCCTGGACCCGCGGGGGAGCGCAGAGGAAGGGGCCAGGGTAGTTGTGACGCTCAACAGGACCCAGGAGAACCTCATGACCACTTCGGACCAGACCGGCGACTTCTCCTTCGACCTGACCTTCCTTGATTACAGGGACGCGGACTGGACCCACTTCAGGGCCAGCAAGGACAATGCTTGGGGCGAGCTGAGCACAAAGGTCTATTCTGAGGACGGAAGGGGCCGTATCACCATCCGGGAGACGGACCAGCCAGTGATGGCCATTTCCCTCTCGCCCATAGGGCCGCCGGATGCCGAGGTCCCGCCCGGGGCCCTATCACAGTTCAAGTTCACGGCCCAGAACATGGGCAATCTCCCTGGGAACGTTACCTTGACAAGGTCCCTTGAGGGGAACACTTCACTGAAGACCCTCGACATAGTCCTGTCGCCTACGACCTTCTACCTTCAGGTCGGTGGGGCGATCGAGGTGACGCTTGAGGTCGATGTACCCTCCAAGGAGCCTCCCGGTTCCAACATGACCATAGGCATAACCGCTTCCATGACCGGGGACCAGACAACGGAGGCCTTCCTTTACTACCATCTAACTGTGATGGAACTGGAATCCCTTCAGTTCGAGATGAGGTCCCAGACCGATATGACCGTTGACCAGAACGTCCTTCCCTCGGCGACCTTCGAGATATATCTGCTGAACGATGGGAACGTGAGGGTGGATTACAACCTGACGGCGGACGAGGACCTTGCCCCTTACGCATCATACAAGCGCCAGGTCGGTTACCTTGAACCTACGAGATCGGTCCTTGTCGAGGTGGTGCTGACCGTACCGCCCACGATGAGCATCATTACTGGCGGTCTGGTCCTTAGGACGGCAGGGCAGGGTACGCTATGGACATGGAGCGTCAGCGTCAGGGCCATCCTGCCAGACCTGGTCGCCGTCTCTCCCATAGGTTTCGAACCTCCCGCTCCCGTCATAGGGGACAGGATAACGTTGATAGCGACCATCAGGAACACCGGGGAAGGGGCCGCCCTTACTTTCAGCTACGAGTTCAGGGACGGACCGGACCTGATAGGTACTGCCACCGTTACGGGGCTCGGACCCGGCGAAGAGGCCTCGGTATCGGATGTTATCTGGGAACCCAAGACGACCGGAGAGCACGAGCTCGTCCTGACCCTGGACCCGGCCCTGGAGATGAGCGAGGTCCAGAGAGGAAACAACAAGATATCCAGGAAGTTCAGCTTCCTGCCGGACCTGTCGATAATGACGGCAGAAGCGTCCAAGACCGGAATTGCTCCGGGTGGACCGTTCACGGTCCTGGTTATCGTCGAGAACGAGGGGAACGCACCCCTGTCCGGCGGATTCAGGGTAGATGCAAGGTTAGGGTCCAAGGACGGTAAGGAGATCGGAACGGTGGCCTCATCCCTGCTCCTGGAGCCCGGGAAGGGAACGACCGGAACGGTGGAACTGAAGCTCAACGCTCCCAAGGAAAAGGGGGAGTTCAAGATTTTCCTCCTGGTCGGTCCTGAGACATCATCCGACGGCGAAGGTGACCCGTCCGACAACACGTACGAGGTCACGGGATTGACGGTCGTATCTGATGGTAAGAGCACGGACAGGACGGTCCTCATCGCAGCGATGGGGATAGGGGCCCTCATCCTCCTGGCCCTTTTGGGCGGCGGGATATATCTGTGGAAGAGAGGGGACGGACAGGAAAGGACGGAAGATGTGCCGGGGGTCGAGCCTCCCATACCATCCTCGGGCGTCAAGGTCGAACCCGATACGGCAGGGGCAGGGGCATCCATTGAGGACGAAAGTGTGATGGAGGATGAGAATGATGACGGGAGCTATCCTGTCATGACCATGGACCTGGATGGGAGTGGTGCAGAAGAGACCATCGTGGCCGAGGTCCTGGACGAGACCACTGCGCCTTCGGCCGGGGTCGTGGTGACGGGAGAGGAAGAAGATGGCCTGATCCCCGAGATATAGGCCTTCCTACAATGGACTAGGCTTACTTGGAAGGGAAGTAAGGAAAAAGAATAAATCAGGGCCTTCCATAGAAGGTCCATGATGGACCTGAAGATCCTTAGATTGAACTACGATCCACCGGACATCCTCGAGCTCGGTTTCGGGGACATGTTCAAGATGATGGAGGAGGTAACCATAATCACCTCTCTCATGCAGACCTTCGAGAAGTTCATCCTTGTCGTTGAGGTCAGATGGAAGGGTGTTCCGGACCTGGCGGCTGTGGAGAAGTTGAAGCTTGTAGAGAGGGCCGAAGAGATCCATAGGGACGGGAACACATCCCTTCTCATAGTGTCCGGGAAGTTCCCGGAGGTCTACAGGGAGGTCATAAGGAAGTTCTTCGACACATTCGATTGTTTCATAGAGTTCCCTGCACGTTTCACCCTTGGGACCATGACAGGGTCGATAGTGGGTACGCAAGAGAACATCAACAGGTTCCTGAGGTTCGCCGAGAGCTGGGGAGCGACCTATGAGGTCTTATCCGTGAGGAAGTACCACACCAAGCTGGAGGGGGTCCTATCAGAGCTAACGCCCAAGCAGTACAACTGCCTGGAATCAGCTGTGAGGATGGGATATTTCGACGTCCCCCGAAGGGTGAGCTCAAGGGACCTCGCCTCAAAACTGGACATATCCCATTCGACCATGCTTGAGCATATCAAGAAGGGACAGAAGCAGATCCTGAGCTCGCTCTTCAATGGATGATGGCAAATGTCCGGGAGCAAGGAACGGAACAAACAATAAATAGTGAGGGTCCCATCAAAAGGAGGGATGAAACGATGCTCCTAGACATAGAACATTCCATGTTCCTGCTCATTCCCATGCTCGTCCTGATAGGCATCTGCCTCATCGTCTACGGGAAGGAGATATTCAGACACACGGCATTCTTCATAGGGGCAGTGACAGGCGGTATCCTATCATACATGATCTTCGAGGGGCTGCTCGGACCCTACGGGATCCCCCTTCTGATCAAGGTCATCATCACCTTCGTGATCGTCTTCCTGGGCGGGCTCGTCGGCCAGGGAGCATCCGCAATGCTCTTGGCATTCATAGTATCCCTATCGGTCATGGACCTGATATCGGCCTTCGTGCCAGATGAGCTACAATGGACCGCCTACGTCGCCGGTACATTGATGTTCGTGCTCGTGATCATCATAGTCCAGAAGTTCCTGTTCTTCTTCACATCGCTTACCGGTGGTCTCGTTGTGGCCGCGGCCCTATATCCGGTGCTATCTTCCATCGACGCTCCCATCGTTGTTTCGGTCCAATTCTTGCTGGCAGTGGTCCTTGGTGTAGGGGGTTACTTCATCCAGAAGAAGCTGGAGGCCTATGTACAGGGACGGAAGGAGGAGATCGTTTGGGTCCCGACGCCCCCGAAAAAAGCATCATCGAGAGGATCGTAGAGCGGTCGATGAGATAAGTCCGATCATTTATTGGACCGTAGCCTTGCCAGCTCATTAGATACGTTCCTCTCGAACCCCCTCCATCCAATTATGACCTGATGTACGGAATACCTTGGGTCGTCTATGAGGACGGATAGGTCGTCTAGCTGGTCGAACAATGAGGCATCCACGTCCAGCTTCTGGTACAGTATAAGGAGCTTGATCCTTGCATTGTTTATCTCTTGTCTGACGAAGAACCTGAAGAAGAGCTCTGTCATGTCTATGCGGATATTGCCCCTTTCTATATCGTCCGATATCTTGAGCATCCTCTCGTTGTCCTCTTCGTTGCCAGGATAGAGGGCCTTCAAGGCCTTCATGACCTCGAAGAAACCCCCTTCGAACTCTATGTAATCCTCCTCGGGGGTCCTTAAAGGTCCGCTCTGAACGAGCCGAAGCTCCCTCTCGATGACATCGAGGCGCTTCTTCAGCTCATCGATATCCGAAACAGCGTCCTCGTCCGGTTCACTGCTCATCGAGGGGGCATTGCATTCTTGTTAGTAATCATTTCCGAAGGGTCATAGAGGTCCTTGGATCACTCGATATCCACCCTTTTTCCGTCCTTGAGCTTGTTCTTGAGGGGCAGAACGATGTCCAGGAGCCCCGATTCGTACCTGGCCTTGACGGAATCCACCGACACGGGGTGGGCGAGCATCCAGCAGCCGGCGATATCGCCTTCACCCTTCTTTCCCTTGAGGCAGAGCCCGTTCTCCATCACCTCAAGGACGATATCATCCTTCTTTACGCCCGGCAGTTCGACCTGGGCGTAGTAGTTCTCCATATCGTGGTTCATGCACATGCAGGGCATCATCGTGTTGCCCATCTGTTCTTCCATGCAGTCGTTCGTTCGTAACACCTCCTTATGTGATTACGAACATTTCCATCATGATATAGATGTCCCATGAAAGGTAAGGTATCGTCAAAATACCTACTATGACGGCTTCGGGTCCATCTCAGGTCCCATCATGCACTCAGAGGTCCGTGATCCCTTCCTCGGCCTGGAGGCCCTTCCTTTTTGACCGCTTTTCCATGACCTTCTGATAGACCAGGTCAAGTATTGAATCGGAGATCTGCTTCCTTCTCTGGGCCTCCTGGTTGAGATCGAGCTCTTCGGGTGCAAGCCTCTTTATGGTCCTTCTTACGTGGAATTCCGTACCCATGTTCATTTCCCCGATCATACCCCATAACAATAGGGGTTCGACCTGGAAGCAAGGTATATCAATGGGTCATGGGACATCCCGCGGATGACCGATGATATTGAACTGTTATAATATTTAAATCAGTTGTTAATAAAAAATAATCGAAAATGGGCTCGCCCGTATACGCAAAAAAGGTGATAACATCTGAGTTCAAATCTCCTTTTTCACTACCAAAGATCATTGTATGATCTCTTCGGGCTCGCCCATTCTACTCTTATCAATGAAGATAATCGAATGGGCTCGCCCGGATCCATAAAAAAGGTGATAGCAGATAGATCTAAATCTCCTTTTTCACTATCATTAATTTTAATATGATATCTTCGGGCTCGTCCATTTTCTCAAATTTTATTAGAATAAAAGTCGAAAATGGGCTCGCCCGGATTTGAACCGGAGTCTATGCGTCCCGAACGCACAAGGATGGACCATGCTACCCCACGAGCCCACGGGTTCATTACTTTGGGTCCATAGGACGAATGCTATGAGGACTATAAACCCTTCGAACCCAGCACCTGTCACCATCATCATCGAAGGTCAGTTCCATTAACACGCCCTCTTCACATAATGGAGCGAATAGATGGCCGAGAGCAGGTGGTGGTCGATGTCCACATAGGGCATCTCCTCCCTCAGTATGTCCCTATTGGCGCTGGTCAGGGCCATGATCCTATGGAACTGGTCGGTCGCTTCCTTTATGGACCCTCTGTTGGTCTTGGAGACGATATCGTTCAAGATATCCTTTAGCTGGACCGGCAGGTCTTCGTTCCCTGTGATGGCATTAAGGAACTCCGAGTATGCAACGGATGCGCCCTTGTGGTCCCCTACCTTGTACATGAGGGATGCCTTCGTCACAAGTAGATAGTAGCGCATCCTTTCCGGGACAACGTCCTCATCGATGGCCTCCATGGCCTTGAGGCCTTCCTCGGGTCCAAGTTCCTTATCGATAAGGTGAGGCAGCCAGAGGCCGCAACAGGCTCTCATGGACCCTATGAGCGTGTCATCATCGGCAGCCCTGTACTTGCATACCTTTCTTGCCGTTATAAGGGCTTTTCCGTAGTTGCCATCGGCAATGTTGAGGAGCATCCGGATGAAGTCCTTCCTCTCCTTGTTAGCCGGGTCCTTATCCCCTCTCTTGGCACCAACCAGGGCAGGTCCGAACTCCCGGACCAGGTCCATCGAGGGTATCTGAAGGGCGGCCTTGATCAGGACGTCCATGGCCTCCAGCTCCTCTCCCGATCCTAGCTGGTGATATATCTCCTCCGAAACGAAGAGCGGTACGGGGCCAAGACCCGGTTCGTCCTCCAGTCCGAAAGGGTATGGCGGGACGTCCATGCCTATCTCCTGGTGGAATCCCATGCCGGTCAATCTCTCGTGGAACAGCCTGGCAAGGTCCCTGTGGCAGGATTCTTTGACATCCGGGTCAAGGGCCTGCACGGCCTGGTCCTTGATGAGGTCATGGACCATGTAACCCCCTGTGGTCCCGAAGACGAGATGCCCGTCCATGAGGGAAGGTATGGCATCCGATCCCCGCCCGAGCATGAATGAGAGCTCTGTCTCCCCAAGTTGAAGCCGGCAGAGCGATAGGAGGCCGAGCAGTCTGAGCCTGTCGGGTGGCAACTTGCTGAATATCTCCTGTTTCAGGAAATGGTCGAAGTCCTCCATATCGATGTCAAGTCCCTCTTTCTCCACGAGCACCAGGGCAAGCGGATGACCGCCCGTCCTCTCGATGACGGAATCGACCTCCTTTGCATCGAACCCTCTCTCGAGAAGGAACTTCCTAGAGGTCTCCCGGTCGAAGCCCAGGAGCTCCATCTCCCCGACAAGACCTTTGAGCCGGACATCCCTTATGTCATAGAATGTGGCTCGGGTCCTTGAGAGGACCATCACATGAGACCCCTTCATGAACGGCAGCCTCTCCTTCAGACAACCAAGGAAGTCCGTCACTTCCTGGGGGGCTCTGTGGAGGTCATCGAATATGAACAGCAGGGGCGCCTCCTGTGGTAAGGTCTTAAGGAGGTCGCAGACCTGGTCTATGTCCAGGTCGGCCCTTGGGTCGCTGAAGGATGACAGACGATCATCACCTGTGCTGGCCAGGAATCCCGAAAGCTCCCTTATGACATAACCGAGAGTGGTCCATTCCTTCAGGTCTATGTAGAATATGTCCATCTTGTTACCGAAGAGCTGGGTCACCTTCCATGAGAGCGTGGTCTTTCCGACCCCAGCTATCCCGTAGATGACGAGCACACGTTTCTTGGAAGAGCTCAGGAACTTCGATATCTCCTCCGATTCGACCTCCCTGTCCAGGAACATATCCGGAGGTGTCAACGAGTGCGTGTAGCTCGTTCTCCTCCTCCTTTCGCCCCCAGGTCCCTTCACGGCGGACCTGTCAAGTGTCCTGGTAAGTACGATGTCCGATATGTTCTTCAGGGAGACAAGGTTGCTTGATAGCAGCTTCTCGAGATTATCGGTCCTCTTGGAGCCACTATCGATGACCTCTATCTTCAGGGTGTTCAGCGAATCAAGCAGGGACCTTGCCGCCAGGATACCGCTGTCGGTCAGAAGATATACCTTCCTTCTCCTTGAGAGGTTATCTACATGGGCCAGGTATTCCTCCGCCTCTCCACGGGAAATGAGCGACCCAACGGCCCTTGGAACGGCGGACCTGATTATGCCAAGATTGCTCGCGATCCCCTCCTGTGTGAGGTCCACCGGGACCTGGAGCTCACCCCTGAACTTCGTGTAGTTGAGGAGCAAGAGGAGTATCTTGTCCCTTACCGTCAGCTTGATGACCATCTGTTCCATCGGACCGCCCTCCTTTAGTCCTGCCTCATCATACCCCTCACGGTCATGTGTCAGGAGCGGTTTTATAAAAAAAGCTTTTTGCAAAAAAGGGTGCACAAGAGCAATTCTTAACCACATGGAGGGCATTTCCCCCTCCATGGCCCCAAGGCTGACCGAGGAACTGTTGGGATCATGCGACGGTAGGCCCCCTTACGGATGCAGATTGTGCGACAGGGGTACGAAGCTTGTGCTCTACATGACCGGGGTATGCGCAAGGGACTGTTTCTACTGCCCCCTCTCCGAGGTCAAGAAGGGGAAGGATGTCATATACGCAAATGAGCGGCCTGTCAAGGGCAGTGGATGGCTGTCTGGGATCATGGACGAAGCAAGGGTCATGAAGGCCCTCGGTACCGGCATGACCGGGGGTGATCCGATGCTGGTCCCGGAGAGGACCGTTGAGGTCGTCAAAGCGCTCAAGAAGGAGTTCGGGAGCAGACATCATGTGCACATGTACACTTCCGGTCCCTTCGACCCA
>Ga0105104_10000734_pt1 | contig 25351 bp, 15 predicted proteins | sample PPLLaktember2015_3_FD_87034 | JGI IMG/M metagenome (GOLD analysis project Ga0105104, IMG submission 87034) | Freshwater sediment microbial communities from Prairie Pothole Lake near Jamestown, North Dakota, USA - PPLs Lake P7 Core (6) Depth... | ecosystem: Environmental > Aquatic > Freshwater >...
GGTGAGGTCGCCGATCCAACTGCCGCCGGAATATATGGCGGCCTGGGACTGGCTTTTGACCTGTTCGATCTTGCCGGTAAGACCGGTGAAAACGGAATTAATCGAATTATCGGCGGGCAGTACATTAAAGGATATCCAGTTCCAGCCGTTGACCAGGGAGATATTCTGCCCCCTGGGTCCGAAATGAAGCGGTAAACCATTGTAGACTCCATTTTCGATAAAGTCGACGGTTTCGCTGCTGTCGATGGAAGGGCCGGAGGGAAGGGGCCATAATTTGAAAGAGATATCTTCGCCGGAGGTTTCATTGCTGCCTATCGTTATGTAATAATTTCCATTGGTTTGAATGACGGCTGCGCCGCGGCAGTCGGAAACTCCGCCGGGTCCGAAAGCGGCGATCCAGTCGCCTGCGGCTGCGGGGTTATTGCCGTTGTAGGCTTTACCGTACACGATCATGTTGTTTTGTAGATTTTCGACGGGGGCCCAGCCGGCGGGGTTGGATAAAGTGAAATTGGCTGTAATAGACATATTGGAAGTGACATTGGTGACGGTTAAAGGGTTGTCGGTGGCGGTGACAAAACCGTTGGTGCCGGTCCAATTGACGAATTCATACCCGCTGTTGGGTACGGCTTCGACCGCCGAGCAATTGCCTCCATAATCGATTGTCTGTGTTGTAATCCCGGTCAAAGAGCCGCCATTCCCAGCGGCAAAGTTCACCGTATAGTTTATGTGTATTTTCGCAACAAATGCGTCATAACTACCCCCATTGTAGGTTAGATCAGGGCCGATAGTCACTGGGAAAGTGGTTTCGGTGGAATAGACATACCCGGCTACATAGGCGCAGCCCAAGGAATCTACTGTAATTCCATAGGCAGTCTCAAAGCCGGAGCCCCCGATATACCCGCAGTAATCGAGCTCAGTCCCATCTTCGTTGACCTTCGCCACAAATGCATCACTTCCCCCACCATTGTAGGTCAGATCGGGCCCGATGGTCACAGGGAATGTAGTTTCTGTGGAATCTGTACTCCCTGTCACAAAAACGCAACCTGACTCATCTATGGCGAGTTCATCTCCTTCATCTCTCTCGGAACCTCCGATATACCCGCAGTACGCCAACGCGGTGCCATCGGCGTTGACTTTAGCCGCGAAGGCGTCAAAATCGCCCCCATTGTAGGTCAGATCGGGTCCACCGATCACTGGGAAAGTGGCCTGGTCAGAATAAGTAAGCCCGGTCACATAGACGCAGCCAGAAAAGTCAACGGCAATTCCATAGCAGCGATCTTCCTTTGAACCCCCAATATACCCACAATAGGATAATGCGGTACCGGTGGCATTCACCTTCGCCACAAAGGCATCTCTTCCCCCACCATTGAAGGTCAGAGCCGGCCCAACAGCCACCGGGAAAGTGGCTTCGGTGGAATCGGCATTCCCCGCCACATAGGCGCAGCCCGAACTATCGATAGCGATTCCAGTGCCCTCATCATTTGCTGTTCCGCCGATATACCCACAATAATCAAGCGCCGTTCCGTCGGCTTTGACTTTGGCTACAAAAGCATCAAAATTGCCAACATTTAAAGTCAGGTCGGGTCCTACTGTCACTGGAAATGTGGCTTCAGCGGATCGAGTATACCCAGTAACATAAGTGCAGCCTGACTCATCCACCGCGATTCCTTGACATACATCCCACCCTGAACCCCCGATATACCCACAGTAAACCAGGCCGGTTCCATCTGCACTGACTTTGGCCACAAAGGCATCATATTCGCCCCCATTGTAGACCAGGTCCGGCCCGATAGTTACTGGGAAAGTGGTTCCAATGGAAGTAGTAAACCCAGTCACGTAGGCGCAGCCTGAAGCGTCGACGGCAATTGCTCTGCCGCTGTCTTCCCCGGATCCCCCGATATACCCACAATAGTCGACCGCAGTCCCATCGGCGTTGATTTTGGCCACAAACGAATCATAGTCATCCCCAATGAATGTGAGATCAGGCCCCACGGTCACTGGGAAAGTCGTTTCGTTGGAAAAAGTATGCCCGGCCACATAGGCGCATCCCAATGCATCCACTGCGATTGAATAGCCCTCATCATTCCCTGAACCCCCGATATACCCGCAGTAAACGAGTACTGCCGGATCCAAGATCAAGGTCTCATGCTTATTGTATTTCCCCACGGAAAAGCCATAGGTCACATCCGGGCTATTTCGTTTTTTATCCCCTTTTTCCACACTATATTTTAAAGTCACATTTTCCCGTTTCCCGGCGATCTCCTGCCAGGCCACGGGTGTGTCGTCGACAAAACCACCGGACGGGGTTTTCACTTCCAGTTGGCCGCGGTTGTTTTCTTTGACACTTTCGGCGCCGCGGTAAGCGAGCTTAATTTGATTGGGATTAGCGCCGGGGTGCACGATAAACTCGTATTTCATTTTGTTGACGGTGCCGGAATAGACGAGGTCGATACCGGGCCAGAGTTCCTTGTAAATAATTCTCGAGGCGGGCTGGATCCCGGTTTGCCAATCTTTGGTCTTACCTTTAAAATATGAGATCACTGTTCCGCTTTTTTCCAGGCATCCCGGTTTCGTATCTTTCCGGGCGCCGACGAAATCCAGTTTCACAACCCATCGCTGCGAATTGTCTTTGAACTTTTCTTCATTAACAAAGGTTTTTGCGGGGTCCAGGGGCGGTTTTTTCAAAAAGAGCCCCTGGCTGGCGGGGGCACTGAGCGAATAGGTCAGGCCGGATGAAGTAAAATAGATGCTTTTGTCTTTTCCCTGGATATAAAAATAGACCTTTTGGTCCATCTGTCCTTTGTTGGGAATAAAAGAGAGCGGCATTTTGCCGTATTCTTTGTCGATTTTTACTTTGGTTTGAATGATCCCATCGGTTGCAGCCCGGGGCAAACTGTTCCCCTGCTGCTGCTTCGTCGGAGAATCGATTGTTGAAGCCGTTAAAAAGCTTACAATCAAAACCAAAACCATCATTCCCCACTGTTTCATTTTCATTGTACACCTCTCATAATTGGTTTAATATTATGTATTTGTACTATCGAAAGGTTTCCGTTGAGGTTGAAATTCCTTGAAATACCTTGTTTATACTACTTTTCCATGTTCAATACATTCATTGTTATATGCTTCCTTTCCGAATCGTATGTTAAACCGATCTATGGGTAATGTCAATAGTAATCCGGGGAAATTATATTTTTTTTATCCGCAGATTACACGGATTTTAAAAGATAATGATGAGTGATGAATGCGGTATGATGATTTTCTTTGCGGGCACCTAAGATTTCCATCGTTTAATTTCTTATTGACAAAAGGGCGGAAAAGGGGTAGACTGAGTCTTCGTTTTTTTCCTCTAATCGTGTTCAAGAACAAAATCTCATGATGCAAAATCCTACATGGCAGCGGCAATTATCGATTTTCAACTATAGATTATTTTTTTGAAGAGAAGGGCCAAAAGCCGCGATATGAATTATTAAGTTTTAAGTGCTAAGTAACCAGTAACAAAAAAATCAAATAAACGACGGAGGATATTATGAAGATTCAAAAATCCAACAAGGCTTTGACCTTGAACAAATCAACGGTTACGGATTTAAATTACACACAAATGAATGCAGCAAAAGGCGGGTATTATAACACTCGTTTCGACTATACTTGCGTCTCCTGGTGCGGTTGCGGGACCAATTTCTTCCATTGCAAAACCGCATTATCATACTGCTGCACCAATTATGTTTTAACCAACTGCTGCACAGAAAAATAGACCCGGTTTCCCGGGGCTATGGTTTCATTAGGTTTAATACTGCATTTAAGCGATTTTCAAAAAAGGGGGCTGTTTTTCAGTCCCCTTTTTTTCCCGCGCTTCTTCCCGGTCGAGGAGTGAAGATAACCAGGAACCGTTATGATCTCATGCAAAAATCCCGATGCGAAATTTGTGCCATTCTTTCTTGCGGCGGTTTCAAGTTCAGGGTTTTATATTAAGCAACACCTGGCAGTTTACCCGGCATTTTTGTCCAGGACATGTTTCAGGTCTCCCAGTTTAAAGGGTTTGAGCAGGACATCTGTAAAACCTTCTTTTTTCAAGACATCCACTTCAAGGGCATCGGCAAAACCGCTGATGCCGATAATTTTAGTTGAAGGTTTTACGGATAATATTTTTTTCAATGCTTCTTTACCTCCCAGGCCCTTTTTATTCATAATATCCAGGAAAAGGAAATCAAAGGGGTTTTCATTTTTTAGGGAGGCATTAAATGCATCGATGGCTTGTTGACCTTCTTCGCAGATAATGACTTCATAACCGAGGCGTTCCAGCATCCTTGAGGTCACATCCTGGACAATGGGTTCATCATCCATAAGAAGAATGCGTTTTGGTAATTCGGAAATGGAAGAGGCATTTTTCCCGGGGGCAATATCTTCGCAAAATTTAGGAAGATAGACATCGACCGTAGTCCCGATATTTTTTTCTGATTTCACGCTAATTAAACCTCCGTGTTTTTGGACGATAGAATAACAGATGGTCATTCCCAGTCCGAGGCCTTTTTTTGAGCCTTTTTCTTTGGTTGTAAAATAGGGGTCGAAAATTTTGGCCAGGTTTTCTTTTTCGATTCCCTGTCCGCTGTCTTTAATGGAAATTTTAATGTATTCCCCGGGTTTTAGGGGTTTATTTAAATCGGCATTATTTTTTTCGGTAATAACGACGTTTTCGGCTGTGATGGTGATTTCGCCGTATTTTTTGCTGGCTTCGACGGCGTTGAGGATCAAATTGGAGAAGACCTGTTTCAATTGGCTGCAATCGCCATCGATCCGGGAGATATAAGCAGGGATATCGATGTTGATTTCAATAGGGGTGCCGTTAATGGAGAAATTTTGGTCGATCAATTCAACCAGGAGAGTTTTCACGTCAATTTTTTTTCGGTTCAGCCAGCCCCCTTTGGAGAAGGTAATCAATTTTTGGGCCAGGTCTGAGGCTTGCAGCGAAGCGTTTTCCATGCTTTCCAGGAGGGAGAGGTGGTATTTACCCAAACCGGCATCCTCTTTCATAACAGAGATGGTGCCGAGAATAACGGAGAGAAGGTTATTGAAGTCATGGGCGATCCCGCCGGCCAGGATGCCGATAGATTCGAGTTTTTTGCTGGTTAAGAGTTCTTCTTCCAGTTTTTTAATGGGGGTGATATCGGTGACAGTGCCGATATAACCTCTTTTATTTGCTTTATCGTCGGATAAAGGTGTGATATGGCCTACGACCCAGGTGGTTTTGGTATCGGGAGTGATAAAGCGGTATTCGCGCATGAAGGGGTCGGTCGAGTTTGCCATGGATTCCCATGCCTGGGTAACGGGTAGGCGGTCATCCGGGTGCAATGACGATACCCATGCGGCCCCATAAGCTTGTTTGGGGGGAATCCCGGTAATTTCGCACCATCGACGGTTGACATAGATACATTTTCCATCGATGTCCGTTTCGAAAATGCCGACGGGTGAGGATTCAGCCAGGGTTCGGAAGCGGAGTTCGCTTTCTTTTAATTTTTTACCGATTTGAGCTTTATAAAGAGCAATTTCAATAGTGGTGTGGAGTTTTTTTATTTCAAAGGGTTTTATAATATAACCGTAGGGATCTGAGATTTTGGCTCGTTGAAGGGTTTCGTTATCGGCATAAGCAGTGAGGTATACGATGGGGATATGAAAATTAGAGTTAATATAATTGGCAGCTTCAATGCCATCCATTGTGCCGCTTAGTTTAATATCCATTAAAACCAGGTCCGGCTTCAGCTCGTAAGCAAAAGAAATGGCCTCCTGGCCGGAGCTGGAAACATTAGGGACATTATATCCGAGTTTTCGTAATTGGTTCTCAATATTTTGAGCGACAATCAGCTCGTCTTCGACAATCATAATTTGGGGTTTTTTTCCCGGTTCGTTTATCATAGTTTTATTCCTCGTCGATATCTATTTTTCCTATTCTTCCTTCCAGGGAAAAAGGGAAAGTTAATTTAAAGGTAGTCCCGCTTTTCCGGATTATTTCGATTTTACCTTTTAGTTGCCGGGATAAGAGGGTAACCAGTTGTAGGCCCAGGGATTTCGATTCTTTGAGATCGATATGATCCGGGAGCCCGATTCCATTATCGCGAACCGTAAGAGTGAGAAATCCTTTGGGCTGCGAGCGGAAACGAACAAAGAGGGTGCCGTTGTGGTTGGGTGGGAAAGCGTGTTTTAAAGCATTGGAGAGGAGTTCGGTGAGGATAAGGCCGATAGGGATAGCGGTATCCATATCGAGTAAAATATTTTCGACCTGGATATTGGGAGTAATGCGGTCTTCCATGTTGCCGTAGGTCGCGAAGAAGTAATCCGCGACGCTTTGTAAGTACTCGCTGGAGTCGATCCTGGCCAGGTCCACTGATAAATAGAGGTTTTCATGCACCAGGGCCATGGACCGGATACGATTCCTGCTGTCCTGGAAGACCTGGAGGACGGTGGGGTCATCCTGGGTTTCGGATTGAAGGTCCAGCAAGCTGGAGATAATCTGGAGGTTGTTTTTGACCCGGTGATGAATTTCTTTTAAAAGGATTTCTTTTTCTGAAAGGGATTGTTTAATTTGATGTTCGGCGGATTTTCGTTCGGTGATGTCGCGATTAAGGCTTAAGATAGCTGTTTTTCCCCTGTAATTAATCACCGAGGCATTGACTTCCAGCACCATTTCGCTGCCGTTTTTACGATAATGGATGGTTTCGAAATGGAGATAATCGCCATAATGCAGGGATTCGGTGATTTTCAATTGTCCCATGGGAGAGTCTTTGCTGATGGTATCAAGCGACATTCCGACGAATTCCGGTCGAGTAAAGCCGTACATGTCGCAGGCGCGTTTATTGACATCGAGGACGGTTCCGCCCGCGGGAGAAAAAATAATAATGGCATCGTGTGCGGTATTAAAGATTTCACGCAGTTCTTTTTCGGAGGACTCCAGTTGCCGTGTTCTCTGCATGAATTGTTTTTCCAACTGTTTCATATACCGCCGCCTGGAGAGTGTATTGATAATTATTATCAATAAAAAAAAGAGAATAAGCGGGAGCATGTAATTAAAGAAGCGGTTAATTTGAAAAGGAGGGTTAATAGTAATAACCGCGGTGGATTTGATATCGCTTTCAATGCCGTATGCATTCAGGGCCTGGATGAAGAAGCGGTAGTTCCCGGGGAGAAGGTTGGTGTAAATCACCTGGTTATTGACGGGTTGAAAATTGGTGGTCCACTGGGTATCGAAGCCTTCCAGTTTGAAATTATATCGAACGGCACTTTCGTCGATAAGAGAGATACCCCGGAAGGAGAAGGAGATGCCGGTTTGATTGACATTAAGGACCAAGCGGTGTTGGGGAGGATATTTTTTCCCGGAGGCTTCTATGTGGATTAATTCCATGGATGGGGGGGTATTGGGGGTGATGTCGTATTGTTGGCGGTAACATGACATGCCCATATCTGTACCGATCCACATTCTGCCCGCATTATCGACAAAGCCGGCGGCCCGGTTTGCCTCTGTGCCGGCCAAACCGTCCTGCGGTGTAAAATGCCGGACTGTTCGCCCATCCCATCGAATCACACCGTTATTGGTCCCAAACCACAAATTGCCCTGTCGATCTTCCGTTATAAAATAAACCGGGTAGTTCAGCTCGAACCATTGGTTCTGGAATTTGATCAACTCGTGATCTTTTAAAATATAAAGGCCTACATTGGTTCCCACTAACAAATTTTCTTCCCGGTCTTCGTATAGAGCATGCAGCAATATTTCATCCCGGTTTTTCATAATAAATAGAGGAGTGAGGCGGTTGTGTTTCCATTGGTAAATGCCGGAATAAGCGCCGATAATGTAAACAATATCATTGGTTCCCCGGTATATTCGGCGGATAGTTTCGGAGTTGTTGAAAATTTTGATCGGTATGAACCGGTTATTTTGAAATTTCAAGAGATATTGATTTGCACTGGCAATGATCGAACCGTCGATGTCTTGAGAGATGGAGGTATAGAAAACCTTGGGAACGCCGGGGAATTTGATTTTATACCATTGAATACGCCCGGATTGTGGAATATGCGCAATGCCCACCTGGTTGACCGCGGCCCACACGTCTCCTTTTCGATCCCGGTACATATCCATAACCCGGGAATCCAATATCGACTCCTGGGAGGTGCCGGGGATTTGAATTGTTTCGATGATATCCCCGGAAGGCGACAGGATGGTAATTCCTCCATTATGACCGCACACGATCCGGCCGTTTCCCAACTGGTTGACAGCCGTTACTTCATCTTCGTAAAGGCCGGAAAGCCGGTTAAAGGTTTCAAAACGAAACGAAATGATCTTTGAAACTCCCCGTAAATTACCCACCCAGAGATTGGATTCGCGATCTTTAAACATCGCGGCGGCGCCTTCTCCCAGTAACCCGTTTTTAGCGCCGTACCCGGTTAACTTCCCGTTTTTATCGATATTGGAGAATGTATAATGAGAACCGATCCAGGTACCTCCCATTCGATCGGGAAGACACGTGAGATTATAATAATAATGAGGTGTTTTGAATCCCGGTAGTTCATTATTATAAAGGGTTTTGAATTGATTTTTCGAATAATATCCCACGAAATTTTTACCCACTATCCAGATGCGGGAAGGTATTTGGGTATTTTCACCGGGAGCGGGGGAGGAATTGGTTTCGATAGCGATTGCATAGATAGGGAGTGAAGGGGCTGAGGTCTTTATGGGGATCCATGAGTTGGGTTGTTGGATTTTTATTTGAAACAGCCCGGATTCGGTGGCCAGGAAAAACGAACCGTTGTAATAAGCGAGTCCGAATATGGGGGGGCCTGGAGAATGAATCCATTGATTGATTATTTGATTATAAAAATAAAACCCGTTCCCGGTGGTCCCGATTCCGACAAAATTACCGTCCATGCTGACTGAAGCTGCTTTGAGAGCAGCGGTCGTTTTTTGCAAGGTTTTTGGTATTTTGATGGGGAGCCACCTGGAATCTTTGAAAATGTAAATACAATCGGTCAACTTTGCAGGAAATGCCCAGGTATTTCCCTGGTTATCGGATTTTACACACGAATATTCAAACGAGGGAAGATTGTCCAGTTCATAATAGTTTTTCCATTTGGTCCCGTCATAGCTGGTTATACTCCGCGTTGTGGCAAACCACATCACCCCGTTTTTGTCCTGGGTAATATCGTTGATAACCGTGCTGGATATGCCATTGGAGACGGAATAAGCCCTGACCAAATATCTCTGGGAGTATAACACGAAAGGAAGTATCCCAAAAAATAGTAGGACCTGCCCTACAAAAATCGGCATTATTTTTCTTTTTACCATTTATATTATAGGCTAAAATTTTTTCACTTGTATTTTTTGGGAGGCAGCAGTTTGAGTTACCTCTACTAGAATATAAAAATATCGTGATAAAGTCAAGACCCTGGCCCAAATATTCCCAAATAATTGTATTTCTTCCAGGGGGGGAAAAGAAAAAATGACCGATTGAAATCGACACCCGGTTTTAATATAATGTATAACGACTACGGAGGACGAATGTCAATGATAATGATAATAACGATAACGATAACGAGAGTTAAGTAGGGTATGGGCAAGAAAATGACCGAATTATCGTATTACCTGGATACCGACCGAAGCGAATTTGAAGCCGAGGTTTATGAAGTTCGAAATGAGGGTCATGATTGGGTTGTGGTATCGGACAAGACATACTTTTACCCGGAGGGGGGAGGGCAGCCTGCCGATAGGGGTTGGTTAAACGATATCCCGGTTATTCATGTTCGGAAGAAAGAGGATATTGTTTATCACGTACTTTCAGCAGATCCGGGCAGGGGGACAATCAGGGGAAAAATCGATATGGTATGGCGGAAAGATTTTATGCAGCAGCACACGGGTCAGCATATCATATCCGGTGCTTTGTGGAAAATCGGTGGGTACAAAACACTTTCGGTACACATGGGTGTGGATTATACAGCCATTGAGATCGATGCGCCCGGGATAACGGAAGAGGAGCTGCTTAAAACGGAGATACTGGCGAACCAAGTCATCCGGGATAATTTGCCTATCGAATTTATTTACACGGATCAGCAGGAAAAGGAGCCATTTTTATTAAGAAAACCGTGTGAAAAAACCGGGATGATTCGGCTGGTAAAGATCGGGGATTTCGATTGTGTGGCTTGCGGAGGGCTTCATTTCAACAGTACGATAAACGTGGGTTGGGTTAAAGGGATATGGGTTGAAAAAATTCGCGGTCACGCCCGTATTGCCTGGAAAATCGGCGATAGGGTTTTCGATGATTACCGTGAAAAGAGCCGGCGGCTAGACGAATTAAAGAGTGTGCTGGCTGTCGGGGAAGACATGCTGGCGGCGAAAGCCCGGGAACTCCGGGATGAAAACCGGGAATTGAAACGAAAATGGGGATTAATGGAAAATCGTGCAGCGGATTTGATCGCCGGGGGGATGGCGGATCAAATGGAAATCGTAGAAGAAACCGGGTACCGGGTGATTACAGTTTCTTTTAATGATGAAGAGGATAGTTTGATAAAGAAGATATCCAAAAATCTTTTGGACCGGGAGAAAACGATTTTTTGCCTGGCGAATTCCCTTCCTTCCCATATCCAGTGGGTAATCGGGTGCTCGGAAGATATCGAGCTGCCTTTCGATGCTTTCAAAAAAGAATTACTGGAGATCATCGATGGAAAAGGGGGTGGGAAAAATCCTTTGTGGCAGGGAAGAGGAATGAAGCGGGTTACTGGAAAAGATTTTCTTGACCGGTTCAGGGATTTGGTAAAGATAAACAGCCCGGGACATAGACAGGGCTTGGGTGCTATACCGGGTAGAGAAGTAGTGTAGGGAACAGGTATACCTGTTCCCTACTCATAGAGCAGCGGCAAGATTATCGCCGCTGGTAAAGTCAAAAAGGGGGGGAAACCAGTTTTTTTTAACTATTCGATCGTCGGATTGTCGTCCCCGTCAGATGGATATTTGTTAGTAATTACTTCATCAGTGTCAGATGGGTATTTGGTGGTAATCGATTCTTCATTATCCGAAGGGTATTTGTCGGTAATGATGGGGGGTCTTCCGCCTGCGGCTTGAGTGAGGTTTTCTTCTTTCATCCCGATGAGGAATTTTGCAAAAAAAGGTTTTTTCATGGTTGATTCTCCTTTATTTTTATTTTATTTTTTTATGCAATATCCGACTAAACGCATCCCGATTCTTGTTGTTTAGTGTTTTGTGCAGGAATGGAAGAACAATTATAACGTTAATAATATATCATATATCCCGTTATTTGTCAATTGGTTTTTCAGCAGTTCAGCAGTTCAGCACTTCTCATTTTGAAAAGTGATTTTATACGCAAAGGGGCGTGTCGGTGGTGTCGGTGCCCCCTGGAACGCCCTATTTGAACATCGTCACCTACTCCCCGAAACTCATGCATTAATATTTTAACCCCGGTAACGGGTGAATTTTGATCGTCATCGAAGCTTTAAGTGTCATCGTTGAGACTTTTAGTGTCGTCGTTCACACTTTTAGTGTCATCGCTCACACTTTTAGTGTCGTCGTCGAGACTTTAAGTGTCATCGTCGAGACTTTTAGTGTCGTCGTCGAGACTTTAAGTGTCATCGTCGAGACTTTTAGTGTCGTCGTTCACACTTTTAGTGTCGTCGTCGAGACTTTAAGTGTCATCGTCGACACTTTAAGTGTCATCGTTCACACTTTTAGTGTCGTCGTTCACACTTTTAGTGTCGATCGCCGCCATCGATAAGCAAATCGAGACCTAACCGATGCGAGAAACCATCCATTTAAGCTCTTTTCTTATAATAAAAGCGCCGTTCATCCGCTGCAGTTTTTTTTCATTATTTCCCTCTCGTAGACAAACGGTTTATTTTGGTTTTATAATTTTCTTGACTGTCCCCTTTTTTCCCACTGCGTGGGGCCCAGAGGCAAAGGGAAGAGAATCGACGGATCCCTCCGGGAGGGCGCGCGCGCAGGGGGGTTAGAGGCGAAAATGATATAGGATAAAATTAGCCCACAAAAACGGGTGAGAAAAGGACATTTTAAGTTCTTTTCCCAGCCCGGTGATTTCTTTCATAAATTTGAGTTTGGCCTTTTGGAGGGCGAGGGGGATTTTTTCTTTCGATAGTTTGAGTTCATTGCAGTAGATTTGGTAGAATATGGGCATTAATCGCGAGCTGTATTCATCTACAGGCCACATCCCGGCCACCAGGGATTCGACGCCGGATTTCCGGAAAGATGCGCCCATTCCCCGTAAGCCCTGGATCCCCCAGAGATGGGATTCGGAGCTTTCGCAGGCGCTTAGAACCACTAATTCTGCGGTCAGTTTCAAATGGGAAATTTCGTGGGCGTAGAGGAGGGTATCGGTTTTTTTTGTGGAAGAGAGGAGGAGTGCCGAATATTGAGGATAGGAAGTGTTGTTGATAAAATGGGTGGCGATGTGGATGATGCGCGATAAAGGGGCGTAGGTTTCTATATTTTTTTTTGTGAATTCCTCTTCACAGAATTCCCGTGTGGATGTAGGGCCCAAGACTTTTATAATAGCTGCGATTTCTTTTTTTATCGAAGGAACCGGTTTAAAAATCCCGGTGTTTTTCTTTTTGATTATGGGGCAGCCGAAAGCGGATAATAATGCTTTCGAGTCATTCCCGGGTCGTAGGTTTTGCAGCAGATGGAACATCGATAAAGCATAGGACACGGGGTATTTTTGAATGACGTAATCGGCTGAAGAGTATTCAGAAAACAGGGTATTGTCATGGTTCGGGGTCTCGGTTCTTTTTACCCGGGTTACCAGTGCTTCGAAAGGGAGTTGAAAGAGCTCTCTATCCGGGATAATAATCAGTTCATCGATTTTTTTTCCTTGCCGGGTGTAATTTTTCAGCAATATATTATACAAACGGTGTGCGATTTGGAGGTTGAAGTGGACCCTGAGCAAATCCACACGTCCTTTTGAGAATTCCAGCAAAGGTTCGATCAAGCGTTTGACCTCCCCGATAATTTCAACAGGAGAGCCTTTCAGCTTCGAATAAGTCAAAGAAGTTTCGTCGATGCGAAAAACCAGCACACAGTCTTTTAAAATCGAATATTTCAATATAATTCGGTTAGGGCCTAATTTCTCCCGGATCGATCGGAGGTCGAGTTCATCGAATGAATATTTCCGGGACTTCAGTGGGGATTCCAGGATGAATTCGTTCATCTCTTCCAGTTCTTTTTTTAAAGATTTCAAGCTTCGTTCCGCATTGCGGATTTGAACAAAGTTTTGTGGATTTTTTATGAGTCGAAGGTATTCCCCGTTTTTTTCCAGTACTTCATGTTCTATTTTTTCTTTTTCAGCCAGGAAGCGGTCGGAAAGTTTTTTTCCTGCTTTCCATGTATCGTAGATGTAAGTGTTTTTTATTTCGCTGAAGAATAGGGCTTTTTTAATAAACACGGGTGCTTTTGTTCGTTCGTACATTTCCAGGTAGAATCGAAGGATCCTGGAATAAACGGTCCCTGTTTTTTCCTGGATAGTCAGGGAATCCCTCAGGTTTAACCCGGAAAAGTAATTTTCCATCAGTTCGGCGGCTTGCCGGTAAAATTCCAGTGCAGTGCCCATTTTCCCCTGTTCTTCATAGAATATTGCTTTTAAATAATAGAAAAAGAAATAATATGGGTAATAGGGGGCGTAGATATCTTCGATTTTGTTTAAGTAGGTTTCGGCTTGAGGGAAAAAGTGTGACTCGATTAATTGTTCGACATAGTCGGTGATTACGGGGAGGAGGTGCCGGTATTCTTTTTGTTCGATACCGAGGTCTGCGGCATTTTTTAATAAAGAGGAGATTTCGGATTGTCGCAGGAGGGCAGCGGGGAAAAAGTTATCTTTTTCGAATTTTAAAAGAATGAGGGCTTTGCGATGCAGGGATGACACGCCGCAGATGTAGCGGTTTTGTTGTTTTTCTTCTTGAAGGCTCATATCGATGAATTTTAGAGCTTCGGCATAGTTCCCGGTTTCATAATATAGTGTACTTAAGGCATTGAGGGCCAGGACTTTGAGTTCTTCGTTTCCTTTTTTGTTTAGGCCCGGTTCTAAAAAATCCAGGGCCATTTTCACATATTTTTGGGCCAATTCCATTCGATTCAGTACGCGGAATACCTGTGCGATTTGCAGGTATAGGTGGCCGCTTCGCATCTCCGACCGTGATTTTTTCGAATATTCGACAGCCTGGAAAAAGTATTCCAGTGCGGTGAGATAGTCCCGTTGATCCCGGTATATTTTACCCCCTTCCTCGTAAGAGAGTGAAAGTCCTTGATTATCGCCGGTTTTTTTTTGAAGGTCAACCAGTTTAGCGAGGTAGGATAAACTTACCGGGGTTAGCTTTGAATCTTTATAATAGTTAAAAAGCTGTAATAAAGCCGATTGGCGTTCCGAGTCCGTAACAGATGCAGATAAAGCTTTTAAAAGTTTTTTTTCGACGGATTCTTTATTGCTGGCGGTTTTTGCCCAGGTCCCGTCAGAAATCGTGAAACATAAACACAACAGTATACAAAGAAACCGGTTACGAAATTGCATCGATAGTCACCCGAAAACCCTTCGAGTTCAATATTTCTATTAAGATTTTCTGCGAAAGGAATTTCCCAATAAAACGTCGGCGATTGCGGAAGAGACCGGGAAATGGGGGTTGTACAGTTCCAGCCAGAAGAATTCTCCTACGGAATTGATTTCCAGGAATACATATTTATCGTCCGGGGTAACGATGATATCGATGGCGCCGTAGTTGAGTTCCAGTCGGTCCATAAAAGCGAGGAGTTTTTTTTCGATTTCCGGGGGGAGTGGGTAATCTTTCCAGGAATCGATTAAGCTGATGCCGCTGCGGCGCCAATCGTCTTTGGTTTTGTCCGTGGATTGGGAGTCGACAGCGGCGCTGAACACTTTATTCCCGACAATCGTGACTCGCAGTTCTACTTTTTTGGGGACTTGTTCCTGGAAAGTCATGGGGCAGAGGGAGAGGCCATCCAGGTCGGACATGGCTTCGTCATCGATGGGGGTGGTATACACGACTTTTTCGTCTTTTCCTGTTCCTATCGAGAAGGAGGTCATCATTTTCGTAATCATTTTTTTTTCGCAGGAGGAATAGAATTTTTTAACTGCATCGGGGTTGTTGGTAATCAGGGTGCGTGGGATTTCCAAACCTACATTTCGGGCGATTTGCAATTGAAATTGTTTATGGTTGGCATTTTGGACATTATCGTAGCGGTCCAGGACAAATGTATCCAGGCTGCGGATCAACCCGAAAAATACCGCCCGGCATTCATGGAGGGAAACCTGGCGCATTTGCATGTTCATATCGAGGGGGAGGTTTTCCCCGATTCGGACTCGCCGGTACCATACGCCTGTTAAGTCATTTAAATCCAAATCCCCTTGCTGCGATGAAATAATCCATTTCTTTCCGATGGTATCGTCACAGAGGGAGAATAGTGTTTCGATGGGGAACGTATCGGTATTTAAGCGGTAGGGTTCCGCGTTTCTTGCTTCCAGTGCGTCTTCGACCATTTTAATGCATTCGTTATCGGCACTGTGGGTGATGATGAGAATTTTTTTTTGTTTCATGTCGGTATCGATATATTTTAATTTATTATATTGTGCGAGTATTTATTTTGTGAGTGCGTCCGCGATAGCCTTTGAAATAGGGAGTTCCAGGTCGCGTTCCAGCATGCCCCATTCGCCGGTGGGGTTGATTTCCAGGAAGATATAATTTCCATTGGTATCCAGGATAAAGTCAAAGGCCCCGAAATACAGGTTTACCCGTTTCATGAAGTGTCGAATTTTTTCCGCCGCGCAGTCGGGGATCGTGTGATCTTGCCATTTTACGGTACCTGGGGTGGAGGAACGCCAATCTACTTCATATTGAGCGTCTTTGGGGTTGATGGCGCCGGTAAATAGTTGGCCGTCCACATAAATGGTGCGCAATTCCAATACCGGTTTAACGTATTCCTGGAAAATCATGGGGCTGTAGCGGAGAGAATCGAGATCATCCAGGTCTTCCGGTTTCAAGCGGCTGGTATAGACAAAGGGATCGCCGCCGCGCATACTGATTCGGAGGGGAGTCATCATTTTAGCGACCACATTTCCTTCCAGTTCCCGGTAAAAATGGCGAACCTGGTCTGGGTTATTGCTGATGAGAGTTTTTGGCGTATCGATGTGGGCGGACCCCGCTTCGCGCAGTTGGAAGAGTTTATCGTCTCCCCGGCGAATCATTTTTAACGAATCGATCCATCGCAATCCCCGGTTGTCCAGTTCGGCCAAAAAAGAATCTAAAGTGCTCCCGGATTCATTGAGGCACCCTGAGCGGAGTAATGGATCCATATCGGGATCGATGAAGGGTGTCCACACTTTTCGATACCATACCGAGTAAATTTCTTCCCCGCTAACCCCAGTTCCTGTTTCGTCATCTCTCAAATCCAGGGATATATGGCTGCCCTGTTGGTGTATGGATAATTTGACGGTGGTAGGGAATTTGTCGGTATTGAAGCGAAAGGGGTGAAACCCCCGTTCGGAAATTGCTTGTTGGACGCGGTCGACGGTATAGAAATCGGCGCTGTGGGTGAGAAGTAGTATTGTTTTTTTCATATTAATACCCGGTTTGATTTGGTCATCCGGTTTATATACCATAAGTTCGGGAAAATAGCAACTTTTTTTTATTATTATTAATTAAAAAAAGGGGACAGTCAAAAAATCCCCACGCAGTGGGGTGACAAGAACAAATTTATTTGATAAAATTAATATCTAACATATACTTTAATCTGAATGCAAAAAGGAAATGTGAATGATATTTAAAAACTTTTTCTATTTCATCGCTGCGATTATGATTTGGAGCATTGCCCCTGATGAGGGCACAGGCTTATACTCCCCGGCGTTATGTTTTTACGGGTTACTGCTGTCGATATTAATCTTTTGGCATTTAAATCGCTACTTTTTTTTAAAATTGCGGGCCGCCCTCAATTCCGAAACCATGCCCCTTTATGAAGGCAAAAGACGATACTTGCAATACACCGATGTTCATACCATTATCGCCATTGCTTTGTTCACGGTGGAAAGCTTTGCCTTCGATTTAAAACGATTTACGATTGGGCTGTCGCCGCTGGGAACCGTGGATACATTTATAAATGCGGCAGGTTTGGCCATCTTCATTTTTCACCTGGCGATAGTATGGTATTGGGCTTACCGCAGCGTGGGAGATAAAATTTCCATCGGGAGTTCTTCCAGTCAATATATCAAGTCCAATATCAAATTCAACCTGGCCATAATCATCTCCTGGCTGTTTTTCTTGCTGCTCCATGATGTGGTAACACTGCTAAGCCCATCCCTGGCATCACAAATCGATAATTCATTTGTTATCCAGGTGTTATTTTTTGTGATATTCCTGGCATTATTCTCGATATTTGCCCCGGTTTTTATCTGCCGGCTGTGGGACTGCAAGCCACTGGGAGACCTGGAACTCAAAGAGCGGTTGGAATCTTTTTGCCGGGCACAGGGTGTCAAATTCAAGGGGATTATGTCATGGAATGCGCTGAATGGAGGTTTGATGACAGCCGGGGTGATCGGCCTGGTCTCTTCTTTTCGTTATTTAATGATTACCCCGGAATTGATCAAACTCCTGGATGACGATGAATTGCTGGGTGTGGTCTGCCACGAAGTCGGGCATGTAAAGAAAAAACACCTCTTGTACTACTTGATATTTTTTTTAGGGCTGGTTGTAGCAATGAGCCTTATCCAGTGGAGTGTTTTCAGCGGGGTGCTTATCCTTGTCCTCCCACAGCGCATGGTGGATTATAATATTTTAAGTTACATTAACCTTGTTTTGCCCTTTTTTATTATCGTGATTTACTTCCGGTTTATCATCGGTTATTTCATGCGAAATTTCGAAAGGGAAGCGGATATGTTTTGTTTCGAATCCGGCGTGGATCCAAACCATCTCATCACATCCTTTATGAAGTTGGGTGTTCAAATGGAAGATTATGGGAAAAAATCCAACTGGCATCACTATAATATTCCCCAGCGGATCGATTTTTTAAGGGCCTGCATGGAGAACCCGGGGATCATCACGACGCATAAAAAGAGAGTGAGAAGGTCTTTGCGTATATTCATGGCAATTCTTCTCATGGGTGTGGGACTATTTATTTTCGCGCCGTCCAATTTGAATTATCATTTTGCCGAAATCATATTGAAGCAACGAATAGAAAAAAATCCCGGGGATTCCGAGTCATATTCGCTGTTAGGAATGATCTATTATGAAGGGGAAAAATGGAAAGAAGCTAAAAAAGCGTATGAAAAATCTCTCCAGTTGGAATATGACCAGCCGGAAGTGTTAAATAACCTGGCGTGGTTGTTATTGAAATGCCCGGATAAGAAGTTGCTCGATCCCGGGAGAGCGTTGAATCTTGCGCGGGATGCCGCTGGATTGAATCGATCGACTCATATCCTGGATACGCTGGCTGAAGCCTACTTTCAAAATGCAATGTACAAAGAGGCGGCGGCGGTTTCCCAAAAAGCATTGAGTACGGCAAAAGAGAATATCCCGTATTATAAAGAGCAGTATCGAAAAATGCTGCGGTATTACCGCTCAGCCAGGAAATCGATTAAAATATAGCCGGGGTTATTGTCTTTTTCAATTAGCCGCGGTCCCAGCCAATTTATCCACCACCTGGTCCAGGAGTTTTTTGTTATTGATTAATGTGATGGAGAAGCCAGACAAATCCGATGTAAATTTTCGCACCAAATCGATAAATGATTTCTCTTTTTTCAGGCGGGAGATTTTCTCGATAATCCGGGGGATTATGATTCCGCTTTCTTTAAAAATCTTCTTGTATTTCCTGGCCCGGATTTCGTTACGAAAGATGCTGGTGTAGAAATCATCCTTCAGAATAAAAATAGGATACATTAGATTGTAGGCTTGAAAAAGGCAATCGAAATCATCCTGGTCCAATTCTTTTTTGAAGCTGAGGGGCAGTCCTTTATTATTTTTAAAAAATTCGATCAATTCATTTTGAGATGGTTTAGTGGGTTGTGGTAGTTTTGGCCAATGGTCGATCAGTGATTCCCAGCGAAAGGGTTCCGACAGGAGGAACCTGGCAACCGCCGAGCAGACGGCGCGAAAATCCTCATCCGAAGTAGCGATAAAATCAGATACCTGCTGTAGATGTTCTTCTAAAAAATTCAAAAAGTCTTCATAAGTTCTCATCCTCTTAATCCTCCAACTCAAGGGCAGCTAAGAATGCTTCTTGGGGAATATCGACTTTCCCGATGCGTTTCATTCGTCTTTTACCTTTTTTTTGTTTTTCCAGCAGTTTCATCTTGCGAGTGATATCGCCGCCGTAGCATTTAGCCAGCACATTTTTTCTCATGGGTTTGACAACGGTTTTTGCAATAATCCGTTTATTGATAGCCGCTTGAATGACGACTTCGAACATTTGTTTGGGGATAACGGCTTTCATTTTTGATGTTAATTGACAACCGATATTATAAGCTTTATCTTTGTGAACGATCAAAGCCAATGCGTCCACGGGTTGGCCATTAATCAGGATATCCAGTTTGATTAGGGGGGATTCCCGGTAATCTTTCAGTTCATAGTCGAATGAGGCATAGCCCTGGGACATGGATTTGATTTTGTTGAAAAAATCGTAGAGGACTTCAGCGAGTGGGAGGTCATATGTTAAGTGGATGCGCTGCGAGCTGATATAGTCCATTTTTTTATGAATACCCCGGCGATTCTGGAGGAGTTTGATAATATTTCCGAGGAAAGTATCGGGGGTAATAATGATGGCTTCGATGAAGGGTTCTTCGATTTTGTGGAGATATTGGGGCGGTGGGAGTTCTGCGGGGGATTCGATCTCGGAGATTTCACCTTTGGTATTGGTGACGCGATAGCGAACGGAGGGAGCGGTAGTGACGATGGAAATATCATATTCGCGTTCCAATCGTTCCTGGATGATCTCTTTATGCAGTAATCCCAGGAATCCGCAGCGGAAACCTATTCCCAATGCGGGAGACGATTCGGGGCCATAGGTGAGGGATGAATCGTTCAGTGTGAGTTTTTCCAGGGCTTCGCGAAGTTCCTCGTGGCTGGTTCCTTCCCCGGGGTAAAAACCGGCGAATACCATGGATTGGGGTTCCTTAAAACCGGGTAATGGTGTTACAGAGAATTCTTTAGACAGTGTGACGGTGTCCCCGATTTTAACTTCCGATATTTTTTTAATATTGCCGATCAGGTAGCCCACTTCGCCGGCGGAGAGTTTAGCGAGGGCTTTGGGTTTGGGGGTATGGACGCCCAATTCGGTGATTTCATATTCGGCGAAATTAGAGAGGAATTTAATTTTATCGCCCTTTTTAAGTTCGCCGTCGATGATCCGAACGAGGATGATGACGCCCCGGTACGAATCGAACCAGGAATCGAAGATGAGACCTTTTAAAGGTTTGGAGGGGTCGCCTACCGGGTGTGGAATCCGTTTGATGATGGTCGGGATGATTTGATCGACGCCTTCACCGGTTTTCGCGCTGACTTTCAGGGCTTCGTCGCGGCTGATACCGATGATATTTTCCATCTGGTCCAGGGCTTTTTCCAATTCATTATTGGGAAGGTCGATTTTATTCATAATCGGGATCAAAACCAGGTCATGTTCCATAGCCAGGTAGGTATTGGCTACGGTTTGAGCTTCGACTCCCTGGGTGCTGTCTATGACCAGTAAAGCCCCTTCGCATGCGGAAAGAGACCTGGATACTTCATAATTGAAATCGATATGACCGGGGGTATCGATCAAATTCAAAACGTACTCCCGCCCGGATTCGTCTTTATAATTCAAACTGACAAAATGCGATTTAATCGTGATTCCGCGTTCCCGTTCCAGGTCCATCGAATCCAAAACTTGTTCCTGCATATCGCGTTTCGAGATGGCACCGGTGAGTTCCAGTAATCGATCGGATAACGTCGTTTTCCCGTGATCGATGTGAGCAATGATAGAAAAATTTCGAATGTGTTCCATTTATATAGTCAATATATCCCTATCTATCGGAATTATTTTCCACTTTGTGTTGTTCTTCCGTGGACTTTTTATCGGAATCGCCTTTTAATGCGTTCTTGAAATTGGTGATTCCTTCACCTAAACCTTTGCCCAATTGGGGGAGTTTCTTTCCCCCGAATAACAGGGCAATGACTAATATTATCAGCAATATTTCCCAAATACCTAAGCTTCCGAACATTTTTATCTCCTTAAAGGCAGATTTTAAAGCTTTATTCACAGGATGTCAAGTGTTTAATCTACGTCAAAATTCACCCTGGCAGCCCGGTGCGTTGAATCGAGTATTCGATTCTTCGTGTTCATTGTTTACTATCAAGTTCAAAAACCGATCGATTTTTTCTTATTTAATAGAAATATTTTTTTCTACTGCTGCGTTAAAAGGTTTTTTATGGAATCTGCGGTAAAGCCCAGCATAAAGACTGCGATTAACCCGGGAATGAGGTCCAGTTTGAGGATTTGTTCTTGTGCGCCGGCCAATAAACCGAACAATGCGGCCAGGAATGCGATGGAAAAGCGAAGGGCTTCAATCTGGAACCGCTGTTTTAATTTCAATTTGGGGTCCGGTAGAACGGGGATATTTCTTTCCAATTGAATGGGAGTACCGTTGGCATCGGTGAGCTTATTTCCTTTCGAATCGATAAAAGTGACTTTAACAGGGTATTCCAGTTCGGTTGGAAAATAGTGAGCTACTTTCCACCCGTCTTCTTTCAGGTTATGGTGACCGAAATCCCACATCAATTCGAACTCCCTTTGGGCCGATGCATGATTTAGTGCCGGTGTTCCGAAATAAGTATAAAATTGAACGGCTTGATTGGTATAAACCACGGATTGATCGTTTTCGATCGAGATAGTTTTGGAAATGATGGCGTTTTTAATATCCTCTTTAAAAATGCCTTCTTTGATTTGTTGAACCAAAAGTTGAGCTTCCGACAATTCGGAGCGATTGAGTTTACCCAGGCTGTTTAATAAATCTTCCAGGTGGTTTGTCACCCGTTTTTCTCTTTCTGCCACCGGGACCTCATAAAAAAGGGCGACAAACTCTTTGATCAGGTGTAACCGGATGATATTAAAATCGATGTTATAGCAATCGTCGCGCTCCAATTTTCCCGGGTCGGAGTAGTCTTCTTTTAATATTTCAAAAGGCCCGGGCAGGGCTTGCCGGATTTGTTTGCAAAGGTCTTTACTCCCGATGGCCCCGTTGGTTTCATTGAAAATTGTATTAAGAGACGCTATGCCGTCGGTCAATTCGGTTTTAAAGGCGATGTCGGGAACAGTGATGATCCCGACCAGTTTTTTCCCATCGTCGATTAAATTGCGGACCTGGGTGAAGTCGACCTCCTGGGGTTCGGTTTTTTTTAATAATTCGGTGGCTTTCTTGAGGTTTATTTCGATGGATTCCATGAGGGAAGGGGGAGCTGAGGCAGAAAGTACGGGGTCGTTCATCGAATCATAAACGCCGTCGATCTCTTCCAGGAATTCAACCCGTTTGAACAAGGTATCGATCCCTTTTCCCACTTGATCGAACAGATCTTTAATATCCGGGCTTATAATTTTCCGGGTAAAGAGGGCATTTCTAAGGCGGTGGCGTTCGACACGGACCAGGACGCGCAGGGTGGAATCGATGCGGGATGATATTTCATGGATCCGGTTGGCCAGGGTATTCAAACGCTCCAGTAGGTCCAGGCGTCTGCGTTGGTTTGGAATCCAGGAGTTTAATATAAACGAACAAATGCCGCCCAGTGCCAATAGTATGAAAATAATCATGAAGCTGACGATTTGGCGGGACGTTTCACTCCAATACGATAACTGGGCGCTAACGGGAATCGAACTCTGGGGCCAATAGGGCAAACTCATACTCCCTTTGGGGACAAACTTAAGGGTTAAAACTCCATTCGCTGCTGCATTGGTTTTGAACAAAGCATTTACTCGCGCATTAAACCAATGTTTGGGAGGAATAAACGTTAAGGTCGCGTTACTTTGGGGATTTATGATCACTTCGGAACCCTGGTACCGATTCCCATTAATAAAAAGCTCCCATTGAACGGGGTATGTCATTGCGTCGTTATTTTTTAGTGTGATTACGGCTTCTCGACCATATTGGAAATTCAACACGGAATTATCCGCAGAGGGGGGAACAATTACAACTGAAAAAGGGACTTTGTACTTCACCGCTTTTAATGTACCGATCCGGTCGGTTCCGTTATTAAAAAGTTCCGCTGTGGACTCGCCTGCTTCCCATAGGCCGGATACGGTTATTTTAAAACTAATGGTTTGGTTTGGGTTCATTGTCCGGGTATATACACTTTTACTATCGGCGGCATCGGGGTCGGAAAAACCAATCGTACATCCCAGGTCTCTACCGGTGGTTTGACTTTTAAAATCCGGTACCCCCAGGGAAACATCCACCGCATCCTTTGAATTATTGCGTAACTGGATCAACACGCTTCCTCCATTCGTGTTTTCAGCCACAATAATGGGTGGGGCGGATAAGAGATCGAGGGGGGATTTATCGGCACCCCAAGCAGGCCCGGGTATACCGGCCGCTGTCATTATTAAACCCATCGCACACAAAAAGTATAGGAATCTCTTTTTATCGATTTTTATTTTCATGCAGGTATTTTAGAAAAAAAAAAAAAATATTTCAATATCCGGGGTGAAGATTGCAATAAATATTATTTATGCCCTTGGCGATTTCGGTACAAAATCGATTGAGTGGATTACAGTTTTTCCTTCGCTGTTTACAGTCACCGTTTTTTCTACCATATTTTCGTCGATGGTTCCCCCCACAACGATGGAAGTATCGATGCACACGTTCGGGCATACTTCATGTTTATCCAGGGATTTCCATTCCCGGGGGTCGATCCGGTTGTTATTGTTGTGGTAATATTCGTATGGAGGCCATAAAACGGAATTTTTGATTTGAACGCCTTCACCGATGTTCCAGTCGTCGCCGATTACCGCATAGGGTCCGATCACCGAATTTTTACCAATGACGCAGTTATCCCCGATAGATACGGGTGGAATTATTTTCACCCGGGAAAAGTCGATAGAAACATCGGTTCCCATATATCCCCACGGGTGTTTTTCAAAAGGCATATCTATTTTTAGTTTCCCGTCCAGTACGGATTTGTTCACATCCAGGTAGTCTCTTTTTCTTCCGACGTCGAACCACAGTTCGTCGTATTGGATTCCCCACAGGACAAAATCCCTGGGTAACGGGATGTAGTTTAATTTATTCAGCATGCAGGGGAAAACGTGTTTACCAAAGTCATAAAAAGGGTTTTCGATTCCCACTTTAGCTTCGGTTCGGAAAGGGTCGAGGAGTTTGAGCAATTCGGTTTCCATGATATAGATGGAGGAATTATTGAGGTTGCTGGGGGAATTGGGGTCTTTTTCCCTGAAATCGATGATTCTCCCGGATTTGGAGAAGGGTTGGTCCAGGATTTCGGGGGAATCTAATTGAACGGTCCCGAATTCGCCGCGGTGTTCCCAGGGGACAGGTGTTAAGACCATTGTGAAAGCGGCGCCTTTTTGTTTGTGGATTTCGTAGAGTCTTTCCAGTTCATCTACTCCGAAGTTGCTGACGATATCTCCGCTGATAATAAAAACCGTCGAGCCGTGAAAAGGGGAGATTGCCGTCATTTTTTCTTCGGCATAGGTCTTTTTGGCAGAATGTCCCAGGGTTTGTTTGCATGCGCCGCCGAAAGTTCCGCTGGGGAAGTCTTCTTCGACGTATTCTATTTTCATACCGTATTTCGCGCCGTCTTTGAAATAGTCTTTCAATGTTTGGTTTAGAACGCACAAGTTCATCGCAGTTGTTTTAATGCCGGAGGCGGTGAATTTTTGAATCCATGATTCGATCATGGGGATTTTTCCGCCCAGGGGGAACATGGGTTTAGGGATATGGTGGTCGGTCAGGGGGAGCATTCGGCTTCCCAGGCCTGCGGCTAGTAAGAGGGCTTTTATGTTTTCGGTTTGGTTTTTCTTTTGTGCCCAGGGTATTGAAGGTGTCGGTGCTGCTGCGGTTTCTCTCGGCATTTGTTTATATCCTCCGGTTACCGGCATTAAAATAGAATCGATTTAAGAATGGAACCGTATTTTATAAAAAATGGGTAATGAAAAAGTTTATTAAAAAATACGATAAAAGTCAAGTAAGAATTATGCGCCTAAATTCGTCATCAAATTATGATAGTCGAGTTTTTTCATCCTTCATGAGGGGTTTTACTCTTTTTCTATTCTTAGGGAGGTATTTTTTTTCTCATTATTTTCATCATCAACCTTAGATAC
>Ga0105104_10000738_pt1 | contig 25287 bp, 22 predicted proteins | sample PPLLaktember2015_3_FD_87034 | JGI IMG/M metagenome (GOLD analysis project Ga0105104, IMG submission 87034) | Freshwater sediment microbial communities from Prairie Pothole Lake near Jamestown, North Dakota, USA - PPLs Lake P7 Core (6) Depth... | ecosystem: Environmental > Aquatic > Freshwater >...
AGCCGGCGCAGCCGGCTTCGCAAACGTAGAGGGTGGCTTCAGCCGCCCTCGACCCTCTACCCCCTACCCCCGCGGCGGACGGACCTCACCCGAATCGGATCCGCCCTCTTATCCAACCAAATTGCCGAATCGAAACAATCGCGGATCAGATCAGCTTGCTCAGGTGTTCGAAACTGCGGATGGCATCCGGGACGTTACCGACCTCGACACTCAGGACGATATCGTTGGGGCAGGTCTTGACGATGTCGATGACGCGCTTCCAATCCACCACGCCGTCGCCGCAAGCACAGCCAACCGGGGTTCCGGTGACCTTGCCGCGCTCTTCGCCGCTTTGAGCAAAGCTGATATCCTTGGCGTGCAGGTGAACCAGGCGGTCCTTGACCCGCTCCAGCCACTCATAGGTGTCCGCGGTTCCTGCCAGGTAGCTGTTGCCGGTGTCATAGTTGATCCCGATCGCCGGGGACTTGACCAGGTTATAAATATCATCCAACCCCTCCGGCGACTTGCTGTACTGCTGGTGCGGCTCGAGACCGATCTTGACCCCATAGCGCTCGGCGACCATTGAGGCCTCCTTGAGGGTGTAGGTCATCAGCAGGTAATCCTGTTCCTTTGTAGTCCAGAAAGGCTTGGGGCCTTCATCGGTGTTGACGACCGGGGCTCCCGCATCGGCTGCCCAGCGGATGGCCAGCTTCAGGTATTCCACGCTGATCTCGGGTTTGCATAAGGGAGTGTGCGAGGAAAGCCCCGAGAATTTAATGTTATGCTTCGCGGCCAGCTCGCAGGCGTACATGGGATCATCGTACATGGAAACGCTGTGGAAATAACCCGCTTCGCTCAACAGTTCGCGGCCCCAGTGCACCATAGGCTCGACATACTGGTAACCGATTTCGGCGGCCTTCTCTACGCCCCACGCAAAGGGCTTATCGTGATGGCGGACAAACTCCATATTTACGCCAAGCAGTACTTTTCCCATAGTTTTATCCTCTGTCCTGTCTGGTTGGTTCGCGCGGTCGAAAACAGTCTTATCCCGCCAACCGGCGGTTTGCATCTTCAACCAGCCCGCGAACGAAGGAAAGGCTCTTCTCGATCATCGGTCCGCCCTGTCCTTCGCACTCCAGGCTGACGACGCCGTCATAGCGGATATCGACCAGGATGTCGAAACACTTCTTGATATTCTCGACGTTGACCCCGTCGCCGATCGCGCATTGGCTGACGGCTATACCCGTCAATTCACCGCGCAGCGATTGTGCGAGGGTTTCGCTAACATCTTTGATGTGCACGTGGCTGACTTTGTCTTTGAACTTTTTCAAGAACGCCACAGGGTCCTGGCCCGCGATAAATGTATTTCCAGTGTCCATATTCATGCGCAGGTAAGGGCTGTCCACGAATGCGAGCATTTTTTCCATGAACTGGGGTTTGGTCGTGTAGTAACCATGCGGTTCGATATCGATGATCATTTTGTAGCGTTCCGCGATTTCCATGATCTGGCCGTATGACCGCTTCATCATATCCATGGCTTGATCATCGCTAAGACCTTTGGGTGCAAAACGGTCATCCGTTGTATCAATATGGTCGCATCCTGCGAGGTATGCCCAACGGATCGTCCGGAGCACATATTCAACGCCCAGGGATGAGCCTTCTGGTAATGACATCGGGAACGCCGCGTCAATTTGCGAAAAACGCACGCCGCATTTTTCGGCCTTTTCGCGCCACATCATCGGATCTTCCCACATGGCTACATGAGGCTGGTACCCCAAACCATGGATCCAACTCACACCATCGATCATGCCGCATTCGATCCAATGCACATCATTTTTTTGAGCCCACTGAAGGGATTGCTCAAAGTTCCAGTAGCTGCTGTTAAATGCATCGGTGTGAAAACCAATTTCGATCATGGATATCGAACTCCTTTGATGAAAATCTGCACGATCTATTAATTGAGCCCGCCCGAATATCGAGCGGGCTCAATCTTTGAGCTCACAAAATCATCTTACTCGACGACGTCCTGGTATTTATTGACGTCAACATTCTTCCAGGCATCCGGGTAGTTCTTCATGTCCTCGCAGCCACACAGAGCGTAGTGCAGCGGGGGCATATCCGGATTGTAGTACTTGTCCAGATTTTCCTGGATTACATCCGGCTGAGGCAGAACCCAGCGCTTCTGCACGGGCTCGCCCTGCAGGACCTTGACGGCAGCCAGAACGGCGGTGCGCCACTGATAGGTCGGGAAGGTCGGGGCAATGGCGGTCAGGTTCTTTTCTTTCCAGAATTTCAGGTAGTCGTTCTGATCCTCGCCGACCATCACTTTCGGGTAATCTACACCGGCATCTTCGAAGGCTTCGAGAATGGAAACTGCGGTACCGCCAGCGTCCATCCAGACTGCGTCGATGGTACCGAAACGGGCGATGTAGTCGCTAACAACGGTGTTGGCCTTGAAGCTGTCGTATCCAACAAATTCGACGCCGATGATGTTGAGCTGCGGGTTCTGTTCGAAGATCTTGCGGGCCGCACCCCAACGCTGCTCAAGGACATCAACACCAGGTAAGATCCGGAACGCCAGGACGTTACCTCCTTCGGGAAGGTTATCAACAATAAACTGGGCGCCAGAGATACCGAAGGCATACCCACCGATGGTCTTTTCGAAGACAACCGGGCAGTCGGTCAGAACACCGCGGTCAAAGACAACCACGGGCAGGACTTCGCAGGCTTTTTCAACTGCGGGGGTCAGAGCTTCACTGGTGTTCGGGGAGACGATGAGGATATCGCATTTTCCAGGGGTATTGATCAGGTCCTGGATGTCGGCGATCTGTTTCTCATCTTTACCCTGGGCGTCCAGGTGATAGAAGTTCTTTACCAGGCCTTCTTCGCGAAGTTCCTCAACCTGCTCGCGCATATCGACATAGCCGACCACACGCCAGGGGTTGTTGACGCCAGCATTGGAGAAGCAAATATTGTAGGGGGCGTCTTTCTTATATTCGGTGGTGTCAACCGGATTATCGATGAGATACTGCAAATAGATGGGGTCATTCGGATTCAGGGGTGCCTGTTTCATCAATTGCAGGGATTCTTCGAAGGCTTCATCCGTGAAGAACGCGGGAGCAACTTTGGCCGCTTCCAACTGCAGACCGGGGTTCTGGGCTGCAGCAGGGGCTGAGGTGGCTGCGGCGGGTGCTGTGGTGGCTTCAGGAGCCGAAGGGGCTTGGGTTGCAGCAGGCGCGCAGGCTGCCAGCAGCATCACCAGGATGAAGATCATCGAAACTGCGGATAACAAACTCTTTTTCATTTGAGGTTTCCTCCTCCTAAACAAAATGCATTTTGATGTTGATCTACTTTATGTATCTCAAACGTCCTGCCAACCTTCTTCTTCAGTGCATCACCTCCTTCATCGTAATATCCAGTTGAGTTAGATCAGAGCAGATAGACCGATCTTATTTAACGTTTCTTCCGCGTACTCAAAGCCACATACGCTACCGCTCCGATAATGATCAAGCCTTGAACTGCATCTTTGTAAGGCTTGGGCAGACCGAGCAAGTTCAACATGTTGAACATGATCTCCATGGTAAAGGCTCCAAAGATCACGTTTAAAACGGATCCCTTCCCACCCAGGAGCAAAGTCCCCCCCACCACACAGGCCGCAATTGCCTGCATTTCTAATCCCTCACCAATCGTCACGTTCACGCCGCCGTATCCGCCGATCATCACACCTCCGATGACGGCCAGTAAGGCAGAAATGACAAAAGCCATCACACGCACCCGCCGGACTTTGACGCCGGATAGCATAGCTGCCCGCACATTATCCCCGATGGCCAGGATCTGCTTACCGAAGTTCGTTCTGTGGAATATATACCAGGTCAGCAGACCGATCACAATCAAGAGGATCAATCCGATTGGGAACCTGCCGAATAAGGGAACGTTTTCGATATATCCGCGGCCAAACATGCGCCAGTTATCGGTAAAGTATCCTTTTGGCGCTCCTCCCACCCAGTACAGCGCTCCCCCCCTCACCAGCAGCAGCATACCCAGTGTAGCGATAAAGGAAGGCACCTTTAGATAACTGACCACCACCCCATTGATCAGCCCGATCACGATCCCGATCACCAGCATGATCGCGATGGCTGGCAAAGCGTTGGCCGGGTCGTTATTGAGAAGGATAGAGGAGCCAAGGACAACCATCGTGACAATCGAACCAATGGATAGATCAAAACCGCCGGAAGCCAGAACGATCATTTCCCCGACGGCCAGGATCGCCAGAGGGGCAGCCCGGCGAAGGAAAGCCAGAATCCCGGTCATCGTGTGGTAGTTTGGACTGAGAAATCCCACAAACACAAAAATAAGGATAAACAACGGGTAAACGGGGGGGACCGCTTTAATCCAGTTCCACAAGGAACGGAAAAACTTGGAAACTCCAGCCTGTTCAGGTACTGTAGTAGTCGTCATTCAGTCTACTCCTTAAGCCGCTTCCTTCTTGGCGCGGTACGTATAACTCGCAACGGCTAACATGATAATGGCGCCGCGCAGGACTGTTTTTAGATAAGGGTTCACACCCAGTTGGTTGAACACTGTATCCAGAACCCCGAAGATCAGCACACCCGCAAGCGTACCCCACACGCCGCCTTTTCCACCGGATAGAGCCGTCCCACCCACCACCGCGGTAGCAACAGATTCCAGATCGTAGATTCCATCCGGGCCAATCCAGGGCGCTCCAGACCTTAACCGGCTGACCACGAATAAACCGGTTAGCACTGCGGTCAGGCTGCAAATAATGTGGGCAGCAATGATGACCCGATCTGTTCTCAGCCCAGAAAGGCGGGCAACCTCAACGTTTCCCCCTACGCCGTACAAATGCGAGCCAAATTTTGTCCTCGTCAGCAGGAACCACCCTCCTCCCACTACCAGCAAAAGTACGATAATGGATACCGGCACGGGTCCCAACGTTCCGTACCCGAAAAACTCAAAACTGCGCGGGACGCTACCGGTGTAATTCGAGAAAGTGGCGTTGATGATGCCTTTCAAGATCAGGCTGGTTCCCAGGGTAGTAATAAATGAATTGACATGCAGCTTGGTGATGACCATTCCATTCACCAAACCGATGATACCGCCGATTGCAAAGACAACCAGAATCGCTAAGGGGACGTTAGCCGGGTTCCCCTGCATGATAAATGAGGACATGACTGCTGTGACGCTGATCGTATAGGCCACCGAGAGGTCAATGGATGCGCCGATGATCACCAGCGTCTGCCCGACTGCGACGATCCCCAGCGCCACGGAGCGGACAAGGATGTTCAGCAGGATGGCGGGATTGGTAAAGATCTGCCCATCCGAGAGTACCTGATCCATGATGCCGCCAACCAGGAAGATCACAATCAGAAAAACATAAACCGGTGATACTCGCATGGTTCGAAGGATTTGCTTGAACCGGTTGCCGGGAACGGTAGTGGTCGCCATATTATTCCTCTCCTGCCGCAGCTGTTCTCGTAGACCCATTATTTTTATGACCGGTAGCCATCAGCATAATTTCGGCTTCACTCGACTTTGCAGGAAGTTCTCCAGCGACCTTACCATCCCACATCACCACAACGCGGTCACTCATTCCGATGATCTCCGGCAGTTCGGATGAGATCATCAAAACGGCGATCCCGCGCCGGGTGAGATCCCGGATCATGTCGTGAATGCTTGCCTTTGATTCCACATCGATCCCGCGGGTAGGTTCATCAAAGATGAATACATCCGCATCAGAAGCCAGCCACTTCGAAAGGACAACCTTCTGCTGGTTGCCGCCGCTCAGGTACTGGACTTCCCGGTCATAAGAATCGGTGCGTACATCCACCTGTTTGCCAAGCGTGGGTACGAGCTTGCGCGCAGATCGAATACCGTCCTTTAGAATGACACCGAATACGGATTGGATTGAGCGGACTGTCAGAAGCATGTTATCCCGGATCGGCTGTTTTGGACAGAGACCCTCGGTTTTTCGGTCTTCTGTAACAAACCCCATCTGGTTTTTGATCGCCTGCGTAGGAGAGCGAACCGCAATGGCTTTCCCATGCAGTTCCATGGATCCGTTCTTGAAGGGAACCACACCGAATATCGCCTGTGCCAGTTCAGTCCGTCCGGATCCCTGCAGCCCGGCAACTCCCAGCACTTCCCCTTTGCGCAGCTCTAAATTGATCCCTTTCAAAAACTGGTTCGATGCATCTTTTACTCGTAATACCACCTCGCCGAAATCTTCCGGTTTGCCCAGCGGGGGGAAGTAATGGTCCAGCACGCGGCCTACCATGAGGTAAACAATATCAGAAGCATTGACCTCATCTGCCTTGACCGTTTTCACCAACTTGCCATCTTTGAGAACGGTGATCTTTTCGGCGATATTAAACACTTCGACCAGGCGATGCGAAATGAAGATGATCGCCATTCCCCGGTTCTTGAGTCTGACGATCAGGTCATCAAGGAGTTGGACCTCAGTATTCGTCAGAGCGGCCGTGGGCTCATCCATGATCAAGACTTTCGCGTTGAACGAAATGGCCTTGGCAATTTCAACGAGCTGCTGCTCGGCCACCGACAGACTGCTTGCGTTTGCGGTGGGCGAGATCATGGTTTCAACACCCAGCTCTCTCAGGACTGCTTCGGCCTGTTTGTTCATCTGGCCGATATCCACAACACCCATCCTGGAAGGCTCCCGGCCGAGGAAGATGTTATGCGCCACCGTCCTTTCAGGCAGCAGGTTGAACTCCTGATAGATAATGCTGATCCCCTTCTCGTAGGCTACCTTCGGGTGTGAGAAAGAAACCTTTTCTCCGTTCAGGAAAATCTCTCCCGCATCAGGAATGTACGCGCCGGTCATGATCTTCATCAGCGTGGACTTTCCCGCTCCGTTCTCGCCGACAACTGCGTGAACCTCTCCGGGCATGAATTGGAGAGAAACATCATCTAATGCCAGCACACCTGGAAACCGTTTGGTGATATTGCGGACTTCCAGCAGCGGTACCGGCTGAGTGGTTTCTGGCTCGTTACTTATTTTCTCTTCTTCGGTCATAATTACCTCACCTTTTAGGTCTCGATCACGCTAATAAGGCCTTCAGGAATTTGTATCCATCTCTGGCAATCGCATCCTGGCTGGGGGCAATTTCCCGCCAGATACACACCGCCCTGGCTATCTCTTTCACCTGCGCAGTAAACGATTCGATCACCACCGGACCGGCGTAGCCGGTTTCCTTGAGCGCTGCGGCAATCTCCTGCCAGCGGACCTGGCCGGTGCCCGGAACCCCACGATCGTTCTCGCAAGCATGGAAGTGGAAGATCTTTTTGCCGGCCAGGCGGATGGCCGCCGGGCTGGATTTTTCTTCCAGGTGCATGTGGAATGTATCCAGGTGCAGCCCCACATTTTCCTTGCCAACATCCTGGATGAACGCCAGACCTTGCTCGACCGTGTTGATCATATCGGTCTCGAACCGGTTGAGGGGCTCCAGAGCCAGCGAGACACCCTTTTCCCCGGCGTAAACGGCCATTTCACGGATGCCTTCCACAGAGCGGTTCCACTCTTCCTGGCGGCCCTCCGGGCTGTCGATGTGTTCTTTGCCCACTGCCGAGTACATCGGTCCGCAGATGCAGCCAGAACCCAGCTCCGCGGCAGCATCCACCAACCAGCGGATGTAGGTCTTCGCGTTCTCGCGGACTGCCGGGTCGCTGCTGCAAATATTGCGGTCCGGGCCAAATGCGCCGCAGACCACGATCTCTAGACCAAAGGGCTGGAGATCCCGCTTCAGCTTCGCGACATCAATGAGCGCCGGGTTTTCAACCGCGATCTCCAGGATATCAAAACCAAATTGTTTGGCTTTCGACGCGAGATCGCAGGCCGTGTCGTTCGAAAACGGGGAAACCCATACAAAGGTGTTGACACCGAATTTCATGCACTGCTCCTGTCCAGATGGCTACCGGTGCCCGTTGTTATGCGTTTCAACCTCGAAGACCCTGTCCAGGGCAAGGTTGACCGCGCCGGTTACGCCGGCATCCGGGCCAATCGATGAAAAGACGATGCGTAGGTCGCGGGTGGAAAGCGGCGGCGAGCGTCTTAAGACGGCCTGGCGGATCGAAGCCAGCAGCATGTTGCCAATATTGCTGACCCCCCCACCGATCACGATCATCTCGGGGTTAAAGAAATTAATCAGTCCGGCCAGGACATCCCCGATCATCTGTCCGCTTTCCCGAATAATCTCGATGGCTGCCGGATCGCCTTCACGGGCTGCGTCGCCGATGTCTTCCGCGCGCAGCTTACCGCCGCCAGCCTGGTAATATTTCAACAAAATTGGGCTGCGGCCTTTGAGGGCCGCTTCCGTGCCGCGTTCTCCAATGGCCGGTCCGGCTGCCATCGCTTCCAGACAGCCGCGGTTTCCACATGGGCAGATTGGGCCATCCTTTTTGATACAGATGTGACCGATATCACCGGCGCAGCCGCTGCTGCCCCGGTAGATCACCCCACCGCACATGATCCCGGCCCCAATCCCCGTGCCGATCTTGACAAAGATCAGGTTCTTGATGCCTTTCCCGATCCCTGAGGATACCTCGCCCAGGGCCATGACATTGACATCATTATCAACCACGGCCTTGGCCATGGGGAAGAATTCTTGAAACGTTTGAACGATGGGGAACCCGTCCCACCCGGGCATGATCGGCGGCGAAACAACCGTTCCAGCCGAAAAGTCGACCGGACCCGGTACCCCGATCCCAATCCCATACAGGCGTTCGGATGAAAGCCCGGTCTCTTCGAGCATGCGCCGGATGTGATCGCAAACGAGATCGAGGATAACCCTGGGACCTTCGCGAACGTTCGCAGGCATACCGGTGCGCGCCAGGGGCTTCCCGGCCAGGTTGGCCAACACCAGGTCTATACTGGTCGCTCCAATATCGACGCCGGCAACCAGGCCAAAATCGCCATTTAAGCGGAAGACCTTCGAGCGCCTGCCCCCGGTATACTCCCCGGGCCCGCTGAACTGGATGTAATTTTTCCGGATCAATCCATCGATGCAGCCGTTGATCTTCGAGCGGGAAAATTCGGTGTTGACGACCAGATCCGCCTTCGTCACTTCGCCGTGCCCGCGGATGATCCCGATCAATTCATATTCGCTTGGATTGATAGAAAGTTTCATCGGCATAGGATAACCAGTCAGCTCAGTCCTATTGGCACATGTAATGATGTCGTTATATTAGCACAAGGAGGTAGATACCCTTATTATAGTAAGTTTTAACCAAATGTCAACATGTTATTTAGAACAACAGGCAAGTTTTAACAATAAGTGACAAAAGTTTGACTTTATTACATCTTTTTTACCCGGCAACCCCATTGAGATGCCGGGCAATCTCAACATTGCGGCTCAGGCTGCCTTCATGCCCGGAGCGGTGTCCATCTGGATCAACGGATCACCCGCGTTTCCAGGCCAAATACCTTGCCGACCAGCTCCAGACCCGGCAAGTTTTTCCCAACGGTCAGGATGTAATGGTGCGAAGCCAGCTCATCGACCATCCGCGGTCCATTGGGGACGCGGATCACCGCTCCATTGCGGCAGTCGGAACCCTGGAATTGTGCGTACCCCTCCAGTTTTCCCTCGACAACGGAGACGGTATCGAACGGGGGCATCAATTTGACCAGGGTAATATCCCCTTCCTTCATCCGGGCATCGATGGCCGTGGCATTGTCATCCACGATTGCCAGGACTTTTTCACGCAGCGCCCATCCGGTAGAAAAAGACTGGGGGACCACACCCAGATAACCGCAGTGAGCGGCCAGGATATGGTTTTCCGGCTCGGATTCAACCTCAGGGAAGTAGGGGATCTTCTCATGTTTTAATGCCGCCATCCCCATCAGGAATGGGTAGAGGTTGGTCATCATGAAAGGCACCCCGAGCGCCTTGTGGACCAAAACCTTGGTCAGCATGGATACGATATCCGCCTCACACCCCCACACCAATTTCTGGTCTTCAAAAAGCATGTTCCAGGCCAGGCAGGGAGTTGTATCTGAAAAATGGGATTCGTTGAGGCAGTTGATCCCGGCTGCCACAATGCTGGGATCCCGGTCGACCTCTCGCTTGACCGCAATATAAACCTTCACGGCGCTCAACAGAGCCCGGTTCGTGATATCCCCAAGGGGAACGCGCCCCTTCCAGTTCTCCCACACCGCCTGGGCTTCCGTATCCGGGATTGCCTGGGCGGCTGCGCCAAGCTCTTTGAAGCTGCGTTTCTCGATGGTGATCCCAAATTTATCGTGGATGTGCTGGATACATTCGTCTTCCCACCAGTAAAACCGCTTGAAAATATCCGCCTGGAAACCTTCACCCGGGTTATCCTGGAAGACCAGGAAACGGGATTGCTTTAGCTCTTTTTTGAGGGCTAATAATTTAATTACCTGGCGGGTATATTCCAGGGAATAGGGGGCAAGGACCTGGACCCCTTCCGAGGACAGGTAGTTATTGATTTCCCAATCCCACATGGAAACCGTGCCGAATTCCGAAGTGACCACCAGGAGCGGGACCTGGATGGCCTTGATCTCATCGAGCCGGCGATAGGCATCCCCGAGCATTTGCGGGAACACCACGGCATCTGCTTCGGCTGGCAGGCTAGACCCCAAAGGAGCTGGCGAAAGGATCTCCGCTTCTTCGCCGAGCAGAACGCGCAGGTTGTTGTACTGCTTGACGAAGTCGGGGTCTTCCGCGGATTGAAAATAGAGAGGGAGAAGGTTTACTTTCAAGATAACTCCAAATTCATGATACATGGATCCAGCCGGCGTGCGCGCCCCAATCCGTTACGGCTTGAGAGAAGGGGATAAAGAGGATCTGGTCCTCCTTATCCCCCGATCCGGTTGGTGGATAAACGCCTATTTGATTTCGGAAACACTGACCTTCCGGCCGGTATCCGAGGATAATAGACCTGCCTCCAGGACCTGCATGATGCGCATCCCATCGCAGAAGTTCGGCGTCATCTGGCTGCCCTTCTCCAGGGCATTCAAGAAGTCGACGACCGCGTGGGTAAACTCATGCTCGTATCCAATGATATGGCCCGGGGGCCACCAGGCTCCCACGTAAGGATGGGAAGCGTTTGTGACCAGGATCGTGCGGAAACCCTGCTGGTCGGCCGGATCCTCCATATTGAGGTACTGGAGCTCATTCATCCGTTCGAGATCGAAGGCCAGGCTGCCTTTGCTGCCGTAGATCTCGAAATAGTTGAAATTCTTGCGACCGTTGGCAAAGCGGCTGGCTTCGAATGCGCCCAGGGCGCCGTTCTCGAATTCGGCTACCATGAAAGCTGCGTCCTCGACCGTCTGCTCGCCCACTGTGCCGCCGCCCGTCCCGGATTTGAACGTCCCGGCCCCCGACCCGGGGAGAGGCCGTTCGGCAAAGAAACGCTTCATCATCGCCGAGACGGCAGCAACCTCGCCAACCAGGAATCGAGCCAGGTCGACGCTGTGAGAGTTCAGATCGTAATGCGGGCCGGCTCCGGCGAATTTCTTCTGCAGGTGCCAGGTCAGGGGGAAATTGGGATCGGTGATCCAGTCCTGCAGATATGCGCCTCGCCAGTGGAAGATCTGGCCGATCTTGCCTTCATCGATCAGCTGTTTTGCATAGGCCACTGCGGGGGTGCGCCGGTAATTATGGTTGAGGTAGTGCAAGACGCCGGCCCGGTCGGCGGCCTCGTACATCGCCTTGGCCTCTGCATAATTGAGCGCCATGGGCTTCTCACAGAAGATCGCTTTGCCGTGTTCCGCGGCGGCGATGGCGATATCCTTATGCAAGTAGGTTGGGGTGGAAATATCGATGATATCGATATCCTGGCGCTCCACAACCTTGCGCCAATCGGTTTCCACTTCCTGCCAGCCCCAGTTCTGGGCGAATTCGCGGGTAGCCTGCTCATCCCGACCACAGGCTACCTTCAAAACCGGCCTGACCCCCAGGCTGAAGAATTTGGGCGCGGAGCTCCAGGCATTGCTGTGGGCTTTGCCCATAAACTTCGTCCCAATGATAGCCACATTTACGGTTTTCAAGGGTTTATACTCCTTCCGCTGCCAATCGGCTAATCGAGCGAGGCGGCAATCTTCTTCAGTTCTTTCACGCTGATCGCCACGGCTTCATCTTCGCAATCCGTCCATTCGGTGTGCGGGTGGTCGATCTCCACCGCCAGGAAGCCCTTGAAGTCGGCTTTCTTGAGCAGCTGAGCCAGGGCCTGGTTGTTGATCAGGCCTTTGCCAACCGGCACTCCCGCGAAGAAGAACCAGTCGGTCGGCTTTGCGTTCTTATCCGGCATCAGGTCTTTGACATGGGTGGCATAAACGTAGGGGGCAAGTTTTTCCATTCCCGCGATCGGGTCGTCCAGCAGGCGCAGGAAGTTGCCGGTATCGAAATTCAATCCCAGGTATTTGGAGTCGACGCCTTCCAGCAGCTGGAAGATTTCATCCGCGGTGAAATCGATGTGGTTCTCCACAGCCATCATAACGCCGTGATCTTCGGCGATTTTGACCGCTTCCTTGAACATCTTGACCAGGGCTTCAATCTGAGGTCCGTGGGGTTCGTGCCGGAACATCAGGCTGCTCCCCACCACGCGCATCACATCCGCCCCAATCAGCCTGGCGCGCGGGATGCTGTCTACCATTTCCTGGTACGCGGTCCAGTTCTGCCCGCGCTCCAGTCCATCCGGATGACCCCAGGCATAGACCCGATCGAAGCCATACTCATCCAGCTGGGCCTTCAAATCTTTAAACCAACCTTCATCGTAGGTTGGGAAGAAGCACGACTCCAGCGATACCCCATCGACTTCCAGCTCCCTGGCGCGGACCAGAAAATCTTGCATGGTCATCAGTTTGGAAGGCTGTTTCTGGTCTGGATACACTTCGCCAAAGAAACGGTGATAGCAGTAGCTGTCAATTCCGACTTTCATAGTTCCTCCTCAAGGGATCGATTGTTAGTCTGTTTTCCGAACAAGGTTCAGTTTCAAGAGCAGCAATTTGATAGTCCTGGAGCAGATATCGTGATATTCAATTGCAGCTAGGAGCCGGCAGCTCCTGGAAAGGAGGGAAACGTATAAACCTCCTGTAATGACAGGATAACGATATTATAAAACATCATCCGGATTATTCAATAGGGAACCTCCTTATTTCCTGGCGCGGTCGGCGGTTTCACCCAGCCGCTTGAACAGTTCGGGGGTCAGGTCGATATGCAGCACCTGGGCCACAACCAGGGTCCAGCCATACAGGAAATACAGCCATCCATCTTCGACGGTCACCTGGCGCGACTCGCGCTGTGCCAGGGCCTGGTGCATAAAGTCCAGCTCGCCCCGGTAGTTGAACTCCCAGGCGATGGCATGCTGAGGGAAGAGACCCGCACCCGTGATCGGAGACCCGGGGGTGTCTTTGCCCATCCCGGTCGCATTGATCACCACGCTGTAATCCGGCATATGCGCCAGGATCTCATCGTTCTTCAATGGGTTGTCATTGTGGATATACTCGACCTCAATGTCGGTTCCCTGGGATGCGACCATCGCACGCATGTGTTCCAGTCTCCCGGGCGACCGGTTAACGACGACGAACCTCTTCGGGCGGTCCGCCGCATCCTTTTTTCCGATGAGGTGCAGCAGGGTGGCGACCGATGAACCGCCGGCCCCAAAACACAGGACTGCGCCGCCTGTCTTTCCAAAGTATTTCTCTCCCACGAGGGCATCCATGCTGGCCCCGGATGAGAGCGGGTCTTTGGCGTGCCCTTCCAGGCGGCCATCCAGTTTGGAGATCGATGAGACCTCTCCACAGATCTGGGCGTATGGATCGAAGTATTCGAACATATCCCGGGCCGCGTTGTACAGGTCGATTTTGTGCGTGGTCACCAGCGCGCCCAGTGAGTTTGGATCGTATTTGATCTGCGCAACCGCACCGCGGTAGTTTTGCGGATCGTCATGGATCTTGAGATCGATCCCTTCGATCACGACGTCGGTGCGGCCCAGGTCTTTCATCCACTCCGGGAAGACGCGCATGATCGACGATTTACCGGTGGTCACTCCAATAAAGTAGAACGTGGGAACGCTTTTTTGGACGACTGTGTATGAGATTGGATTGGCGTGTTCGGTCATCGTGTATTCCTCTTCTTTAACCTTTTGGAGTATTTCGAGCTGCGGCCACGGCTCGGACGAACTCTGCTGCCCGCTGGGCGATCTCTTCAAAGCGGCCTTCTTTGGCAAGGTTGGGCGGGCACAGCTCGCTGCCGGCTCCCACCCCAAACACGCCTGCCGCGAACCAATCACCCACGTTGGCGGCGCTCACCCCGCCGGTGGGCATCATGGGGATGTAGGGGAATGGGCCTTTGAGAGACTTCAGATAGGCCGGCCCACCCAGGTTGCCCGGGAAAATCTTGACCACATCGGCGCCCAGGCAGTAGGCCTGGTAAACTTCGGTGGGGGTCAGCGCGCCGATCATGGTGGCCATCCCCGAAGCGGTCATGGCTCCACCCAGCACCGCTTCGCAAACCGGGCTGACAATAAACCGCGCTCCGGCCTGTTTTGCCTCCTGGACCTGTTCGACTTTTACCAGGGTTCCCATCCCCAACACGATCCGCTCGCCGTGCTTCTGATCCAGCTTGCGCACTACTTCAGCAGCATTTGGCGTGCTGTAGGTAATCTCGATCCCCAGGACTCCCCCCGCTACCAGAGCATCCACCATCTGCACGGTCAGCTCTGCGGATGGGCCGCGGATCACCGCGATCAACCCGATTTCCTTTAAGCGCTCAAGAACCTGTTGTTTCTCCATGACTGACTCCATTGTTTTTTAGATCACCCGATACTTTGGGGTTTGACCCCGCAAAACGCACAGGCATTCTTCCATGGCCATGCGTCCCATCTTTGCCGTTGCTCCATCCGTATGTGAAGCGCAGTGAGGTGTAACCAGGATCTGGGGGACACCCAACAAGGGATGGTCCGCTCCCGGCGGTTCTTTGGCAAACACATCCAGCGCCGCACCGCGCAGGCGGCCGGATTTCACGGCCTCCAGCAGGTCTGCTTCGCGGATCAGCTCACCGCGCGAGGTGTTGATCAGGGCTGCGCCGGGTTTCATCTGTGAAAGGAAGCCGGCATTTACGATCTCGCGTGTATCCGGCATCAGAGGCAGGTGCAGCGAGAGGAAATCAGATTGGTGGAGCAGATCCTCCAACCCAACCAGCTCGACACCCAGCTGTGCGGCATAATCGCGGTTGGGATAGGGATCGTAAGCCAGCAGGCGGCAGTCGAAACCAGCCAGCCGGCGGGCTACCTGTTGGCCAATGGCGCCGAACCCCACCAGACCCACGCATTTTCCTTCCAGGGACAGCCCGTTCATCCGCGGCCAGCCTCCCGAGCGAGTTGCGACAGAAGCTTCCACGATATTGCGCGCCAGGGCCAGGATCAGTGCGATGGTTAATTCCGCAACCGATACCGAATTGGCGCCGGGAGTATTGGTGACCAGGATGCCTTTTTCCTGCGCGGCGTTCAGGTCCACATTGTCCACTCCCACTCCATAGCGCGCAATGACTTTCAGGCGATCCGCGGCTGAAACCGCCAGACGGTCGATAGCATCCAACCCGGCGATATAGCCATCACAGCCTTTAATCAGGTCAGCCACTTCCGCGGAAGTCAGCGGCCTACCGGTGGGGTTGTAAACCACTTCCCCCACCAGGCTCTCCAGCTCCTTTTTAATCTGCGGGTCGCCTTTTCCGAAGGAGGTGGGCGTGACCAGGACTCGATAACCGGTTAGATCCATAATTATCGATCTCCCGGCGCGGTCCAGCGTGGATTATCGATAATCTGCGGCTGTCCATCGGTTTCAACGACCAGTTTGCGGAACCCCTGGCGCTCGATCGTGCCGTAATCGTGACCGGCGTTCCCGGGATACACAAAGAACATCACCAGGTCTTCACTGCCGGTGTTGATGGAGCGGTGGGCCCACCGTGGAGGAACGTACAGGATGCGGTCTTTGCACAGCTCTTCCACAGCCCAATCCCCTTCGGGAGTCTCCATCACCATTGAGCCGCGGCCCTGCAGCGTATAATAAATTTCCGCGGTTTCCAGCACCGAATGGAAATGACCCTTGGTCATAAAGTATTCGCTGCCGACTTTCCCGGGGTGCACGATCGAAAAACCACTCAGCAGCTCACCCGAAATCTCCGGGCGGTGGATTTCATAGACTTCGTAGAGCAGGCTGTCCTCCCGCTCCAGCATAACCTGGTAAGCTGCCTGGTCAAAAAACTGGCCTTTCATACTGGTCAACGTCCTGCGGATATGGTTGTCGTGGTGGGAAAGCAGCACTCCGGGCATGGTCAAATCGATTGAAAAGGGTTTATTGGTCATAGGTTTTCCTTTTGGTTCAGGTTCGGTGGTAGGGTCACCTGGATAATCGTTGGGCAATGTTGGCGCCCAACAAGCAGGTGATGGTTTGCGCGGAATAACCCAGGCGTTGAAGCCTTGGACGGACGTTTGTTAGCAGCCCAGGCAGGCCAAATTCTCCGCCGTGTACCTTCCAGGTCCCGGCTTCTGCCAGATCGGCTGCCAGGGCGATCGATCCTTCGTACCCGGTCGAGACCATCTCTTCGATCAACGGCCAGAGAAACTCATCTGGGGCGTACTTGGGGCGAAAAAAGGTGTCATATTCCAGCAGCGCGCCGGAGCCGGCCAGATCTTTATGCAGTGCGGGGTCGGGGCGTTTGTCCATATGGCACAGGATAACTTTATGGGGAGGTGCCCCGTGCCGGACCAGGAATTCCAGGATTTTTTCCGCATCCTGACCTTTTTCGGTATGCACCTCGATCGCCGCCCCGGTCTGGAAGCTGGCCTGGGCCGCTCCCATCAACAAATCCAGGGGAGATTGTTCCAGGGTGGTCTCGCAGGCCACCTTGATGAAACCTGCCTGTACCGGCTCGATCCAATTAAGGGTTTCATTCAGCCCAACCCCCAGCTCGCTGGAAAAGAATTCGCAGGCCTGCTCGGCCGGCCAGCACCACAGCACGAAACCCGGGGAATAATACCGGCGCAGGTGGAACCCGGTGCTGGCAACCAGGTGCACCCCGGTTGAGCGGGATAAGTCCACCAGCATCCTCCCATTCCGCCCGCACCCGAAGGGTTGGCAATCTGCCATAGCCCCTCCGCCAGCCTGTTTGTACTCAGACAGCTCGGCCAGGCAGGCCGCGCGGTTATCCAGAACCGGGGCGCCAGGGGCCGCGCCCGGGATTGGCTCGATCCAGGTATGCGCGTGCGCATCCATAAACCCCAGCTGGCCAGCCGGAACCGGCCCTAAAACGGTCATGACCTGACCTGTCTGGGGAAGGAGAGGGGAAGAACCCGCATGCGGATCAGGTAAATTCACTAGGGCTCCAGGACTACTTTCAAGGACTGGCGGTCTTCCGCGGCGGCAAAGGCTGCCAGCGCGTCCGCCAGGGGGAAGCGAGCGCTAACAAGATCGGAAAGATCGATGCGGCCGGAGTTGACGATCTCCGCCGCCCGCAGGCAGTCATGCGTGCTGCAAGCAGTCGTAGCGGTGACCAGCAGCTCTTTATAATGCACCAGGTTGGAGTCGAATTGAATAGAAGGCCGGTCTTTGGGCAGCCCTCCGAAGAAATTGATCCGGCCGCCCAGGCCGGCCAATTGGAGGGCCTGCTCCTGGGCCTGGTGGACCGGCGCAGCGACGATAACCACATCCGCGCCGCGTCCCTGGGTTTCTTCCCTCAAAGCAGTTTCAAGGTCTTCCTCCAGCGGGTTGACCACCCGGTCCGCTCCCATGCGGGTAGCCTGTCTGGCCCGGTCCGGGTTGGGCTCGCTGACCACCACGCGCGCGGCTCCCTGCAGGCGGGCCAGCTTGGTATGCATGATCCCGATGGGGCCGGCGCCCATCACCAGTACCACATCGCCCGCCCCCACCCTGAGGGGTTTCTGACCGCGCAGGACGCAGGCAAAAGGCTCAACCAGCGCAGCCACCGCGGCATCCACGCTATCAACAATGGGCATCAGGTTGCCCTGGAGTACGGCAGCGGACGGGATGCGGATGTATTCGGCAAAGGCGCCATCCAGGGTGATCCCGATCGCATCGTAGTTGGCGCACAAGTTGTTATTACCGGAGATACACTCGCGACAGTGCCCGCAGCCCATATTGGGGGCAACAAACATCCGCTGCCCTTCCACCACACCGGTCACACCCGTTCCGGTCTTGACCACGGTGCCGACCATCTCGTGTCCCGGGATACGCACCGTCCCAGCCGGGTATTTACGGTGGCTGCCGTGCAGGATGCGCAGATCAGTTCCGCAAATACTGGCATTATTGACTTTCAACAGCACCTCACCCGGGCCGATTTCCGGATGGGGAACTTGCTCGACTCTCAGATCGTTGGGTCCATGATAAACGGCGGCAAGCATACTTCCTCCAGCCCTAGCGTGACGGCAGCACTTCTTTGGCGGCTAAGACTTCGCTCAGGTAGACCGGGCGTTCTTCCAGTAAGGATTTCGTCCCTGCCAGCACCCCGGCTACCGCCCACCGCCCATCCGCGCCACCTACGCGGGGAGTCTTCTCCTCGCGGATGCACTCCACGAAATGCTGCATCTCATGGATATAAGCCCAGGCAAACCGCTCCGGCCAGGTTTTGTAGATCGGGGTGATCAACCCCTGGTCGCGGTTGGTGCAGACCACAACCGCCTGCCCCTCGAGCTCGCCAATCTGCATGATCCCCTTCTCGCCGACAATTTCCACCCGCGCATCGTACCCATATCCACAGGGACAGACCCCGGAAATGCTGCCCAGGCCGCCGTTTTCGAAACGGATATTGACCAGCACATTGTCGTAGAAGTGAGGGGTGTCCACATTGTTGGCTGGCCCTTTGAAATTGGCCGTCTCCACATACACCCGTTGATAATCTGAACCCATCAGCCAGCGGGTCGTATCCCAATCGTGGCTGTTGACCTCGGCGAGCATACCGTTCGATGTGCGCAGGTCGCGCGCCCAGGCCGGCGGGAGCCCGGGGCCGTGGGTAAGAGATTTGACCATCATCGGCTGCCCGATCTCACCCGCCTGGATGCGGCTGGCTGCCGCGGCAAATTCGGGATCGAAGCGGCGCATAAATCCAAGCTGTAGAATTACCCCATAACGCTCGATGGCAGCGATGATATCGTCGCACTCCAGGAGGTTGAGAGCCATGGGTTTTTCCAGGAAAACATGCTTCCCATGCGAAGCCGCCAGGTTAGCCAGCTGCTTATGGGTAAACGTCGGTGTGGTGATGATGACCGCATCGAACTGGGCTTTCTCCAGGGCATCTTCAAGCGAGCTAAACGCGCCCGGGATGCCAAACTCCTCGGCAGTCCCCTGGAGCACCTCCGCTACCGGGTCCACCAGAGCAGTGATCTCCGCGCCGGGGACAAAACGAGTAATGGCGCGCGAGTGGTTTTTTCCAACCCGACCGGCGCCGATCATACAAATCTTGACTGCGCTTTTCATCAATTCAAATCCTCATTTCGCATGGGTAATTTATCCTACCCTTCAGCTGCCGGGCGAGTATTGACGTACCTGGCGGCTGAGGGGCAACCTTATTCGTTGAAAAACCCGTTGAGCGCGCGCTGCAGCTCGATATAGCGAGGGACCATCTTTTCGTAGGCGGCTCGGGCCGCCGGGTCAGGACGGACGGGGTCGCCGCACGGCTGGGCCGCTGCTTCCGCCCGCTCCGCCAGGTTCTCGAACATACCGGTTGCCTTTCCCGCAATCAGGGCGCTGCCCCACGTGCCAAACTCGTTGCCGTTCAAACGCTGGAAAGGTACGTTGAGCACGTCGGCTTTGATCTGGTTCCACACCAGGCTGCGCGCACCCCCGCCCACCGAGCGAGCTTCGATCAACTGTAGACCCGGGAGCAGGTCATACAGGATGCTCAGATAATACGCGTATTCGTACGCCACGCTTTCTAACAGGGCGCGGAAGAAATGCGCCTGGGTATGTCCCCACGAAAAACCAACCCAGGCTCCGCGCATCGAGGGATTGGCAGGGCAGATCCGCCCGCCCAGGTGAGGTGAGAAGAATAGGCCGTCTGACCCAACCGGGGCCTGGCTTGCCCAGCGCGTCATCTCATCGTACAAATCGCCGTCCAGTTCCAGCGCCTGGCCGTGCGATGCGTTATAGAATTGGTCGCGGTACCAGCGCAGCGCCAGCCCGCCGCCCGCGATATAGGCCAGGGGATGCCACAAACCGGGGATCACCGAACGCATGGTCAATAGCGCGCGAGCCCCGACATCCGAAACATACGTATCCGTACAGCCGGCCAGGACGGCGGCCGTTCCCGCTACATCGAACAGCATCCCCGGACGGACGATGCCGGCTCCCAGCGCATTCGCTGCCGTGTCGCCTGCCCCGGCAGCGATAGGAGTGCCCGGCGCCAGGCCGAAATCGGCCGCGGCTTTTTCTGTGACCTCGCCGATTACATCCCATGGGGCCACGATCCGCGGCAGTTTGTCCATGTCCAGGTTGAAGCGAGCGCACAGTTCCTGCGACCAGGTACCGCTCTCCGCATCGCTAAACCCGGAAAAATGGATAAAGGTGTAGTCGATGAACGCCTGATCGCCGCTCAAACCCGCCATGGCCCCCGCCACATACCCGGCCGGCATGACAAATTTGGCCACCCGCTGGTATTCTTCCGGCCGTTCGTTCTTACACCACAACATCTTTGGCCCGTGGTCGCAGGTTGGCGGGCAGCCGGTCAGCCGGATAACCCGGTCGCCTGCTTCGCGCTCCATCCACTCGATGTAGGGTTTACAGCGCATATCCAACCAGGAATCAAAGCGCGTCGCGGGTTGGTAGTGCTCATCCACCGCACCCACACCGGCCATCTGCGAATCGAATGCAATGGCGGCGATGTCTCGCGGATCGATACCGCTGCTTTCTATACACTTACGCACGGTTTGGGCAGCTGTGCGGTAAAAATCATCATTTTCCTGTTCGACCACACCCGGCCTGGGATAATACAGGGGAACTTCCGCGGACGCCTCTGCCACCAGGCTTCCGTCGGCGCGGTACAGGGCTGCCTTAGTCCCGCTGGTCCCCAGGTCTACACCGATCAGGAACTTTTTATTCATAATCACCTCTGATATAGACAGGCTGGATGAATGACGATCAGCGTGCTGTTTCGCGGACGCGCACCAGTTCGATGTCAAAGCGGGTTCGATCGCCCCGGTGCAGCGAGATATAATACTCGATCGGAATCCCCTTTTGGAGATAACAGATGCTGTTCAGCATCACCAGGGGCGCGCCGCGTCTTACCCGCAGGAGTTTAGCCTCCTCATCTCCGGCTGCCACCGCTTCGATAAAGCGCCTGCCCCTTGCGATCTTCAAGCCGCAGTCTTCTTCCAGGAATTCATAAAGCGACCGGTTGGTCAGATCAACCCGGCAGGCTCGCGGGCAAAGCTCATAGGGGATAAATGATGTGACCAGTTGGATTGGCTCCTGGTTGACCGAGCGCAGGCGCTTGATGTCGATCACGGGGGTCCCGGGGGGGATCTCCAGGTAACCGGACAGTTCATCTGTGGCTGGGATGATCCTCTGGTGCAAAACCTGGGTCTCCGGGACCAGCCCGCGGGCAACCATATCCTGGTAAAAACCGGTCAGCTTATTGGCCAGGCTTTCACCGATTTTTGGATAAGCAATAAAGGTTCCCTTCCCTTTTCTGCGCACGATCAGGTCTTCTTGTTCGAGTTCGAGCAGCGCCTGGCGCACGACGGTGCGACTAACGCCGTACTCGCTGCACAGTTCTGGCTCTCCAGGGATCTTATCCCCGGGTTTCCAAACCTTTTGATTGATTTTATTTTTGAGAATTTCAATTAATTGAACGTAATAGGGGATGGGGCGGTCAAAATCAATCCATTCCGGATCCATAGAACCCTCAATCATCCGCTGTTCATTACCTGGTGTAAGGCGCTTATGATCCGCACAAATGGATCACTGGCTCGAACCTGTCATCATGTAATTACATTCTAACAGCCGGGATAGATCCTGTCAAGATGGATTTTTTGGAGATTAATGGCTTTCCGGAAGGTCAGCGGGTTCGAGATTCTCCCCCTCGCGTCCGCGTACCAGCTCAACCACAAAGCGAGAGCGGTCACCCCGATGGACGGCGTGATAATACTCCATGGGGGTATCATCCGCCAGGTAGGTGACGCTGTCTAACAGGATCAGGGGAGAGCCCTGGGAAACCTCGAGCAGTTGAGCCTCGCGTTCGTTCGCAGAAACAGCCTCGATGCTTCTCCGCCCGTGCGAGATCTGCAGCCCAAACTCGTTCTCCAGGATACCGTATAAGGATTGGTTGGTGAGGTCGTATTGGTTCAGAGTCGGGCAGAGGTGGTATGGAATGTATGTGGTCACCAACACGATCGGGGCATCGCTAACCGAGCGCAGCCGCTCGATGCAGTGGACGAGCGTCCCGGGGGACAGATGCAGGAGATTGGCGATTTTCGTACTGGCCGGGATAACTTCAAAACGCAGCACCTGGGTTTTGGGGGTCTGACCACGGCTGCTCATATCCTGGTAAAAACCGGTTAGCTTCTGGACCAGGTTTTCGTTGATCTTCGGCTCAGCGACAAACGTGCCTTTCCCCTTTTTCTTCTGGATCAGACCCTCCAGCTCGATTTCATGGAGCGCCTGCCGGACGACGGTCCGGCTAATCCCGTACTGTTCGCACAGCTCGAATTCACCCGGCAGCTGGTCCCCCGGCTTTAATTCCCCCCGGCGGATGCGTTCCTTAAGGATCTCCTCAAGCTGGATATAGTATGGGATGTTGCTATGGAATTCAATCAGATTTGCCGGGGCCATAGGACAATGATTATCTCCCTGCTTGATAGAAAAACAATGGATACCTGATAATATTATATACCGATGTGCGGTCTGTGTCCCCTCTTTACATCCAAAGGTGCATTTTGATTGTCCTGACAGAGGCCGGGACGCTGATGGAGGGCGCGCGGTAATGGACGGCCTGCCTGACCGTCCACTACCGCGCGCACGAGAATGAATTTGCCGCCTGGGAACCAGTGCTCCAGGGGTTTTGGACTCAGCCCGATATCCACTGGACCCCGCTGGAACCAACCGGCCGCTAGCCTTTCCGTTTAGCTTTGGTTATAGATCGACAGCCTGCGGAATGCCGGCGAGGTAAGACCTCCTATACCGACCAGGATACAGGCAGCCGCCGAAAGAGCGATCACGCTGGTTGAAGGGATAAAGGCCAGCAGCAGGCCGCCAATGGCCAGACCAAGCGGCGATCCAGTGGTGAGCAGGGCAGATCTCGCCCCAAATACCCTCCCCAGTTGTGACTTAGGAACCGTGCGCTGCAGCAAGGTTGTCTCCATTGGCGTATAGGGCCCCCACATCAAACCGCCCAATAAAAGCATGCCGCAGGCCAACCAAAGCTTATTGATAAAAACCATGGGCAAAAGACTGGCGCCCCACAGGAGCGCAATCAGCGGTAAGGCCACCCCTAGTCCTATCCGCCGGCTGAGCGCCGTGCTGCTCAGGGTACCGATCAGCGCGCCGACTGCCAGGGCGGACCAGAGCAGCCCGTATCCCTGCGCGTTCGTTTGAAGTACGGTGGAGCTGTAGAGCGGTAAGGCAGCCTCCAGGGGGCCATAGGAGAAAAAGAATACCAGGCTTAGCAGGGTGGTGAATCTCACCACCTTCATTTGCCAGAGCTGGCGGAAGCCCAGGCGTTCTGAAAGAGCGGCCTGCAACGGGGGCTTGCTCCGGTCAAGGGTAGGAATTGTGATGGAAACAATCGCCATCGCGGCAAAGGTTGCTGCGTCGATAAGCAGCACGAAGGGTCCACCGAAGGAAGCAATCAGGACCCCGGCAACCGCGGGCCCGATTACCAGGGCGAGATTGAGGCTGAACGACCAGAGCATATTCGCGGCATCTAGATCCTGATCCTCAACCATATCGGGAAGGATGCTGCGCGACCCCACCCCCGTTGCAGGCTCAAGCATACCGGCCAACCCGGTCAGCAGGAACAGCAGCCCCAGATTAAGCAAGCCGAGCCCGTATAAAATGGGGATGAGCCCGATAATGAGAGCGCGAACGCTGTTATCTATTGTGAGGATGGCCCGCGGCTGGAATCGGTCGATTAGGGGGCCAATGACCAGGCTCGTGACGATGGCGGGAAGTTGCAGGGTGAGGAGGATACCGGCGGTTGCCGTGCCTGACTTTGTAATTTGCAAGACAAACCAGGGTAGGGCAATGAGAGCGAATGCATCGCCAAACAGCGATACCAACCTGCCAACCCAGAGACGGCCGAATGCCGGATAGCGGTAGAGCAGGCTAAAAGCCTGCCAGAGCGGTTTTTTCATCCAGCTCGCTCCGGTTTATCGTTTTTTCTCATTCTGCTGTCCATTCGCTTATTTCACCTTACCCGGCGCTGAGCATCTCGTCCAGCCGCCGCTGAAGATAAGCGCGCTCGGCGCTGTTGCCGCACAGGGCCAGCGCTCGCTCGTAAGCATCCGCGGCAGCTTCGCGCTGGTTCAGCCGGCGCAGCAAGTCGGCGCGCGCAGCGTGATAGGGATAAAAGCCATCCGCCTGGCGCTCCAGGCGCAGCAGCATCTGCAATCCTGCTCCCGCGCCCCACGCCATCGCCGCTGCCACAGCACGGTTCACTTCCACCACTATGGAAGGGGCCATTCTTGCCAGGGTGTCATACAGCGCTGCGATCTGGCGCCAGTCGGTTGCCTCAGGCGTCTGAGCTTCGGCGTGCAGCGCGCTGATCGCCGCCTGCACCTGGTAGGGACCCGGGTCGCGCAGGGCCAGCGCCTCGTCCAGCACGGCGATCCCTTCGCGGATTTTTTCCTGGTTCCAGCGGGCGCGGTCCTGTTCTTCGAGCAAGACCAGCTCGCCCGCCGCGTTGAGCCGCGTTTCTCTCCGTGAATCGTGCAGCAGCATCAGCGCCAGCAACCCGCGCGCCTCCGCGCTGCGCTGCGCGGGCAGCAGCCCGACCAGCACGCGGCCCAGGCGGATCGCTTCCCCGCACAGCTCGCGCCGGGTCAGCCCATCTCCGCGGGTGGCGACGTACCCCTCGTTGAAGATCAGGTAGATGACCGCCAGCAGCGCGTCCAGCCGCTCCGGCAGCAGATCGACGGGCGGCACGCGGAAGGGAATGCCCGCCTCTCGGATTTTCTTCCGCGCCCGAGCCAACCGCTGCGCCATGGTTGGCTCGGGTACGAGGAACGCCCGCGCGTTCTCAGGAGTTGTCAGGCCACCCAGGGTATGCAAGGTCAGAGCCACCTGAGCCTCCAACGCCAGCG
>Ga0105104_10000739_pt1 | contig 25283 bp, 25 predicted proteins | sample PPLLaktember2015_3_FD_87034 | JGI IMG/M metagenome (GOLD analysis project Ga0105104, IMG submission 87034) | Freshwater sediment microbial communities from Prairie Pothole Lake near Jamestown, North Dakota, USA - PPLs Lake P7 Core (6) Depth... | ecosystem: Environmental > Aquatic > Freshwater >...
CGCAAACGCGCACTGAGGGCGGGCCGCAAACGGACGGAGCGGCAAACGCGCACGGTGGGCCGCGTGGCAAACGGACGAAGTGCGGCGGGTGCGGGGGGGGCCGGAGAGGGACGGAGGCGCAAACGTGGAAGGAGGGCGCCTGGCGGGGCGGCAAACGCGCACGGTGGGCCGCGTGGCAAACGTGGACAGAGCGCGGGGCGGCAAACGCGCACGGCGGGCCGCGTGGCAAGCGTACGGAGCGCGGGCCGCAAACGGACGGAGTGCGGGCCGCGAACGTGTACGAAGGGCGGAACCGCAACCGGAGCGGCGATTCTTGCTCCCTTCGCGGGGGGCCGATATACTGCGCAAGACCACTTATCGTTCACCCAAGGGGGAAATCGACATGGGGCAGGCTCGGACCATCTGCTTGGTGGGGCATTCCGGTACTGGGAAGACGGCCCTCACCGCCGCGCTCTTGACGCGTGCGGGCACCAAAGAGCAGATCACGCTGGACGCGTCGCAGGAGGAGAAGGAGCGCGGCCACACGCTCGACATGGGCTTTGGCGCGTTCCAGGTGGACGGTGTTCCGATCACTCTCCTCGACACGCCGGGCGGCGATGAGTTCATCGAGGAGATGTACAAGGGAATCCCCATCGCGGATCTGACGGTCCTCGTGGTGAACGCGGAGAAGGCCGTGGAGGTTGTCACGGAGCGCGCATGGGAGATCTCCGGCGGCGCGAAGCGCCCGACGATCGTCCTCGTCAACCTCATGGACAAGGAGAACGCCAACTTCGACAAGGTGTTGGCCGATCTGCGCGGCCAGTTCGAGGGGAAGTTCGTCGCCGTCCAGATGCCCATCCGCAGCGGTGAAGCATTCACGGGCATGGTTGACCTTGTGTCGAACCGACTCGTCAGCTTCGCCGACAAGGGGAAGAAGGACATTCCGGCCGAGCTGGCCGATGAAGTCGAGATGGCGCGCGGCGCTCTTCTGGAGGAAGTTGCGGCGGCCGACGATGAGTTGATGATGAAGTTCCTGGATGAGGCCGCGATCAGCGAGAGCGAGATCGCCCAGGCGCTCGTGAAGGGGATCGCGAGCGGCGCCATCGTCCCGGTCCTCTGTTCGTCGGTGACGGAGGGGAAAGGGATCGACCAGCTTGTGAAAGCGTTGGTCGGCTACGCCGCGCCGCGGACGGGGGACGCAGGGGCGCCGTGCCGCGCCGTGGCGTTCAACTTGGCCAGCGATCCGTACCTCGGGCGGCTCTCCTTCGTGCGCGTGCTCGAGGGAACCGTTCAAGAAGGGAAGGGCCTTGTGGACGTCGTGTCCGGGGCGAAGGTCGACGTGCGTGACCTCTATGCCCTCGATGGGACGAAGCAGAAGCGCGTTCCCCAAGCAGGGCCCGGCGAGATCGTCGCGATTGCCAAGGCGGAACACATCGCGCTCGGGGCGACGCTCGGGGTCAGCCAAGGCGGAGAGGCGTTCCGGATGCCGGAGTTCCCGAGGCCGGTCTTCTCGCGGACGATCGTCCCGAAGAGCCAGGCGGACGTCGACAAGATGGGCGCGGCGCTGAAGGAGATTGCGGCAACCAAGGCTACGATCGTGGTGGAACGCGATCCCGTGACGAAGGAGCTCACGCTGCACGGGATGGGAGACGTGCACCTCTCTGTGTTCATCGAGAGGCTGAAGAACCGATACAACGTGTCGCTCGAAACTCGACAGCCTCGGATTCCGTACAAGGAGACCATCCGGAGAAAGGCTGAGGCCAAGTACCGTCACAAGAAGCAGACGGGCGGCCGCGGCCAGTTTGGCGAGGTGTGGTTGCGCGTCGAGCCGTACAAGGGCGAAGGCGGGTTCAAGTTCGTCGACGAGATCAAGGGCGCGTCGATCCCAAACCAGTACGTGCCCGGCGTCGAGAAGGGGATTCTAGAGGCGCTGGAACAGGGCAGCCTGGCGAAGTTCCCGGTCACGGAGATCCTCGTCGCGGTCTTCGACGGAAGCTTCCACCCGGTGGACTCGTCCGAGCTTGCCTTCAAACTCGCCGCAAGGGGCGCGTTCCGTGAGGCGTTCGACAACGCAGAACCGTGCCTCCTCGAGCCGATCATGTCCGTGAGGGTGCGCGTGCCTGAGGATCATATGGGGGACATCATCGGCGACATGAATGGGCGCCGCGGGCGCATCTTGGGGATGGAGCCGGCGGGGAAGACAACGGTGGTTGTCGCCGAGGCTCCGCTCGCCGAGCTGTTGAACTACGCCCTCGACCTCAAGTCGCGCACGCAGGGACGAGCCACGTTCCGGATGGACTTCGCAAGATACCAACAGGTTCCTGGAAACATCCAGGAGAAGGTCGTCGCACAGGCCCAAGCCGAGCAGGAATGAACGTCGCGCGACACATGCAGCGGGATGCCGTGACCGCTCTTCCGTCCACCACGGCCGGGACGGTCCGCAAACTGATGGAAGAGCACGGGTTCGGGGTCCTTCTTGTGACCTCCGAGGACGGCCGCCTGCGGGGGTTCGTCACCCGCGGATCGCTCAAGGGGATCGTTGATTGGGAGTCTCCGATCGAGGCGATCGCTCACCCTGTGAGGTTCTCGGTCTCGCCGACGGACACGCTGGAGAAGGCGACGCTGATCATGCTGGAGAATCGCCTTGTGGTTCTGCCGGTGACGGACGGAGACCTGCTGGTGGGCGTCATCACGCAAAGTGCGGTCCTTCGGGGGCTCGCGGACGGCCTCGGCATCGGGCTCGAGGGGACGCGGATGGAGCTTCGACTCCAGGCGGGGTCTCTGGAGCTGTACGAAGTCCTCGACGTGCTCCGCGCACGAAACATCCACATCGTCAGCATGACGAACGGGTCCGGAAGTGGCGAGCGGCGCGACGTGATCCTGCGGGTGCAGGGAATCGGCGACCGCGAGGAGTTGCGGGCGGAGCTCGAACGGCGCCTCGATCGCGGGAACTAGGACTCCGTCTCGTTCTCGCGTGAACCGGGCAAGGGTGCGGAAAGCTCGGGCGTAGCGTCTTGACCGAGCGGAGCGGGTTCGATGCGGCTTCCCGAACTGGAATCAGCTACCGGAGTGCACAACCGGCAGAGCAACTGACGTGCCATCAGTTAGGTCGCGAGTCCGACGCCGGCCGCTCCCAGAGAGCGGTGTCTTCCCCTCATCTCCCCTGCCAAAGACCGCCCGACTCCGCGATCCTGCTGTCGCCCCATACCGCGGAGGGAGCTTCCCGGTGAGTCGCCCTCCTAACCCGGTCCGTTGCTTCACACTGGTTCCTCCATGGCGATGTGGAGTAGGGTGTTCTTGGCGAGTTGGCGGGAACCGGAGGTGCCGCAGATGGCTAGGCGCTCGGTGATGTTGGTTGTCGTCGCAGTTCTGATGCTCCCTGCTTTCGTGGGCCTTTCTGCGGCGGCTGGGTCTCTTGTCTTCGACTTCTGGAGAAGTGTGCCGGGAGGTGCGACGACCGATGCGGCGCTCACAGCAGTCGAGTTCTCGGGGCGTCTGTATCTGTTCGCAAAAGGCCTTGTCGATCCGAAGATCTACGTGAACTCAACGGGCGACGGGACAGCGTGGACCGGGTGGAGCGAGGTTCCGGGAGGCGGATTGACGGACGCTGCACTAGGGGCCGTTTCCTTCGCGGGGCGCCTGTATCTGTTTGCGAAGGGTCTCCCGGATACGAAGATCTATGTGAATTCGACGCACGACGGCGCTACGTGGACTGGGTGGAGCGAAGTCTTCGGCAAGGGGGCGACGAACGCTCCACTCGCGGCCGTTGTCTTCTCAGGGCGACTGCGTCTCTTTGCGAAGAGCCTGGACTCCAAGATCTACGTGAACTCGACGGGTGACGGGGTCGCTTGGTCCGGGTGGGCCGAAGTTCCCGGTGCAGGCCTGAGCGATGCAGCCCCTGCGGCGATTGCGTTCTCCGGGCGGCTGTATCTCTTTGCCAAGGGCATCTTGGGCCCGGGGATCTGGGTGAACTCCACGGGTGACGGAGCTACATGGGCCGGGTGGAGCGTGTCTTCGGGAGGCGGGTTGACGAACGCTCCTTTGGCTGCGGTTTCGTTCGCATCAGGACTGCATCTGTTTGCGAAAGGGTTGGACCTGAAGATCTACCAAAGCTCGACGGGTGACGGAGTCACGTGGACCGCGTGGGGCGTTGTTCCTGACAGCGCTTTAACGAATACCTCCCTGACGGTGGCGGTCTTCCTTGGACGTCTGTATCTCTTCGCGAAGGGCCTGGACTCGCGGATCTACATGGAAGCCGCATCTCCGGCACCATGAGGACGGGGAGCGAGGACTCCGGGACGGCCACGAAGGGCGTCGCGGGAGGGGGCTCGACGGACCGCGCGCCCATCGCGGCAGTCCGGCACGGGCGGTGAGTGAACGACAAGCTGCCTTGCTTCGTTCCAGCCCGTCTTCGTCAGCCTCGCAAGGCAGGAACTGGCGGAGCTTCTCGATAGCCGCTCCGCATGTATTCACCCTTCCCCGGAACAGCCGCTTCAACCGGGAGAAGACCTCGAACGCTCGCGGCCGACACGTGTCTATTGCCGTCCAGCTCCTCCTTCTTGTCTCTGGAGTCGCGGCTCTGACGAGGAGAACGGCCAGGACGACCAGGCAGGCAGGAACGGCGTTCTTGACGCACTCTGAGCCCCTGGTTACAATTCCCACGACTCGAGCAAGCTGCCAGCGTAGCTCAACCGGCAGAGCAACTGATTTGTAATCAGTAGGTTGCCAGTTCAACTCTGGCCGCTGGCTCTTGTCGCTGTCTCGGAGGGGTACCGAAGTGGCCAAACGGGGCGGACTGTAAATCCGTTGGCGTACGCCTACGGGGGTTCAAATCCCTCCCCCTCCACTTGAGTTGGAAGCCCCCGCGGGTTTCGGGTACACTGCAAACCCGGCGGAGTTGGACGTGCCCGTGTGGCTCAGGAGGTAGAGCACCCCCTTGGTAAGGGGGAGGTCGCCGGTTCGACTCCGGCCGCGGGCTTATGCTCGCGGCGGACGTTTTTTGTTTGATGGGACGGAAGATCGTCGAACCTACTGTCGCTGAGGAGGTCTAAGGAATGGCGAAGGAAGCATTTGCGAGGAATAAGCCTCACCTGAACATCGGAACGATCGGCCATATCGACCATGGCAAGACGACGTTGACGTCGGCGATCACCAAGGTGCTGGCGTCCAAAGGGTTGGCTCAGGAGCGATCGTACGATCAGGTGGCGAAGGCCGACGCCAAGCTGTTCCGACGCGACGCAACGAAGATTCTGACGGTCAACGTCGCGCACGTGGAGTACGAGACGGTGGCTCGCCACTACGCCCACATCGACTGTCCGGGACACGCCGACTACATCAAGAACATGATCACCGGCGCCGCGCAGATGGACGGCGCGATCCTCGTGGTTTCGGCGACGGATGGTCCGATGCCGCAGACGCGAGAGCACGTCCTTCTTGCCCGCCAGGTGAACGTCCCGGCGATCGTCGTCTTCCTGAACAAGGTTGACCAGGTCGACGATCCCGAGCTGATCGACCTGATCGAGATGGAGATCCGGGACCTCCTGTCGAAGTACGAGTTCCCGGGCGACGAGACGCCGATCATCCGCGGTTCTGCGCTTCTGGCCATGCAGGCGGAGAACGCGGACTCGCCGGCCGCCAAGCCGATCTTCGACCTGATGGATGCGGTGGACTCGTTCATTCCGCTCCCGGACCGCGAGGAGGACAAGCCGTTCCTGATGTCGATCGAAGACGTCTTCTCGATCAAGGGGCGCGGCACCGTCGTCACCGGCCGCGTCGACCGCGGCAAGATCACTCCGGGGATGGAAGTCGAGATCGTCGGAATCCACGATCAGATCGTGAAGACCGTTGCGACGAGCCTCGAGATGTTCAACAAGACGCTCGAGTATGCGATCGCCGGCGACAACGTCGGAATCCTGCTGCGCGGCATCGACAAGGATCAGGTCGAGCGCGGACAGGTTCTCGCCGCTCCGAAGACGATTACGCCGCACACGAAGTTCGAAGGATCGATCTACGTCCTGACCCGCGATGAAGGCGGGCGGCAGAAGCCGTTCTTCACGGGGTATCGGCCGCAGTTCTTCTTCCGCACGACGGACATCACCGGCACCGTGATCCTGCCGGAGGGCGTGGAAATGGTCATGCCGGGCGACAACGTCGTCTTCACGGGCGAACTGATGCACCACGTGGCAATGGACGTCGGGCTCCGGTTCGCAATCCGCGAGGGCGGAAAGACAATCGGCGCCGGTGTTGTGGCGAAGATTCTCGAGTAGCCTAAGAGAGGAATCGGCTCATGGCAAAGAAGGGCGAAGCGGTCGTCCACGTCACGCTCGCATGCAGCGAGTGCGGCCGGCGGAACTACCACACGAAGAAGAACAAGGCCACCGCTCGAGGCAAGCTTGAGCTGAACAAGTACTGCAAGTGGGACCGCAAGCACACGCCTCACAAGGAGGTTTGACCCCCGTCGGGCCGACGAGCGATAGCTCGCGGGGCCGGGGCCACCAGTGTGAACCAGGCCCGCGTCGGGCCAATGGTGTGACACAGGCCCGTGTCGGACCGAAGGTGTGATACAGGCCCGTAGCTCAATTGGCAGAGCATCCGACTCCAAATCGGAAGGTCGGGGGTTCGAGCCCCTCCGGGCCTGCAAGAGCGATCCCTAGGCGAGGAGACGTAGATGATCGAGCGGATGGTGAACTATCTCAAAGGAGTGCGGCAGGAAGTCGCGCGCGTCAGCTGGCCGACGCGCAACGAGGTCATTTCGCTGACGGCGTTGATCCTGTTGTTGACCGTGGTTCTCACGCTCTACATCTGGGGTGTCGACGGAGTCATCGGCCTGATCCTTCGGTACGTCTTCCGAGCATAGCGGATTCCAACCACCATGCGACTGAAGAAATGGTACGCGATCCAGACCTATGCGGGGTCCGAGTTGAAGGTCAAGGAAGACCTCAACGAGCGGATCCGCAAGCGCGCTTGGGAAAGAGCTGCGGAGTCTTTCACCGTGGAGGGGGAGGAGACGTTCTTCCTCGTACCGGTGGAAGAGGTCATCACGTCGCGCAGCCGGCGCGGGTCGGCCACGGAGTACCGGATCCCGTACGACTACGATCTCGTCGCCAAGCCGAACGAGCGCATCCAGCGCGGTGAGCCCCTCGCTCGAAAGCCCGAGCGTCACATTGAAGAGGGCGCGAAGATCACCGACGTCGAGATGCTGCAGCGCGTCATCATCGAGCTCACGAACCGAAATGAGGAGACGTACCTCGTTCCAGCCGACAAGCACGTTCGTCGCGACATCCGCGTCGGGGAGAAGATCCGCAATGGCGTCCCGTTGACGACGGACAGCGACGAGCGGTTCGTCATCGCCAACCGAGGGTCCGTCGTGCAGCGAGACAAGGTGCGCCGGGTGACCCTCGAACAGGCGGACGGGAAAGAGAAGAAGCGGCTGATCCCGGAGAAGTACGTGGCGCGCGTTCGCAAAGGCCAGACGCTCGAAAAGGGTGACAAGATCGAGGACGAGGATGCGATTCCGAGCCGCGCGTCGGGACTTCTGAAGGTGAAGGAGTACAAGGACAAGCGCGTCGTGACGATCCAGCGCATCGAGAAGCGGCGGCTGTTCCCGGGATACGTCTTCGGGCGACTGGGGCTCGAGGACGAGCAGATGATGGAGTTGATCGAGGGGATCAAGGGCGCGGTTCGCTACGTCGGCTCGAAGTTCAAGCCGATGCCGATCGAGGGACCGGAGATGAAGCTGATCAAGCGGAAGGCCGGCCTCCTGGCCGTGCCGGTCGCTTCGAGTGCGACCTCCGCCTCGCTCGCCACGGCGTCCGGCGAGCCGAAGATCGAGGTCGACTTCACCGTGGGTGAGGTCGTCGAGATCGTCGACGGCCCGTTCGCGGACTTCACCGGGGAGATCAAAGAGATCGACAAGGACGCCGAAGAGATTACGGTCATGGTCAAGATCTTCGGACGCGAGACGCCGGTGCGCCTCGGGTTCGAGGGGATCGAGAAGCTGTAGTTCGAGAAACGAGAGGAAAGGGGAGGAGGTCGTATGGCACGAACTGCCATTGCGAAGATCACGTTGCAGATCCCGGCTGGCCAAGCCACGCCGGCGCCTCCGGTCGGACCCGCGCTCGGCGAGCACAAGCTCAACATCATGGACTTCTGCAAGAAGTTCAACGATGCCACGAAGGGCGAAACGCCCGGGGTGATTATCCCGGTCATCATCTCCGTCTACATGGGGAACAAGTTCGACTTCGTGCTGAAGCAGCCGCCGGCCGCGGAGCTGATCAAGATGGCGGCCGGGATCCAGACGGGGTCCGGTCAACCGAACCTGAACAAGGTGGCCCGCATCACGCGGGAGCAGGTTCGCCGGATCGCCGAGCGCAAACTTCCGGATCTGAACACCTACAAACTGGAGTCCGCGATGAAGATCATCGAGGGCACCGCCCGGAACATGGGAGTCGAGGTGGTGGACGCGTGAAACGAAGCAAACGCTACACCGGAGTGGCGACACTCGTTGAGCCTCGCGCCACGTACGGGTTCGACGACGCCATGGCGAAACTGAAGGCGTCGGCGACGGCGAAATTCGACGAGACCGCGGAGGTGTCGGTGGTGCTCGGCATCAAGTCGAGCCAAACGATCGTTCGCGGAACGTGCAATCTGCCCCACGGGACCGGAAAGACGATCCGCATCCTGGCGTTCGCCAAGGGAGACTTGATCGCTGAGGCCGAGAAGGCCGGAGCCGACTACGTCGGCGGCGAAGACCTGGCGAAGAAGATCCAGGAGGGGTGGTTCGAGTTCGACAAGGTCGTCGCGACTCCCGACATGATGCCCGTCGTGGGAAAACTGGGAAAGGTCCTCGGTCCGCGAGGGTTGATGCCGAGTCCGAAAACCGGCACGGTGACGAGAGACATCGGCCAGGTCATCGGGGAGCTGAAGAAGGGAATGGTCGAGTTCCGCTCGGACCGAACGGGTGTCGTGCACTCCGTGTTCGGGAAGGCCTCGTTCGAGGCGACGGCGCTGAAGGAGAACCTCATTGCCGTAATCCGTGGCGTGGCGGAGCGGAAACCCGACGAGGGGATCAAGGGACGCTACATCAAGAAAGTGAGCGTCGCCTCGACCATGGGACCGGGAATCACGATCGATCTAGCCGAAGTGACCGCGGTCGCGGAATCCGTCGAGTAGGAGCGCGAGATGCCGACCCAAACAAAGATCGAGGAAGTCGCTCGACTCAAAGAGCAGTTCGAGAAGGCAGTCTCGTTGGTCCTTGCCGACTACCGCGGCCTGACGGCCAATGAGATGGTCGAGCTTCGTGCGAAGTTCACGAAGCAGGGACTGGACTACCGCGTCGTCAAGGACACGCTCGCGAAGATCGCGGCGAAGGAGGCGGGGATCGAAGGTCTCTCCGATCTCTTCTCCGGCCCGATCGGTGTCGCGATCGGATACGACGACCCGGCCGTCGCCTTCAAGATCTCCGACGAGTGCCGGCGGAGGTACGCGCCGAAATACCAACTCAAGGGCGGCCTCTTCGAGGGGGCCGTCGTGGCGGAGAAGGACGTCGTGAAGTACGCGACGATGCCCTCGAGAGAGCAGCTGCTGGCGAGACTGGCGATGCTCCTCCAGAGCCCGATGCGCGCGCTCGCCGTCGTGCTGCAGGCCAAGATTCGCGAGATGGCGATCGTCCTGAACGAAGTGAAGAAGCAGCGTGAGGAACAGAAAGAGGAGGCATAAGCGATGGCGAACCAGGACATCCTCCAGCAGATAGAGGAGATGTCGGTCAAGGACTTGGCCGAGCTCGTCGAGATGATCGAAGAGCGATTCGGGGTCTCGGCGGCGATGGCGGCCCCCGTGGCCGTGGCGATGGCTCCCTCCGCCGGCGGCGGAGACGCGGCGGCGCCCAAAGCCGAGACCTACAAGGTCATTATGAAGAGCGCCGGGCAGAAGAAGATCCAGGTCATCAAGGAGATCAAGGACATCACCGGCCTGGGGCTCAAGGAATGCAAAGAGCTCGCCGACAAGATCCCGGCGACCATCAAGGAGAACGTCGGCCCGGACGAGGCGACGAGCATCAAGGAGAAACTGGAGGCGGCCGGGGCTGAGATCGCATTGGAATAACCTCACACACCAGAGAGATCTGGGATCTGGATGCGCCTGCCTTAGGGCCCGTGAGGCCTTAGGGCAGAGCGTTCTTTGTAAGGGGAGAAGATGAGGTACCGAGAACGAAGATCCTACGGACGGATTCAAGAGATCCTTCCCCCGCCGTACCTGTTGGCCGATGTGCGCTCATCGTTCGAGGAGTTCGTCGAGAAGGGGATCAAACGCGCATTCGCGGACGTCACGCCCATCGAGGGGCACGGGAAGGACGGACTGCGGATGGAGTTCGTCGACCCGTACCTCGGGGATCCCCGGAACAGCGAGGCCGAGTGCAAGGACAAGGATCTGACGTTCTCTCGCCCGCTTCGCGTCGGTGCGCGGCTCTTTCAGGAGGGAAAGCTCCTGCAGGAGACCGAGCTCTACATCGGCGACTTCCCGATCATGACGAACCGCGGCACGTTCATCATCAACGGGTCCGAGAACGCACTCGTCAACGAACTGACTCGGGCTCCCGGCGTGTACTTCACGCAGGAGGATACGAACCAGTACAAGGGTCACATTCTCCCCGAGCTCGGCGCGTGGCTTGAGATCCTCCTCGACACGAAGCGAGGCACTCTTCGCGCGAACCTCGACCGGAAGGGGCGCGTCGTCGTCACCGTGCTCCTGAAGGCGCTCGGATTCGACGAGCCGCGCATCTGCCGATACTTCTCGTTCACGGTCTCCCCCGTGACCGCGGAGAAACTGGCCCCCTACGTGGGGTACCGTGTTGTGGAGGACGTCGGCAAGGGCAAGAAGGAAGTGATCCTCGCTTCCGGAGAGACGCTTCAGAAGAGCCACCTGGCGAAGCTCGAAGCGGCGGGCGTCAAGTCGGTCCGACTCGTGAATCGCTACATCCAGCGGGCCCTGGAGGAAGACCAGACGACGAGCCAGGAAGAAGCGCTACGCGCCGTGTACCGCAAGCTTCGGCCGTCGGACCGATCCTCGCCGGCGCAGATGGGCGAGTACGTCGAGACCCTGTACTTCCACCCGACGAGCTACCACCTGTCCGAGGTGGGGCGGTTCAAGGTGAACCGAAAGCTTGGAATGGGTCTGAAAGAACCGGTCCTGTACCTCGCCGACATCGTGCGGACGATCCGCGTGCTGATCGAGGTCCCGAAGCGTCCGGAGCTCCTGGACGAGAAGGATCACCTGGCGAACAAGCGCGTTCGCCTGCCGGGCGAATTGGCCGAGAGCGCGCTTCGTACGGGTCTCGTACGCATGGCCCGGATCGCGCGCGACAAGCTGTCGAAGTACGCGCTCGAGGAGAAGGACACGATCCGACGCCTGATTTCGACGCGCACGGTCCAGGGGTCGATCAACCAGCTCTTCTACACCGGGCGGTTCTCGCAGTTCCTCGAGCAGACGAACCCGCTCACCGAGTTGACGCACAAGCGTCGTTTGAACGCGTTGGGCGGAGGCCTCACGAAGCGGCGGGCGAAGATCGAGGTCCGCGACGTCCACTCGTCGCACTACGCGCGAATCTGCCCGATCGAGACGCCGGAAGGGCAGAACATCGGGCTCATCACGTCGCTCGCCTGCTACGCGGGGGTGAACAAGTTCGGGTTCCTCGTGGCCCCGTACCGGAAGGTCACGAAAGGGAAGGTCACCGATCAGATCGACTACCTCATGGCCGACGACGAGGAGAGCCTGAAGATCGCACCCGCGACGGCGGCGGTCAGCGCCGGCGGCAAGCTCCTCGGCGAACGGATCGAGGTTCGGACGGGGCGGGAAGACGTGATCCTCGTCAAGCCGGATGAGGTGGACTACATCGGCGTGTCGCCGCGAGCGCTCGTGGGGATCTCGTCGGCGCTGATCCCGTTCCTGGAGCACGACGACTCGAACCGCGCCTTGATGGGTGCGAACATGCAGCGGCAGGCCGTGCCGCTCCTCGGGCCGGAGGCTCCGCTCGTCGGGACAGGCCTCGAGCGGCAGGCGGCCATGGACTCAGGAATGCTGCTGGTCGCGGACGAAGACGGCGTCGTCTCGGAAGTGGACGCAGACCACATCGTCGTGGGAAAGAAGGGGAAGACCGGGAAAGCAGCCAAGAAGCGGACGTACACGCTCGTCAGCTTCGAGCGCTCGAACCAGGACACGATTCTGCACCAGCGCCCGGTCGTCGAAGAAGGCGACACGATCGCCGTCGGCGACTTGCTCGCCGACGGACCCTCGAGCGACTTCGGAGAGCTGGCGCTTGGGCGGAACCTGCTCGTCGCGATCATGCCGTTTGAGGGCTACAACTACGAAGATGCGATCGTCGTCAGCGATCGCCTCGTCCGCGAGAACTTGCTCGACTCCATTCACATCGAGGAGTTTGAGGTCAAGGCGGAAGAGACGAAGCTTGGTCCCGAGGAGATCACCGCCGACATCCCCAACATCTCGAAGGAAGACCTCAAGAACCTCGACGAGGACGGCATCGTCCGCGAGGGAACGGTCGTTCGCACCGGGGACATCCTCGTTGGGAAGATCACACCGCGCGGAGAATCGGAACCGACGCCGGAGGAGAAGATCTTCCGCTCGATCTTCGGCGAGCGCGCACGGAACGTGAGAAACACGTCGTTGCGCATGCGCCCCGTGGCGGGGACGGCGAAGGTGATCAAGGTCAAGAAGTTCTCCCGCGACCAGGGCGACGAGTTGGATGCCGGGGTGAACGAGCTCGTCAAGGTCTTTGTCGCACAGCGCAAGACGATTTCCATCGGCGACAAGCTTGCCGGCCGCCACGGCAACAAGGGCGTCATCTCCACAGTCCGACCGATGGCCGAGATGCCGTTCCTGCCCGACGGAACGCCGGTCGATCTCGTGCTGAACCCGATGGGCGTGCCGTCGCGCATGAACCTCGGACAGATCTTCGAGGCGAACCTCGGCTGGCTGGCGCACCTGAGAGGCGAGCTTGTCGCGAGCCCGATCTTCGACGGAGCGAAGGAAGACGAGATTCTGGACGCGCTCCGCAAGGAGCGAGAGAAGGCGGGGCTCGCCGACGGCGACGACCACGACGGCAAGGTCACCCTGCGAGACGGCCGGACAGGAGAGCCGTTTGCGCGGCCGATCACCGTAGGGCACATGTACATCCTGAAGTTGGAGCACATCGCCGACGAGAAGATCCACGCCCGATCGACGGGGCCGTACGCGCTGATCACCCAGCAGCCGCTGGGCGGGAAGGCGCAGTTCGGCGGCCAGAGGCTTGGCGAGATGGAAGTCTGGGCGTTGGAGGCGTACGGGGCGTCGGCGCTGCTGCAGGAGATGCTCACCGTGAAGTCCGACGACACGCGCGGGCGCATCCAGTTGTACAAGGCGATCCTGAAGGGCGAGGAGTTCCCGAAGCCTGGCCTTCCGGAGTCGTTCAAGGTCCTGTTGCGCGAGCTGCGGAGCCTTGGTCTCTACCCGCGCGTGTATGACCGCAGTGGATACGAAGTCGACATCCCATAGTCCGGACGGGGAGGAGCGGGCGGCGGGATTCGTCGTCTTCCGCGAGGCGGACGACGGACGGGTCTACCTGATCCTCCTCCACCGGGACGGAGGCCACTGGGGGTTCCCGAAGGGGCGGCTCGAGCCGGGCGAAAGCCTGACGGAGGCCGCGTTGCGCGAGATCGGGGAAGAGACGGGGATCTCCGACGTGATGTCGGTGCCGGGGTTTGTCGCGCGGAGCCGCTATCGCGTGGTCCGCGGAGGGCGAAGCCTCGAGAAGACCGTCGACTACTTCCTCGGACGAACCAACGTATCCTCTGTGCGGATCTCAAACGAGCACGACCAGGCAGAGTGGCTCGATCTACGCCGGGCCCGAGCGAAGCTGACGCACGCGGAGAGCCGTCGGATCCTCGATCTGGCCGACGCCTTCCTCGAGGCGCGGCGGCGCGAGACTCCGGGAGCGCACGGGGCGAAGGAGTAGGCCATGCAGGACGAGTCGGTTCGGGAGTTCGCGGAGCGTCGGGCGAAAGGGCAGGAGCGGTTGCTCGAGGCGGCGAACCTGCCCATGCGCCGGTTCCTCGCGCTCGACGGAGATGTGTACGCTGCCGGAGCTCTGTCTCGCAAAGAGAAGGAGCTTCTCGGCCTCGTCGCCTCGGCGGTCCTCCGTTGCGACGACTGCATCCGCTACCACCTGCAGCAGGCTCACGGCGTCGGCGTTTCCCGGGACGAAGTGGTGGAGGCGCTCTCGGTGGCGCTCGTGGCCGGGGGATCGATCGTCATTCCGCACCTGCGCCGTGCGTTCGCCTTCCTCGACGAACTCGAGGACGCGGGGGCGTGAGAGGGACCGGGCTTCGGAGGCGCGGCCCGTAAGCCGGAGTGTGGAGGTGTCTTCGATGGGGAAGCTGACGTTCGTCGACAAGGCCCTCGCGGATCTGCGCGAGAAGGGGCTCTACAACACGATTCGCACGATCGAAAGCTCGGTCGGCGCGTGGGTTCAGATCGATGGCCGGCGGGTCTTGAACCTGTGCTCGAACAACTACCTCGGCTTCGCGGACGACCAACGACTGCGAGACGCGGCGAAGCGAGCGATCGACGAGTACGGAGTCGGACCCGGCGCCGTGCGCTCCATCGCCGGGACGATGACTCTCCACGTCGAGCTGGAGCGGCGAATCGCTCGGTTCAAGGGAACCGAGGCCGCGCTTTCCGTCCAGTCCGGGCTGAACACGAACCTCTCCGTGCTTCCGCTCCTTCTCGACAAGGACGATGTGGTGTTCACCGACGAACTCAACCACGCGTCGATCATCGACGGCGTGCGCCTGACGAAGGCAACGCGCGTGATCTACCCGCACCGTGACACGGAGACGCTGGCGAAGCTGCTCGAGGAGAACCGCGCGGCGGCGAAGAAGCTGATCGTGACCGATGGGGTGTTCTCGATGGACGGAGACCTCGCTCCGCTTCCGAAGATCGTCGAGCTTGCCGACGCGTACGAGGCGATCGTGATGGTCGACGATGCTCACGGGGAAGGCGTTCTGGGAAGCCATGGACGAGGCATTGTCGACCATTTCGGCCTCCACGGTCGGGTGGACGTTGAGTGTGGAACGATGTCGAAGGCGTTCGGCGTGATGGGGGGCTACGTGGCGGGGAGCGCGAAGGTCATCGAGTACCTCCGCCAGCGGGCGCGGCCTTTCCTCTTCTCGTCCGCGGCGACGCCGCCGGACGTGGCCGCGTGCATCGAAGCGATCGACATCCTCGAGAAGAGCGATGAGCCGGTTCGCCGGCTGTGGGAGAATGCCGAGTTCTTCAAGATCTCCCTCAAGAAGCTGGGGTTCGACACGGGGAAGAGCGAGACGCCGATCGTGCCGGTGATGCTCGGCGAAGCGGCCACGGCGTGGTCGTTCTCGAAGGCGTTGTTCGCCCGCGGCGTGTTCGCGACGGCGATCGCCTTCCCGACGGTCCCGCAAGGGAAGGCGCGACTCCGCGTCATGATGTCCGCCGGCCACAGCCGGAAGGACTTGGAGTTCGCGATCGATGCGTTCGCCCAAGTCGGGCGCGAGCTGGGGGCGATCCGAGCATGAAGAGAGAAGCGATTCGAACCGACAAGGCGCCCGGCGCCGTCGGGCCGTACTCCCAGGGGATCCGAGCGGGCCAGCTGCTATACACATCCGGCCAGATCCCGCTCACGCCGGCCGGAGAGATGGTTCGGGGCGACATCCAGAGTGCAGCGCGGCAGGCCCTCTCGAACGTGGAGAACATCCTGGCCGCCGGAGGCGCATCGATGGCCGACGTCGTGAAAGTGACGGTGTTCCTCACGAATATGGGGGACTTCGCGGCCGTGAACCAGGTCTACGCAGAGCGGTTCAAAGAACCGTTCCCCGCTCGATCGGCCATTCAGGTCGTTCGGCTTCCGCTCGACGCGCCGCTCGAGATCGAGGCGGTCGCGCTCGTCCCGTGAGGAGCACGTTCGAGGCGCCGCGCGACGGACCGGCCGAGGCTTTCTTTGACGCGCACTGCGACGCGGTGATGAAGTCGATCGACGAGGGCGCCGACTTCCAGTCGCAGGCGAGCCCGGCGCACGTCTCGCTCCCGAGGCTTCTCTCGGCGAACGTCCGTGTGCAAGCGTTTGCCTGCTGTGTCGTCTACCCTGACCGGCCGAGCGAAGCCTACGTCGAGCGCGGCTGGGCCATGGTCGAGGCGATCGCGGCGATGGCGGCGGAGTCCGGCGGGCGGATGGCGGTCGCCCGTACGGCCGCGGACCTCGGACGGTCGTTTGGCGGGGGACCGATCTCCGCGGTCATCGGGCTTGAGGGCGCAGACCCGCTCGAGGGCCGCGCGGAGAACCTGCGGGAATTTGCCGACCGAGGGGTTCGGCAACTCATCTTCGCGTGGAAAGACAACGAGTTCAGCGGCACGGCGTTCGGCTCGAACGCGCCTCTCTCTCGCGAGGGTGAGCGACTTCTCGGGCTCTCCGAGGAGCTTCGGGTGATCGTCGACGTCTCCCACCTCTCCGACCGCGCCTTCGACGGCGTCTGTGAGAGGAGCGGCCGCCCGTTCATCGCGAGCCACTCGAACTGCCGCGCGGTGTGCCCTCACCCGCGGAACCTCACCGACGCGATGATCCGGAAGCTCGCCGACCAAGGCGGCGTGATGGGGATCAACCTCGCGCCCCACTTCCTTGACCCGACCTTTGCGGCCGCCTGGGCCTCCGTTCGAGGCAGTGCGCCGCCGCATCCGATGTCGCCCGCCGAGAAGGCCGAGGATGCAGCCCGGCGATCGGCGATCCCTGCCCCAGGCGTCGCCTCGGCCGTAACTCACGTCCTGCACGCGATGCGGGTCGGCGGAGAGGACGTCGTGGGGCTGGGAGGCGACCTCGACGGGATCGAGCGGCTGCCCGTCGGCATCGAGACGGTCGCCGACTACCCGAAGCTCGTGCCGCTCTTCCGAGCCGCCGGGCTCTCGGACCGGCAGATCGACAAGGTCTGCCACGGCAACTTCCTGCGCGTCTTCACGGAGGTGCTCCCCTAGCGCGGAGCGTGCCGACGCTCCCAGAGGGCGAAAGCGAGGTCGAGGGCGCGACCGTAGCGGGGGCCGAGGACGCGTGGATCCGTGGACTCGGGTTCGTTCCCCATGGTGACGTAGGGGATGCCGTGGCCGCGGACGTCGAGGAGTCCGGACTCGCCGGGGGCGAGGAGCGACCAGTCGTCGGCGCCGTACGTCCGCTCCATCTCCTCTCGCGGCACGGAATGGGTCAGGATGCCGCTCCGCCGCTTCTCATCGTAGCGGGCGAGGTTTCGTCGCCACGACTCATCGAACGACACCGAGACGTAGAGAGCGGCGGCCCTCGACAAGATGGCGTCCGAGAGCGTCGCGAAGGCGTCGGCATACCCCCGCGCTCCGCCGCGCGAGAACTCGATCAGGAGGGTCCCAGGCGAGCCGACCCGCCGCGCCAGGCCTTTCGCGGCGGAGGCGTTGATTCGGTCGATCAGAAACTCCCAGATGGCGTCGTCGGTGACGGCATAGTTCCCGTCTGCGCGCCTCGAGTGAAGGCGCGGGCGGCCGAGCCGCTCCCACGCGTCGTCCTCCTCGAACTTCTGCCACAGGATGGGAAAGTCGTCGATGACCTCGAGGGGACCGAGGTGGTAGGAGGCGGCCCGCTCGTCGGCCGGCAGTCTCGACACGAAGTCGATGAACTCGCTCTTCCCGCTCGCGGGACGGCCCAAGAGAAGGAGAACACCGAAGGTCATCGCAGCGGAAGCGGATTCCGGGGAGTAGTTGAGGCCGAGGGCGCGCTCCATGGATTCGACAACGGCGGCCGCGGAGCGGTCCGCGTCGATCGTCAGAAGCTGCGTGCGACGCTCGTCGTGCCAGGTCGCGAGCTCGTGCAGGAACTGCTTCAGTTGCGGGGCGTCGACCGCGTACTGGGGCGTGCCGCGTGCGGCCTGCCGCGCGATCGACTCCTCGATCGGAAGGTCCAGGCGGAGGTAGAGGTCAGGCTTGGGAAGACGCGCCTCGAGGTCGTCGTACGCGCGGACAAACGAGGAGTCCCCGAGCGTCCGGGAGTACGCGCGGTGCACGCCCAGATGAGACTCCTCCAAGCAGGAATACCCCGCGGCCAGGATCTCGCGGATGTGGCGCGCCCGGTCGGGGATCGCGCGGCGAAGCGCATCGGTCAGCCGATCGCGCTCGCGGAAGAGGTCGATCCCCTCCGCTTCCACCACCTCCTTGACGAGTTCGGGGAGGACGCGCACCGACTGAGGGTAGAAACGCGCCAAGAGAGCGAGGGTCTCGGTCTTGCCGACGGCCGGTAGCCCCTCGACGACGACATGTCGCACGCTTGCCCGATTCACGACGGCATCATACAGCGTGCCGGAGAGTGCGCCAGGCCGGGGCCGCGTGGCCCTCGACACGGCGGGGGCGGCCTGTATAATGGGCCAATTCGAAAGGAGCCTGGGGAATTGAAGAAGCTGATCATCGTCGAATCGCCGACCAAAGCACGCACGATCGGCCAGTACCTTGGGAAGGAGTACTGCGTGCTGTCGTCGCAGGGTCATGTGCGAGACCTCCCGCAGAACGACCTCGGCGTGGACATTGAGAACGGGTTCGAGCCGAAGTTCGAGACCAAGCGGACGAAGCTCCTGACGGAACTGCGCAAGGCCGCCGAGGGCGCGGACAGGGTGTACCTCGCAACCGACCACGACCGGGAGGGGGAGGCGATCGCCTACGACCTGTTTACGATTCTGAACCGGGTCGTGAAGAACGAGAAGGCGTTCTCTCGCCCCATTTTCAATGAGATCACGAAGCCGGTGATCCAGGCCGCGCTGGCCAAGCCGGAGGCGATCGACCTCGACCGGGTCGAGGCGCAGCGCACTCGGCGCATCCTCGATCGGCTTATGGGGTATATGGTCAGCCCTTTGCTTTCGAGGATCCTCGCGGGGAGTCGGTTCGCCGGGCTGTCGGCCGGGCGAGTCCAGTCGGTGGCGTTGCGATTCCTTTGCGACCGTGAGACCGAGATCGCCGAGTTCGTGCCGGAAGAGTACTGGGAGATCGACGCGGAGCTCGGGAACGGCGAGGCGTTCACCGCGTCGGTGACGCACCGCGGCGACGAGAAGCTGTCGGTCGGCTCGCAGGCCGAGGCGGACAAGGTGGAAGCGGCGCTCAAGAAGGCGAAGCCGGTGGTCGCCTCCGTCGAGGAGAAGGACCGGCTGCGGAATCCTGCAGCGCCGCTCATCACGAGCTCGCTCCAGCAGGCGGCGTCCTCGTTCCTCGGCTTCTCGCCGAAGCGGACGATGAGCGTGGCCCAGGAGCTGTACGAAGGGATCAGCCTGCCTGAGGGAAACGAGGGACTGATCACGTACATGCGAACCGACTCGATTCGGCTCTCCGACGAGGCGATCGCGGCGGCGCGCGAGGAGATCGAAAAGACGTTCGGCTCGAAGTACCTCGCTCCCACAGTGCGCACGTTCGAGAACAAGCGGCGGTCCCAGGATGCGCACGAGGCGATCCGTCCGACGGATGTGCGGCGAAGCCCTGACGCAATCGCATCGCACCTCACAGCGGACCAACTGAAGCTGTACCGCCTGATCTACGGGAGATTCCTCGCGACGCAGATGACTCCGTCGGTGTTCCGCCAGCGTACCGTGGCCGTCACAGCGGGGGAGTTCACCCTGCAGGCGACGGGAAGCCGCTTGGAGTTCGACGGATTCCTGCGCGTGCTCCCCGACCGGCGGGAGAAGGAGACGCCGTTTCCGCCAGACCTTCGGAAGGGAAAGGCCCTCGCCCTCCTGTCTGTGGCGAAGCGGCAGAAGTACACGGAGCCGCCGCGGCGATACAGCGAGGCCGGGCTGGTCAATCTGCTCGAGAAGGAGGGGATCGGCCGGCCGAGCACCTACGCGTCGATCGTCTCCGTGATTCAGGAGCGCGGGTATGCGATCAAGGACGGCGGCAGCCTCCGCCCCACGCTCCTCGGGCAGATGGTCGTCGACTTCCTCAATCGTTTCTTCGCCGAGACCGTCGAACCCCACTTCACCGCTCACTTGGAGGAGGACCTCGACCGGATCGAGGAAGGGGAGATGTCGCGGGTCGACGCCTTGAACGAGTTCTACGGCCCCTTCTCCGCCCGCCTCGGGGCGCTCGAGAAACAGCTCGAGGCCGGCGAGGAGCGCCCGTTCCAGGTCCCCTCCGACGTCGCCTGCGACGTGTGCGGCTCGCCGATGGAGCTTCGGTACTGGAAGGGAACGCACTTCCTCGGCTGCTCGCGGTATCCCGAGTGCAAGAACACGGTCAACGTTCCGCCGAACGTGGAGGTCATCTACACCTCGAGCGTCGTGAAGGCCAAGGATGCGCTCGAGAAGGCGGCGGCGACGTCGATCGGGACGATCGAATGCCCGAAGTGCGGCGGCGACATGGAACTGCGCACCGGCCGGTACGGGCGCTACTATCGCTGCACGAACACGGACTGCGGCGAGACGGCTCCGGTGTCTACGGGCGTTGCGTGCCCGGAGTGCGGCGAAGGGACGCTTGTCGAGAAGTACTCCACGAAACGCAGGAGGGCCTTCTACAGCTGCAATCGCTACCCGAAGTGCCGCTTCGCGGTGAGCGATCGGCCGGTCAAGGCGTGCCCGTCCTGCGGGACGGGCCTGGTCGTGGAGAAGCAGGGGGAGCTTCGCTGTACGTCGAAGGAGTGCGGCTACCGAGAAGAACCCGAAGGCGGCGCCTCGGCGTCGCACGAGAGCTAGGCGTTCAGCCGCTACGCTGCTAGGGCAGTTACGCGGCCTCGGACAGAAGCTTGAACCACTCGAGACGCTGCTTGAGATCCGAATCCTGGAGCTTCGCCAGGGCTTCCTTCTGGATCTGACGAACGCGCTCGCGGCTGATCCCGAACTCGATCCCGACCTCGTCGAGCGTCTTCGGCTGGTAGTCGTTGAGCCCGTAGCGTAGTTCTAGGATCCGCTTCTCGCGGTCGGTGAGCCGTTCCTCAAGCGCCCGCTCGAGCTCCTCGACCAAGAGGTGCTCGAAGGTCTCACGCTCGGGGGACTCGACGGTCGCGTCCTCGATGAAGTCGCCGAGCACGGATCCGTCGTCGTCGTACCCGATCGGGGTGTCGAGCGACGTCATGCTCTGCGCCGTCTTCTTGGCCTTCACGATGTTGTCGACCGTGGTCTCGAGGGCGTGAGCGAGGTTCTCCGGAGTCGGCAGCTCGCCGTTCTCCTTGAGGAAGTTCCGCTCCACCTGGTAGATCTTGCGGATCAGCTCGTTGATGTGGGTCGGCACGCGAATCGTGCGCGATCGGTTCGTGATCGCGCGCAGAATCGCCTGCCGGATCCACCACGTGGCGTAGGTCGAGAACTTGTAGCCCTTCGTGTAGTCGAACTTCTCGATCGCCTTCATCAGGCCGAGGTTCCCTTCCTGGATCAGGTCGAGGAAGGGAAGGCCGCAGCCGCGGTACTTCTTGGCAATGGACACGACGAGGCGGAGGTTGGCCTCCGCGAGCTCCTCGCGGGCTCGCTGGTCCCCGGCCTCAATGCGCTTCGCGAGCCGCACCTCGTCCTCGCGTGTCAACAGCGGGACGCGGCTGATCTCTCCGAAGTAGGTGCGAATCGGGTTGTCTGCGTGAGCGGGACGATCGTCCATCAGGTCAATGTCGTAATCGTCATTGGCCTTCGTGCTCAAGTTCTTGCTCAAGCTGATCGTCGCCCTTGGCTCTTTCATGGCTCCTCCTGGCCGGCATGCCAAGTGGGGGTGCTATCGAAATGAAACCGGACGGCCTCAAAGGCCTCCGATCAGGCTTCGCGTATGCGCTCCTACCTGCGATGCTTCTTCTTCCCCTCAATAAGGGTCAATCTCGTGCCCAAGTATAGCACAACAGTCCCAGTCGGTGAAGGTGAGTGGGTTCTCCGGCCGCGGTGCGTGGTTGCGACCTACTGTCGCGGGAGAAAGGCGAGGAGCGCGGCGACGCCGAGTCCGACGATGAACCAAAGGTAGGCCAGGTCGAACTGGGGGGAGGCCGGACGCGCGTTGCCGAGCCCGACGCAGAACCCCAGCGCGATCTCCGGCGAGAACGTCCACTCGCTCAGATAGAGAGGTTCGAGCGTCCGGAACTGAAGCTGAATCGCTGCGGCCTCCGCAAGCCAAATCTGGTAGCCGGCGCGCAGGGTCCAGAGCGGCCGGATCGACCACGCCGAGCCGACGCGAGTCCATTGGGTTGTGATGCCGCCTCCGCCGAACACGTCGGTCGGTCCCACCCAGCCCTTCACGAGGAGAGACGCGCCGACCTCGAAGACGTCGGGGAAGCTCGCCGGATAGGTGCCGAGGTCGAACATCGTCGTGAGGTGCGGGGACAGCAACAGCTCGAGGGTGACGAACGAGAACGACGCCGCCCAGTCAACGGGAAGCTCGTACGGAACGCTGACGCCGAATCCGATCGACGCGAGGGCAGGCGCGAGGGCAGCGGGAGCGCTTCCCGCGCAGGCGACCAGAAGGACGGTCCCAAGCACACAGCAGGCGAATCCCCTGTTCATCATGCGTGCCGCATCCTACGATGCGCGGCGGGCCGGAAGTGCGGCGAACGGGCTGCCCTGCGGGGATGCGTGTCCGCTCAAGGCCGGACGCCGGGGTTGACGGAGACCCCGCCCGCGGTACGCTCTCCGCAACGCAAGGAGGGTTCATGCGCATCCGTGACTTCCGGATCGAGGACTACGACGCCGTGATCGGTCTGTGGACCGAGGCGGGGCTCCCGTTCCGACCCGAAGGAAGAGACTGCCGCGAGGCGATCGCGCGGGAGCTTGAGGGCCGTCGATCGTTGTTCCTCGTCGCGGAAGAGGGCGGTCGCGTTGTGGGCGTCGTCTTCGGCACCCACGACGGTCGGAAGGGGTGGGTCAACCGACTGGCCGTGGCTCCCGACTGCCGCCGCCGCGGCCTCGCCAAGGCGCTCGTGGGAGAGGTCGAGGCGCGCCTTCGCCGACTCGGCATCGTCATCGTCGCTTGCCTCATCGAGGAAGAGAACGCGATCTCCCAGACGGCGTTCGCGAAGCTCGGCTACGCGCGACACCCGGAGATCATCTACTACGCAAAGCGGTTCACGCCGGACGCGTAGCGCCGCGCAGGGCGCTCGCCCGGGTCACTCGCTCGACGGTATGACAGCCCCAGAGACCGGCGCTGACATCTCCCCGATCTCGTTGACCACCACCAGGGTGACAGTGTAGGTCTCGTTGAGCAGCGGATAGCGCACCGTGAGCACGGGCACCGTCACGGTCTTGGAAAAGTCGAGCGGCGTCAGAATCGTCACATCCTCTCCGAAGATCCATTGGTACTGAGTGATGGCCTCTCCGTTCGCGTCGTTGGAGGCGGACGCATCGAGGTTGACGACCCGAGGGTCCGTCTCGTCGACGTTGTAGACAGGGACGAACTTCGCAACGGGCGGCTGCTGGAAGAGCTCGCACCCCGCGAGCAGAAGACAGCCAAGGACTCCGAGTGCAAGAACCAGACGACGCTTGAACATGACGGCCTCCCTTTCTCCCTGCCAGGATAGCCGGCGGCGACGCAGAAGGGAAGTGCGATCAGCGCCTACGCGCCGGCCGCTTGCGTGAGGCAGCGGGCGACGAGGTCGCCCGTCACCTCGCGGCGATAGCGAGCGGTGGCCCGCACATCGTCGATCGGTGAAACCTCTTTCGCGGCGAGGGCTCCGGCGTGCTGGATCGTCTCTTCGTCGAGAGGCTGTCCGGAAAGCCACTCCTCCGCGGACCGGAGTCGGAGCGGAACCGGTGCGACCGATCCGGCCGCGAGACGAACCTCGACGCCCGTTCCCCGCGAAACGGCGGCGAGCCCGCCGACGCTGGCGATGGCGATGGTCAGAGCGCGCCGCCGGCCCACCTTGTGGAAGAACGGGATCCAGTCTTGCCTCGAGGCGGGGACGTGAATGGCGCGGATGTACTCGCCGCGCTCGAGGACCGTGCGCCCGGGTCCGAGGAAGAACCCGTCGATGGGGACGGCGCGCGAGCCGCCCTCTCCGACGACCTCGAGGTTCGCCTCGTAGAGCAAGAGAGGGATCGCGCTGTCGGCGGCCGGCGATGCGTTCGCCAGGTTTCCCCCGAGGGTGCCGCGATTGCGGATCTGGACGCATCCGAGGACGCGAAGAACGTCGGCGAGCAGCGGGGCTTGTTTTCCAACCTCCCTCGACGCAAGGATCTCGCCGAGCGGGGTTGCGGCGCCGATACGGAGAGTCCCTCCGGTCGTCTCGATTCCGTGAAGCTCGGGGACGGCGGCCGGGTCGACGAGGCTCTTCGGTCGAACGAGGCCGGAGCGCATCTTGACGATGAGGTCCGTCCCGCCGGACAGAAGCCAGGCGCCGTCCTTGCGCAGGGCGTCGAGAAGATCGTCTTCCGTGTCTACTCGAACGTAGCGCAGCACGAGGCCTCCTCTTGCGTCGTGAGATCGCCGGGGCGGTCGATGTCCCGAACGCAGCCCGGATCCTCGACCTCGACCGTCCGAAGGCGGTCGGCATGCCGGCGGATGAAGTCCTTCCCGCCGGTGTCGCCATGAAGCGACATCCGAAGGCCGTCCCACTGGCTCCGGCGGAAGAACACGGGGAACCCGCGAACGCCCTGCCAGCACGGGGCTGCGATTTCCGCCTCCGCGGCCAGGCGGAGGACGGCGCGAACGGTCGCGGGCTGAAGGAACGGCATGTCTGCGTGGACGATGACGACTCCCTCCGCTTCCGCAGGGAGGGCCGAGAGTCCGAGGGCGAGCGAGGACGCCATGCCGCGCTCGGGCGACGGGTTCAGGACGACCCGCCGTCCCGTGAGGTCGACCTCGCGCCGGATTCGTTCGACGTCCTTTCCCAGAACGACCGCGACGCATCGAATTCCCGAGGCGTCGAGGGTCGCCAGGACGCGACCGAGGGAAGGGGCGCCGTCGATGTTGATGAGCGGCTTGACTCTCCCCATCCGCCGGCCGAGCCCTGCGGCAAGGACGAGACCTGCGATCATGCGGCCTCCCGCGCGCGGGCCTCGGCGAGGCGCTCGGCGGCCCGCTTCACGGCGTCGACGATCTTCACGTAACCGGTGCAGCGGCACAGGTTCCCCTCGAGCGCCGTGAGGATGTCCTCGTCGGACGGCGCCGGGTGGTCGCGGAGCAGCGCGTAGGTCGACAAGACGAACCCGGGGGTGCAGAAGCCGCACTGCGCCGCGCCGGCGTCGACGAACGCCTGTTGGATGGGGTGCAGCCGCGGGCCGTCTGGGATCCCCTCGCTCGTCGGCACGTCGCGTCCCTCGGGCTCAGTGGCGAGGACG
>Ga0105104_10000740_pt1 | contig 25257 bp, 21 predicted proteins | sample PPLLaktember2015_3_FD_87034 | JGI IMG/M metagenome (GOLD analysis project Ga0105104, IMG submission 87034) | Freshwater sediment microbial communities from Prairie Pothole Lake near Jamestown, North Dakota, USA - PPLs Lake P7 Core (6) Depth... | ecosystem: Environmental > Aquatic > Freshwater >...
GCGGGACCACCCAACGAACCGTAACGGCACGTTGGGTGGTCCCGCTTACTTCGCTCCGGGACTCGCTCCGCACAAAGCGCTTCGCGGCCCTCCGCTGCGTGCGCGGCTCTGTAACTGCCCTTCAGTGGCGAGATACGTATAAGGATCAGGTCAGGGCCACGGTTGCACCGACTTCGCCCTTGCCAAAGTCAAAAAGTAAATGACATTGGGCGTCTCGCCTGCGCTCCCAGCAGCGCTCACCGCCTCTGCCAACGGTCGCCCCACTTCAACTTCTCGTGGAGCACTTCAAAGAAATTCCGCTCGGTGGGCTGGATCAGATCAACCTGGAACTCCGACTCGGTGCAGATCACTTCGGCTCCGGTCTGGAGCGAAACGCCTACCTGGCCGTCAATAGTGAGAGTCACATCTTCACCCGAGCGCAACACAATCCCGATCTTCCCCTTGGCGGGAATGACCAGGGGACGATGTGTGAGGGTATGAGGGCAGATCGGCGTCAGGGTCACGGCATCCAAGGCCGGATAGACGATGGGACCGCCGGCGGACAGGGAATATGCCGTCGAGCCGGTAGGGGTCGAGACGATCATGCCGTCCGCCCGGAAGGAGGACGTGAAATCTCCGTTAATCCATAAGTCCAGGGATATCATCCGCCCGAGCGCGCCTTTATTGACCACAACGTCATTGAGGGCGTGAAAGACAGTCGGGGTCGCCGAGCCGTTCTGGCGAACCTCCGCTTTGAGCATGTTCCGCCTGTCGAGGCGGTGCCGTCCGGCCAGGATCGTTTCAAATGCAGGATACAACTCGTCGAGCGTCACAACGGTGAGAAAGCCGAGAGTACCAAGATTAACCCCAAGGATCGGCACCCGAGCGTTGCCAACCAGCCGCGCGACGGACAAAAGAGTGCCGTCTCCTCCAAACACGATAATGATATCGACCGCGCGAGGGATTTCCGCTGCAGAAGAAGCGGTCACCGGGGAAAGCTGAAAGTCAGTCGCCACGCGCTCGTCGACGACGACCTCAGAGCCACGCCTGAAAAGCCAGGTGACAATATCGCGAAGCTGCCGGGCGAAGTCCAAACGGTCGCGCTTGACGAAGATGCCGATTTTCACCGTCTGACTCCCCGCTCAAGCTGCAGGTTGCAGGTTCCGGGTACACGTTGCAGGTTGCATGTTGCAGGTTATGAATGTTCTGGAACCCTCGAGCGTTCACGCACCCTACGACCCGGAACCCGCAACCTGTAACCTGTAACCCGCAACCCGATTTTACTGACCCTTCAATTGGGTCCTGGCGTAATTCTCCTGGCACTGCTTGGAACAGAAGTATAGGTTGCCGCCCGCAGTCCGCGTCTCGAGCGCGAGCTCGGGGGCAAGATACATGCCGCACTGCGGGTCCTTGACCATGCGTTTCGAAGCTTTCGGAACCTGACGTTGCCCGCTTGCTCTCACTTTCCTCGAGCCGGTTCCGAAAATATACGCGATAGCCCACCGAAGGACAGTAAGAATAAGCAAGATGATAAGAAGCCGCCAGATGAACATCATTTCGCTGTCCCTGCTTTTGGCTGTGATCCTGGCTTCGCAGTGGCTGTTTGCATGTGGGTCTTAGCCGCCTGGATTTGTTTCTCGATGTCGGCGCGGTGAGGGTACTCAGGATGGGTTGCAAGCAGCTTTTCCCAGGTCGTTACCGCATCTTTGAAGTTCGCCATGGCAAAGTAGGCAAAACCCAGGTTCTGCAAGGTCTGCGGATGCGTCTGATCTATGGCGAGAGATTTCGTGTACTGCTCAATCGCCTTCTCGGGCTTGTTGGTATAGAGGTAGGAGGTGCCCAAATCGGTGTTCACGTTGACGTTATTCGGATCCAGACCTACCGCTTCTTCGTACCACTTGATCGCCGCATCGAAGCGTTGCATGTCGTAGTACATGTTACCGAGCGCAATCCGGACCTGCTTGTCATTAGGATTGGCGGCTGCCTGCTGCTGCATGTCCTGCAGCTTCTGCATGTCGTCCATCGACGGATGGTTCTCGGGCAGTTGTTCTGCGGCCGCCCCCTGCTGGGCAGCAGCAGGACTGGCCCCCACGGGAACCGGCTCCTTCTTGATCAGATCAGAACTGAAGAAACCAAGCACGAAGCCGATGGCGATACCCACCAGACCGAAGACGATCTGTCTGTTTTTCATATAAAGAGGTTATGTTATCACAGTGAAGGGAACGATTCGGACGGCGTAGCTCCGGACCTCCGGGACGGAGTGCAATCGGACCTTTTGGAGATGCGGGCTTCGCAAGTGCAATCGGTTCACCCGCACTCCGTCCCGGAGGTCCGGAGCTACGCCGTAAGCAGGCAGGACTTACTTCTTGCTCAGTTGATCGATCAGCTGTTTGGCGACTTCGGCGTTTTCCCCAGCCGGCGCCAGCTCAAGGTACTTCTTAAGATGCTTCACCGCATCGTCCATTTTGTCCAGGCCGATTTGAGTGAGAGCGAGCTGGTAATGCGACTCGGCGTGGCTGGGATCAATCTCGAGCGCCTTCGTCAGCGCCTCTGCAGCCTCGGCATTCTTGCCGCTGTTGATGTATGTCACGCCGATGTTGTAGTACTGCGTCGCAGCCGTCTTCGGATCCAGAGTAGCCGAGAGAGAGGCGGCTTTCTCGTACATCTCCTTTGACTTCTCGAGGTTTCCCGATTCCGAATACACGCTGCCCAGGTTCTGATAAAGGGCTGAATCATCCGGCTTCAGGGTAATCGCCTTGTTGTAGGATTCGATCGCCGGATCGTACTGTTTCAGCTTGGCGTAAGAGCTGCCCATGTTCGCCCAGACCGCCGGCTGATCGGGGTCCTTTTCGGCCGCTTTCTTGAAGGCTTCGATGGCCTGCTCGTGCTGACCGCCCTTGGCCAGATTTATGCCCTCGTCGAAGAACTTTTTCAGTTCCTCGACCCCGGCTTGCTTCTTCTTGGCTTCTTCCGCGTCTTTGCGAATTTTCGCCTTTTCCTCTTCGGTCATCTCAAAAGCGAGTTTGCCGGACTGGCCGGGGACGAGCTCGAAGTTGATGATGCCCCTCTGGTCATCCACGCCAAAACCGGCACGCACTGGCCGGACGCCGTCCGACTGATAACCCTCTTTTTTGGCCGTTATCTGATAGGTTCCCTGTAACGGGATACCCGCATGGATGAACTTGCCGTTCTTGTCGGTCTTCAGTTCATACTTCCGCTTAACGTCGACGCCTTCAATTGTGACGATGACGTCCTTGATCGGCTGACCGGTCGATTTGTCCTTCACAATGCCTTGAAACACACCGATCTGGGCGAAAAGCGGTACTGTCCACAAGGACAGTAATAAAACGGAAAAAAGCCATCCAGTTGGTCTGAATCTCATATGCACCCTTCCCGAATAGTGTGATTCAATCTATTTATAGAAGTTTCTCAGGGTCACAATATTATCGGTCACTGGACAGTTTGGCAAGCTTTCAAGGAACAGCTTTCCATAGCTTCGTGACCGGAGCCGGCTATCAAAAACCGCCAAGATACCGCGGTCTTGTCGGGAACGGATCAGCCGGCCCAAACCCTGCCTCAGCGTAATGATGGCTTCCGGAACGCTGTACTCCAGGAAGGAGTTGCGACCTTCACGTTCCAGGTGATTGAGCCGCGCGGCCACAATGGGCTCGGAGGGAACCTGAAAGGGCAGCTTGTCGATTATCACGGCGCGCAGCGCGTCCCCTTGAACGTCCACTCCCTGCCAGAAACTGGCTGTTGCGCACAATACCGCGTGCGGCGTCTTGCGGAAAGACTCGAGCAGACGGCTCTTGGGCATGTCTCCCTGCCGAAGCAGGGGGAATTCCAGTCGTTCCTGCAGACTCCGATAGAAGCGATTCATCTGCTGGAAACTGGTAAAAAGCAGAAAAGCGTGACCCTCGGTGATCTTCAGAATCTCGCGGATTTCCCGAAGTGCGCGCAAGAAATACTCAGTCGATTTGGGTTCAGGAAACGACTTCGGTACGTAGAGAATCGCCTGGCTGGCGAAGTCGAACTCCCCCGCTACTGACAATTCGCGCGCTTCCGGCACCCCCAACCTGCCCCGAATATACTCAAAGCTGCCACCCGTGGTCAGGGTGGCCGAGGTCAGGACGACCGTGGCCGTCGTGTCAAAAACGACTTCCTTCAGAATGGGTGCCACATCGATCGGGCTGATATGCAGAACCAGCCCGCGGCCGCGCCGCTCGTACCAGTAGACATGCTCTTCGGAGTCTCCGCTCATCACTTCATCCAGGTCCTTCCCCAGCTGGTTCAACCGTCGCACGAGAGACTCGGCCTCGGCTGGACGGTTGGTCAGCCGCTGAACCTGGTGATAAAGGATCTGAAATGTCGCTTTCAGGCGCTCAAAAAAAGCGCCGCTTTCGAGCCTGAGATCGATCGTGCTCCCATTCTGACCCTTGGAGATGTTCAGGGAAAAGTGCCCCTCCTGTCCTGGAAAAGCGCTGAAGAACGCGGCGGCCCGGGTCTCCAGCTCCTCGACTGATCGCACGACTTCAGCGTCCTCGCGGAACACCTTGAGAAAGTCGCGACAAAGCTCATCCACCTGGTAGCTGCTCACCTCTTGACCGAAATGTGAACAGGCCACGTCTTCGACCTCGTGCGCCTCGTCCAGAATCAGTACTCCGAACTCCGGCATAACTCTTCCGATTTCATCCGTCTGCAGGGCGAGGTTCGCAAACAAAAGCGCGTGGTTGACGATGATGAGGTCCGATTCAAGCGCTCGTTGGCGCATCCGAGTGATGAAGCAACGGTCGAAGTACTCGCACTTCTGACCGACACAGCTTTCGCCGCGGGCATCCAAATGCTTCCAGACCGGGTCTTCATCGGCTATCCAATCGAGCTCGACGCGATCCCCTGTTTCCGTGCGCCCGGACCATTCCCGCAGCTCCCGCACTTCGTCATCTGCTCCGCCCGCGATCGGCAGCGGAGCGTTGTGGTAGAGCTTCTTAAGGCAGATGTAGTTGTTTCGTCCCTTCATGTACGTGACGGCCAGCTTGGGGAACAGGTGCTGTTTGATGAAGGGAATGTCCTTGAAGAAGAGCTGTTCCTGGAGATTGCGGGTAGCCGTTGAAACGATAACGCGACGTTTGGAATAAAGCGCAGGGATCAGGTAAGCGAGCGTTTTGCCGGTCCCTGTCCCGGCTTCGACCGCCAAATGCCCTTCCCCATCAATGGCTGCCAGAACGGCTTTCGCCATTTGCAGCTGCGAAGGCCGGAACTCGTAGTTCGCCAGCCGCAGTTCCAGGATACCGCCGAGGCCGAAGATCTGATCGAGAGAAGGGTTACACGACACTGGATTCGAAAGCCGCCAGGCGTTCAGCGTACAGCGGGAAACGCGAAGTCAGGGCCTGGACCTTGTTCCTGATTTCGGTTTGCACGGACTCGTCCTCGGGTTTTTCGAGCACGGCGCCTATCCATTTCCCGATCAGGTCCATTTCCGGTTCTTTCATCCCGCGCGTGGTTACCGCGGGACTACCGATGCGAATGCCGCTTGCCACGGCCGGAGGATTGGTGTCAAACGGAATCGCGTTCTTGTTGACCGTTATGGAAGCGCTCTCCAACGACGCCTGCGCCACTTTTCCGGTGATTCCCTTGGAGAAGACATCAACCAGGCACAAGTGTGTGTCGGTCCCGCCTGAGACGATCCGGAATCCTTCGCGGCTGACCGCTTCGCAGAGCCTGGCCGCGTTGCGGATAACTTGCATCTGATACTGTTGGAATTCCGGGCTCTGCGCTTCTTTGAAGCAAACCGCTTTTCCGGCGATGACGTGAACGAGAGGCCCACCCTGAATGCCCGGGAACATCAATTTATCGATCGCCTTCTTGTGCTGCTCCTTGCACAGGATCAAACCGCCGCGTGGCCCGCGTAAGGTCTTGTGAGTCGTGCTGGTGACCAGGTCGGCATACGGCACCGGGTTCGGGTGCAACCCCGTGGCCACCAAACCGGCGATGTGAGCCATGTCGACCATCAGATACGCGCCAACCGTGTGGCAGATCTCCGCCAGTCTGTCGAAATGGAGGGTGCGGCTGTACGCGCTTGCCCCCGCTACAATCATTTTCGGTCGCTCGCGTTTCGCCAGTTCTTCCAGTGCATCGTAGTCGAGCTGCTCGGTATCATGCTTCACGCCGTAAGGAACCACCTGGTAGAACTTTCCTGAGAAATTGAGCGGGCTCCCGTGGGTCAGATGACCGCCATGCGCCAGGTTCATACCGAGGATCTTGTCGCCGGGTTGGAGAACGGCCATATAAGCGGCCATGTTCGCCTGTGAGCCGGAGTGAGCCTGAACATTGGCGTGTTCGGCCCCGAACAGGGCTTTGGCACGCTCGATCGCCAATGTCTCAACCGCATCGGTGTACTCGCAGCCGCCATAGTACCGGCGCCCGGGATAGCCCTCTGCGTACTTGTTGGTAAAGATCGAGCCCACCGCCTCCAGGACTGCCTCGCTCACGAAGTTCTCAGAAGCGATCAGCTCCAGCGTTTCAGACTGGCGCCTGGTTTCCTGGTAGATGGCCTCGGCTATCTCAGGATCCACCTGCCGCAACGAATCGTTCATCTCCATTCACCTGAAGTTGTTTGCCTCGATCTGCCCGATCTTGTCCACCCGGCGCTTGTGGCGATCTCCCAGAAAATCGGTCTTCAGCCAGGTCTCGACCATCTTGAAGGCTAAATCGTCGTGAGTGCTGCGACCGGACAGGGTGAGGACATTGGCGTCGTTGTGCTCACGACTCAGGACCGCCGTCTCCAGGTTGTGGCACACCGCCGCTCTGATACCACGGAACTTGTTCGCGGCGATCGACATACCGATTCCGGTACCGCAGACCAGCACTCCGCGGTCGGCTTCGCCGATTTGAACGGATCGCGCTACTCGGCTCGCTGTATCCGGATAATCCACCGATTCCGGGCCGAAGGTGCCCTCATCCCGCACGTCGTGGCCCAAACGGACCAGCAGATCCTTCAGCTTACCTTTCAACTCGTAACCCGCGTGATCGGACCCGATTGAAACCCGCATACACAACCCTTGTTAGGAAGAGGACGAAATGGGCGAGGTGGACGACGTGGACAATCCTCTTCCTTCGTCCACCTCGTCCACGTCGTCCATTTCGTCCATTTCGTCCACTTCATGCGCGGCTCTGCAAAATCCAGAGGTCAGCCTCCGCACCAGAAAGCGCCACGTTTGTCGACGGATTAGCGGGTAGCTTAGCTTACTTGACTTGAATGGGTCAAACAGATAAAAGTAGGTCCCTTATGCTCTGGTCGAGACTCTTCATTCCTACTCTGCGCGAGGTTCCAGCCGAAGCGGAAGTCGCCTCACACAAGCTTCTCCTTCGAGCCGGTTTTATCCGACAACTGGGTGCCGGGATTTACTCCTACCTGCCCCTGGCCTGGAGGACGCTTCTCAAAATCGAGGACATCGTGCGAGAAGAGATGAACCGGATCGGCGCCCAGGAGTTCTACCTCCCGGCGATTCACCCAGCCGAGGTGTGGAAGGAATCAGGCCGCTGGGTCGAGATGGGCGACAACATGTTCCGGTTGAAGGACAGAACCGGCCGAGACATGTGTCTGGGCATGACGCATGAAGAGGTCTTCACGACGATCGCCAGGGACGAGCTGCGGTCTTATCGGGATCTCCCCCAGATCTGGTATCAGATCCAGGTGAAATTCCGCGACGAGCCGCGGCCGAAGTCCGGCCTGTTACGCGTCCGGCAATTCATTATGAAGGACTCGTACAGTCTCGACCTCGAACCCTCAGGCTTGGACGTCGCTTACGACCTTCACGACCAGGCCTACCGGAGGATCTTCGAGCGTTGTGGGCTGCGGTTCCTGGCTGTGGAGGCCCACTCAGGAGCCATGGGCGGAAGCGAATCCCAGGAGTTCATGGTGGCGAGCGAGGCCGGGGAAGACATCGTGGTCTTCTGTAAATGCGGCTATGCAGCGAACCTGGAACGTGCCGTATCACGGCTGGCTCCGCTGGAGGACGAGGCGGGTGATCGAACGCCCGAGAAGGTCCATACTCCGGGACAAAAGACCATTCAGGAAGTCAGCGATTTTCTTAAGGTTCCGAAGTCGAAGCAGATCAAGTCACTGGTGTACCTCGTTGAGAGCAAACCGTACCTGTTGCTGCTGCGTGGCGATCACCAGCTGAACGAGGCGAAACTAGGCAGCGTGGTGGGTTCGAGCGTCTTTCGGCCCGCGACTGCCGAAGAGATCCGCGAAGCGTTTGGCGCTGACCCGGGCAGCCTGGGGCCGGTCGGAGTGAAGTCACTGACGATCATTGCGGACCACGCTCTCAAGGGCCGAAAAGACATGATCTGCGGAGCCAACGAGGACGATTACCACCTGCTCCACGTCACGCCGGATGAGGATTTCCAGGCTGAGTTCCACGACTTGAGGCAGGTGGAACCCGGCGAGCTGTGCACGAAATGCGGACAACCACTCGAGCTGACGAAGACGCTCGAAGTCGGGCACATCTTCAAGCTCGGCTACAAATACAGCAAATCGATGGGCGCGACGGTCCTGAACCAGGACGGAGTCGAGACACCGATCATTATGGGAAGCTACGGCATCGGATTGGAGCGGATACTGGTCGGCGCCGTCGAACTCTATAACGACGAAAGCGGCATTATCTGGCCACGTCCGATCGCTCCTTTTGAGGTGATCATCACCATGCTGCGGCGCGACGATCCCGACCAGCACGCGACCGCCACGAAGTATCACGAGGAACTGACGCGACGCGGGATCGACTGCCTGCTCGATGATCGTGAGGAAAGACCCGGAGTGAAATTCAAGGACGCCGAGCTGATCGGCATTCCGGTCCGCATCACCGTCGGGAAAAAACTCGGCCAGGGACTGGTGGAGCTTTTCTCCAGAAACGACAAAGTCAACCGGGACATCCCGGCGGACCGGGCGGTTGAGGAAGCGATCGCGCTTCTGGAAGCCTACCCACTTTGCCCGCGGTAGGCCTGAGTCGCGCTACCGAGCCGCGCACGCAGTGGAGGGCTGCGGAGCGTATTTGGCGGAGCAGCCTGGAGCGAAGTAAGCGGGACCACCTAACGAACTTGAAGGCGCGTTGGGTGGTCCCGCTTACTTCGCTCCAAGCTGCTCCGCAAAATACGCTCCGCAGCCCTCCACTGCGTGCGCGGCTCGGTAACGCGACTCCAGGCCGCTGCGGGGCGCAGTTTCGCAAGGAATGAAAAGCGCGAGCAAAAAACCCCTTGATTCACGAACGTTTTCTGTAGCACACTGGTTGAGTCTTAAGCGAAGGTATTATGTTTAATGGTCTGATCCTCGGAATTAGCGTGAACATCGTGGTCGTAGTAGGCCTTCTGGTACTGCTGCGTCACAGCGTCGCGCCGTAGAGGGTCAACCGGGAACGGATTTGACAACCCCCGCCGGCGCGAGTCGGACGGGGGTTTTTTTTTGGCAAATGAATCGCGATCGCATCAAAGCAAAGCTAAGGAGGAATATTCGATGCAATTCAGCGGTGCGGAAATCATCGTCAAGCTTCTGGAACGCCAGGGGATTACCCAGATCAGCGGGATCCCCGGCGGGGCGAACCTGCCTCTGTACGACGCCCTGAAACTCAGTTCCATCAAACACATCCTGGCGCGGCATGAACAAGGCGCCGGCTTTATCGCTCAAGGCATGGCCCGCGCCTCGGGACGCACCGCTGTCTGTTTCGCCACCTCAGGCCCGGGCGCCACGAACCTCCTCACGGCGATTGCCGACGCTCGCCTTGACTCGGTACCACTGGTCGCCATCACCGGGCAGGTTCCACTGCCGATGATCGGGACCGACGCCTTTCAGGAAATCGACACGTACGGGCTCACGCTGCCAATCACCAAGCACAACTATCTCGTCCGCTCGGTCGAGGAGCTTCTCTGGGTCATCCCGGCCGCCTTCCGCGTGGCCGCGTCGGGCCGGCCGGGGCCGGTTGTCGTCGATGTCCCGAAGGACGTGCAGCTTCGGAAAATGGAAGTGACGAAATGGCCGGAGCCAGGGGGACCGGCCGAGCCCCCGGAGCCTGATTCCCCGGATGTCGACCGGATGGTCCAAATCATCAACGAGGCAAAACGCCCGATGTTTTACATCGGCGGCGGGATTATCAACGCGGGAGCGGCGCAGACGATTCGCCGGATTGTCGACAAAGCCAGCATCCCGACCACCTCAACCCTCATGGGGCTTGGCGCCGTACCGAGTAATCATCCCCTCTTCCTCGGGATGCTCGGAATGCACGCCGCACGTTATACCAACATGGCGCTCGATGAATGCGACCTGCTGATCGCCGTCGGTGTTCGATTCGATGACCGCGCAACCGGAAAAGTCGCTCAGTTCTGCTCTCACGCGCGGATCATTCACGTCGACATCGACCCGAGCGAGCTGGGCAAGATCAAGATGCCGTTTGTGGGCGTCGAAGGAGATGTCGCTAAGGTACTGGCTGCAGCCGAAAGCCGCATTGAAGCGGTCGACCGGTCGGCGTGGCTGAGCCGGATCTGCGAACTGAAGGCGGCGTATCCGCTTGTCATGCCTGGCGCCGACGATCCCCTTTCGCCCTACGGACTCGTGCTGCAGGCGGCCGCCGTTGCGGAGCAGGACGCAATTATCACGACCGACGTCGGCCAGCACCAGATGTGGGTCGCCCAGTCTTTCCCGTTCTCCTACCCCCGCCAACTGCTGACTTCGGGCGGGCTTGGCACCATGGGCTTTGGAATGCCCGCAGCTATCGGCGCCTCTCTCGCCTACCCAAACCGCCAAATCATCTGTTTCAGCGGAGACGGAAGTCTCCTCATGAACATTCAGGAACTGGCAACGGCCGCCGAGGAGCGGACCAACATCAAGGTGATCGTCATGAACAATGCACACCTGGGTCTCGTCCGCCAGCAGCAGGAGCTTTTCTACGGCTCCCGGTTTTCGGCGTCCCGTTTCCACGCCGAGCCCGATTTCCCAGCCATTGCCCGCGGGTTTGGACTCGAAGCGGTCGACCTGGGCAATGTCCCGGACCCGAAGAAAGCGCTCAAACACGCGATCGGACAACGCGGCCCCTGCCTGATCAACGTGCCCATACCGGCGGAGGATAAGGTTTTCCCGATGGTCCCTCCCGGGGCTGCCAACCGCGATATGATCGGAGGTGAAAATCATGTCGATAACGACTAATCACGTTAAGCAGAAATCGGTCCTTGAGCTCACGGTCAATAACCACCCGGGTGTCATGTCGCACGTGTGCGGCCTCTTCTCTCGACGCGCTTTCAACGTTGAAGGGATTCTGTGTATGCCAATCGGAGACGGTCATCGCAGCCGGATCTGGCTGCTCGTCAATGAAGACGAGCGGCTGGAGAACATGGTCAAACAGCTGGACAAGCTGGAGGACGTCCTCGACATCTCCCGACACGGCGCCGACCACCAGATCTTCTCCCGGCTGGAAGAGTACTTCCGAGCCTAGACCCGCGGATTCACACGGACAGGCACGGACGAGCACGGACCGACACGGACCAAAAGGTGCGTCCGTGCTAGTCCGTGTCGGTCCGTGTTCGTCCGTGAAACCCCTTGCCTTCCCGGAAACCTGAACTCGCCTCTTTCACGGCGTGAAAAACGCGTTTTATCTGAAAGCCGCGCCAGTGGCTGCACACACGGCTGCCCCGAGACACCGTTAAGACCGTCAAAGCCCGGCTCTCGGCCTTTGCAGACCTCCCCCAGATTGGGCTTGACACTCCATCGAACTTGCTTTTACACTAGGAGTAAATAGGAGTTAGTTGGAGGGATCTGGAAGAAGTCAGCCAGAATGTAAAGGGGGAATGTGAAATTCCGGGGCAATATTCCTGCAAAAATCGACGCCCAGGGACGCCTCAAGATTCCCTCCGTCCACAGAGCTATCCTGAACGAGATCTACGGCTCCGATAGCCTTTACATTACCTCCCTTAACGGCGATCACATCATCATCTATCCCCTCAGAGAGTGGGAAGCCATCGAAGCCAAACTGAGGGACAAGCCAGCTGGGAAGGCCAAGCGGAAATTCCAGCAGCGCACCGGTTATTGGGGGCAGGAAGCCGTGCTGGATAAACAGGACCGGGTTCTCCTGCATCCTCATCTGCGCAAAGCAGCTGCGGTGGACGGCACCGACGTGGCTGTCATCGGCAGCGGGACGTACCTTGAAGTGTGGAACGACGAAAAGCTCCAGGCGGACATCGGCGGCGACCCGTTTACGGACGACGATCTGGCAGAGCTTGGCATCTAGGGATTTTGAAATGGTCAGTATGTCAGTAGAACACACTCCGGTTCTGCTCAACGAATCGCTCGAGCTGCTCGACATCCGGCCGGGCGGGTTGTACGTGGACTGCACGGTAGGGCTAGGCGGCCACTCCGAAGCGATCCTGGAGCGGCTGGGCGGCCAGGGGCAGTTACTGGGAATCGACCGCGACCAGGCGGCACTTGATCGGGCAAGAGAAAGGCTGAGCAGGTTTCGCAACGTCGAGTTGTACCACTCGAATTTCAAGAACCTTCCGCTGATCCTGAGCCGGCTCTCGCGGGAGACGATCGACGGCTGCCTGATCGATCTCGGCGTATCGTCGATGCAGCTGACCTCCGCTGAGCGCGGCTTTAGCCTTCGCGAGACCGGTCCCCTCGATATGCGCATGGATCCTGATCAGAAGATTACAGCTTCCCAGCTGTTACATCAACTGAATGAAGACCAGTTGACTGACTTATTCCGCCGCTACGGAGAAGAGCCGTCAGCGCGCAAGATAGCGGCGGCCATTGTCGCCGAAAGACGAGTGAAACGTTTGCAGACCACCAGGGACCTGGCGGAGCTGGTGGAAAGGGTCAAGGGACGGAGGCCAGGCTCTCGAATCCATCCCGCGACCCAGGTGTTCCAGGCCCTCCGGATCGAAGTGAACCAGGAGTTGTCGGGTTTGGAGGAGTTCCTTGAAGCGGTGATCCAGCGCTTAAGTCCGGGCGGGAGGCTGGTCGTGGTTTCCTTCCACAGCCTGGAAGACCGGGTCGTCAAACAGCTTTTTCAGAAGCAGGCGGGACGATGCATTTGTTTCCAGCCGGGCGATGCCTGCATTTGCCCACGTCAGGAGCGGGTGCGCATCCTGACCAAGAAGCCGGTTGTTCCCTCTGCGCAAGAGATCGGAGCCAATCCGCGTTCGCGCAGCGCCAAGCTGCGAGCGGTCGAGAAGATCAAAGACGAAGGAAGAAGGATGAAGGATGAAGGATGAAGTAAAGGCACAAAGCCCGAAGCAGGAAGAACGGATCAAGAACGGTTGCTCCCGTTCTTCATCCTTCATCCTTTTTCCTTCTTCCTCCTCTTGAAAGGAGTGCCGTATGGTTGACTATCAGTGCCAGCAGCTGCGAAATCGGCCGACATGCAGCGAACAAAGGTCGCCATTGACAGAGATCACCTGGTGGTGTTGCTTGACTTGCCTCCTGCTAGGTCTGGTCCTCTCCTATGCCTGGTTTCACAACCAGATCATCAACGTGAATTACCAGATCGAAAAGCTGCAAAACGACAACAGCCGTTTGCGGGAGTCGAACGCGACGCTTCGTGCCGAGCAGGCTGGGTTGATGGCGCCGGAACGCATCGACCAGCAAGCACGAAAGCTGGGACTTGTCTCGCCTGATGAGGGTCAGGTCAAGATCCTGCATGCCCGTTATATCCAGGTACCGGATGACGCTGTCGTCGCCTCAGCTGTGTATGCCCGGAAGCCGTTACATGAATGAACACGCTCCCGACTTCGCCAACAATCAATACCTCGATAAGGGTCCACCGACTGGTTCTGGTGTATGTACTGGTGCTCGCGTGGACCCTTGGAATCGGCGCCCGCCTGGTCTACCTTCAAGCCGTCCAGGCGCAAAAGTACCGGACGCTCGCGGATGAGCAACAATCAGGCTTTGTCGAGATCAGCTCTCGCCGAGGCGAGATTCGAGACCGCCGCCTTGAGGATCTTGCCATCAGCGTTCGTGCCGATTCCATCTATGCCCAGCCCTCTCAGATAAAGAAAGTCTTTGAAGCCGCTCAATCGCTCGCTCCCGTTCTCGGGATGAAGGCCGGCGAGGTTCACAAGAAGCTCGTCAATAACCGCGAGTTTGTCTACCTCGGAAGGAAGCTGACTCCCGCCCAGATTCAGGCAACCAAACGTCTGAACATCGAAGGGCTTGGGTTCCAGAAGGAGAGCAAGCGGGTCTACCCCGGGGGGACGGCGGCGTGTCACGTCCTGGGATTTGTAGGCATCGAGGACGAAGGTCTCAGCGGCCTTGAGTACCTCTACAACAAATATTTGAAGGGCGCCAAGACGAAGGTGCCGCTTCGCTTGAACGCCCATCGCGAAACATTCGAGCGCCTGTCCGATGTTCGCCTGTCCGATGGCCACACGATTGTCCTGAATCTCGATCGATCAATTCAGTTCGCTGCCGAACAGGTGCTGAAGGAGACGGTCGAGAAATGCAGGGCCATCAACGGCTCGGCGATCGTCATGGACCCGAAAAACGGCGAGATTCTGGCGGTCGCCTCCTACCCGGTTTTCGATCCCAATGATTACCGGCACTCGCACGAGGACGCGCGACGAAACCGCGCGATCCTCGAAATCTATGAGCCCGGTTCCACCTTCAAGATAATCACTTTGGCGGCCGTCCTGAACGAAGGTCTGGCCGACCCGGACGAGGCGATCGACTGCCGGGTGGGCACCTTGCGTCTGGCCGGCAAAGTGTATCGGGAAGCGCACAACAGCTACGGAACGTTGACCTTCCGGCAGGTGCTCGCCAAATCGAGCAACGTCGGAACGATTAAGTTCGGACTGCGTCTGGGAGAAGATCGGCTCTACAGCTACATTCAAAGCTTTGGCTTCGGCAGCAAGACCGGTATTGAGCTGCCCGGCGAGCAGAACGGGCTCCTTCGTCCTCCCTCGGAGTGGTCGAAGATCTCGATTGGGGCCATATCGATCGGCCAGGAAATCGGCGTGACGCCGGTGCAGATGCTTCGGGCCATGGCAGCGATCGGGAACGGCGGCTACCTGGTCGAGCCGCGGCTGGTCCGCCAAATCCTGACGGCGGACGGCGATGTGGAATATCGGCCTGAACCGAAGCGGGTGCGTATACTGAACGAGGACACGGTGGCCAAGATGAAGGACGCGCTCGCCATGGTCGTGAACGAGGGGACCGGGCGAAATGCGAGCCTGAATGGCTACACCTCCGCGGGCAAGACGGGGACCGCTCAGAAGTTCATCAATGGCCGGTACTCTCACGAGAAATTCGTCGCTTCCTATGTCGGTTTCGCTCCTCTGTCAGAGCCGCACCTGGCCGCCATTGTCGTGATCAATGAACCGCGCGGCCAGTATTACGGCGGAACGGTTGCAGCGCCGGCGTTCAGCCGGATCATGGAACGCGGGCTCATGTATCTCAATGTTCCTCAGGATCGGCCAATGCCGCCCGAAGAAAAGCGGCCTGGCAGACGCATCCCCGACGCCGGACTGGAGCGGGCCAGGAGCTTGACAATGGCGCAAAAAGGCGGGCGTCCCGCTATCCCGCAAGCGGACGCTGGCGACGGATCGAGCTGGACAGAGGAGAGCGAAGGGCCCGACAACCTGGAAGAAACGGTACTGAGCCTCATCGGAAACGAAGGTCCGACGCCGCGCGCCGGAAACCTGGTGACCGTCAGCACTGACTCGCTGCAGCTTCCGGACTTTACTGGCTGGAACCTGCGGGACGTGGCCCGCGAGGGGGCCAGACTCGGCCTGCGGATGAAAATCTCCGGGGCCGGAACGGCGGTCGCCCAACGACCGCCAGCCGGGAGTCGAGTAGCCCGGCAAACGGTGTGCGAGGTTTATTTTTCGACAGAAACCATCGTGACTGCCAGTAATGGTGCCACCGGTGTTTCGCCAAGCAGTGATCCGCCGAATGCCACCTTCTCGCAGCCCCCTGTGCGAACGACTGAAAGACGATGAAGCTGCAGACACTGATCTCGGACCTGGTGAGGATTGTAAGAGACATATCAGATTATCAAGGGACAGACGAGCCACTTTGACGACCGGGAAGTGGTCAAGGAGTTTGAGTGATTACCCTGAGCCTCGAAGAAGCAGGGCGCGCCATGGGCGCCGAGTTGTCAGCCGTCAGCCGTGAGCTGTCAGCTCGCCTTCCCTTCCCGCCTGTCTCGACCGACACCCGGACGCTTCAGCGCGGTCAGTGCTTCCTCTGCCTGAAAGGACCGAAATTCGACGCTCATGATTTCATTCCCAAAGCCCTGGACAAAGGGGCATCGGTTATCGTCCATTCCGATTCAATCCCCGACTCGGTGGGTTACCGCGTAGGAAACGACGGAGTGTATTTTCTGCGGGTTGCCGACACCCTCGCGTCCTTGCAGAGCCTGTCTCACTATGTCCGGATGAGTTGGGCAGGGCTGGTGGTTGGTGTTACCGGAAGTGCCGGCAAGACCACGACACGAAGCTTTACTGCAGCCCTGTTAAGCGACGGGTATAGGGTTCTGGAATCTAAGGGGAACCTCAACAATGAGATCGGTGTCCCGCTGTCACTGCTTAGCCTCGAGGACACCCATCAGGCGGCCGTCATCGAGATGGGAATGAATCACGCCGGTGAAATAAGGGCTTTGGCGCGACTGGCGCAGCCGCAGACGGCCGTCTTGACGAACGTCGCGCCGGTTCACCTCGAATTCTTCTCGAGCCTGGACGAAATTGCGAAGGCCAAAGGCGAGATTCTCGAACACGTCCCGGCAGATGGGCTGATCGTTTACAACGCCGACGATCCGAGACTTGCGGCCCTCGCCCGGGCTCACAAGGCGCGAGGAGTGTCGTACGGCCTGGAGAACAAGGCCGACGTCAGGGTGATCAACTATCGTTATCGTGGGCTGGAGGCGATGGATTTTGAGGTGCAAACTCCAGGCGGGGGTTTTTCCGCTCACGTCCCGTTTGTCGGGAAACATTTTCTGTACAACCTGGCTGCTGCTATTGCGGTGGCTTTGAATTCGGGCCTTACCGAACGAAGAGTCGCGGAGGCGGTCCCCGCTCTGCGACCGCTGGCAATGAGGGGCCAGGTGCTGAAGTTGACGGAGGGAAGATTTGCCGGCTGCACCGTCTGGGATGATTCCTATAACGCAAATCCGTACGCGGTTGTGAGCGTCCTCGATACGATCGCACGACTGTCCGGGTTCAGACGCAGGATCGTCGCTCTCGGTGACATGCTCGAGTTGGGCGAAAAGGCCCCCGAGTTGCATCGTGAAGTGGGGGAAAAGGCGGGCGGCATCGGCATAGATCTTCTTGTGGCGGTAGGACCACATGCTCAGGACGTGTGTAAAGGCGCACAGTCGGATGGTATGCCCCCTGAGAGAATGCGCCAGTTTAGGGATTCCCGCCAGGCGGCGGAGTACCTCGCCGATGAGTTGAAAGACGGGGACTTCCTGCTGGTAAAGGGATCGAGGGGCATAGGGATGGATGAAGTCGTGAAGAGGATCAAGCAGGGCTAGCGGGGATTCCGAGGTTCTAAGTTGCTCTATCATCTGCTTTACGCTTTACATGATCAGTTCTCGGTCCTGAACGTGATTCGTTACATCACGTTCCGGACCGCCTACGCCTCGATGACGGCGCTGCTTATCAGCCTGCTCCTCGGTCCCTGGCTGATCGCCCGTCTGAAACAATTCCAGATCGGGCAGTTTATCCGGGAGGATGGGCCTACCACGCATCATGCGAAGGCCGGGACCCCGACCATGGGGGGGTTGCTGATTATCATCAGTGTGTTAGTTCCGACACTCCTGTGGGGGGATTTGACCAACTACTACGTGTGGATTGCGCTCGGGTCGATGACCCTTTTCGGGGCTGTCGGGTTTGCAGACGACTACAAGAAAACCATACGCAAGCAATCCCTCGGACTCACAGGGAAGCAGAAAATCTTCTTCCAAGTCTGCATATCGCTTCTCATCATTGCCATCCTGATCATCCTCAATCGTCACGATCTCTACAACGTGCAGCTCAGCGTCCCGTTCTTCAAACGATTCACGCCGAGCCTGGATCTCGTCGTGTTCGGGCACTCCACCTACCTGCCGCTCATCATTTTTGGGCTGATCGTTCTGGTCGGAAGCGCCAATACCGTGAATCTATCGGATGGCTTGGATGGGCTGGCAGCGGGACTAACCCTGGTGGCGGCGACGGCCCTCACCATTCTGACCTACGTCACCGGACACGCCACTTTCGCCGACTACCTGGACATCATCAAGAATGTCTACGCCAGCGAACTGACAATCTTCTGCGGCGCCGTGGTCGGCGCCACGTTAGGCTTTCTCTGGTACAACAGCTACCCCGCCGAAGTCTTCATGGGAGACGTCGGATCGATGTCGCTTGGCGGCGCGATCGGCACGGTGGCTCTGTTAATCAAGCACGAACTGCTGCTGGTCTCGATTGGAGGCATTTTTATCATTGAAGGCCTCTCGGTGATCCTTCAGGTCGGCTCCTACAAGCTCTTCCACAAACGGGTATTTCGCATGGCTCCCATCCATCACCATTTCGAGCTGATGGGCTGGAAGGAGCCGAAGGTGGTTATACGTTTCTGGATATTGGCTTTGATTTTTGCGCTCTTCAGCTTGACGACTTTGAAACTGCGGTAAGGCGAACGGAACAGGGGTTGAGACGATGCGGATCAAGAATCAGAAGGTACTGATCGTCGGACTGGCTAAGAGCGGGGTGGCAGCGGCGAACTTTCTCCTGAAAAAGGGGGCGCAGGTCACCGTCACCGACTTGAAGTCCCCGCATGAGCTTCAGTCGGAGATCGGCCGACTGGAAGGCAAAGTGAGGCTGGCGCTCGGCGGACACACTCAAGCGGATTTCCTTGAGCCCGACTTCATCGTGATCAGCCCCGGCGTCCCCACGCGCCTCTCAGAGTTGAAGCATGCCGTGGCCCGCGGAATTCCGATTCTGAGCGAAGTCGAGCTGGCCTATCCGTTTCTGAACGGCAACGTCATCGGGATCACCGGGTCGAACGGCAAAACGACAACGACTGCTCTCATCGGCGAGATCTTCAAGAGCGCTGGTCGAGACGTTGTCGTCGCGGGAAACATCGGAACACCCCTGATCCAGTACGCCTCGGTCGGGGACGCTGCCATGCCCTCAGACCGATACTACATCGTGGAGCTCTCTTCTTTTCAATTGGAGAACATCCGCCGATTCAAATGCGACATTGCGTTGCTTCTGAACGTCACGCCGGATCACCTGGACCGCTACCTCTCTTTTGAGGACTACGCTCTGGCGAAGGAACGGATTTTCATGAACCAGACGCGCCGGGATTACGCCGTGCTGAATGTCGACAACAGCCTCTCCTTGAGCATGGCAGAGGGCCGGAGGGCGCAGGTCGTGCTGTTTAGCCGTCGGCAGCTGCTGAGCGAAGGGGTCTATGTCGATGACGGCAACATTTACATCCACTGGAAAGACGAGCATCACCATTTGTTACGGGTCAGAGACATCCGAATGAAGGGGAACCACAACCTGGAGAACGTACTGGCTGCGGCAGCTGCCGGATTCTTGTCGGGAATCGAACTGGGCGCCATGGCTGACACGTTTCGCAGGTTCCCGGGAGTTGAGCACAGACTCGAGTTCACGCGTCGGGTTGACGGAGTCGACTACTACAACGACTCCAAAGGCACGAATGTCGATTCCGCGATTCAGGGTGTCCAGGCGCTCGATCAGCCTTTGATCGTGATCATGGGCGGCAAGGACAAGGGCGGAGATTTCACGCCGCTGCGTCCGCTGCTGAAAAAGAAGGCGAAGCTGCTGATTCTGATTGGCGCTGCTACTGAAAAAATCTTCGCAACGCTCGGAAACGAAGTAGAGACCGTGCGGGCAAGGGACTTGAAAGAAGCCATTGAACTGGCCCGGTCGCGCGCCGCCGTTGGAGACGCGGTGCTGCTCGAGCCGGCCTGTGCGAGTTTTGACATGTTCGATAACTACGAACATCGAGGGCGCGTGTTCAAGGAGATCGTACACGCCCTGCCGGAGGAGTGAGGGGAACTTTTGACCACGGACGAACACGGACAGACACGGACGACCACGGACAGAGGCCCGCTCCGTCCGGGTTTGTCCGTGTCTGTCGGTGTCTGTCCGTGTCAGTCCGAATCGAACAGGTGGGTTTGAATGAGCCGCAAGCTTCCTTATGACCGAACCCTGGTTGTCGCCGTTTTCGCGACGCTGTGCTTCGGGCTCGTGATGGTCTTCAGCGCCTCGGGAATCGTGTCTCAGCGGCTCCATGACTCTTTTTCCACGGTGTTTGGTCGGCAGGCGCTTTTCGTGGGGCTCGGCTTCCTGCTGATGCTCGCGGCGGCGCGGATCGACTACCACCTGTACAGCCGGCCTGCGGTGATCTATTCAGGTCTTATCCTTACTGTTGTACTTCTCGCCTCGGTTTTCGCCTTTCCGGCCTACCACGGCGCTCGACGCTGGGTGACTCTTTTCGGTGTCCGGTTCCAGCCCTCGGAGCTGGCCAAGCTGGTGATCGTTATCTTCACCGCCTACTACCTGACCTGGGCCGGACAGAGGCTCCATTCCTTCTGGAAGGGCCTCGTCCCGTACCTGGCTATTCTGGGTGTGAATGTGGGACTGATCGTCATTGAGCCCGACCTCGGCACACCGATCTGCATCCTCTTGACAGCCGGATTTCTGATTTACCTCGGAGGCCTGCGCTACCGGTACATCCTGATCACCGCCCTGCTCGCCATTCCAGCGTTCTACGTGCTCGTTTGGCGCATCCAGTATCGGAAGGACCGGATGCTGGCTTTCCTGGATCCGGAGAAAGACCCGTTCGGCGTCGGTTACCACATCCGTCAGAGCCTGATTGCGGTTGGATCAGGAGGCTGGAGCGGCGTCGGTTACGCACAGGGGAACCAAAAGCAGTTCTTTCTTCCAGAACCCCATAACGATTTTATCTTCGCGGTGATTGGCGAGGAGCTGGGTCTGATCGGAACCCTGTTTACACTCGTGCTGTTCGTCGTGCTCTTTCTGAAGGGGGTTAAGATCGCCGTCCGGGCTGATTCCCTGTTCGGCGTGTATCTGGGACTGGGCATCGTCGCAATGATCACACTGCAGGCGTTGCTGAACATGAGTGTAGTGGTCAGCCTGCTTCCGACGAAGGGCATCCCCCTGCCGCTGATCTCTGTTGGAGGCACTTCGATCCTGATCACGCTCATCGCAATCGGAATCCTGCTGAATATATCCCGACACGGTCGCAAGGATGCGGCCGCCAAGGCTTTGCTGGGGGAGGAGGCAGCCGGCGGTGCCGAACAGTAACTCGACGCCTACAAATCGGCTTCGACGGGTTCTGTTTGCAGGTGGCGGGACCGGGGGACACGTGTTTATGGCCGTCGCCCTCGCCCAGGAACTGAAGAGGCGTGATCCGGGCTGCGAAGTCCTGTTCGTGGGAACCCGCCAGGGGCTTGAGGCGCGGCTGGTTGAACCGCTGGGCTTCCGGCTGGAGACCGTGAAAATCGGGGGCCTCAATCGAGTGGAAGTGACGAAGGCGGTGGTCACGCTGGCCCGGCTGCCTTTCACCGTACTGCAGGGAGCGCGGATCGCAGACCGCTTTTCGCCTTCGGTCATTGTCGGCGTCGGCGGCTATTCCTCCGGACCGGTCGTCCTCGGCGGCAAGCTGGCCGGTTACCCGTCAATTCTGATTGAACCGAATGCTTACCCCGGGCTGGCCAACCGGCTGCTGGCCCGCTGGGTGGACGGCGCCGCCGTCGCATTCGAGGAAGCCGCCGGCCGATTTGGTGCAAAAGCGCGGTTGACTGGCATACCAATCAGGCGCGAGTTTTTCTCGATAAACAGCGCGGTCGCAGACGATGGTGCTCTCCGGCTCCTGGTCTTCGGAGGAAGCCAGGGGAGCAGGCCGATCAACACGCTGATGTGCGAGGCCATCAAGTGGCTGCCGGAAGCCCGGGTTGAAATCGTGCATCAAACTGGAAAAGCGGATCATGAACGGGTTAAGTCGGCTTACAGCGAACTCGGACGGAAGGCGGATGTGGTGGAGTTCATCCACGAAATGCCGCAGCTCTTTGCACGGTCCGATTTGATCGTCTCACGGGCCGGCGCCTCGACGGTGGCCGAATTAACGGCAGCGGCCAGACCCTGCATTTTGATTCCCTTCCCCGAAGCAGCCGACGACCATCAGCGCCGCAATGCGCTGGCGCTGGAGAAACGCCATGCGGCCGTTGTGCTCGAACAGGCGAAGACTACCGGTAAGGAATTGGCGGAGACGATTTTGCGGTTGGCCGACAATCGCGAGGAACTGCGGCAAATGTCGGCTGCAAGCAAGCAATTAGCGAGGCCCGACAGCGTAGAAAAGATTCTCGATTTGATGTCGGAAGTGGCAGCAAGTGAGGCCAACGAATCACACGGATAGCGCTTATCGATTCGTGCTGTCCGTGTGATTCGTTGGCGAGGAGTAGTAGATCAACGATGGAACGCGAACGGATGATCTATCTCGGAGATGTGCGCCGCCTGCATTTCATCGGCATTGGCGGGATAGGAATGAGCGGCATTGCTGAGATTCTGCTCGAAGACGGCTACGACGTTTCGGGGTCGGACCTCCAGGAGGGACCGATTCTCGATATGCTGCGGAACCTGGGCGCGCGGATCAGCATCGGCCATCGATCTACAAACGTCCAGAACGCGCAGGCGGTGGTGTATTCGACCGCGGTGTCCCCTGACAATCCGGAACTGGCGGCCGCCCGTCAGGCCTCGGTTCCGATTGTCCATCGCTCGGACCTGCTCTTTGAGCTGATGCGCCGGAAGACGACGGTCACAATCGCGGGAACCCACGGCAAGACGACGACGACTTCCATGATTTCCCTGTTGCTCCAAGTGGCGGGCCTCGACCCGACCATGGTGATCGGGGCGCGGTTGAAGGCGATAGGGAGCAATGCCCGGGCCGGAAAAGGCGACTACCTGGTTGCAGAGGCGGACGAAAGCGATCGGAGTTTCCTCAAATACCGACCCGTATATGCGATCGTTACCAATGTCGATCGTGACCACATGGATACGTACCGTGATCTGGCCGATATCCAGAATTCTTTCCTCGAGCACATGAACAATGTGCCCTTTTACGGCCGGGTCATTGCGTCTCTGGATGATCCGAACCTGAGGAGTCTGCTGTGCCAAGTGAAGCCGGCAGTCATAACCTACGGGTTTCATTCGGACGCGCAGGTGCAGATCCGGGACCCCGAGTACGCGGGCTTTCAATCCAGTTACACATGTCATTACAAGGGAGAACCGCTGGGGCGCATCGAGCTCAGCGTGCCCGGCTGGCACAACATCTCGAACTCCGCCGCAGCGGTGGCGCTTGGGCTTCAGCTGAAGATCCCGTTCGCCACTATTCAGCAGGCGCTGAAAAACTTCCGCGGAGCGGAACGGCGGATGGAATGGAAGGGCGAAAAAGGCGCGGTCTGGGTGATCGATGATTACGGTCACCATCCGACCGAGATCCGGGCGACGCTCGAGGCGTGCCGGTTGACGGGCCGGCGAATTGTTGTGGTCTTCCAGCCCCACCGTTACACGCGCACTCGGGACCTTATGACCGAACTGGGCGCTTGTTTCGAGAACGCTCATCGGCTTTATCTCATGGACATTTACTCTGCGGGCGAGCAGCCCATCGAAGGCGCGACGGGCGACAAGCTGGCCGAGGAAATCGCGCGGCACCGGGAGGTCGTCTACGTCGCCGACAGGACGGCCCTCCTGGAGCGGCTCCGGGCCGAAGTGGCGCCGGGCGACCTGTTGCTCACCCTGGGTGCAGGGAACGTCTGGAAAATAGGGGAGGAGTACCTTGAACAACAAGAAGGGTAGTGGCTTTCGTGGTTTCATGAAGTTCGCCGTTCTTTACCTTGGTCGCCTCCTGACTGTGGCGTTCATCCTGTTTCCGATCGGTTATACGCTCGAGTATGTCCAGAACTCGCCTTACGGGCAGGAACGGTTTTCGATCCGGCATCTGGAGATCAACGGAATCCAGAATGCGGAGAGAGCCGAGTTGGAGGCGTCAGTGCGGCGCAGCCTCCCGGCCAATCTGCTGCAAGTGAATCCAGGGCAGATACGTGAAGTCGTCGAGTCAGAGCCGTGGGTCAAATCCGCCTCTGTCCGACGACTGCTTCCCGACCGCCTGGTGGTAACAATCCAAGAACGTCAACCAGTAGCAGTCGCGACGATCGACGGTGAGTTCTACATAGTGGATGCAATGGGAAGTGTTCTCGATCGTTACGGCGCCCGCCACAAGGCTTTGGATGGGCCCATCGTCAAAGGCCTCATCAATGTGGCGCGCGAGAACGCGCGCGAAGACAACCAGGAGCGGATGCGCGCTTATCTCGCGGTGATTGCCGACTTCAGGACGGCCGCGGAGGATCTGCTAACCCACATCTCGGAAATCGACGTTCAGAACTCGCGCAAGGTGGCTTTGATCCCGACCGACGAACCGATCCCGGTTTTTGTCGGGGATCGGGCGTTCCTGCACCGATATCAGATATTCAAAAACAGTCACTCAGTCTATGAAGAGTTGAAGCGACAGTACGGGACGATCGAATACGTCGATGTGACGTTCGAAGACAAAATCATATTCCACACACCGCAGGAGCAGCAGGCGCTCATGCGGAGTGAGGCGCAGTTTAGATAGTCGGCTCTGATCCGGGTGGCTTTATGCGTAAGAGGAAATGGCTGTTAGCTGCGATTGATGTCGGCACGACCAAGATCTGTTCCGCGATTGCCCGGGTGGAAGGAAAGAACTTTGAGATTCTCGGCCTGGGGCAAAGCGCATCCAATGGCCTCCGACGAGGTAATGTCGTCAACCTCTCCGAGACGATTGAAAGCGTGAAGGCATCGCTCGACGAAGCCGAGAAGCAATCGGAAACGAGCGTGGAGTCGGCCTGGGTCAGCATCGGCGGAGAGTTCATCCGCGGCATCAACCGACGGGGCGAAACGGAAATCCGCAGCAAACATTCTGAAGTGTCCGAAGAAGACGTGCAGCGTGCCATCGCCGCCGCCCGGACGATCGAATTGCCGACGGACCACGACGTCATCCATGTCTTGACGCAGGCCTTCACCGTGGATGGTCAAAAAGGCATCGTGAACCCGATCGGCATGACCGGCCGGAACTTAGGCGTGAATCTCCACCTGGTGATCAATGCGACGGCCGCGGTCCAGAACATCGTGAGTGCGATCAACAAGGCGAATGTCGTCGTCGACGGTGTCGTCATGCAGCAATTGGCCTCTGCCGAGGCC
>Ga0105104_10000741_pt1 | contig 25228 bp, 24 predicted proteins | sample PPLLaktember2015_3_FD_87034 | JGI IMG/M metagenome (GOLD analysis project Ga0105104, IMG submission 87034) | Freshwater sediment microbial communities from Prairie Pothole Lake near Jamestown, North Dakota, USA - PPLs Lake P7 Core (6) Depth... | ecosystem: Environmental > Aquatic > Freshwater >...
CGCCAAGACATTTCCTGACCGCCGGCCGCGCCCGCGCCTCGAATGGGCGGCGGCGCTGCCGGGTTCGGCTGACCGATTCAGTCGCGGAAGTTCTCGAATGTCAGAGGCACCTCGGTGACGTCCTTGCGCAGCAGGGCGATCGCCTCCTGCAGCGTGTCACGCTTCGCGCCGGTGACGCGGACGGCGTCGCCCTGGATGCCGGACGACACCTTGAGCTTCGACTCCTTGACGATCGCGACGATCTTCTTCGCGAGCACCGAGTCGATGCCGTTGCGCACCGTGACGACCTGCTTCAGCTTGTCGCCCCCGATCTTCTCCGGCTTGCCAAAGTCGAGCAGGCGCGGATCGACCCCGCGCCTGGCGAGCTTGCCCATCAGCACGTCGCGCACCTGGCCGAGCTTGAACTCGTCGTCCGCATAGGCGGTGAGCTCGAGTTCCTTCAGTTCGAAGCGCGCGTCCGATCCCTTGAAGTCGAACCGGTTCGAGATTTCCTTGTTCGCCTGGTCGACTGCGTTGCGCAGTTCCACCAGGTTCGGCTTGCAGACCACATCGAACGAAGGCATGGGAGTTCTCCAGTTGAACGAGGCGAGTCTAGGGCCTGTTAACGCTTGGATCGCGCATGCGCCGGGCCTTGGCGACCCGCCACCTACAATCGCGCCATGGCAGCGGCGATCGAAAGCGGCGTCTCGCTCAGGACATTCAACACGTTCGGGGTGGAGGCACGCGCCGCGTTCTTCGCGTCGGTGCGCGGCGTCGAGGACTTGCGCGGCACGCTGGCGGATCCGCGCGTCGTCGGCCTGCCGCGCCTGATCCTGGGCGGCGGCAGCAACATCCTGTTCACGCGTGACTTCGACGGCCTGGTCGTCAAGATCGACATCCCCGGCTATGCGCGGATCGGCGACGATGGTGCCCGTTGGCTGGTCCGGGTGGGTGCCGGCGAGTCCTGGCACGGCACGGTCGCGCGGCTGCTCGACGATGGCCTGCCCGGGCTCGAGAACCTGGCGCTGATTCCCGGCTCCGTCGGTGGTGCCCCGATCCAGAACATCGGCGCGTACGGGCTCGAGCTGGCGGAGCGTCTGCAGGACGTCGAGGTCTTCGATCCGGCGAACGGAGCGCTGGATTGCCTCGACGTCGCCGCCTGCCGATTCGGTTACCGGGACAGCCTCTTCAAGCATGAGCGCGCGGCCGGGCGCGTCGTCGTCGGCGTGACGCTGGCCCTGCCGAAGCAGTGGACTGCCGTTGCGGGCTACGCCGACGTCGAAAGTGAGCTGAAGTCGCGCGGCGTCACCCGGCCGGCGGCACGCGACCTGTTCGACGCCGTCGTCGCGATCCGCCAGCGGAAACTGCCCGACCCCCGGCTGGCGGGCAACGCCGGCAGCTTCTTCAAGAATCCCGTGGTGCCGCGCGCGCAGCGCGACGAACTGATCGACCGCTTCCCGTCGCTGGTCAGCTACGACATCGGGGGAGGGCGCTTCAAGCTCGCGGCGGGCTGGCTGATCGAGGCCTGCGGCCTGAAGGGTGCCGTTCGCGGCCGCGCGGGAGTCTCCCCCCGCCAGGCCCTCGTGCTGGTCAACCTCGGGGGCGCCACCGGCAGGGAGATTCTCGCGCTGGCGGGCGAGGTGCGGGATTCCGTGCGGACGCGCTTCGGCATCGAACTGGAACCCGAACCGAACGTCGTCTGAAAAAAGCGGGCCCGCGTTCAGCGGACCCGTGCCTGCGAGGTGCCTGCAGTCGTCTCAGGGCGCCGGCCGGAGAGCTCGGATCCGGGACGGAGGAACCTGGAAGAGCGCCGGCGCAGAAGACGATTGGACTATAGGCAGAGGTCCCGGCAGCCGGCATTCATCCATTCAGCCGGTCGTCGGTCATCCGGCCGGCCTACTTGCCGCCCTTGTCCTCGGTGAGTTTCGGCAGCGCGGACCCGCTTCCGGCCGACAGCAGGCCGATGCGCGTGTAGGTCATCAGCTTGTCGCGCGTGTCGGTGATGTCGAGGTTGCGCATCGTCAGCTGGCCGATGCGGTCCGCCGGCGAGAACACCGATTCGCCCTTTTCCATCGTCAACCGCTCCGGCTTGTACGTCAGGTTCGGCGACGAGGTGTCCAGGATCGAGTAGTCGTTGCCGCGGCGCAGCTCCACGCGCACCTCGCCGGTGACCGCGCGCGCGACCCACCGCTGCGCACTCTCGCGCAGCATGATGGCCTGCGGGTCGAACCAGCGTCCCTGGTACAGCAGCCGGCCCAGGCGACGGCCGTTGTCGCGGTACTGCTCGATCGTGTCCTCGTTGTGGATGCCGGTCACGAGGCGCTCGTACGCGAGGAAGATCAGCGCCATGCCGGGCGCCTCGTAGATGCCGCGGCTCTTCGCCTCGATGATGCGGTTCTCGATCTGGTCGCTGACTCCGAGCCCGTGCCGCCCGCCGATCCGGTTGGCCTCGGCCATCAGCGCGACGGGGTCGGCGAACTCGACGCCGTTGAGCGCCACCGGCAGGCCCTCCTCGAAGCGCACGCTGACTTCCTCGGCCTTGACGGCGACGTCGTCGCGCCACGAAGCGACGCCCATGATCGGCTGGACGATCCGGACATTGCTCGACAACTGCTCGAGATCCTTCGCCTCGTGCGTCGCGCCCAGCATGTTCGAGTCGGTGGAGTACGCCTTCTCCGCGGACATCTTGTAGGCGAAGCCGGCCTTTCGCATGAACTCCGACATCTCCGCGCGTCCGCCGAGCTCGTCGATGAACGCCTGGTCGAGCCACGGCTTGTAGATCTGCAGCCCCGGGTTCGCGAGCAGGCCGTAGCGGTAGAAGCGTTCGATGTCGTTGCCCTTGAACGTGCTGCCGTCACCCCAGATGTTGACGTCGTCCTCCTTCATCGCGGTGACGAGCATCGTGCCGGTCACCGCGCGGCCGATCGGCGTCGTGTTGAAGTACGTGACGCCGGCTGTCGAGATGTGGAAGGCGCCGCACTGCAGGGCCGAGATGCCTTCGGCGACGAGCTGCGCCCGGCAGTCGACGAGGCGCGCCTTCTCGGCGCCGTACTGCAGGGCGCGACGCGGAATGTCGTCGTAATCGGGCTCGTCGGGCTGGCCGAGGTTCGCGGTGTACGCGTAGGGAATCGCACCCTTCTCGCGCATCCAGAGGAGCGCCGCGCTCGTGTCGAGGCCGCCGGAAAAAGCGATGCCTACCTTCTGGCCGGTGGGAAGCTGCTGCAGGATCGTCGACATTTGAGGGATGCGCGCCCGATGCGCGGGCATTCAAGAAGGCGGGGCGGGGTGACGGCCGCGATGGGTGCGGATTATCCCCGATCGGGTTCCGGCCCACGCGCGCGGCACGCGGCTGCGCGCCGCCGCCCCCGGGCCGGGTTGATGACTGTCAACGCACGTTGCGGCCGAGCAGCAGGTATTCCATCAACGCCTTCTGCACGTGCAGGCGGTTTTCGGCTTCGTCCCACACGACGGACTGCGGCCCGTCGAGGACTTCGGCCGCGACCTCCTCGCCCCGGTGCGCGGGCAGGCAGTGCATGAACACCGCCTCCGGTGTGGCGACCTGCATCATGTCGCGGTCGACCTGCCAGTCGGCGAAGGCCGCCGCGCGTGCCTCGTTCTCCGACTCGAAGCCCATGCTGGTCCAGACGTCGGTGGTGACCAGGTGCGCGCCGCGCGCGGCCTCCATGGGGTCGTCGAACACCGTGAAGTGCGGGCCTGGCGGGGCCAGGGCGGCGTCGAGGCAGTACGTCGGCGGCGTCGACACGTTGACATGGAATCCCAGGACGCGCGCGGCCTGCAGCCACGTATAGGCCATGTTGTTGGCATCGCCGATCCACGCCACGGTCCGGCCCGCGATCGGTCCGCGGTGCTCGATGAACGTGAAGATGTCGGCGAGGATCTGGCACGGGTGGTACTCGTTGGTCAGCCCGTTGATGACCGGCACGCGCGAATACTCGGCGAAGCGCTCGATCTTGGTCTGCCCGTACGTGCGGATCATGACCACGTCGACCATGCGCGAGATCACGCGCGCAGTGTCCTCGATCGGCTCGGCGCGGCCGAGCTGCGAGTCTCCGGTGGTGATGTGGATGACCGAGCCGCCCAGCTGGTACATGCCGGCCTCGAACGACACGCGCGTGCGCGTCGACGCCTTCTCGAACACCATGGCGAGGGTGCGGTCCGCCAGCGGCTGGTAGAACTCGTAACGCTTGAAGCGGCCCTTGATCACCCGCGAGCGCTCGAGCACCCACTCGAGCTCGTCGCGCGAGAAGTCGGCGAACTGCAGGAAGTGACGTATCGCCGCGTCCATGGCCGCTCTCCTAGGCGGCCTTTGCCGGCGCCGCGACGAAGCGCGCCACGAGCGGGGCGAGCCGCTCCACGATCAAGTCGGCGTCAGACCGCGTGACGACCAGCGGCGGCAGCAGCCGGATCACGTTGTCGCGGGTGACGTTGATCAGCAGCCCGGCGTCGAGCGCGCCCCGCACCAGTTCGCCGCACGGGCGATCGAGCTCGATGCCGATCATCAGTCCGCGGCCGCGGATCTCGCGCACGCCCGGCAGGCTGCCCAATTGCGCCGTGAGCCCGGCGCGGATCCGGTCGCCCTGCTCGACGGCGTTCGCCATCAGGCCGTCGGATTCGATGATCCCGAGCGTCTCGAGGCCGGCACGCATCGCGAGCGGACCGCCTCCGAACGTCGTGCCATGGTTGCCAGGGCCGAACACGCCGGCAGCGCGACCTGCGGCCACGCAGGCGCCGATCGGCACGCCCGAGCCGAGTCCCTTCGCCAGCGTCATCACGTCCGGCGTGATCCCGGCCCACTGGTGCGCAAACCACTTTCCGGTGCGGCCGATGCCGCTCTGCACTTCGTCGATCATCAGCAGCCAGCCGCGCTCGTCGGCCATGCGCCGCAGGCCACGGACGAATTCGATGTCGGCGACCTGGATGCCGCCTTCGCCCTGCAGCACCTCGATCCAGACGGCGCGCACGCGCGGGTCGGCATCGGCCGCCTTCTGGACGGCGGCGAGGTCGTTGTAGGGAACGCGGATGAAGCCCGAGGGCATCGGATCGAATCCCTTCCGGGCCTTCTCGCTGCCCGTGGCCGCCAGCGTTGCGAGCGTCCGGCCGTGCCACGCGTTTTCCATCACGACCGTCTGCGCTTCCGGCTCGCCGTGCTTGTGGCCGTACAGCCGCACGAGCTTCAGCGCGCCTTCGTTGGCCTCTGACCCCGAGTTGCCGAAGAACACTTCCTGCATCCCGGACAGTTCGCAGATGCGATCGGCCAGCTGCTCCTGCTCGGTGACGCGATACAGGTTCGACGTGTGGATCAGGCGCGCGACCTGCTCCTGCAGCGCGGCCACCAGCCTCGGGTGCGCGTGGCCCAGTCCGTTGACGGCGATGCCGGCCAGCGCGTCGAGGTACTCGCGGCCCTCGGCGTCGTACAGGCGCGCGCCCTTGCCATGAGTGAAGGCCACCGGAAGCCGGTTGTAGGTGTTCATCAGGTGCGTCATCGCGTTCTCGCAAATGAAAAAACGCGGTGCCGTCTCATGTATCGCATGGACAGGCCGGCGCCGCGTTCGCACGATTATAGGGAAAGCGCCTGCCGCAGCGTCGGAGGCGAGCGCCGGGCCGACGGCAGCCCGGCGGATAAAATGCCGCTTTCCCGCGCGTTCGATTCCCGCCGCTGATGCGCATGACGCGCGCTGGCTCGAGTCGACCCATGCGCGGACGGAGCCCGGCGTGCCCGAATTCCCGCCGTCCGAAACCGACATCAAAGCCCGGCAGTTCTTCGTCCACGGCGTGACGGCCGATGGCCACACGTTTCGCCCGAGCGACTGGGCCGAGCGGCTGGCCGGCGTGCTGTCGTGCTATCGACCGGGTGGAATGACGCCGGGGCGCGACGCCTTCATCGGCTACTCGCCCTATGTGCGGCCAATGGTGATCGGCGGGGTGAAGTGCGTGCTCGTGGACGAGCGCCTGCGCGATCTGGAACGGATGGCGTTCGACTTCGTGATGAATTTCGCGAAGGACAACGACCTGCCGGTCTACGAGGGATGCGTCCTGCCGGACCGCTGGCACGCTTCGGAGCGCTGACCGGATCGGCCAGCCTCAAGTGCGCCGAAAAAGCAAAGCGCGGGGCAGACCCCGCGCCTGGACCGCACGCGCCGCGCGAGGCGGCGCAAGCTCCTCAGGCCATCGCCTTGATGGCGTGCGCGAGGCGGCTCTTGTTGCGGGCAGCGGTGTTCTTGTGAACGATCTTCTTGTCGGCGATCGCGTCGATGACGCTGGTCGCCTTCTTCAGCGTCTCGGCAGCGGCCGACTTGTCGCCGGCCTCGATGGCCTTGCGCACCGACTTGATGGCGGTGCGAAGGCGCGAGCGCTGCGCGGTGTTGTGAGCGTTCTGCTCGACTGACGTGCGGGCCCGCTTGCGGGCTTGTTTGCTGTTGGCCATGGCGTTCGATCGTGCTGGTGTCGATCGTCCTGAATTGGGCTGGGTTGAAATCTGATCCGCGTTTCCGCCCGGTGCGGATGTCCTGACGCTACCCGGTGCATCCTCGGCAACTGCCGCGATGGTTCCACCGTTGTTCGATTGCCGGGGCGGAAAAGCCCTAAACTATATCAAATCAAGCCCTTATCCACAACGCCGGCGCCGCTGTCACTCCCCGGCCTCCGGTCCGAGCACTGATCCGCCGGTTTGAACCTGTTCCGCGCCCTTGCCACCGTCAGCGGCCTGACCTTGCTGTCCCGGATCACCGGGCTCGCGCGCGACATGCTGATCTCCCGCCTGTTCGGGGCGAGCGCCGAGACCGACGCCTTCAACGTGGCGTTCCGGCTGCCGAACCTGCTACGCCGGATGTTCGCCGAGGGCGCCTTCCAGCAGGCCTTCGTGCCGATGCTCGCGGATGTCCGGGCGAAGCGGGACGAGGCGCAAACGGGGCTGTTCGTCGGGCACGTCGCCTCGGCGCTCTTCTGGATCCTGCTCGGCGTGTCGGTGCTCGGCGTGGTCGCGGCCCCCGTCCTCGTGTGGCTGATCGCCTCCGGCCTGGCGCGCGATCCCGGGGCGTTCGACCTCGCCACCGTGATGACCCGCTGGATGTTCCCGTACATCCTGTTCATGTCGCTCGTGGCCCTTGGGGCCGGAGTGCTGAACACGTACAAGCGGTTCGCCGTGCCGGCCTTCACGCCGGTCCTGCTCAACCTGTCGTTCATCGGCTGCGCGCTGTGGCTGGCCCCGCGCCTCGAACAGCCGATCATGGCGCTGGCCTTCGCGGTGGTCATCGGCGGCGTCCTGCAGCTGGCACTGCAGTGGTCGGCGCTGCTGCGCAGCGGGTTCAGGGTGCGCCTGTCCAGCCCGCGCGCGGCGTTCCGTGACCCTCACGTCGGGGGGGTGGCGCGCCTGATGCTGCCCGCGGTGTTCGCCGTTTCGGTGGCCCAGATCAGCATCATCATCAACACCAACATCGCCTCGCACCTCGTCGCGGGCAGCGTGACCTGGCTGGCGTTCGCCGACCGGCTGATGGAATTTCCAACGGCGCTGCTGGGCGTGGCGCTGGGCACCGTGCTGCTTCCGAACCTGTCCGCGGCGTTCGCCGAAGAGCGCCGCGAGGACTACGCCAGGCTGCTCGACTGGGGGTTGCGCCTGACGTTGATGCTGGCGTTGCCGGCGGCCGTCGGCCTCGGGTTCATGGCCGAGGGCATCGTGTCGGTGCTGTTCCAGGGGCGCGAATTCACGGCCCGGGACGTGAACCAGACCGCGGTGGCCGTCGTCGGCTATGCGGTCGGTCTCATCGGCATCATCGGCGTGAAGATCCTCGCTCCCGGCTTCTACGCACAGAAGGACATCCGGACGCCCGTCAAGATCGCGGTGTTCGTCCTGATCGCGACGCAGTTGGCGAACCTGGTGCTGGTGCCGTGGCTCGCGCATGCGGGACTCGCGCTGTCGGTCAGCCTGGGCGCGTGCGTCAACGCACTCGCGCTGTTCATCGGACTCAAGCGCCGCGGCCTGTATCGCGCACAGGGCAAGTGGGGCACTTTCATGCTCCGCCTGCTGATTGCGCTGGCGGTGCTGGCCATTGTTCTGTGGTTCCTGCAGCGCCCGCTCGACTGGACCGCGATGCAGTCGACGCCATGGCAGCGCGCAGGCTGGCTTGCACTGGTGATCGGCGCGGGTGGCGCCGCTTACTTCGCGGTGCTGGGCATCCTCGGATTCAGGCCCCGGGACTTCCGCCACCACGCTTGACCGCGGCCCGCGGCGAACCGAAGGAAGAACGCCGCCCGCGGGCGGCGTCCGGTTTCCTGAAGTGATCTCAGCCGAGTTGCTTCAGCATCGTGTCAGCGTCGCTGACCGCGAACTGCTTCGGCTCCTCGATGTTCAGCGACTTCACCACGCCGTCGTCCACGAGCATCGAGAAGCGGCGGCAGCGGACTCCGAGGTTCGGGACGTCGAATTCCAGGCCGAGTTTCTTCGTGTAGTCCGCCGCGCCATCGGCCATCATCCGGACCTTGCCCGACACGTTCTGGTCCCGGCCCCAGGCGCCCATCACGAAGGCATCGTTGACCGACAGGCACCAGATTTCGTCGACGCCCTTCGCTTTCAGCGCTTCGTACTTCTCGACGTAGCCGGGGACGTGCTTCGCGGAGCAGGTGGGTGTGAAGGCACCCGGCAGGCCGAAGATCGCGATCTTCTTGCCTTTCGCGATCTCGCCGACGCTGAACGTGTTCGGGCCGAGCGGGCAGCCTTCGGTCTCGACATCGATGAATTCCTGCAGTTGGCCCTCGGGCAGGCGGTCGCCGACCTTGATCGTCATCTCTTTCCCCTTTTGCACGCTGTCGAAAGGAAAAAGTCTAGCAAGTCGCCCGCGCTCGCGGACGACCGTCGCTGGCCCGCGCGGTAACAGGGACGGCCGGGCGTCAGTCGCCGAGCACCACGCCCTCGCGGCGGATCCGGGTCGCGGCCCGTGCGCTGCAGCTACTTGGGCTGCATGCGAATGGCGCCGTCCAGGCGGATCGTCTCGCCGTTCAGCATCACGTTCTCGATGATGTGCCTGGCCAGCGCGGCGTACTCCTCGGGCTTGCCGAGGCGCGAGGGGAAGGGGACCTGCTTGCCGAGCGAGTCCTGCACGTCCTGCGGCATGCCGAGCAGCATCGGCGTCCCGAAGATCCCCGGCGCGATGGTGCAGCAGCGGATGCCGCTGCGCGAAAGGTCACGCGCGATCGGCAGCGTCATGCCGACGACGCCGCCCTTGGAAGCCGAATAGGCCACCTGGCCGATCTGGCCGTCGAACGCGGCGACCGAGGCGGTGTTGATCACCACGCCGCGCTCGCCGTCGGCGGTCGGCTCGAGCTTCGACATCGCCGTCGCGGCGACGCGGATCATGTTGAATGTCCCGATCAGGTTGATCGTGATGACGCGCGTGAACGACGCGAGCGAGTGCGGACCGTCCTTGCCGACCGTCTTCTCGCCGATCGCGATCCCGGCGCAGTTCACGAGCCCGCGCAGCGTGCCCATCTGGCCGGCCGCATCCACCACGGCCTGCGCGTCGGCTTCGCTGGTGACGTCGCACTTCACGAAACGCGCGCCGGCGCCCAGTTCCCGCGCGAGCGCCTCGCCCTTGTCGGCCTGCACGTCGGCGATGACGACCTTGCCGCCGCTCGCGGCCAGGAGCCGGGAGGTGCCGCCCCCGAGTCCGGAGGCGCCGCCGGTGACGATGAATACGTTGTTCTGGATCTGCATGGGGTCCCCCGCTCGAAAGCCGAGGATTCTAGGCCGACATGCACGCCATGGCCCGCTGGCCGCGCAGCGGGATGTCGGATTCCGGCAGCCGCGGCGGAAGGACTCGACATCGACCAATCTCGAATTACAGTAGGGCCGCGCCAGGGGAACGGGCAAGCAGTGGCCCGGGCGGACGGGATGCGGTGTCATCTGCGTGACAGCGGCAAGAAACAGGGGAGTGGAAATGAGCCAGCAGGGTCGCGAATTGCTCCAGGGCCTCAAGAGCTTCGAGAAGGGCAAGGTCGTGACGGCCCGCGAAGCCGTGCAGCTCATTCGCGATGGAGACACGGTGGCCACGACCGGTTTCGTCGGCATCGGATTCCCCGAGAACATCGCGGTCGCGCTCGAGCAGCGCTTCCTCGAGTCGAGCGAGCGCGATCCTGACGGCATCGGCAAGCCGGAAGGGTTGACGCTCGTCTACGCCGCGGGCCAGGGCGACGGCAAGGAGCGAGGTCTCAACCACCTCGGCCACGAAGGCCTGGTCAGGCGTGTGATCGGCGGGCACTGGGGCCTCGTGCCGAAGCTGCAGGCGCTCGCGGTCGCGAACCGGATCGAGGCCTACAACCTGCCGCAGGGAGTGATCACCCACCTGTTCCGCGACATTGCCGCCGGCAAGCCGGGCCACCTGACCCGTATCGGCCTCGGGACTTTCGTCGATCCGCGCCACGGGGGCGGCAGGATCAACGAGCGCACCACGGACAGCGTCGTCGAGCTCATGACCGTCGGAGGCGAGGAGTACCTGTTCTACAAGACATTCCCGATCAGCGTCGGCATCGTGCGCGGCACCACCGCCGACCCGGACGGCAACATCACGATGGAACGGGAGGCGCTCACGCTGGAGGGTCTCGCGATCGCGATGGCGGCGCACAACTCCGGCGGCATCGTGATCGTGCAGGTCGAGCGCATCGCCGACCGCGGCTCGCTGAATCCGCGCCAGGTGAAGATCCCCGGCGTCCTGGTCGACTGCGTCGTGGTCGCCGAGAAGCCCGAGTACCACATGCAGACGTTCGTCGAGCAGTACAACGCGGGATTCTCCGGCGAGATCCGCGTGCCGGTCAGTTCGATTGCGGCGATGACGATGAGCGAGCGCAAGATCATCGCGCGGCGGGCAGCGCTCGAGCTGAAGGCCAACAGCGTCGTCAACCTCGGCATCGGCATGCCCGAAGGCGTGGCGGGCGTGGCCACCGAGGAAAAGGTGATCGACCTCCTCACGCTGACCGCCGAGCCCGGCGTGGTCGGCGGCATTCCGGCCTCGGGGCTGAACTTCGGTGCGGCGGTGAACACGCAGGCGATCATCGACCAGCCGTACCAGTTCGACTTCTACGACGGTGGCGGGCTGGATCTCGCGTTCCTCGGGCTCGCGCAGGCGGATCGCGAGGGCAATCTCAACGTCAGCAAGTTCGGCCCGCGGCTGGCGGGCGCGGGCGGGTTCATCAACATCTCGCAGTCCGCGAAGAGCGTCGTGTTCGTGGGCACCTTCACGGCGGGTGACCTGCAGGTCGTCGTCGACGATGGCCGGTTGCAGCTGCTCAACGACATCGGACCGAAGAAGTTCGTGCATGCGGTGGAGCACCGCACGTTTGCCGGCAGCGAGGCCGTGCGGCGGGGCCAGCCCGTGCTCTACGTCACCGAGCGCTGCGTGTTCCGGCTGGCGCCGGACGGTCTCGAGCTCATCGAGGTCGCGCCCGGCGTCGACATCGAGCGCGAGATCCTCGCGCGGATGGACTTCGCGCCGATCATCCGCGGCCAGCCGCGGCTGATGGACGCGTCGATCTTCCGCCTCGAGCCGATGAACCTGCGGGAGCGCATGCTCGCCGTCCCGCTCGAGCAGCGGCTGGCGTACGATGAGGAACACAACATCCTGTTCCTGAACTTCGAGCGGCTCAGCGTGAAGTCGAGCGCCGATGTGAAAGCCATCCACGCGGAGATCGAGCGCCGGCTGAACGCGATCGGCCACAAGGTGTACGGGATCGTGAACTACGATCACTTCGACCTCGACCCGCAGGTGGAGGCCGAGTACGCCGCGATGGTGAAGTCGCTTGTCGAGAACCACTACTTCGGGGTCAGCCGCTACACGACGTCCGGGTTCCTGCGCGCGAAGCTCGGCTCGGCGCTGGATGGCCGCGGGGTTGCACCGCACATCTACGAGTCGGCGTCCGAGGCCCTCGCCCACGTGCGGGACGCCGGCTCGACGGTGCAGGGCATTGGTTAGCCACCCTCCGCGCGCACGCATGGACCAGACTCCCAACTGCGCAGGGCCGTTACCGACGAAGGAGGCATCACTGGATACGCGAGCTTCCGCCAGTTCCAACTTGACCCCGGTGTCCCGCGCGCAGGTCGAGCGCAGCTACCGGCGCTACGCGCCCCTATACGACCTCGTGTTCGGAGCAGTGCTCAGCCCGGGCCGGATGGCGATGGCGCAGCTGGTTGCGAGGCTGGCGCCTGAACGCATCCTCGAAGTGGGCGTTGGCACGGGCCTTACGCTCGGTCGTTACCCGGCGCAGGCGCAGATCACGGGCATCGACGTTTCCAGGGACATGCTGGCCGCAGCGCAGCGGAAGGTCAGCGGAAAAGACGCCGGGCGCATCGACTTGCGAGTCATGGACGCTGAAGCGATGGACTTCGCTGACGGCGCATTTGACTGCGTCACGCTGCCTTACGTGCTGTCCGTCACGCCGCATCCCGACAGGCTCGTGGCCGAGGTGCGCAGGGTCTGCCGCAAGGGCGGACACATCGTCATCGTCAACCACTTCAGCGGCCAGCCACCGTGGCGGTCCCTGGAGCTTCTGCTTCGCCCGCTGGCGGGGTGGCTCGGCTTTCGCTCTGAATTCAGCCTGGAACACCACGTAACGCGTCACGGGTGGAAAGTGCTGTCGGTCGAACCTGCCAATCTGCTGGCCCTCTCGCGGCTCATTCACATTCGCAACGAGTGAGAACCGGCGTGCCGGGGCATCGGCTGCGCGCCGGATCGAAGTCGCGCTAGCCGGGCGGCGTGCTCGAACCCGGCCCGAGGGCCCGCTGCATGATCACGACGTCGACCCACCGGTCGAACTTGCGTCCGACCGCTTTCATCACGCCCGTGTGCTCGAAGCCGCAACGCCGGTGCACGCCGATCGAAGCTGCGTTCCCGGAGTCTCCGATCACGGCCAGCATCTGGCGCAGTCCGAGCGCCGTGCAGCGTTCGAGCAGCGCGTTCAGCAGGCCCGTGCCGACGCCGCGCCCCATGGCGTCGGCCGCGATGTAGATCGAGTCCTCGACGGTGTGGCGGTACGCCGCGCGCGTGCGGAAGTGATTCGCGTAGGCGTACCCGAGGATCCGTCCCGGCTCCTCGGCGACGAGGTAAGGGAACCCGTCGCCGGTGACCTGAGCGTAGCGCCGCTGCATCTCCTCGACGCCGGGCGGCGCCGTTTCGAACGTGCCGAGTCCATGCCGCACGTGGTGTTCGTAGATCGCCTGAACGGCGGCGATGTCGCCCGGAGTCGCGTCGCGGATCTGCATGGAGTTCTCATTGGAAAAAAGGGCGGTGCGGCTCGCGCCGACCGCCCTCTGGCCTGCAGGCCTGCTCGCTCAGTCGTCACGGCGCTGCGGAGCGGTTCCTCTCCATCGCCGGTGCGCATCCTGAGGGCGGGATGCAGGCGCTTCAGCGCAGGACGATGTCGACGCGGCGCGCGTCGGCGTCGTGGCCCTGGCCGACGATCACCTCGGTCGGTTTCACCAGCGCGATCCGCTCGGCCGCGATGCCGTCTGCGACGAGGGCGTCACGCACCGTCATCGCGCGCGCCTTCGCGAGTTCGAGGTTCTTGGCCGCGTCGCCGCTCGGATCGGCATAGCCCGACAGCTCGACCTTGGCGTCCGGGCTGGCTTTCAGGGCCTGTGCGTAGCCGTTCAGGATGCGCTTGCCGGCGGCGGAGACGTTGTCCGATCCACTCTCGAAGTGCACCCGGTTCGGGACGCCGATCACGACCAGCACCGGCACGGCCACGGCCACCTCGGTGACGACCGGAGCCGGCGCGGCTGCCGCCGGCGCGGGCTTGCCACCGTGGATCGACGCGATGATCGGGACGATCAGCAGCGCGACGATGTTGATGATCTTGATCAGCGGGTTGACGGCCGGGCCGGCCGTGTCCTTGTACGGGTCGCCGACCGTGTCGCCGGTGACCGCGGCCTTGTGCGCGTCCGACCCCTTGCCGCCGTGATGGCCTTCCTCGATGTACTTCTTGGCGTTGTCCCACGCGCCGCCGCCGGTGGTCATGGAGATCGCGACGAACAGGCCCGTGACGATCGTGCCCATCAGCACGCCGCCGAGTGCCGCGGGCCCGAGGAAGATGCCGACGACGATCGGCACCAGCACCGGCAGGATCGACGGGATCATCATTTCCTTGATCGCCGCCGTCGTGAGCATGTCGACGGCCCTGCTGTAGTCGGGTTTGGCCTTGTACTCCATGATTCCCGGGATCTCCCGGAACTGACGGCGCACTTCCTCCACGACCGAGCCCGCCGCGCGGCCGACCGCTTCCATCGCCATCGCGCCGAACAGGAAGGGGATCAGGCCGCCGATGAAGAGGCCAACGATCACCATGTGGTTCGACAGGTCGAACGTGACCTCCACGCCGGCCTGACGCAGCCCGCCGGTGTAGTCGGCGAACAGCACCAGCGCGGCCAGGCCGGCCGAGCCGATCGCATAACCCTTGGTGACGGCCTTGGTCGTGTTGCCGACGGCGTCCAGAGGATCGGTGATCGCGCGCACTTCCTTCGGCATGTCGGCCATCTCGGCGATGCCGCCGGCGTTGTCCGTGATCGGGCCGTAGGCGTCGAGCGCGACGATGATGCCGGTCATCGACAGCATCGAGGTCGCGGCGACCGCGATGCCGTACAGGCCTGCAAGCCAGTGCGACGCGAGGATGGCGGCCGAGATCGCGATCACGGGCCACGCGCAGGCCTTCAGCGACACGGCGATGCCGGCAATGATGTTGGTGGCATGGCCCGTCGTCGACGCCTGTGCGACGTACTTCACCGGCGCGAACTGCGTGCCCGTGTAGTACTCGGTGATGTAGACCAGCGCGGCGGTCAGCACGAGGCCCACCACGGCCGCAAGGTACAGATTCATCACGGTGACGCCGGCCGAGGCGGCCACCGGTCCGAGAATCCAGGCCGTCACCGGATAGAACAGCACCAGCGAGATCGCGCCGGCGACCAGCAGGCCGCGGTAGAGCGCGTTCATGATCTTGCCGCCTTCGCGGGCTTTCACGAACATGCAGCCGACGATCGACGCCAGGATCGACACGCCGGAGATCACCAGCGGGTAGATGATGCCGGCGTCGGTCGGGCCCTGGAACACCATGCCGCCGATGAGCATGGTGGCAATGACGGTCACGGCGAAGGTCTCGAACAGGTCCGCGGCCATGCCGGCGCAGTCGCCGACGTTGTCGCCGACGTTGTCGGCGATCACGGCCGGGTTGCGCGGGTCGTCTTCAGGAATGCCGGCCTCGACCTTGCCGACGAGGTCGGCGCCGACGTCCGCGCCCTTGGTGAAGATGCCGCCGCCGAGTCGCGCGAAGATCGAGATCAGCGAGGCGCCGAAGGCGAAGCCGATCATCGGATGCAGCAGGTCGCGCGTGGAGGCCCCCGCGTGCGTGACTGTCAGGACCCAGTAGAAGCCGGCCACGCCGAGCAGGCCGAGGCCGACGACCAGCAGGCCGGTGATGGCGCCGCCGCGGAAGGCGATGTTGAGCGCCGGGTTCAGGCCCAGCGTTGCGGCCTGTGCCGTGCGGACGTTCGCGCGGACGGACACGTTCATGCCGACGTAGCCTGCGGCGCCCGACAGTACGGCGCCGAGCACGAAGCCGATCGCGGTCCACAGTCCGAGCTGCGGGATGACCGCGATGATGATCGCCAGCACCACGCCGACGATGGCGATGGTTCGGTACTGGCGGTTCAGGTAGGCCTGAGCGCCTGTTTGCACGGCGGCGGCGATCTCCTGCATGCGCGCGTTCCCCGCGGGCTGCTTAAGAATCCAGGAGATCGACCACGCGCCGAAGACCACGGCCGCGAGGCCGCAGAGCAGGGCGAGTGCCAATCCAGACATGACTTTCTCCTTATTGTTGAAGCGTGAGGTTCAAATGCACTGAAACGGGCTTACTGCGACAGCGCGTCGAACGCGCGCTGCCTGATTTCGTCGACGGATCCCACGCCCCGGATCTGGCGGTAGCGCGGCGCGCCGGGCTGGCCGCTGCGCGCCCAGTCGGAGTAGTAAGCAACGAGGGCGCGCGTCTGGCCGTGGTAGACCTCGAGCCGCTTGCGGACCGTCTCTTCCTGGTCGTCGTCGCGCTGGATCAGCGGCTCGCCGGTGAGGTCGTCCCTGCCCTCGGCCTTCGGCGGATTGAAGCGCACGTGATAGGTGCGGCCGCTCCCGGGGTGCACCCGGCGCCCGCTCATGCGCTCGACGATGTCGGCGTCCGGGACGTCGATTTCCAGGACGACGTCGATCGCCACCCCGGCGTGCTTCATCGCGTCGGCCTGCGGGATCGTGCGCGGGAAGCCGTCGAACAGGTAGCCGTTGGCCGTGTCCGGCTCGCGCAGGCGGTCCTTGACGAGTCCGATGATGATGTCGTCGGAGACCAGCCCGCCCGCGTCCATCACCTTCTTGGCGGCGATGCCGAGCGGCGTGCCGGCCTTGACGGCGGCCCGCAGCATGTCGCCGGTGGAGATTTGCGGAATGCCGAAGCGTTCCTTGATGAAAGCGGCCTGCGTGCCTTTGCCGGCACCCGGTGGCCCGAGCAGTATGAGTCGCATCCCCCGCCTCCGCCTTTGCTGGTCTTGTGTCGACGGGCCGGCGAGGGCCCGTCGATAAACCGGCGGATTCTACCTGCTTCCTCGCGTCCGGACGCTCCCGCGGCAGGCGCGTCCGATGCCGCGCGGCCGGGTCAATCGACGGTGATCCACTCCAGGCCGGGAGCGTTGTCGGCTCGATGCACGACGGTGACGCTGCTGCGCATTGCCCACGGGATCATCTGCCGGTGCAGCGGGACGTGGTGCACCTGCGCGTTGTGCTCGGCCAGCGCCTGCCGGATGATCTCGCGCCGCTTCTCGACGTCCGGCTCCACAGCGGCGGCGTCGATCAGCGCGTCGAGCTTCGGGTTCACGTAGCGGCCGTAGTTGAACGAGCCGTTGCCGGTCTTCGGATCCGGCGACCGCAGCACCGGCGACAGCATCGTCTGCGCATCGGTGATCGCGCCGCCCCAGCCCAGCATGTACATGCTCGTGTCGAACTTCTCCAGCTTCGGGAAGTAGGTGGCGCGCGGCATCGTCGTCACTTTCGTCTGGATGCCGACTCTCGCCAGCATCGCCGCAACCGCGAGGCAGATCTCCTCGTCGTTGATGTAGCGGTTGTTCGGGCAGTCGAGCGTCACGTCGAAGCCGTTCGGATACCCGGCTTCGGTCAGCAGTTGCCGTGCCCGGGCAGGGTCGTGCGTCAGGCGCTTCTCGGCCTCCGGGTTCGAAGCGAGGATCGACGGCGTGATGCCGCCCGTGGGCAGCGCTGCGTTGCGCATGATCCGCGTGCGGATCGCCTCGATGTCGATCGCCTGGTAGACGGCGGTGCGCACGCGCACGTCCTTGAAGGGGTTCCTGCCCTTGACGCTCGAGTACAGCAGTTCGTCGCGGCTCTGGTCGAAGCCGAAGAAGACGACCCGGTTCTCCTGGCCGCGAACGACCTTGATCGCCTTGCTCTCCTCCAGTCGGCGGATGTCCTGCGGCGGCGGGTCGAGCACGAAGTCCACCTGACCGGACAGCAGCGCCGCCGTCCGCGTGGCGTCGGCGCTCACCTGCGTGTAGGTCACCTCGGTCACGTTGCCCGGCGCGCGACCTTCCTTGATGCCCCACCAGTCGCCGTTGCGCTTCAGCACGGTGCGTATGCCGGGCTCCCGCGACACCAGGAACCACGGCCCGGTGCCGTTGGCATTGCGCGACGCGAACGTCTCCTCCTTGCCCTTGAAGTCCAGCGGCCGGTCCACCTTGTTCTTCGTCGCCCAGGCCCTGCTCATCACGTAGATGGTCGTCGCATGCTCGAGCGTCACCGGATTCGGCCTGTCCTGCACGAACTCGACCGTGTAGTCGTCGAGCTTGCGCGGCTTGCCGACCGGGATGGCGTACTGCCGCAGCTGCGAGTTCGGGTGCGACGCGCGCTCCCAGCTGAAGATCACGTCGTCGGCGGTGAACGGCGTGCCGTCGTGGAACTTCACGCCCTGGCGCAGGGTGAAGCGCCAGGTGGTCGGGTTCACCTGCTGCCACGAGGTCGCCAGCCCGGGCACCAGCTTCAGGCTGTTGTCGCGCATGACGAGCGTGTCGTGCACGGCTTGCGAGAAGAGGTTGGTGAGGCTCTCGTTCTGGGAGTGCGGATCGGCGGTCTGCGGGTCGCCCTGCGATGCCCAGCGGAAGGGCTTGGCGTCGGTGGACGGGGACACGAGGGCGAAGGCGGGGATGCAGAGCAGCGCTGCGAACAGTCGTTTCATCGGAGCCTCCGGAGCCGGGGGAGGCGCAGTGTAGCGGCGCCTCGCGCAGCGCCTAGCGGAGCAGCATGGCGCGCACGCGCTCCAGATCCTCCGGCGTGTCCACGCCGGGCGGCAGCGCCTCCGGCAACTCGATCACGGCGATTCCGAAGCCGTGCGCGAGCGCGCGCAGCTGTTCGAGGCATTCGTGCTGCTCCAGCGGCGCGGGGGGCAGCTGCGGAAACCGTCGCAGGAACCCCGCGCGGTATGCGTACAGGCCGATGTGACGCCGCGCGGGCAGTCCGGGCGGCAAGCGGTCGCGGCCAGCGGCGAACGCATCGCGCGACCACGGGATCGGAGCCCGTGAGAAGTAGAGCGCGCGCCCGTTCGCGTCCGTGACGACCTTGACGACGTTCGGGCTGAAGAACTCGGCCGCGTCGTGCAGCGGGTGGCAGGCGGTGGCGATGGCGCAGTCGGTCCTCTGCGCTAGGGCTTCCGCCACCCGGCGCACGACGGCCGCCGGCATCAGCGGCTCGTCGCCCTGGACGTTGACGACGAGCGCATCGTCCGCCAGACCGAGGTACCCCACCGCCTCTGCGAGGCGATCGGTTCCGCTCGCGTGGTCGGCGCGCGTCAGCAGCACCTCGACGCCATGCGCGGAACACGCATCGACGATCTCGGCGCTGTCGGCCGCCACGGTGACCCGCTCGGCACCGCTGTCCGCGGCCGCCCGGGCGACCCGAACGACCATCGGCACGCCGCCAATGTCGGCCAGGGGTTTGCGCGGCAGCCGCGTCGAGGCCAGGCGTGCCGGGACGATGACGACGAAGGGGGTCACGCGGATCGGATGCCGGCTGGCATCAACGACCGATCTCGGCCGGATCCACCTTGCGGGCGTCGGACTCGAGCATCACGGGGATGCCGTCGCGGATCGGGAAGGCGAGGGCGTCGGCCTTGCAGATGAGCTCCTGTGCCTCCTTGCGATACTCGAGCAGCCCCTTGCAGATCGGGCACACCAGGATGTCAAGCAGCCGATGGTCCAAGCGCGGTTCTCCTCGGTAGGTTCTGCAGGCGCGTCACCACGGCGTCGACGAGGCGCGGATCGATCTCGCTGGCGAGTGGAACGACCCACAGGCGCGCATCGCCGGCAAGGGCCGGGTTGGCGATGCATTTTACGGCGTCCTTCTCCGTGATCAGGATGCGGTCCGCCACGATGCCCGAGAAGGGGTTCGCCACGAAGTCGAAGTGGTCCGCCAGTGGCAACTCCTCGATGATGAGTCCCGCCGCGCGCACCATCGCGAAGAAGCGGTCGGGCATCCCGATGCCGGCCGCGGCCACGATGCGCCACTGCCGGCGCTGCTGCTCGGCGGCCATCGCCTCCAGCGCCTGCTGTGCCGATGCGTCCTGCAGCGGGTGGGCGTCCCCGAGCCTGGCCCGCATCGCGTAGCGCGCCGCCGAGGTCGGGACGGCGGGGACGTCGCCATTGCATACGATCGCGTCGACCTCGTCGAGACGTCCCTTCGGCTCGCGCAGCGGCCCGGCCGGCAGCAGCCAGCCGTTGCCGAGACCCCGGTAGTGCAGCAGCGCGACCTCCATGTCGCGCGCCAGGGGCCAGTGCTGCAGGCCGTCGTCCGCGACGATCACGTTGCACTCCGGGTGCCGGGCACGCAGCAGCTGTGCCGCGCCCGCACGGTTCCGGGCCACCGCCACCGGCGCATGCGTCGCACGCGCGATCAGCAACGGTTCGTCCCCGACCTCCCGGGCGGTGTCGTCCGGCCGCACGATGCGTGCCGCTGCGCCGGCCCCCCCATAGCCTCTCGACACGACGCCGGGACGCCAGCCCCTGGCGGCGAGAGCGCGCACGAGCTCGATCGTGAGGGGCGTTTTGCCGGTGCCGCCGACGTAGAGGTTGCCGATGACGACGACCGGGACATCGAGGCGGACCTGGCGCAGGATTGCGGATGCGTAGAGGGCCCGGCGCGCGCTGTAACCGAGGAAGTGCAGCACCGATAGCGGCGACAGGAGCCACGCAACCGGCCCGCGGGTCTGCCAGACGTCGACCAGCGCAAGTTGCAGCCGGGTGCGTACCGACGCCATCCGGACGTCCTCAGCGCCGCGCGCCGCTCGTCTTCTGGGTCGCGAAGCTGATGCGGACGATGCCGGCGAGCCGCGCGGCCTCCATCACGCTGATGACGGATTGGTGCGGGGCCTGCGCGTCGGCGTTCACGATGAGCAGCGGCGCTTCCTTGCCCTGGGCAGCCTGCTGCAGCACGGCCGCGAACTCCTGGACGTCGGGCGAGCCGATCAGTTTGCGCTCCAGCGCGTAGCGGCCGTCGGCCGTCACGGCCACGTTGATTTCGTTCGGGCGCACGGCCGGCTGGGTCGCATCGGCCGTCGGCAGTTCGATCTTGAGTTCGGCGTACTTCGAGTAGGTGGTGCTGATGGCCAGGAAGATCAGGACGATCAGCAGGACATCGATCAGCGGGATCAGGTTGACTTCCGGGTCTTCGTCCATCGGACGGCGGAAGCGCATCAGCTTCTCCCGCCCGTGTCGTAGACCAGTTCGAGCAGCCTCTCGGACTGCTCTTCCATGTCGACCAGGTAGTCGTCGACCAGCCGGCGATAGTGCCGGTGCATCAGCACGGCCGGCACGGCGACGATGATCCCGAATGCCGTGCAGTAAAGCGCGATCGAAATGCCGCGCGCGAGTTCCGTCGGATTCGAGCCGGCCTGCTGGGAGGCGAAGATCGCGATCATCCCGACGACGGTGCCGAACAGCCCCAGCAGGGGGGCGATGGAACCGATCGAGCCGAGCAGCGTCAGGTTCTTGCTCAGCCGGTTCGCGACGACCGCGCCGGCGGCTTCCACCTGCTGCTTCGCTCCCTCACGCGTCGCGTGGTCGTTGCGCAGCGCCGCCGCCAGCACGCGCCCGAGCGGCGAACTCTGCTCGAGATCCGTGATCGCCTTCGGCGACATCTGGCGCTTGTTCCACGAGGCGATCACCTCGGACAGCAGGGCCGCCGGTAAGATCTTCTCGCGCCGCAACGCGATGCTCCGCTCGATGATCAGCGCGAGGGCGAGGACTGAAGCGAGTATCAGCGGCCAGATGGGCCAGCCAAGCTCGATGATGATGGCAAGCAACGGGGTAGACCTCTTGGCGCCGGAGAGGCGCGAAAAGCGGGAACTGTAGTGGGCCTGGGCGGGTGCAAGCAAGTTTCCACAATGTCTGTGGACAAGTATGTGGAGAACTGGCTCGGAGATCGCCTAAACCCTTGTTGCGATTTGGTTTGTACCGCGTGCACACGTCCTGAGCAAGAAATGTTTGCGTTGTTTTTCAAGGGCTTATGAATCGATCTCTGAACGACAAAGGGGCCGGTCGCGAGAATCCGCGCCACGCTTGCGTTTGTGGACAGGTTCGGCCCGGAAACCCGCATGGCACTTGACTTTCGGGACGCCGACCCAGCAACGACGCGGGGTCCGCTGACGGTTTCCGCGCTGAACCGCGCGGTTGCCGGGCTGCTGGATCGCAGCTTTCCGCTCGTGCAGGTGCGCGGCGAGATCGCCAACCTCACCCGCGCGGCGAGCGGACACTGGTACTTCGTGCTCAAGGACGACCAGGCTCAGGTGCGCTGCGTGATGTTTCGCGGCCGCAACCAGCTGCTGAACTGGGTGCCGCGCGATGGCGACGAGGTGGAAGTGTCAGCCGCGGTGTCGCTGTACGAAGCGCGGGGTGAGTTCCAGTTGGGCATCGAGTCGATGCAGCGGGCCGGCCAGGGGCGGCTGTTCGAGGAGTTCCTGCGCCTCAAGGCCCGGCTCGCGGCGGAGGGGCTGTTTGACGCGGAGGCCAAGCGGCCCCTTCCCGGAGTCCCGCGCTCCATCGGCGTCGTCACGTCCCTGCAGGCGGCAGCGCTGCGCGATGTGCTGACCTGCCTTGCCCGCCGCGCCCCGTACGCATCGGTTGTCGTGTACCCGGTGCCGGTCCAGGGCGCGGGCGCAGGCCAGCGGATCGCCGCGATGCTGGGCACGGTCTCGGAACGCGCCGAAGTCGATGTGGTCCTGCTCGTTCGCGGCGGCGGGTCCCTCGAGGACCTCTGGGCATTCAACGAGGAGCCGGTGGCCCGCGCGATCCGGGCGTCGAGGCTGCCGGTCGTGGTCGGCGTCGGCCACGAGAGCGACATCACCATTGCCGACTTTGCCGCTGACCTCCGTGCGCCGACGCCGACCGCGGCGGCCGAACTTGTCGCACCCGCGCGGGATGCCTTGCTCGGCGAAGCAACGGATCGCCTCCGGCACTTGAGGCGCAGCCTGTCTCACACCCTGCAGCAGGCGTCGCAGCGGCTGGACTACGCGCAGCGCGCTCTCGCCACGCCGCGTGCGCCGTTCGCCTCGCTCGATGCGCGCACAGGCGGGCTGTACATGCGGGTTCACGGTGCCGTGCTCCAGGCGCTTGCCTCGAGCCGGCTCGCGCTGGGTCGGCAGCGGGAAGTGCTGCTGCGCTTGCGGCTCATGTCCGGGAGGGGCACGCCCGCCGAATCCATTGCCCGGCTCGCAACACAGGTGGCCCGCCGGCGGCATGCGGCGGCCGCGCGACTCGCGGTGCTCGAGGGGCGGTTGGAGACGCTCGATCCCCTTGCGGTGCTGCGGCGCGGCTATGCGATGGCGCTGGCGCCTGACGGCACGGTCGTCACGGATGCCGCCACGCTCGCGGTGGGAGATTCGCTGACCCTGCGCTTTGCACGCGGGGCGGCCGACGTCCGGGTGCAGGCGCTGCCGACCGGGAATTCCACCGACGACGGGAAGGGCTGACCCGGACGGATGCGGCCGGGGAGATAGAATCGACTCCCCCTCCTGCCTTCCCCTTCCACGAGGAATCCCATGGAACACACGCTGCCCCCGTTGCCGTACGCGATGGATGCGCTGGCACCGCACATGTCACGCGAGACGTTCGAGTTTCACTATGGCAAGCACCACCAGGCTTACGTCACGAACCTGAACAACCTGATCAAGGGCAACGAGTTCGAGACCATGCCGCTCGAGGACATCGTCCGGCGTTCGTCGGCAGGCGTGTTCAACAACGCGGCCCAGGTCTGGAACCACACGTTCTTCTGGAACTGCATGAAGCCCGGCGGCGGCGGCGAGCCGACCGGCCCGCTGGCCGACGCGATCGCGAAGAAGTGGGGCTCGTATGCCGCCTTCAAGGAGGCGTTCACGAAGAGCGCGGTCGGAAACTTCGGCTCGGGCTGGACCTGGCTCGTGAAGAAGCCGGATGGCTCGGTCGACATCGTGAACACGAGCAACGCAGCCACACCGCTCACGACGGCCGACAAGCCGCTGCTGACAGTCGACGTCTGGGAGCACGCGTACTACGTCGACTACAGGAATGCACGACCGAAGTTCGTCGAGACGTTCCTGGCGAGCCTGGTCAACTGGGGCTTCGCGGCTCGCAACTTCGCCTGAGCGAAAGCTGCTCGAACAAGGGGGCCGCGTACGCGGCCCTTTCCTTCACCGGGACAGCGCCGGCAGCCCGCTGATCCGGGCGCCCGGCGCTATGCCGCGCTTCCCGAACCATCCCTGCTCCATTTCGAGCGCGTAACGCACCGCCCTCTGCGAGCAATGGCTGACCTCGCTCTTCGGCGCCATGTCCGCGAGCTGGAGGATCGTGCCGTCGTCCTCGATGAAGGCGATCGTCAACGGCACGATCGTGTTGCGCATCCAGAAGCACTGCTGCGCCTTGTCGTCGAACACGAACAGCATCCCGTGGTTGGGCGCCAGCCGCTCGCGGTGCATGAGGCCGATCGTTCGAGACTGATTGGTCGTGGCGGCCTCGGCGGTGATCACGTGGATGCCCGCCGTCAGCTTCACGGTCGGAAGGGCCGGCTGGGCGCGTGCCTGCGCCGCCGCCGGGCCGGACATGCTCGCAAGGAGGGCGAGCGCAGCAGCGGCGAGCAGGACCGCAGGGCGGAGTGCGTGGTGCATGGCGTGCATGGAACGCAGGACGTGGATCGAGGTTGGGACTTTACAGGCCGCCCTGTCACGGTCGGTGCCCACCCTCCGGCGTCTCGCGCGACGACGGCCGCGGTCGGGAACGCCTCGTGTCGCGGCAGGGTTGACACAGCGCATGCCGGGCGGAGTGCGGCGGGTAAACTTCCGGGCTCAGAGGAGAGAAGAGGGGCCGGCCGGCGAGCGCCGACGAGCTCTGTTCCTGGACACCACCCCGCACGGAGACGAGATGTACCAGCACATCAAGGTGCCCACCACCGGGCAGAAGATCACGGTCAACAAGGACTTCACGCTGACCGTCCCCGACCAGCCGATCATTCCCTACATCGAGGGCGACGGCACCGGGTTCGACATCACGCCCGTCATGATCAAGGTCGTCGATGCCGCCGTGGCCAAGGCGTACGGCGGCAAGAAGAAGATCGTCTGGATGGAGGTCTACGCCGGCGAGAAGTCGACCAAGGTCTACGGCCCCGACGTCTGGCTGCCCGAAGAGACGCTGCAGGTCCTGCGTGAGTACGTCGTATCGATCAAGGGCCCCCTGACGACGCCGGTCGGCGGCGGCATCCGCTCGATCAACGTCGCTTTGCGCCAGGAACTCGATCTCTACGTGTGCCTGCGCCCGATCCAGTACTTCAAGGGCGTGCCGAGCCCGGTCAAGGCGCCCGAGAAGACCAACATGGTGATCTTCCGCGAGAACTCGGAAGACATCTACGCCGGCATCGAGTACGAGGCGGAGTCCGACAAGGCCCGCAAGCTCATTGAGTTCCTGCAGAAGGAAATGGGCGTCAAGAAGATCCGGTTCCCGGCCACGTCCGGCATCGGCATCAAGCCCATTTCGCGCGAGGGCACGGAGCGACTGGTCCGCAAGGCCATCCAGTACGCGATCGTCAACAAGCGCAAGAGCCTGACCTTCGTGCACAAGGGCAACATCATGAAGTTCACGGAGGGCGCGTTCACCAAGTGGGGCTATGCGCTGGCGCAGCGGGAGTTCGGCGCC
>Ga0105104_10000742_pt1 | contig 25208 bp, 20 predicted proteins | sample PPLLaktember2015_3_FD_87034 | JGI IMG/M metagenome (GOLD analysis project Ga0105104, IMG submission 87034) | Freshwater sediment microbial communities from Prairie Pothole Lake near Jamestown, North Dakota, USA - PPLs Lake P7 Core (6) Depth... | ecosystem: Environmental > Aquatic > Freshwater >...
CCTCTGACGGGCTGACGATACAGGTAAAACAAATTTTTATCCCCTTGAACGGTTTCCTCGCCCAGGCCCACTGCCGCAACATAACCGGCGTAATGGACATAATGGAGAGAGTCGCTGTTGTACGCGCCGAACGGATAGGAAAAGCTTAGGATGGGCGCATCCAGTATAGAGTGAAGCTGCCGGCGCGACTGGACAATTTCATCCTCTTGCCGGCCCGGGCGTTCGGTCAGACTGGTGTGGCCGAGGCCGTGACTGCCGATCTCCCAGCCTGCCGCGTACAGTTCGCGGACCTGGTCGGTGTCCATGTAACGGGGGATCCACATATAGTTGTAAACAATGTATGCGGTCCCTGTGAAGTTGTATTTCTGCATGATCGGCATGGCCGTCGTATATACTGTTTCACTGCCGTCATCGAAGGTCAGGATGACCGGCTTGGGAGGTAGTTCTGTGCCCTCCTTGATTGCCCTGGCGAGCAATTCCACAGAGATGGTCCTGTATCCCCATTGATACAAAAGATTCATTTGTCGGTCAAACACATCCGGTGAGATGTAATAAGTGGTTTCACCCTGCAGTGAGATGCCAACATGATGGTAAAGCAAAATCGGGATGGTAATTTCGCCGGGTCCCCGCAGATAGGCAGTCAATGTAGGAGTGAAGCTGGGAAGAGGTGTCTCAGAAGAGGGAATGGTGGGCGTGTCAGTGGGGGAGGCGGTCGGGGCAACGGTGGCAGTTTCCGTCGGGGAGGGAAGCGGAGTCCCTGTCCAGGTGGGCGCCGGCGTTGGAGTCGGGGAGGCAATGAATTGTACTCCCCCACATCCAAGAAGTAGGAGAGCGAGTCCTGAAAACCAAATAAAGTGTTTTCGCAAGTTGTTACAGTGGATGGTTCAAATCCCAGAGAATCCGCAGACCTTCGAGTGTGAGCCAGGGCGCGATGATCTGGATCACATCCGTTTCCTGCGCGACGATGGCGGAAAGTCCCCCCGTCGCGATGACCTTCATTTCGGGCCCCAGTTCGTTGCGGAAACGCTCGACCATGCCTTCCACCATGCTCACGTAGCCGAATAACAGCCCCGCCTGCATGGCATGGACTGTGTTTCTGCCGATCACAGAAGGCGGTCGTTGCAGATCGATGCGCGGCAGTTTTGCGGCGTGCACAAAGAGCGCTTCTGTAGCGAGAGTGATCCCGGCTGTGATCGCGCCGCCCAGGTATTCCCCCTCCCGGGTCAGCGCGTTGAAGGTGGTGGCAGTTCCAAAATCGATCACGCAGGCAGGACCACCATACAAATACATCACCGCCACGGCATCGGCAATGCGGTCGGCGCCTACAGCGCGCGGGTCCTCATAGCGAACTTTGATCCCGGTCTTAATGCCTACGTCAATAACGAACGGATCCTTTTCGAGATATTCCCGGCAGGCCTGGATCACGCGCCCCGTCAGTTGCGGGACCACAGAGGCGAGACAAATACCGGTCAGATCCTTTTTGGTGTGACCTGCATTTTGCAAAAGCCCCAGAAACTGCAATCCATATTCATCCGGCATACGGGCGTGATCGGTGGCAAGCCTCCAATGTGCGAAGAGCGTGTTGCCGTCATAAAGCCCGAGTGTGAGGTTGGTGTTGCCGACGTCAATTGTCAGGAGCATGGTTTAAGTATACACGTAAACAAGTAGACAAGTAAATATGTTGGGAATACTTGTGTACCTGTTTACATGCCTACTTAATTACCCTGAACGCAAATGGAAGCGCTTGAACAGCCAGACGCCAATCCCAAAATACAAAACGGACAAAATCACCAGTGCAGACAGTTCGTAGACCACTTCCTCCAGCCCCGCGCCCAGCGTCAGCACTTTGTTCAGCGCGACGACGGCGTGCGTGGGAGGCAGGATGTCGTACAGGCCGATCGCCCGTTCGCCAACGGTAAAGATAACAATCTTTGGCAAAGGGTAAATGACCCCGGAGAAGAACATCATCATCGCCATGGGAAAGTTGGCGACGATAAATGCCTGTGAAACCGTGCGGGTAAAACTGGCTACGATCATGCCCAGCCCGATCACAGACAGGCTGGACACCGCGCCGACGAAAATTGCCACCCAGAGCGGGCCCTGGCTGTGGAAGCCACACAGCACTGCTACCAGGAAAGCCAGCCCGATCGCAAGGCTGCCGATCAACACCAGCGCACCGGTCACTCCGCCCAGGATTTCCAGTGAGGAGATGGGGGTCAACTGCAGGCGCTGGAGGGTGCCGGTTTCAATTTCACGCGCCACGCTCATGGCTGCCAGGAAGATGAGCATGATCACGGCAAAGATCAGGCTGGCCGGCACATAGGTCTCGAATTCGGAGCGGGCCGCGGAGGCGCCCAGTGGTTCCTCCACATAGCCAATGAGAGGCTGCTGCCCGGTGACTTCCTGGACATAATCATCCACTGCCATGAGCGCCAGGTTCACAGCAACCATGTAGTATGGATTCGAGAGATCGCCTCCGAAGGTGAACTGTGTCGTGACCGAACGATCGCCGCTCTCCAATTGCTGGAGCGCTTGCGAGAAATCTTCGGGGATGAGGATAAAAGCCGCGGCACCGCGATTTTTGAGAATGCGCTCTGCTTCCGTGAGGTCCGTTACGATCGACGCTTTCAGAAGTGGACTTCCGTCGGCATAGGTAATGCTGCGAATGGCATCGATGACATGTTCTCCGCTGCTAAGCATCGAGCCATCGGCTTGTTGCACGCCGGCGTCCCGGTTGATGACCAGGACGGTGTAGGAGGTCGAGCCGCCGGAAAGGATGATCCAGTACAGGAAAACAAAGAACGGAGCAAAAACCAGGGTCAGCCCCAGGATCCATTTATCGCGTAACATCTCGCGCAGCGTCTTCAGGAATATCTTCCATACTTTCATTCGCGCAGTCTCCTTCCTGTAAGTGAGATGAAGACATCCTCGAGCGTATTTGCCCGCAGACGGACTTCACCAGGACGCGCAGCCACCGCGTGTAAGGCATCCAGGACGACGGGCAGCTGTTCGACCACGCCGCGCGCTCGAATGACCAGCGTGTGGTTGGTCGCCGAGACCTGTGGAACGACTGGATGCAGTGCGGTAAGCGCCTCTTCCATCGAGCCCTCCTCCAGGTCAATCTCGAGGACATCCCCTTCTCCGACGGTGTGCTTCAGAGCTTCGGGTGTATCCACGATCAACAGCCTGCCCTGATCCATGATGGCAATGCGGTCCGCCATACGATCGGCTTCATCCATATTGTGGGTGGTGATGATGATCGTCTTCTGGCGCGCCAGCGACTTGACATAGTCACGCACCAGCACACGACTTTGTGGATCCAGGCCAGCTTCCGGTTCATCCAGCACCAGGATCTCGGGGTCGTGGACCAATGCCATCGCCAGGTTCAAGCGTCTCTGCATGCCGCCCGATAACGTGCGTGCCAGCTTATCCTTTTTTTCGAGGAGATCGAGTTCCTCCAGTAGTTTTACGCCCCGCTCTCTGGCTGTCTTTCCACGCATCCCGTACATCTCCCCGATGAATTGCATTTGTTCGAGGCAGGTCAACTGTCCCCACAAGACAATGTTTTGAGGGCAAACCCCAACCCGGGCACGGGTGGAGGCATCGCCATTTGTAATGACTTTGCCGCGGATGGTCACCTGACCGGAGTCGGGTTTGAGCAGCCCGCAAATCATGTTGATCGAGGTGGTCTTGCCGGCTCCGTTTGGTCCAAGCAGCCCAAACACTTCGCCCTCACAGACCTCGAGCGAGAGTTCATTCACCGCAGTCAATTGACCATACCGTTTGGTGAGTGACCGGGCTTGCAGCACAGTTGTCATTTTGCCTCCGCAGCAATGCCATTTTGGATGAAGTCAAGGAAGGTGTCCGCTACCCGCTCGAGGGAAACGTTTTCGTCACTGATCTGGAAGTAGGTGTTCAAGTAGGGGAGCAGTTGGCTATCGCCGATCACGATCATGAGTCCGTTCAACACGCGTGTGGCAGCCTCGATGTCAACGTCACTGCGGATCTCGCCGCGCGCTTTTGCCTGGGTCAGGATTTCCTGCATCGTTTCGCGCATGACCGTGGCAATGGGGCGTACAACTTGTTCCGCCAGATCCGGGTTGCCCTGATATGCCGCCCGCCCAAAGAAACGCACAAGTCCCATCGCGGTTTGCCCCCATTCCAGGCCGCCCATAAGATAGGCACTCATAGCTTCCTTGAGTGGCATGGCTGCCATCATTGGCTTGTACTCCTGGAACATGGCGATCGTGGAGCGGGTGCACAGTTCGACGGCGAAGTCCAGCAAGCCATCACGGTCCGGGAAATACTGGTAGAGGGAACCTACCGAAACCCCTGCACGCCGCGCGATCTCTTTGATGTTGAGGGATGCCGGTCCCTTCTCAACCGCCTCCTCCAGGATCGCGTTGAAAACAGCCTCCTGACGGTCCGGGTCGAGCCGGCGGAAGGTACGTGTGACTTTCCCCTCTTGTTCGAGTTGAGAAATGTACGGTTGGAAGTATAGCCAGTCAGTGTCACTCATATAATATGAACCTTTAGTTCATATTATATGAATATCGAGTTCACTGTCAAGAGGCTTGCGCTTTGCCGCGAATTTTCGTGAATGTTTAAAGCTTCGCGCGAATTCGCGAAATTCGCGGCTGAGAAATGAAACTTCAGGCTTTACATTTTTCGATGATCTCTGCGACCATGTCGTACTTATGGAACTGCGGCATGATGTAGACACCTCCGGCCCAACTCCTGAGCTGTTCGATCAACTCGACCGCGACTTCCACGCCAGCTTTTGCTCCATTTTCCCCTGCGTCTTCGATGCGCTTGCGCGTCTCATCCGGGATGAAGATGCCGGGGACTTCATTATGCAGGAAGCTGGCGTGCCTCACATTGACCAGCGGCAGGATGCCCACCAGGACGGGCTTATCCAGCTTGCCATACTTTGCTTCATATTTTTCGAGTAAAGACGGTCCATCTTCCGCGCGATAGATCGGCTGGGTGATGAAAAAGTCCGTGCCAGCCTGCACCTTGCGATTCAGGTTCCTGATCTCCCGTTCGACATCCGGCGGGCATAAGTTCAGTGCCGCACCGACAAAGAAGCTGGTCGGCTGTCCAATACTGGTGCCCGAATGATCCACACCGACATTGAACCCCTGTTTGATGAGTTTGATCAAGCCCGAGGGTACGAGGTCGTAGTTGTCCATGGCTTCGGGGTAATCGCCGATCGCGGTCGGGTCGCCCATGATGACAAACACATTGCGGATCCCGAGCGCGTGTGCGGCAAGCAGATCTCCCTGGACGCGCAGCAGGTTGCGCCCACGGGTGGGGAAGTGCAGGGTGGTCTCGACGCCTACTTTGCGCTGGACCACGTCGCACACTGCCCAGGCGGACATGCGCATGCGTGCCATCGGGGAGTCGGCAACGTTGATCACGTCCGCGCCCGCGTCGGCGAGGAGGGAGGCGCCCGCCAAAAGTTTGTGAGTCGAGAGTCCGCGCGGCGGGTCCATCTCCACCGCGATGGCGAATCCGCCGGACGTCAATTTTTGTGCAAGGCGAGTCGGTTGTTCCTGCGCGGTTTCCGCGATCTCTTCCTGAGGCAGGACATGGATCTGCGGTTGATCGATCGGCGGGGCTTTATCGAGCGCTTTTCGCATCGCGGCAATGTGCCGGGGCGTGGTACCACAACACCCGCCGACGATGCGGGCGCCCATCTCCCGGAAGGAAAGCGCGTAGTCTCCGAAATATTCCGCGTCCGCAGGATACATGATGCGCCCGCCGACCTGCTCGGGCCAGCCCGCGTTCGGCTTGACCCAGAACTTCCCATCTGGCACAGCCTGAGACATTTGCTTCAGGATGCGCGAGAGCTGCGCAGGCCCTCCGGAGCAATTGACGCCGATCACATCGACCCCGGCCTCCCTGAGTATCCGCGCCACTCTTGTTGGGTCATCGCCAAGCACGGTGCGGTCATCGCGCGTGAAGGTCACGGAAGCAACCACAGGCAAATCACAAACCTCTCTTGCGGCTTTGATTGCCTCCTGGATTTCGTAAAGATCGCTGAATGTCTCGATCACGATCAGGTCCACGCCTGCTCCTGCCAGGGCTTCGATCTGCTCTGCAAAGGCAGCACGTGCCTGCTCAGGTTGGACGCGCCCATACGGCGCGATCCGCACCCCCAGCGGACCGACGTCGCCTGCCACCAGCACCTCCCGGAAAGAGGCGGAGACGACGCGCTTCGCCAGGTCCACGCTGGCTTTGTTGATCTGGACAACACTTTCCTGCAATCCATGTTTGGCAAGCTTGAAGCGGTTCGCCCCAAACGTATTAGTGATGATCAATTGCGCGCCGGCTTCGATGTAGGCGCGATGGATTTCCGCCACCGCGGACGGGTTGGTGAGGTTGAGTTCGTCGAAACATTTGTCAAACCCGACGCCGCGCGCATGCAGCATGGTTCCCATCGCGCCATCGGCGAGCACAGTTTCCGTAGAGAGTCGTTCCAGTAAATTCATCTTGATTTCCTTTATGGTGTTCGAATGACCGCGAACACAGCGCCTTCGCGTATCACGATATAAACGATCTTCGCTTCCGGGAAGGAAGTCTTTTCCAGGTTGTAGCGGGCAAGCGTTACCACAACATCATAGTGATCGGCACGTTCCGCTTCCTGTGAAGAATAAATGTGAAAGTCCGGGCGGGCAAACGTTGAAAACAGATGGGCGGGTCCGTCCACCCAGACGTTTGCATTGGGCGGTGCAATCCGATTGGCTTCCTCCGCCGCTTCACGATAGGAGGTTGCCCAGTAATCCAATTCAAAACGATCGACGGCTGCATCCGCACCGCCGATGAACTGGTTGTAATAAACATACTCATACGGGTGCAGTCTTATCGATGCGAGCAAACCTGGCAGGAGCACCAGCGCGATCAATGCACCTTGTAGAATTGGTTTCCTGATCAGATCGAAAGCCAGACCTGCCATGAAAAAAATAGGCGGCACGATAAAGAACGATTGGCGGAAATTATCATACAGCGTCGGACGCAAAATGACAAAGGTGACCAGAGGCAGGATGAACCAGACGAGGGTCAAAGCGAGCAGTTCGATGTTCTCACTGCGTTTCTTGACAAAGCCGTAAACTGCCACCGTTAAACCGGCGAGGAACAAGATCCAGACCGGTTCCGTCAACTGGATCGCCAGGAGCATCGGCACGTACGAGGCCGGCAGGTCATTGGCGGGATATGTCGCGCCGTTGAAGAGAACCGACCCGGGCCAGGGGTGCTGTGCCATGATCACGACCGTCTCCCAGAAGTGTCCCATCGGATCAGGCCAGAGATAGGGCCAGGTGAGATACATCGCGAAGATCGCGGTCAACGCGTAGACGGCGATCGCCAGCCAGGCTCTCCTGCCTGATTTCCAGAAGATATAACCGGCGACTAGAACCCCGGCCCAGGTACCAAAGATGCGAATGGAAACTGCCAGGCCGAGGATAATTCCGGCGGGCAAAATGATTCCCAATATACGAAGAGCAACAGGCAAATGACGGCGATAGAGCCAGACGAGCATCCCGGTGAGGATCAAAAAGGAAATGGCTCGCATGCGCAGGAAGAGCACGAAAAACTTTTCAACATAGACTTCGGGAGGGATCCGCAGCACCCGCGGCACGAGGGTTGTGATCAACGAGGGTTCGCCACTGGCTGCCGCCCGGACGGCATTCTCGATCCATTGGTGGATCAGCGGCGTGCCCCCGAAGAGAAGAACGACCGAGGCGAGCCAGAAGATCGTCGCCGCAGCCAGCAGCCGAAGCGTGCGTGGCGTCAACTCCCTCCAGGCGCGGGAGACAGACGCGAAAACGGAATCGGCCCCACGCCCAAAGATCGTATCGTTCATCTTCAGCCCAAGATGCACAGTGAGCAGAAAAAGCGCCAGGAGTGGAATGTCCTTTGGATTGATGAAGGCGTGCCCCCAGAAAACCGGCTGGGTCATGAAAAGTAATGTAGCACCCAACGCGGCATTCCGGCTCATCCAGCGCAGGGCGAGCTGATGGAACGCCCAAACCCCGACGAGGAACATCAGGAAATAGACCAGATGCTGGATGTCAACGGCTTGCACACTGGGAACGATTCGGGTGAACGTTTTTGCGATGATCCGAGTGAACATCACAAAGACAGGACCATAATTTTCAAAGCGGTCGCCTGTCACGGGGATCGTGCCGTGCTGAAACCATGTGACATACGCCTCGAGCGAGTCGGCGGCGTAGTTGTAGAGCTTCAATTCATCCCACGACTCGCCATAATCGTTCAGCGTGAAAACGGCGATGAGGAAGCTAAGAATGAGCAGGAGCGTAAGAGGGCGGTTTTGTTTCATGGAGATAGCTGTTTTATTGCAGTCAAGACTGCACTGTCGAGCTCAATAGAATGAATTACTTTTGCGTCCGGATGTAAAGCCAAATCTTGATTATAGCGGCTTGTTGCTGTGAAATAATCGTACTGCTCGTCGGGATCGCCTTTGCGTTCTGGTTTCAAATCAGGTCGCAAATATATGTCAAGCAGTTTGATAGGGCCCTCGCCTCCGATTTTTGCGTTTGAAGAAGCGTTTTCATTCAACCAGAGGGCAGCTTCGCGATAAGATGTAAACCAGTAGTCCAATTCGAATTTCCGGAACGCACCACCTGTCCCGCCAACGAATGAGTTGTAATAAACGTACTGATAAGGATGAAGTTGAATGATTGCATAAATTCCTGGGACAGCCAATGCGGCAAGCAGGATAAGCCGGAACACGGCAGGTTTAAGCGCTGAAAAGATCGAGTTCAATCCAAGCCCAGCCAGCAGAATCAGAGGCGGGAGCAGGAACAGGAGCTGGCGAAAGTTATCGTACAAGGTGGCACGCGCAACGATCAGACCCGTCAGGGGGAGGAGCGCGCCGATCACGAGGACCAGAAAGAGGTCCAGTTGGAGGCGTTTGCGCAGCATGGAAAAAATCAGGACGGCCAGTCCAAAATAGATCAAGACGAGCAGCGACTCTGTCAGCTGGATGTTCAGCAATCCCGGCAAATAGGAGAGCGGAAGGCCGTCGGGATCATAATATTGCCCGTTGAAGAGGATCCGCCCGGGCCACGGAAAATTGAACATCAGGACCAGGCTGTCCATCCAATGATCGATGGGGTCGGACCAGAGATAGGGCCAGGTGAGAAACATGATGATACTTGCACAAATCAGGTAAGCGATGATCACAGGTGATGACTTTTGCCGAAGTGTGAAAGCCAGATAGATGATGACGATCAGTCCCGGCAGCGGACCCAGCAACCGGATGGACATGGTCATGCCGAGCAGCGTTCCGGCCAGGATAAGCTGCGGCGAACGAAGGAAAGGCAGGCTTTCCTTCACCGTAAAACGGGGGAAGGAAAGAGCCCCGATCCTGGGAAGCTGAAGAGATACGGCGATGTTCTGCGCTCCGAGAGAATCTGCGAGACGAAGCCCGCTCCAAATAGTGAAGAGGCAGAACGTCATGAAGGGAATGTCTTTGGGGTTCATGAAGGCATGCCCCCAGAGGAGAGGCTGGGAGGTGTACAGCAGCAACACGCCCCAGGCGCTCCAGGTACTAAACCAGCGCCTCGCCAGCGAATATAAACATAATCCGCCAAGTTGAAAGAGCAGGAAGTATGAAAAGTGCCAGACATCGGCTGCGAAGATGCCTGGAACGATCAACCTCAGGAAACGAATGACTAGTTCCGGAAAGAGGATGAATGCCGGACCGTAATTGGGAAGGTCATGTGGGCCAAAGTCAGGCAGGTAGGCAAGAGCAAAAAAGGATCGGTAGGCATCCACACTGTTTTGAGCGTAGAGATAATACTCGGGTTCATCATAACTGATTCCAAAATCACGGACGATGAACAGCCCGAGGAGGAGATTGAAAATGAACCAGAGTGTGAGGATATATTTTTCTCTTCTGCGCATGTGATTTTCTATTTATTCTTCACTGCTTTCACGGTCGCCAGCACAGCGCCAGCGCGTTCGATAATGACTACATTCTTTAACGTCGGGTATAGATCCCATCTGTCCCAGCGGGTTACCTGGACAGCATAATCATATTCATTGCTCGGACCAAGAGCGTTCCCAATAACTTTGTCCAGGATCAAGTCAGGCCGCGCGTATTCTTCGAAGAGCCCGGCTGAGCGTGTGACCAGGATTCTTGATCCGTGGGGTGCAAGTTCGTTCAGTTCGAGCGCGGCTTCGCGCAGGGAAATGCGCCAGTAATCCAGCTCATACCGATTGCGCACGCCCGCCGGCCCGCCCACCAGTGAGTTGTAGTACACGTATTCGTAGGGATATAGTTGTACAGTTGAATAGATCCCGGGCACGGCAATAACTGCAATCAACAATATCCGCACCCAGTTTTGGGCCAATTTGCTGAAAATCAGCTCCAAAGCAAATGCTGCGAGGATGAACATGGCGGGGATCAGGAACAGGACCTGGCGGAGGTTGTGATAAAGCGGCAGGTTTAGCAGGATCATCCCGAACAGTGGAAGACCGAATCCCAGTCCGATATAAAGCAGCAGATCCGTTCGCAACTGACCGCGTAGGATCCGCCAACCCAGCACACAAAGACCAATGTAGATACACAAAAGTAATGGTTCAGTGAATTGAATGTTCAAAAGGACGGGCAAATACGAGCGGGGCAGGTCCCTGATACCGTAAAGGTGCCCATTGAACAGCACCCGCCCCGCATAGTTGGGAAAGTTCGAGATAATGCCCAGACCTTCCAGATAACGCAGGAATGGGGCGTCCCAAAGCCGGGGCCAGGCAAGATAAGTTACGATCCCTGTAACCAGAAAATAGGCAATTGCGGTTGTCCAGGCCTTGGAGCGGATTTTTGCAAGCAGGGCAAGAAAGACAATCAGACCCGCCCATGGGCCAATGGCGCGCACGCCGGTTGCCAACCCCAAAGCGACTCCGGCGAGGATCAGGCGCGGGTTGCGTAATGCTCGAAAAAATTCAGTGAACCAGGCTTTCCGTGGAACCAGGTGTAAAGAGTTTTGCAGCGACCTTACCAGGCTCATAACGGAGTTTCCAAGCGTGTGTCGTTGTGCCCACGCCTGGCTCAGGATGGCTGGCAGCGTTGTATTAGCGATCAGGAGCCCAAAGTAAGCCAGGAAGAAAAACACACCTGCAATCAGGGCGCCGTGTTCGACGCGCCGGAATAATCGCAGTGCTTTGGTTATGTAATCCTCTTCAGTGACATTGGATGCGTGGCTTGCCAGGGAACTGAATATTCGTCCTGCCCACGAATCCGGACCGGCCGTATAGAAGAATGCGACGACCTGTCCGATCAGGGAGTTGACCTGGCTTGAAAATGCGACCAGGGTCAGCGCGATGATCAGCGCCAAAACAAGGTAGATGAAAAACTTCCTTTTGCGCCGCGGATCGGATTCCCGGAATTTGTCCGTCAAGGTCCTGGCGGTTCCTTCCAATGAAATGGATGATTCCTCCCCTTCCATGCCATCTGCCAGATGGTAGCCAGACACAATGCTTAGCGTGAGTAGAAACATAAAGGGTACGTCTTTGGGATTGATGAAGGCATGTCCCAGCAGCATGGGCTGCGTGCTAAAAAGAACGAGGACACCCCAGGCTGTCCATACGTTAAACCAGCGTTTCGTCAGCCAATACAGGCACAGTCCTGTCAGTTGGAACGTGACGAAATAAGAGAAATGCCAGAGATCAGGTGCAAACACATCTGGAAATATGCCCCGAATCATCATGATCGGAATGCCGGCGATGGTTACAAAAGCTGGTCCATGCCCATCAAAAGTCTCATTATATTGAGGCTGGTAGAGGATCCCAAAGAAAGATGGGTAGGCATCCAGGGTATGTCTCGCATAACGATAGTTATTTGGTTCGTCGATGCTCAAGCCATACTCGTGAACGGTGAATGCTCCAATGACCAGATTAACAACAAACCATACGAGAAGCAATGTTTTCTCGAGACGAATCGTTTTTGCGTTGATCGGGCTGTAGCTTTTGCGGCGATCTGTGTTGGCAAGATGTATGGATGGCATCGATTATGAACCTTAGTATTTTACTGTCAAGCTGTATGCGTACCTTGTACTATTGCTTCATTAATTGCTCGACGCGCGATTCGCCGACGCTGTAGTACTTCGCCTGCGGGTGATGCACGATGATCGCAGCGGTGGATTGTTCAGGCATGAGTTGATAGGCACTGGTGAGATCCATACCCAATTCCTGTCTGGCAGGCAGCAACTCGAAAACCTTTTTGTGATCCTCCAGTTCGGGGATGGCGGGATAGCCCCACGAATAGCGCTTGCCCTGATTTTCACCGATGCCCAGTTCGCGGCGGATGTGATTGTGCAGGTAGTCGGCTGTCGCTTCGGCAGTCTGGACAGCGAGTCCGTGCATGAAATAGGCTTCCGAGTAATCGCCGGCAGCCTGCATTTTGTCGAAGCGTTCCGTGGCTTCGAGTCCAACCGTCACCACCTGGAGTGCCACGACATCGATCCTGCCCGATTCAACCGGTGCAAAGTAATCCGATAAGGCGAGGTGATCGTCATAGGGCTGGCGCGGGAAGTTGAAACGCATCCACTCGTTTGGAGCGGCAGTGTCGATCGTGGCAGGATCGTAAATAATCAGATCGTCGCCATCCGACTGGCAGGGGAAATATCCATAGACGGCCTGTGGCTTGAGCCAGCCATCCTTGAGAGCAGCTTTGGTCATTTTTTCCAGGCGCGCCTCGAACTCCTTCTTCAATTTCTCCCACTCGGGGCCATGGGAATTTTTCGCACCCCACGACAGACGATACAACTCGTTGAGGTTGAGATGCTTCAACACCATTTCAAGCGGCATATCTTTGACAACGCGCGCTCCCCATTTCAGCGGGAGGTTGATCGGCGCAGGCTGGATCGAGGAGCGGGTCGCCGTTGTTTTGCGATAGTCCGGCGTTTGAGATTTCCGTCCCAGCTCCATCTCAGCCTCCCGAACGGTCTTTGCCAGCAGTTCGGGGCGCCTCTCAGGATCGATGAGCGCATCCATCGTTTCCAGTCCTTCGAACGCGTCCTTGCAATAAAAGACGCCCGGCTCGTAGAAGTCTCCGCCTTCGGTCTGGAGGATGCGCCGGCCGAAGCGGCGGTTGATCGCCGCGCCGCCCACCAGGATGGGGATCTTGTGTCCTCGCCGCTGCATTTCGTTGACGATCAGCGGCATCTGCTTGGACGTGGACACGAGCAATGCCGACAAGCCGATCGCGGTCGCGTTGACCTCGACAGCCTTGGTGATGATCGTCTCAGCCGGCACTTGCTTGCCGAGGTCGATGACGGTGTAGCCGTTATTGGCAAGGATCGTTTTGACGAGGTTCTTGCCGATGTCATGCACGTCCCCGTAAACGGTGGCAATGACGACTGTACCCTTGGTGACGCCTTCGACCTTTTCGAGATAATTCTCCAGATGTGAGACGGTCTTCTTCATCACCTCGGCGGATTGCAGGACGAACGGCAGGATCAACTCGCCCGCGCCGAATTTGTCGCCGACTTCCTTCATGGCCGGGAGCAGGACATTGTTGAGGATGTGGACTGCCTTGATGTGGTTCTGTCCCCTTTTTTCCTGATCTGCTATTTTCTCACCAGGGGGAAAGGGAAAGGGGATCAGGGAATCGATATCCGCTTCCACACCATCCTTGTGGCGGCGCAGGATCTTCCAGTGCAGGCGCTGTTCGGGAGTCATGCCTTCGGTGGGGTTGGCTGCCTCTGCCTGTTCGGTCGGCGTGACCTTTTCGTAATATTCGATGTAACGCTGCAGTGCGTCGGTGCGGCGGTTGAAGATCAGGTCTTCGGCGAGGTCTTTTTCCTCCTGCGGAATATCAGGATAGGCAGTAATGTGGGCGGGATTGACGATCGCCATGTCCAGCCCGGCTTGCATGCAGTGATAGAGCATGACCGAGTTCAGGACGGGGCGCGCGTGCGGCGCGAGTCCAAACGACAGATTGCTCACGCCGAGCGATGCCATAACGCCGGGCAGGTTTTGCTTGATGAGCCGAATGCCTTCGATGGTCTCGATCGCAGAGTTGGCGAATTCTTCGTCGCCGGTTGCCAGTGTGAAGGTCAAAGTGTCGTAGACCAGATCCTGGGGCTTGAGCCCATGATCGTTGACAGCGATGTCGTAGATGCGTTTGGCGACCTCGAGCTTTTTCTCGCGGGTCTTTGCCATTCCGCCTTCGTCGATCGTCAGGATGATGACCGCGGCGTTGTGTTCTTTTGCCAGCTTGAAAATCTTGTCGGCTTTTTCGCGTCCTGATTCAAGGTGTGTGGAATTGATCAAACAGCGTCCCGGCGCGGTCTTGAGGGCGACTTCGAGCACGTCCAATTCGGTCGTGTCGATCACAAGCGGAACGTCCACGCCCATCTCGAGCTTCTTGACGACATTGCGCATGAGCTCCACTTCGTCGGGGCGTTCGGTGACGGCGCAGGAAATGTCGAGGGCGTGCGCGCCGAATTCCACCTGTTCACGGGCGATCTCCAAAATGGAGTCGTAGTCTTCTTCGAGCAGGAGGCGCTTGAACTTGCGTGAGCCCTGCGCGTTGCAGCGTTCGCCGAGCAGGGTTGGCGGCGGGTCCTGTCGCATGGAGATGGCTGACATGGCGGAAGCAAGCTGAGGCGTCGCGCGAGTCGGGCGGTCAGGATGCGGATGCACATTCAGTTTATCCACTAAAAGTTTCAGGTGCTCGGGAGTCGTACCGCAGCATCCACCGACGATCGAGATGTTGTGCTTGGTCACGAATTCATACATGTCCTTCGCGAACGGTTCAGGCTCGAGCGGATAGACCGCCTGTCCATCCACATTCAATGGCAGACCTGCGTTTGGGATGCACGAGACGGGGAGGGTGGCGGTTTCGCCGAGGATGCGGATCGGCTCACGCATGTGCTCGGGACCGGTGGAGCAGTTGAGACCGATGACGTCGATGCCCATGCCTTCGAGGATGGCGAGAGCGGCGTTGACGTCGGTGCCGAGCAGCATGCGGCCCGTCGTGTCGAGCGTGACCTGCGCCTGGATCGGCAAATAGACCTGTGTCTCGTCGAAGGCTTGGTGAATGCCGCGAATCGCGGCTTTGACCTCAAGGATGTCCTGCGAGGTCTCGATCAGCAGCACGTCCACGCCGCCGCGGATCAGACCGACGGCCTGCTCACGGAAAACTTCGGCGAGGTCGTCGAAGGTGACATCGGAAAGCTGCGGATCATTGGCGGAGGGGAGTTTGCCCGAAGGTCCGATCGAACCTGCCACAAAACGCGGCTGATTTTCTGAACCGCGAAGAGCGCTAAGGTCGCCAAGCTTTTGATTTTCCTTCGCGTGCTTCGCGGTTGAATATTCGTCTGCCAGACGACGCGCGAGGCGCGCGGCAGTTTCATTGATCTCGATGACCCGGTCTTGTAAACCATATTCCTGCATCGTGATGCGGTTGGAACGGAAGGTGTTCGTCTCGATCGCGTCCACGCCGACCTCGAGGAACGAGCGATGGACTTTCTCCACGGCTTCGGGATACGAGATGACGAGGAAGTCGTTGCAGCCGTTGTATTGCTCGCCGCCGAAATGCTCGGCAGTCAGGTCCTGGATTTGGAGGCTGGTGCCCATCGCCCCGTCGAAGACGAGGACTTTCTGTTCGAGGGCGTCTAAGTATTTTCTATTTGTATATTTTCGATTCATATTGCTCCAGTTCGTTTCTATAAAATATTGACATAGCAATTTGTTTATGCTATTATTCCTATTGAATAATACCATAGGGATACTAGCGAGTTCAACATGGCAAATACTGACATTAGTGATCTTCTAACCAAATGGGAGGAAACCTATAAAAAGGGTTTATTGTCATTTTGGATTCTCCTGCTGCTATACGAGCGGCCTTCCTATCCTTATGAAATGAGCGCCGAGGTGGCAAAGATCAGCCAGGGCACGATTTCGGTGGATGATAATAGCATATATCGTGCGCTGAATCGCTTTGAGTCGGTGGGCATTGTCAAAAGTGAGCTTCAGCAATCCACGACGGGTCCACAGCGAAGATATTACAGCCTCACAAGTACAGGCAAAGCTTTGCTCGCTGAATTTATTCAACGCAACATTCAAGTCTTTGAAACTCCTTTTGTCTCCGGACGGATTGCTGCTGTTCTGCAAAATTCCAGTCCAACCAAATAGAGAGGCATGATGGACACCGATCAACTTGAAAAACAACTTCAATTGTGGGATCGCTTCCTGTATATGGTCTTAGGTGCATCTATTACTTTTCTGATCATGAGCCTGAGCTTCTTGCTTAATGGTAGCCGATGGTCCGGGTTTGAAAGCGATGCCGGTGGAGTATGGCAGTGGTTACAGATCTTCGCCACGCCGCCGGGCTTCTACCTCTTATGGGGCAAACGCTGGAAAGCCTTGCCGCTTGTTCATAGACTAAACACGATTTTCGGATATTTTATTGCCAGCTGGCTGAGTCTCCTGGCGTTGGGCATCATCACTTCGCATAATGACTCGGGTGGATTTAACTTTCTTATCTTTGGCACTGCCATCTTGATTGTCGCCGGGTATCTTTGGATACGCAAACGAACAACGGCTCCGCGAGATGAAATGTTTCCATGAATATAGTATTTTCAAGCAGCTATACCTCGTCAGAAAGACTTGTTGCCTGACTGAGACCGTTCAACACAACCTTAAGATCTTTGAAACTCCTTTTGTCTCTGACCGGATCGCCACTTTTCTACAAATACCGGTCAAGCCCAATAGAGAGGAATTATGGACACCGAACAACTTGAAAAACAATTTCAAATGTGGAACCGCTTCCTGTATATGGTCTTAGGCTCGTCAATTACTTTGGCAGTAATCAGTTTCGGCACGATTAGTTATGGCACCGAGTGGCCCGGTTTTGGTAACTATACAGGTGGAGTATGGACATCGCTCCAATTCCTGGCTACGCTACCTGGGCTTTATTTGTTATGGGGCAGGCGCTGGAAGCCCATACCTCTCTCAAGCAGACGAAACACAATTTTTGGATATTTTGTTGCCAGTTGGATTACCCTGCTTTCGTTTGGGTTCATTATTGAAAGTGGTCCTGCAACTGACTATTACTTCCTATTAGTTGGTAGCGCAATCCTGATCGCTCTTGGATATATTTGGGCACGGAGGAGAACAGCGACTCCGCGAGATGAGATATTTCCATAGGAGGCCATATGGATATCAATTCCTTGAACAAGCGTTTCGAGATCTGGAAGCATATCTTATTCATCAACATTGGGGCCTCGGCCGTTTTGCTGGCAATTCGAGTCCTCGATGCGCCTAACTTTCCAAAAATGGATTTCCCGGGCTGGTATGGAGTATGGTTCGTTGTGCAAATGGCTTCCCTTTTGCCAGGATTTGTTCTTCTCTGGGGTAAGCACTGGATGCAAATCCCTCTGCCCGAACGCTTGAATACCATTTTTGGATATTTTGTGGTTGCATGGATCACACTCTCTCCTTTTGGACTTACGATCGGACCTGACTTTCCGGGTCTATTTAACTCCTTGTTCCTTGGTTGTGCGGTTGCAATTGCAGTTGGCTATTGGCGGCTGCGGCGAAAGAGCTTTGGAACGCAGAATGAAATGTTCCCATAAGCGCTGAGAGCACTGACAACATCAGAGAACAATTGCTTCCGCCTCCTCGAGCACGGACCGCGCCCACGCAGTGATATCTTTACAATACACCTCTGCATTCTCCGTCCGCACATCCAGGATCGTCTTTGTCCATGCGGTTTTATGGATCACGGGCACGCCATCCTTCGATTTGAACGTGAAGGTGCGCTTGCCGCTGTCGACCGTATCCCTGATCTGCCTACGGATCGTCGCAGGTGACTTATTCTCCACAAGGAACTGCCTCAAAAGATCCCGTTCGCAGGACCAGCCTTCACGGGTCATTTTGCTGGAGTGCTGAACCATGTACGTTGCCACGGTCAGGTGATGGACCGCGCCATAGCCTGCGTCGGTAAATTCCAGCACGAGAAATTCGTCGAAGCGGGTTTGGCACAAACGATCGGGGGCGCCGCATTCGGGACAGTTCATAGCAAAGCCTTATCGAAGAACTCAACCACGCGTTGGATGTACGCATGGGAATCCTCCAGGATCGCCGCGCCGTGTTCTCCATTTGGAAGTTCCCAGAGTTCTTTGGGTTCATTGGCAGCCTGGACGAAAAAACGATTGAAGTAAATATCCTTTTCACCGCTGGCGATCAAAAGGATCGGTCGCGGCGCAATTTTGCCAATGGCTTCGACCACGCTGGTGTCTTTGCCTCCGATCATGAATTCGTAAACACGATAATAGATCCAGTTGAACGGATAGTTGATCCAGCGCCGCAGAGATTTGGGCCTGCCTCCGTGGTCACGCAAGGTGACGGGCCCCAGACCTTCCAGGACGAGCGCGCGGATACAGTCCACTTTCAAGGCGCCGCGCAGGGCGGCCTGGGCGCCCAGCGAAACTCCCAGCGCCCCGATCTTTTGCCCGTTCACGTCGAGGCGGTGCAGCAGATAATCCACCGCGCCAGCCACATCGTCTGCTTCGCGCAATCCATACGTGGATGTGTCGCCGTCGCTGCTGCCATGAGCGCGCAGATCGATCATAAAGACGCCGTACCCTGCTTTGGCAAGGAATTCCGCATGCAGCAACATCTTGTTGCTGGCACTGCCCAGAGGGTGGAGCACGAGAATGGTGGCATGATTTTTGCTGCGGACGAAGCGTCCAAACAGAGCCAGCCCATCGCGCGATTTAAAGGTGACCTCTTTAAAATTCAGAGTGCTCTCCGGCATCCAACCGAGCCAGCGGAAGGGGTGCGCAAACAGGAAGGCATCCCGGATCGGATTTCGAATTGCCCAGACGAGCAGAACGGCAATCCAATAGACCGGATGTCTCAATGCATATCCGGCCATCGCCAGCATCAGAATAAACAGCGACCAGACCAGTATGGAGTCCCGATAATAGCGCCAGCCTTTTCGATACATATTCAAACTCTTTGATCGAAATTCCTATTTGACATCGGCGGGCAGTGTGGCTCGGCCTGCTTTTGTCATTCTACCTTCGGCGATCATCCTCCGGGCGCGATCCTTGTTTGTGTTCGTCCAGTTTGACTTCGGCCGGCGCGGCGAAAAGCGAATGGCGTAGCGTTCCGTATCCATGCCTTTTTCGAACCCGTCGATCCAGCCGAAGCAGATGGCTTCCTCCACCGCTTCCACATAATCGATGGACGGTTTCCTTGTGGCTTTCTTGTACTTGATCAGCCAGATCTCTTTTTTGGTCTGGTGGTTCTGGAGCAGCCACTTGTGAAATTCCTCGCGGTCTGTTACGTAAAGTGTTTCGCCGATTTCCATGAATTCATACCTCGGTGGTCGAGTACGTATCGAGACCACCACATCAGCAAAATATTTTGGTTATTTGCTGGTTTCGATACACCCCGAAGAACACGGGGCTACTCAACCAACAGTGTATAGTACAACAAAAACGCCTCTCGCAGTGAGAGGCGACGCGCAAGTGCAGGTCATCTCTCATCTCCCGGATGTACAGGCGACGTTACGTCGCCCTTACTGTCCGCCGAAATTGGCACCGTTTCCAGCACTTAGCTGATCGCTAAAAGCTACTCGGTTGCCGAAGCGTCACAGGGTCGGTCCCTCAGCTTCTCTGGATGAGCAAATCCGTAAATTGTTTACGTCTTATATCATGATGGGGGAGTGATGTCAAATAAAAATTCTCTTGACAACCACCGGCTTTCACCGTAGACTCACGGTTAAGGAAAAGCTTAATCGAGATGAAAAAAGTCAAGGCAATTCATTCCTTTGGGAATATCAAACTTCTGGCGGATTCCCGCCGCATGCAGATTCTGCGCCTGCTCATGGCTTCCCCCGCCACGCTCACGCAGCTCGCGCGAACGCTGAAGCGGACTCCGGCATGGATTCGTCACCACATCCTGGCACTTGAATCCGCGGACCTCGTCGAGATCAGTGAAGTGCGCAAGACGGGCAAGGTGACCGAGAAGTTCTATCGCGCCAAAGCGGATGGGCTCCTGTTGCAGGAGATCATCCTCCCAAAAACAAAGAAACCTGCTGTCATTTTCTCCGGCAGCCATGATCTTGCACTGGAAGGAATCGCGGAGCATCTCGAGAAACACGTGACGTTGCTCAGTTTACCTGTTGGCTCCCTGGATGGACTTGTGAATCTGCGCCAGGGACTGTGCCAAATCTCGGGTTCGCATCTTCTGGATGAAAGCGGCGAATACAACACGCCCTTTGTCCGCCATCTCTTCCCGGACCGCGACGTGGAAATTGTCACGCTGGCGTATCGTACGCAGGGACTGATGCTTTCCAGTGGCAACCCCAAAGGCGTGGCAAAGGTTGCTGATATTGCACAGCCGGGCCTGCGTTTTGTAAACCGCAATGCTGGTTCCGGGACGCGACTGTGGTTGGATAGCGAATTGCGAAAACTCAATATCCCAAGAGACAGGATCAACGGGTATGACAAGGTCGTGAAGACCCATAGCGAAGCCGCAAGTTTGATCGTGGGTCACGCCGCTGACGTGGCGCTTGGGTTGCAAGCCGCGGCGCACCAGCATAACCTTGATTTCATTCCGTTGTTCGAGGAGCGTTATGACCTGGTCCTGCCGCGCGAGAACGAAAAGGTTCTCCTGCCGTTGCTTGATTATTTACAAACCTCCAATTTCCGCACCGAACTCAGTACGCTGACGGGGTACAACTCCGCGCACAGTGGTGAACAAATCCCTCTTTAGTGAATGAAAAATATTGTTACAACTGCTTTTTGTTTTGAGTCTCTTCATCCCTAAGATGAATCCCGATCGTACGAAGAATGAAACTTTCTCCATACATCGAAAATAACGGGTGTATATGTCCCCGCGTAAAAACAAGGAGAATTTATGAAATTGCATCAACGTCTGATCCTGAGCGGTGCGCTTTTGCTTGCTTTGACATTTGTATTCACTGCCTGCTCGGGAGAAACCCCAACGCCTTTGGTCATCGTAATCACAGCGACTCCTGAGGATACCCCTGTCCCAACCGAATCTGTTGTGCCTGTGTTGGAAGTTGTCGGTCCCTCCGAAACCAAAACCCTGACCCTGGAGGAACTGATGGCCTTGCCCGTGACAGAAGGTTATGCAGGCATCAAGAGCAGCACCGGCAAGATCACGCCGCCCATCCCAATGAAAGGCGTGGCGCTGAAAGACCTGGCGGAGTTCATCGGCGGCATGGACGAAAATGCCGGTTTCAATGTGGTAGCGGAAGATGGTTATTCCATCACGTTCTCGTATGACCAGCTTCAAAACGGCTCGTTCATTGCCTACGACCCTGCAACTGGAGCCGAACTCAAGAACCCCGTCGAGTTGGTCGCTATTCTCGCTTATGAAGCGAATGGCAAGCCCTTCGATGCCAAACAGGATGGCGCGCTGCGACTGGCAATTATCAGCCCGGAATTAAATCAAGTGACTGATGGACATTGGTCGGTGAAATGGGTGAACCAACTCGAAGTCAAGAGCCTGGGCGAGGAATGGGTTCTTCAAGCCTCAGGCGGAATCACAAAGACCATTGACCGCGCCAGCATCGAATCGTGCAGCGCGCCGCAATGTCATGGCACTTCGTGGATAGATGATAAAGGCCAGGAATGGGCAGGTGTGCCCTTGTATTACCTGGTTGGGTCAGTGGATGATGAGATCGAACACGAAGGTCCCGCCTTCAACCGGACGCTTGTCGATGCAGGCTACACCATCGATGTAATCGCAGCCGATGGGTACACGGTCACTTTCGAGGCGTCACGCGTCCAATATAACAAGCACATCCTTGTGGCGTACAAGGTCAATGAGAATCAATTGCCCGAAGAATACTTCCCCTTACGTCTGGTTGGGGATGACTTGCAAAAGAACGAGATGATCGGCGCGATCGCGGAACTCAAAGTCGGTGTTGAGCCGATCGAGGTAGTGGCTGCCACCGAAGTCCCGACAGAGGAAGCAACAACATCTTCAGAGGAAGTTACCGGAAGTCTGGTCATCACGGGCGCGGTGGATCAGCCGCTGGGCTTCACAGAAGCCGACCTGCGCGCGCTGGAAGTTCTGAAGATCACCGCCGAGCACCCCAAGAAAGGCAAGCAGGATTACGAAGGCGTGTCTTTGAACGCATTGCTCGATATGGCTGGTATTCAGGAGAGCGCCACGACCCTGGTATTTACTGCCTCGGATGGTTATGTCTCTGAGGTGAGTCTCAGCGATGTACGCGCCTGTCCCAATAGCCTGCTGGCATTCACGGATACCGCGGAGCATTTCAACATGGTCATGCCCGATTTGCCCAGCAGTGCCTGGGCGAAAGATGTAGTCAAGATCGAAGTGAAATAAGTAATAACAGGTGACAGTCACGTTTAACGTGACTGTCACCTTATCCCCTCATTGATGAAAAAAACGTTTGTGATCGTACTGGTTTTAGCACTGCTCGGGCTGGCGCTCGGTTCCTGCAACGGTCGACCGGCCGAGGCGGGGAATGGATCGCCAACTTCAGTGGAGAATACCCCGCTGTCAGTTTTTGCCGCGGGAAGTCTCATTATTCCATTCGAACATATCGAGCGGGCGTTTGAAGCCAAATACCCAAATATCGATGTGCAGGCGGAGTATCACGGCAGCATTCAAGTCATGCGGCATCTGACCGAACTACACGAGCCGATCGATGTGGTGGTTACTGCGGATGCAGCGCTGATCCCGATGCTAATGTACGCGAGTCAGGTTCCGGAAACGGGACAGCCGTATGCCGATTGGTACATTCGGTTCGCGAGCAATCATCTTGCATTGGCGTACAACACTGACAGCAAGTACACTGATGAGCTCAATGCAGACAACTGGACGGAGGTGATCGCCCGCCCCGATGTGAAGACCGGAATCGCCGATCCGCGCTTCGACGCCTCCGGTTATCGGGCCTTAATGGCGTTCGCGCTAAGCGAAATGGCGAACGACGATTACGGTCTGTTCGGTCCGATGTTCGATGGGCAGTTTTCCTTCCCGGTGACGATTTTCCGCGGCGATGAACTGACAACCATCACGGTGCCGGAAATCCTGGAACCAAAATCTGGAGCGCACATTGTGGTGCGCGGCGCGAGTATTCAATTGATCGCGTTGTTGGAATCGGGCGATCTGGATTATGCCTTCGAATATGAAAGTGTGATCCGGCAGCACGGTCTGAAAATGTTAAGTCTGCCCGCCGAGGTGAATTTGGGGGAGCAGGGCTTTGAGACACTTTACAACCAGGTTCAGGTACATCTTGATTTTCAACGTTTTGCCACGGTCAAACCGCAGTTTCGCGGCGAGCAGATCGGATACGGGATCACAGTCCCAACAAATGCCCCGCACCCTGAAGAGGCTGAATTGTTCATTGCCTTTCTTCTCAGCGACGAAGGACGCAGCTTGATGGAAGCCGATCATCATCCTATGTTTGAAACGTACATCGCAGATGGTTACGAAAATCTGCCATCGGCTTTGCAGTCTCTCACCACCCCGATGGAATAGCGTTGAAAAGAAACCTGTACTTTAACATCCTCTTTTCTGTATTGAGCGGGTTGCTGCTGCTGTTCATCGTTTTGCCATTGGTCAGCATTCTGTTCGGTACTACACCGCAAAACCTGTGGGGCGCACTGGTTGATCCCGAAGTGCTGCGCTCCATTAGCCTGACGTTTGGCGCGGCGGCGACCGCGACGTTACTCGCTGCAGCGACAGGCGTACCCCTGTCCTTTTTACTTGCACGGCGAAAATTCCGCGGCAAGCGCCTGGTGGAAGCATTGGTCAATCTGCCGATCGTGATCCCGCATACCGCAGCCGGGGTTGCGCTCCTGCTGGTCTTCGGCAGGCGCGGCTTGCTGGGTCAATGGCTCACGCCGTTAGGTATTGCCTTTACCGATAATTTGGCTGGCATTGTGGTTGGCATGCTGTTTGTCAGCCTGCCGTTCCTGGTCAATCTGAGCCGCGAGTCCTTTGCACTGATCGATGAAGAACTCGAACGAGTCGCCTTGATCGATGGGGCAACCCCCTGGCAGGCATTCTGGCATGTTTCGCTTCCCCAGGCATGGCGCGGCGTGTTGGCGGGAGCGTTGATGATGTGGGCGCGCGGTATCAGTGAATTTGGCGCGGTTGTGATTCTCGCGTATCACCCAAAGATCGTGCCGGTGCTGGTGTTCGAACGCTTTGAAGGATTCGGTCTTGTGGCGGCTCAGCCTGTGGCCGCCATACTGATCCTGGTTGCTTTGGCAACGTTCATTTTTCTGCGATTATCTCTCTTGAAGGAGAATGCAGCCTGATTATTTGGCTTATCCCCCTTGTTTACCAAGTGGATGGCAAATCTGAGTGGCAAATAGAATGGGCTCAAGAATTTCTCACCATGGAGAACACAGAGTTTACGCAGAAGAACAAAAGAAAAAAGCTCAGTGTTCTTTGTGCGCTCTGTGGTGAAGTTCTTCGGCAAGACCACGAAATTATCCACTACAGCAAATCACTAGAAGAAGGAGAAAGAAAATGTCCCGTACCACAAAATTGATCTTCCTCATGGGCTTGATTCTGTCTTTGGCGTTATCAGCCTGCGGATCACCCGCCCCGACCGCGGCTCCCGCGATGGAAGCCCCGGCTGTCACTGAAGCACCTGTTACTGAAGTGCCTGCCTCAGTAGCGTTGAAGGTTACCGGCGGCGTCGCCAGCGAACAGGCCTGGACGGAAGACGAAGTCAAGGCGATGAAGACTCTCGACGTGGAAGCCACGGACAAGAATGGCGAGAAAGCAACCTACACCGGCGTGTTGCTCTCCGATCTGCTGGCGCTGGCGCAGCCTAATGCGGACGCCAATCTTGTGACCTTCGTTGCAGACGATGGCTTTACCGCCGAAATCAGCCTGGAAGATGTCAATGCCTGCACAAACTGCATCGTTTCGTTCCGCGACCAGGGTGGATTCAGCACCGTCCTGCCTGACCAGCCTGGCAAACTCCAGGTTAAGGGTGTGGTTGAGATCCAGGTGGCTGCAGGCGAAGTAGCCGCCCCTGAGCCGCCCGCCAACCCAAACATCATCCTTGCAACGACCACCTCCACTCAGGATTCCGGCCTACTCGATGTGCTCGTCCCCATGTTCCAGGAAAAGACCGGCTATGTGGTTCAGACTGTAGCAGTGGGTTCCGGTGCGGCTCTCAAGATGGGGGAGGAAGGCAATGCTGA